>Ga0233425_10001069_pt1 | contig 64805 bp, 65 predicted proteins | sample Watercolumn_Towu_2_FD_181712 | JGI IMG/M metagenome (GOLD analysis project Ga0233425, IMG submission 181712) | Freshwater microbial communities from Lake Towuti, South Sulawesi, Indonesia - Watercolumn_Towuti2014_140_MG | ecosystem: Environmental > Aquatic > Freshwater > Lake | place...
CATCGTGTCTCTTTCAACACCTGACTAATTTCTCTTTCGACTCGTCGTTTCCAACGCGCCTTTTATTTCTCTTCAGAATGACGTTGTACCTCGCGTGAACCTACATCTCTAAAGACTTTTTACTCTTCTCAAGATGTGGTCTTCTGCTTTGCTTTCTTTTTAATGAACCTTTGGCTTTATGCCAAAACAGGATGGCCATTCTAGCGCCTTATTTCTTGAAGTCAACTGATCTCTTGGAAGTTTTTTTGAAAAATCAGAGGGTCAGCTTCAACTTTGCCACTTTATGTTTACCCACTTGATAGATATGAGTAGTGTGAGGAGCAATTCTCAATTGTTCGTCGGATATTTTTTCACCATCTATCTTCAACCCTCCTTGACGAATGAGTCGAAAAGCTTCAGAAGTGCTATTCACAAGGCCCGCCGTTTTTAACAAATGGGCGATGAGGATCCCCTCGGAAGGCACAGTGATAAGAGTTTCTTCCAAATCTGTGGGAAGAATATGATGTTGGAACCGAGCCACAAAATCTTCGTACGCTCCCTCCGCTGCTGCCCCGTCATGGAAACGAGTCACTATTTCCTTTGCAAACTGAACTTTAATATCCCGTGGGTTTTTCCCCTGTGTCACACTGTCTTTCCAACCTTGGATCACTCCATTGGATTCAAAACTCAATAATTCAATATAACGCCACATTAACTCATCGGACACAGACATGAGTTTTCCAAACATATCCTTAGGGAGTTCATGGATCCCAATGTAGTTATTCAAGGACTTTGACATTTTCTTAACGCCATCTAATCCCTCTAGCAAGGGAAGGGTCATCACCACTTGGGGAGCCAGTCCCTCATGACGTTGTAATTCTCGTCCCATGAGTAAATTAAATTTTTGATCCGTACCCCCCAATTCCACGTCGGCTTTTAACACCACGGAATCATAGCCTTGAAGTAAGGGGTATAAAAATTCATGAATGGCGATGGGTTGTCCCTGGGTATAACGTTGCTGGAAATCCTCTCGCTCTAACATTCTTGCCACGGTATGGGTGGCGGCTAATTGAATTAAATCAGCGGCACTTTGCTTCTTCATCCATTGAGAATTAAACATCACTTGAGTGCGTTTGGGATCTAGAATTTTATAAACTTGTTCTTCGTAAGTGATGGCATTCTTTCGAACATCTTCCTCCGTGAGGGGTTTACGAGTCATATTTTTCCCTGTGGGATCTCCGATGCGACCTGTAAAATCTCCAATTAAGAAAATCACTTCATGGCCTAACTCTTGAAACTGGCGCATTTTATTCAGTAATACAGTATGGCCTAAATGCAAATCCGGGGCGGTGGGATCAAATCCCGCTTTAATGCGTAGTGTTTTTCCCCCTGCTAAGCGTTCTTTTAATTCTTCTTTTTGAATCACTTCTTCGCAGCCACGGGTTAGAAGTTCCATCATGGCATCAATATTCATGGAGTTACTCTGTTTTAATGGTTAAGGATGGGGAGAGATTATACCCATAATCGAGAAAAGACCCTAGGGGTTTTCCGTGGAGCGTTGAGGGTCCTTGGGGGGTTAAGCTTTGATACTGGGAGAAGGAGGCGATGAATGGACGGTTGGAGCGTTCGCTTGCCCGCAGGCTTTATCAATAAAAATTTGGCTCCTTGTTCTTCCGAAGGTAAAAAACAAGCTTCTGTGTTGTTGAAGAGTGGGATAGGCTCCTGGATCTTGTTTTTTCCATTCTTGTATCACTTCTGCGAGAGATTGTGAGTGACTTTTTTGAATGCTCTCCCGGAGGAAACCCCTTAAATGCCTGAGAACCTCTAGTTTTTCTTTTGCTAAAGTGTCATTCGCATTCAAGCGTTGCATTTCCTCTTGCAACTCTTTAAAGAAAACCAGCTTTTCTATTTGTGTGTCAGGAAGAATTTCAGAGAAATGGGTTGCACCTTTCCCAAGAGCTCGAATTCCTACATCAAATTGCAACAAGGTGGGAACTACTTGTGTTTTTTCATCCTCTGTGAGCATTTCGAAACAGCGGATGTTAGGCGGCATGCCATGTAATCTTACATGGTGTTTTAAAATAGTTTCTCCTGCTTCCGTGCCATATAAAAATAAAAATGCTTCTTTTTGTCCTGGCGCCCCGTTGGTATTGGAAAGAAGAGAGGGTAATACATAAGAAGCCAGCCTGCCATTCTCATGGTGCAATAACTGCTTTCCTTCCGCCGTAGTACATAAGGCGGAGGCAATCTCCATGCATCTCTCAGAAGAGGCAAAACCCATACCATTAACAATTCCCTCAAAAAGCTCTTCTCGTCGCTCCCATAAAAACGCCAGTCCCATGGGTGTTTTATAAAGCGCTTCACGCACCTCAGGTGATTCCATGGCTTCTCTGATGAGCTCAATGTTAAATTCGTTCCATCTGTGTTTTTGTTTTAATAAAACTTCTCGCCCTTCAGGGGAAGTGATCAGTTGGAAAAAAATAGAATTTACTATTTTGCCTTCTCTAAAGAATTTTTTATTTAAGGATTCTGTGGAAATTTTAGAGAATAGGGTTTCTGAAGTTAATAATAATTGGCGCCCCTCGCGAATTGTGATCAATCCAAAGGCGGCGGAAGTATTATAAATGTTTTTCGAAGGGCAGGTAACAGGGGCATTTAAAGTTGCCTCCTCCACCATGTCCACAATGGTGGGATTTTCTTGAAGCCAACGATGTCCGATGTTGCTTCTACAAAAAAGATAAAACATCGAAAGGTTTTCATGTTCAGGATCGAGGCTTCTACTATTTAAAAGCTCCGGGGAGAGACTGTTATGGTGCTTGAAAAAATTCAAGTTGGCATAAAAGAGCTCCGGTTTATGAATCGCCAGTCTGAACAAAATAGATCGTATATTCTGCAACACTTGCTGCTCATCATTTTTATCTCCTCCTTTCACAAAAGAAACAAAATAAGAAAAATCTGTGTCATCAAGATGATGCCTAAAACTCGAGAAATACTTAGCAAACAAACAGTAGCACTTTTGAATATTTCCCTCTCCCTTCGGGGGAAAATATCCTGAGATTTCAATATTTTTATTTTGAAATAAAAACTGTAATCCTCTTTCAAAAAAACATAAAGTTCCTCTTTCCTTTGAGGGAATTCTTAAAAAGAGTTTCCTCAAATCTTCCTCATCGAGAGAGTTTAATAATGCCTCTCGAGTCTTGAAATCTTTCTTCCAATTTAAAATTTTGTCCATATAGTACTGTAGACGTTTCTCTTTACTAACCATAGGTAGTTTAAACTCAGAAACCGTAGTGTGTAGTTGCTCCCACTCTTCCGTGCTTAGCTCATACATTATTTCCTGAAAGAGGGGAAACCCTCGTAAAATCTTTTGATGTGTTAGAATTTCTCGTCCTTCTTCCGTGGTATATAAAAATAAAAACACTTCTCTTGTTAACCCTTTCTGAGAGAGAATGGAAGGGAATAAGCAGCCAGCTAATGCTCCTTGGTCATGGGTTAATAAATTTCTTCCCTCTGGAGTGGAGCACAATGTTTCTAACCACTGACCCTGGGTAGCATTTTTTTCAGAAGCATTAGGAAAGGAATGCTCATCCACTGCTTTTACAAATTCAGTAAAAAGTTCTTCTCGTCGTTCCCATAAAAAAGAATGAAACTCAGGGATTCTAAGAAGGGCGGTGCGCACTCCAGGCAATCTGATGGCTTCTTTAAGAATATCAGCGTGAAACTCATGCCATCTGGCTTTTTGGTTTAATAAAATTTGCCGCCCTTCGGGAGAAGTGATTAATTGGTAAAAAACAGAATTTTCTATTCTTTCATCTCCACCAAATTTTGTATTAAGGGTTTCTGTGGAAATTTTAGAAAATAAAGTTTCAGAAGTTAAAAATAATTCGCGGCCTGTTTTTTCTGAAAAAAGTTGGGATGCCGCTGAGTGATTTACAATACCTAGATCAGCGCTGGAGATTTTTGCATTTAAGGTGGTGTCATCTATCATTTCCACCACATGAGGATGGCTTTTAAGCCATTGACGCCCTTGTTCGTGAAAACATAAACGGTAAAGAACAGAATGATTTTCTTGAGTGCCCACACCTGATCTAGCGTTTAAAAGAGCAGGAAATAAATCATTTTCTAATAGATTTAAATGTTCATAAAAACGATGCGAATTGTTCATGGATAAAGCCAATAAAATAATACGCATCCTTCTTAATAAATTTTTTTCATGATTGCTATTGGCGATTTCCGAAAAAGAAGAAAAGTAAGAGGTTTGATATGAAGAAAGAGTTCCCCTGAAACTTACAAAATATCTAAAAAACAAACGATGCATTTTTTGAATGCTTTCATTTTCATGATAAAGGAAGCTGCTGGGGAAGTCTCTTTCTGAAAGAAGAATGTTTCTATTTTTAATTAAAAATTGCAAGCCCTTTTCAAAAAAACATAATTCTCCTTTTTGACTGGTTCTCGCCATAAGCCCCAAGGCATCCTGTAACTCTCTGTCGTTAAAGGTATGAAATAATTTTTCACGAATTTTTAACTCTTTGCCTGAATCTAAGATTGCTTGCATATAATAGGGAAGACGATTTTCTCTGTGGATGATGTTGACACCTAAGCGAGAAGCTCTTGTCTCTACCCTCCTTCGTTCTTCTGAATTTAACTTAGAAAGATCTTCCCTACAGAGAGGAAATTCTTTCAAAGCAGGTTGTTGTTTTAAGATTTTTCGACCTGCTTCTGTGTCATATAGAAATAAAAGAACTTCTTTTTTTACGTTGGGCTGAGAAAGAATGGAAGGCAATAAATAACCCGCTAATTTTCCTTTCTCATGGCTCAATAATTTTTTTCCTTTTTCCGTACTACACAAAGCTTCCACCGCTGCGCGATCCCAAATCATTGTTTGAGATGAGGGGGTTTTTTCATAGGCTCTTGCCTGTGTCACTAGTTCAACAAATAACTCCTCTCGCCTTTTCCATAAATACGCGTGGCCGGTGGGAGTTTTAAAAAGTGCATTCGCGACTTCTCGCTGTGCCCAGGCTTCTTTGATGGTGTTCACATGAATTTCTTTCAATTTCTCTTTTTGTTTTAATAAAACTTCACGCCCCACGGAAGAAACGATTAATTGATAAAAAATAGATTTTTTTATGGTCCCCTCTTTGCCAAATTTTGTATTGAACGCTTCTTCGGAAATTTTAGAAAAAAGGGTATCCGACGCCAATAATAATTGGCGACCTTCGGGGCTGGAGCAAAGGAAAAAAGCGGGAGACTCATCAATAATATCTTTTCGAGGATCAGTGACTTTTATATTTAACCCAGTGGCATCCACCATTTCCAGAATCTCTGGGTTCTGTGAGAGCCATGTCATGCTTTCTTTGCTTAAACATAAAAAAGAAAGAAGGTTAACATTTTTAATGTTACTTTTCTCATAAGTCTGACTTAAAATAAAAGGAGAAATATCTTTTAATAAGGAAAGATTTTGGTAAAGAACCTCTTGACCTATTCTCACACAAAGAAGTAATAATATTCTCCCCATAACATGCTGAATAATTCCTTCATTATATCCATAAAACATATTCCCACGAGACATCAAATAACTCATGACCCAAGGATCATAAGCTGCTGGGGAAGCCTTCCGCATGGCTAAAAATAAATTAAAAAACAGGCGACGATTTCTTTGAATATTTTCATTAGGAACTTCATTATGGAAAAAATCTGTTTCTGAAATTTCAATGGATTTGTGCTCCAATAAATACTGGAGCCCTTTTTCAAAAAAACATAATTCTCCTTTTTGAGATGATCCTGCAATTCTATGTAATACTTCTTTTAATTCTTCTGGATTTTTTAATGTATTTAATAATTCTACCCGAAGCTTGAAATCTTTCGATACATTTAAAAAATGATTTGTGCAATACTCAATACGTGCTGTTGAATTCTCCAGCTCATTGATTTCCGGGAAATGTTCTTGTAAGTGTGAAAAATAAACTTTATGAATATCCTCATGGCCTTCTATAAAGCCTTCACGGATAGCAAAAAACTCATCCTCGGAATAAGCAGTTCCCTCAAAGGTTCTCTTCTTTGCCTTTTCCCCAATGTCGCGTTGCATTTCATCCAATTCAGATTGTTGAATGACTTCGGGAAAAAGACGGGGATTGCTCCTCACAAGATCCGTCATACTTTCTGACATAGCCCCTGTGCAATTTAAAAAATGGGGGGCTTGATCAAGCTGACGGATTTCTTCGGGAGTTAAAGGGCAGGCTTCTGGAAACTGGCTAAAGAAGGTGAGAAGATAAATTTCTAAAGTCACCCCCTCCTGCGTATATCGAATTGGGAGGTTTTTAATGCTATCTCTCGTCGCTACAGGTAATCCTCTCCAATAGGAATAAAACTCAATCACGGGTTTTTCTAAGAAGGTGTAGTCCGCTGCTGCTCCAGTGGCTTGATTCCGAACTCCTCTTAATAGATTGGAATGGGCAGAAGATTTCCCCACTGCCTCCGCAAAGGCAAGAAACCGAGAACGCAATCCAGCAGTGTGGGGGAAATGATATTGATGAACTGCTCTCAAATAGGCGGGATGCAAAGAAACTAATTGTGCTTTCTGCTCTTCTGTAATGTTAAAGGGTGGTTCTTCAAAATAGTTTTTGTTATTTTTTGCATACTCTAAAATCTCTATCACTGGAATTAAGATGCTGGGATTCTGCCGATCCAAAACAAAATAATGTAATTCTATGGTGTCTTTAAATTCTGTATTGTCCTTTAAATCAGCATTTCCTAAAACATCTAATACATTTTCCACCGAGGGTAACAATAATTGAATGAGGGGTTCTTTCGTTACTTTTTCAATGATTTTGGCCAAGGCAACACAGGCTAAATTGGCAGCATCTTCTGGGTTTTCTAAATATCCAAAGGGCCCTGTGCCAAACACTTCCCCTCGCACTCTTAAGAACTCTCGAGCCATTTCCAACAATTCTGCCCGGGAAACTTCCCCTGTTTCTGCTAAAAAGATAAATTTCGAGAGCCAAGATTCCACATCTTCATAAAATAACCTTTTGGTCCCTTCCTGACTTTTGGCAAGAGTCCTTTTTAAGAAGGCTACCTGTGCTTTCAATAAGTTAACGTCCATTAACTCCATGAAGGAACCTCTCTTGAATCATTAGGATTAGGCTTAACCATAAGAACAAACCCCATCTTTTTTTGATGAATGATCAAAAATATATCACGAAAAGATTAATTCTTGATTAAAAAATGAGAAATAACTGAACATTTGCTTATTTAAGGAAAAAAGAATCGTTGACCATCCCGGGGATAACCGGTATTTTAGCCCCTGGTATTACACTGAAGAAAGTTAACATCTAGATAAAAAATGGACGAACTAAAAACCTCCCAAAGCAATTCCTCTTACCTATTGATGGGTATCCTCTTGTTTTTAGCCTCTGGGTTTTTCCTATTGGGGATTGCTATCCATTATTTATTCTTTGGAGAAGGCCCTTCTCCTGAAGTCACCACCGCGGCCTTACATTTACCCCCAGTGACTACCCCTGCCCCCACCAATTTAGATCAAACCATTGAGGTGACGGAGGGAGATACCTTGGCGGATATTTTTGAACGCTATCATTTAGATCCCCAAGATTTATCTGCCGTATTAAGTTTGCCCAAGGCAAAACGCACCTTTCGCCACATGAAGCCAGGAAACCAAATACAACTCCTCAGCGCCCCCAATGGTGCTTTAGAAAAATTATCTTACCAAATTGATAGTAACCAATTCTTACATGTAGCCCGCACTAAAAAAGGATTTACCTTAAAAACTGTCATGGAAAAATTAGATACACGACGAGCGGTGGCTCAAGGGGTGGTACGCTCCTCTTTTTATAGCGCGGCCCACAATGCAGGATTGCCCACCAGTTTTATTTGGGACTTAAGTAAAATTTTTGCTTGGAAAATTAATTTCAAACAAGGGCTCCATCCAGGAGATACCTTTGAAGTATTGTATGAAAAAAAATATTTTGGGGATAAATTCATTGAATATGGAGATATCTTAGCGGCAAAGTTTTACGTGAATGGGGAATTATATGAAGCCGTTCGATTTAAACATCCTCAAGAAGGAGTTCACTATTACACCCCCACAGGGGAAAGTTTAGATCGGGCCTTTGTGCGCACCCCTCTTCAATATAGCCGAGTGAGCTCTTCTTTCAATTTAGCGCGAAAGCATCCCATCTTAGGGATCACTCGCCCCCATGAAGGCGTGGATCTTGCCGCTTCCAGAGGCACGGCAGTAAAGGCACCGGGACGAGGAGTGATTGCTTTTGAAGGAAGAAAAGGAGGTTATGGAAATCTCGTCATCATTAATCATGGTGGTGGAGTCACTACCCGCTATGGCCACTTAAGTCGTTTCTCAAAAGAATTTCATGTGGGAAGTACGGTGAAAATGGGAGACGTGGTGGCTTACGTGGGAAGCACAGGCCTTGCCACCGCACCTCACTTGCATTATGAATACCGCATCAATGGGATCCCAAAAAATCCCTTATCAGTGAAGCTTCCTGGTGCTCCCCCTCTTGCAGCAAAATACCGTCATTTATTTTTAAGTCAGTCTAAAGTATATCTTGCCCAAATGGACAAAGCGGTTCTGATGCCACAACAAATTACAGAAATCGGTTAGGCTTCCCCGCCCCCCCCTTCTTTCACGCTAAAAGAAGAACCACATCCGCAGGTGGTGGCTGCATTGGGATTACGAATAATAAATTGTTCTCCATGAATATTGGATTCATAGTCAATTTCCGCACCCATTAAATATTGGTAGCTAATGCTATCAACGAGTAATTCAATATGATGGATCTCTTCTCCTGGCAAAGACACGGTTTTTGAAATCACAAAATCTTCAGGAGTTACTTCTTCTTCAAAGGTAAAACCATACTGCAAACCAGAACACCCGCCCCCTTCAATATAAACTCGTAATTTCAAAGATAAGTTATTTTCTTCTAACATGAGGGTTGCAATTTTATGGGCGGCACTGTCTGTCACCGTAAGTGCTTTGGGGGTATAGGATTGTACTGTGGACATGGTTTTTTCCTGATAGCTACCAATAAAAAGGGAAAGTCTACCATGGCTTTTTCCTTCTGTCTTTAGGTGTGTATAATGCCTTTTTTACAAATAGGTGTTGATGATGGATACCCTTCATTTTTTATTGAATGTTTTTTTACATCTAGATCTTTATCTTGGAAGCTTCGTTCATCTTTATGGGGATTGGTTATATCCCCTCTTATTCCTCATCATTTTTTGTGAAACCGGGCTTTTATTTTTTCCCTTTTTACCTGGGGATTCCTTACTCTTTGCAACGGGCACCTTAGCGGCAGTGGGCAGTTTAAATATTCATGGATTGGTACTCTTACTGACTCTAGCCGCCTTTGGGGGAAATCTTTGCAATTATGGGGTGGGTCGTTTCCTGGGGGGCCGCTTGTTTTATCTCCCCAATGCGCCTTTTTACAAAGCGCCTTCTATTTTAAAAACTCAGGATTTTTATGAAAAGCATGGGGGCAAGGCCATCATCATCGGTCGCTTCCTTCCCATCATTCGCACTTTTGTGCCTTTTGTGGGAGGCCTCAGTTTGATGAATTTTAAAAAATTTATGGTGTATAGCGGTGTGGGGGCTGTTCTTTGGATCACTTTATTTCTTTATATGAGTTATTATTTTGGAAATTTACCCTTTGTGCGACAACATTTCAGTTATATCATTCTCATGATTTTAATTCTTTCCTTAATTCCCAGTGTTTATGAAATATTACGTCAGCAAAAAAGAGGAAATGCTCCATGACCCTTTCTGAAACTTTATATGCTCGCGCCATACAAAAAATTCCCGGTGGCGTGAATTCTCCTGTTCGTGCGTTTAAACGAGTGGGAGGAATACCTCCTTTCATTGAAAAAGCAAAGGGGGCTTACATCACTGACGTGGATGGCCGTCGTTACATTGATTATGTGTTATCTTGGGGACCTTGCATTTTAGGCCACACTCATCCCGAAGTATTAGAGGCCGTGATAGAAGCAGCTCAGAAAGGATTTAGCTTTGGAGCCCCCACCTTTCATGAAGTGGCTTTGGCAGAATTGATTTGTGAACGTATGCCCTCCATTGAAATGGTACGCATGGTGAATTCCGGCACGGAAGCCACCATGAGTGCTCTTCGCTTAGCCCGAGGATTTACGAATCGTCCTCACATCATTAAATTCATTGGTTGCTATCATGGTCATCACGATTCTTTATTAGTAAAAGCAGGATCTGGATGCCTCACCTTAAACACGCCGGATTCTTTGGGAATACCTGCAGCCTTCGCGCAACATACTTTATTAGCGCGATATAATCATTTAGAAGATGTAAAAGCTTTATTTGAGCAACACCCTGAAAGCATTGCAGGAATTATTGTGGAACCCGTTGCAGGAAATATGGGGTGTGTACCTCCCACTCCTGATTTTTTACCGGGGTTAAAACAATTATGTGATGATTATCATAGCCTGTTGATTTTCGATGAAGTGATGACGGGATTTCGTGTGGCCCCTGGAGGCGCTCAAGCACGCTATGGTGTAACGCCTCACTTAACCACCTTGGGGAAAATCATTGGTGGCGGATTCCCTGTGGGTGCTTATGGCGGCTCTAAAGAAATCATGAGTCACGTTTCCCCCTTAGGAGGCGTGTACCAAGCGGGCACTCTTTCGGGAAATCCCATTGCCATGGCAGCGGGATTAAAAACCTTAGAAATTCTTTTTTCAAACCTTCCATTTTATGATGAATTAGAAAAACAAACCGATCGTCTCACTCAAGGACTGGCCACCATTGCAAAAGAAGCAGGGATCCCTTTTGTGGCACAACATGCGGGGAGTATGTTTGGTTTCTTTTTTACGGAACAACCGAAGGTGGAAGATTTAGATGAGGTGATGGCTTCCAATCAAAAACAATTTAACCAATTCTTTCATCATATGTTGGAGAAAGGGATTTATCTGGCGCCCTCTGCTTTTGAAGCGGGATTTCTTTCCATTTGTCATGATGATGCTATGATTGATCAAACCCTTGAAGCTGCTGCTTCCGCCATGAAGGCAGTTTCTATTCATGAGTGAGGATGACTATGACTTACATTGTTGCAGGAGGCACTGGTTTTATTGGCCGTTATCTCATTCCCCGTTGGTTGTCACAGGGGAAAAAAATCTTAGTGATTGGCCGCGACGCACAAAAAATTCATGAGGTTTTTTCAACCCGCGTAGAGAGTCTCCCATGGAAAGATGTAAAAACCCAAGGCCCAGAGATTTTTTCAAAAAGTGATTTCCTGTTAAATCTCGCGGGAAGCAATATTGCACAACAGCGATGGACAAAAAATTATAAAGAAGATTTATTAAAAAGCCGCGTGGAGACTACGGAACTTCTCAGTGAAATTTGCGCTTCTTTGGGTTCTCAATCTCCTCCCTTCTTTTCTGCGGATGGTGTGGGAATTTATGGATTACAAGAGAATGCTCCCACATTGCCACCGGCCCTCACTGAAGATTCCCCTATTCATTTTCATGAACACTCCCCATTCATTTCTGAAATTGGTGGCCGTTGGGAAAAAGCCACAGAACTTGCAAAAAACCATGGAGTCCCTGTGGTGAATTTTCGATTGGGAATGGTGTTGGGAAAAAAAGGCGGTCCTCTTCAAAAAATGCAACTTCCTTTTCAATTAGGTTTGGGGGGACCTGTGGGTTCTGGAGATCAACCTTATTCTTGGATCCATATTGAAGATGTGGCTCGTGCCTTGGATTTTATGTTAAGTCATTTGAATCATTTTCTTGGTGCGGTGAATCTTGTTTCCCCTCACTGTGTTTCTCAAAGACTCTTTGCAAAAACCTTCGGTGAAGTATTACATCGCCCTGCTATTTTACCCCTTCCTGCGTTTGTGACGAAAATATTGTTGGGAGCGCCCATGGCGGAGGAATTATTACTTCATGGGCAACATGTTTATCCGAAGCGCTTATTGGAGGGAGGCTTTACGTTTAAATATGCTGATTTAAAAGAAGCGTTGAAGGAGATTTACGGGAAGTAACCCCCCTCTCCCCAACCCTCTCCCACAAGGGGAGAGGGGGAATTCACTCTCATCCGTGCAGCCAATAATAACCTGCGAGGCCTAGTTGTAATAAAATTTGTAAGGCGCCGAGGATGACAATAATACGGACTCCATAGGTCGCTAATCGGTGAGGGGTGTTAGAAGCACATCGCCATAAACTGATAAAGGAAAATCCTTGATAAGGGATCAAAAGTAAAGAACCCCATAAGGCGGACAGTTGAGATTGTAGAAAAGAAGGCGCTGCCATTAAAATCAATACAAACAAGGCCAAGGTAACGTAAATATTTCCAAAAACATACACGCCCCAAAAAGCTCGTCCTAAGGAGCCCACACCTTGCCAACATTCTTTCATTTCTTCCAACAGTGTTTTACCCGATGTAGCTGGGAAGGCTTGTTTTCTCGAATGTAAGCCTAAAGATAAACAAGCCCCCGCTAATAAAATAAAAGCGAGCAATCCCAACAAATCTCCATATTGAGGTGCATGTTTTCCTGAAAAATAATGAGTGGCCGCCATTTCAATTTTTGACAAAAATAAAAATAAATAAGACGCCGCCATCAATTGAATCAGAGTGTACACGAGTAAAACCAACCCGAAGGCAAAGCCCACACAGGCACTGGAGCAATACTCTCTTAAACGAGCGTAAATCAATACAATCACTGAAGCACCCACGGCTCCCAGAGACATGGCAATACTCACACCCACCACATGTTTTGCTCGATCATCAATAAAGATCACCAGGGCTGCCACCATGAGTAAAAATCCCGTTAAAATAAACACTCGCTTACGGGTGATGGCTTCAGAATAATATCCCAACACTAAGGCGCTTAAGGCAAAAAATCCCATGGCCACACTCACAATGGTGGTGACTTCTGTGGTACTAAATTGTAAATGCTGAGATAAGTAAGGCACGCTCACGTGACTCATTAAAAAGAAAATATATTGCCAAGCAATATACACTGCAATGGATCCAAACCAAAAAGCCGGTTGTTTTATCACATTCACCATATCTCCCATTGCAATTTTCTTTTCAGGAAAGTTGTTTCCTGAAAGAAATAGAGGGATTAAGGTTAAAAGAAAAATAGGGATACCAATATAAGTCAGCCCATTTAAATAAGTTTTCCATGACATGCCATACACAATCATGTCTAGAAAATTTTGAGAAAGAATGGTCACTGCCACACAAAAAATAGCAATGATAGCCAAACCAAAAGCGAAATGCCGACGAGTAAAGGTGTCGCTTAATTGTTTTAAAATGGCTACAGAAATCAATCCGTAATCAAATCCAATGATGGTTCTTCCTTGTAATAATCCTTGGAAGTGAAAACTTTCCGTAAATACAATATGTCCTAGCAAGGCTAAAGCCATTCCCAACACAAGGGTCCAAGTTTCCCCTAAAAGATCCACCAATACACCACATAAAATTAAACTACTCACATACCCTAAAAAATAATCGCTCCAAATTTGTCGAAATTGAAAAATAGATAATTCATGACTTAATAAGAAATCTGCTTGCAATCCATAAGGTGCAATGGTGAGGATGCTGGCATACACAAACACACAGAGGGAAATTAAAAATAAAAAAATGGATTTCTTAGGAATGGTTCTCAGAAATCCTTCGTGATGACTTTCGATAAAGGTATTTTGGAGATGGCTTTCTCTACCTTCTTCTTGCATTAATGATTTCATCATTCTCTCCTTTATTGTTGAATCTTAGACAGGAGCCACTGGGCTTCTGCATTATGTTGTTGGGCGGCTTGCCATAATAAATCGTAGGCTTCTGGTACATTTTCTAAAACGCCGCTCCCATTCATCAGTGCAATGGCATAAGCTTCTTTTCCTTGAGGGTTTCCCCTTGCGGCGGAACGAGCAAACCAATTCACTGCTTCTTTCAAATCACTATTTCTTCCTAATCCCGATAAAAAAGCCACTCCTAAGGCTAATTCTCCATCACCTTCTTTTTCTTTAAGGGCCCCTTGTTGCAACGCAAGAAATGCATCCCTTGTTAAAATGATCCAGGATAATTCCATGGGGTATGCTTTGGTATTAGAAAATCCATATCCCTTCACCACCACGCCATAGGTTTTTTCGTGGTGCTGTACTGTAACACGAGTTATTAAAAATTGTGTCTGTGCTCCTTGTAAATAATGAAGAAGATTTCTCACAGGGACGAGCACTTCCCAAGGCTCTGGTTTCCACACTTCCACTGCTTCATGGAGAAAAAAAACACTTCCCACTAAAAGAGCTACAATACCTCCTCGCCAAGGAGAGGTTTTTAAAAAAGAACTTTTAAGATAACTGAACCGAGCGGCTCTTTGAAAAAGCCACAGAATCACTGCATTGGCGCCATAAAATAAAATGGATTGAAGAGGTCGATACACAGAGAGGGCTTTCACTAGATCCCAAGGATACACAATGCATTGATAGAGAATCACTAAGACACAAAGCACCCACGCACCATTAAAATAAAGGGCGGCTCGGCGAGCATCCACATCATCCCCCGACATTAATTTGAATCCCAAGAGAACACCTAAGAGGGGAACAAAGATCCAAGCCGTGGAAGCAAAGGATAAACCATGGATGGTTTCATAGGTGACGAGAATTAACCCAAGAATGCTATAAAGGAAAACACCATAGCCTAGGAAACGAGGAGATACAGGTGCTTCCCCCGTGGAAGGTGTGATGGGTGTGTTTTCTTCCGTCATCCGATACTCTTTTTTTCAAATGGAAGTGAATAGTCTTCCACTCTACCAAAAGAATTGAGCCATGATAAGATGAGGATAGGATGATCAAAAATTAGAGCATGGTGAAATGAAACGTCTTAGCATTGTGTTTATGATTTTTTTATTTTCCCTGGGGCTGTATGTGTGGATGGGATACAATCATTTGACCACGGGAGAAGAAGCAGTTCGCCAACAATGGGCTCAAGTCATGGCCATTTATGAGCGGCGTCTTGATTTAGTGGAAGAACTTTCTAAAACCACCAAAGCCCTTTCTCAAACACCCTCCACAGGCGCTGCCTTACATGCTTTAAATATCGCTCAGCAAGGGGTGCTCTCTTTAAAAAAAGAAAAGCCCTACGAATCTCAAAAAGCTCTTTCTCATTTTGAACAAGCCCAAAAAAACTTAACCTCCACCCTTTCTCAATTCTTTGAGGTGGCGTCTAAAGATCCTTCCTTAAAGGAGAATGACGTTTTTTTAAAAGAAATGGCCACTTTAAAACACACAGCTCATCACATTCACTTAACACGACAGCGATTTAATCTCACGGTGAACCGCTTCAATGGAATGCTCTCTCAATACCCTGAAAAAATATTTGTGATGCTGGGCATGGTGAAACCGAAATTTTCTTTTTCCAATCAAAATAATTCCGTGTTGATTTTTAGATTTTAAGAAAATCCCCCGCTCTTGAAAGCGAGGGATAAGTTCTTAGAAAGCAGTATTAGAAAGAGGAAGAAGAAGGAATGGGGCCACAGCTGGAAGAGGTCTCTCTTCTTCCCTCGGGGACATCAGTGGGGCCGCTACTGAAAGGGGCGCAGCCTCTTTTTTCGATGCCATAAACTTCATTACGTTCTAAATCAATCTGAAAAAATTTAGGCGTTGGACCCTGTGGCACACCACACACATCATCTTCTAATCCTTTTTTGGATGCCAATTCTTCTAGTGCCCATGGAAGATTAAATTCACGAGCGATGGCTTCCATTTTAGAAACTTTTTTACTGGGATTACTATAAATAGCTTGATATTCCCCTAAGAGAAAATGATGTAACTCTATTAACTTTTCCACCTTTTTGGCTTCTTCCTTTAATAAGGGATCACCTGGAATTTCCAACTCTAATAAAGCGAAAAACCTTGCCTTATGCCCTTGAAGAGATTCTTTTGTTTGAGGGGATTTTAATGTGCCCTGAAGCTGTCGCCAATGTAACACAATCAACTGTGGAAAAAGAGTCTCCATCGCTTCGAGACGCTCATTAAAAGAAGCAATATTAAATTTAGTGAATAGCCTCATCGCCACTAACCCTTTTTGTAACTCATTTAATTTCCCTAGAGTCACAGCTTCCGGTGGACTGGATTGAGAAAGCATGTTCTTTAAATAATCTTTAGCTTGTCGTTTCATTGCATCTTTAATTTCTTCTTCATGGGGGATCTGATTGGATAAGCTAAGCTGCTGACCCTTAGAATATAAAGAAACAAATTCCTGGACCCTCGGCCATATTTCTGAAGAAAACATAGTTCTTCTCCGAAGAACTTCATGAAAAAACCCACTTTCGCTGTTTCTATTCCATCCAGACAAGAGCTCATAAAACTCGGGATAAGGCTGAATAATTTTCTGAAAACCGACGTACCCTCCGCTTCTCACCAATTGAGAAAGTTTAGAAATGTCTTCTCCCTTCATAGAGCTCGTATTGAAGGTGGGTTCCAGCGTTCTTAATTCTTCTTGCAACTGATTCAATGCCGCACCCAATCCAACGGCCTGTCCCAGGTAATATAATTCTTGATACTTTTTAAGTTGCTCTAAAAATTGAGAGGGAGTTAAAGATTTTTTAATGGTTTTCTTAAAAAGATTTAACCGCTTCTTCACCACGGATTTCATGCGAAGTGTTAATCCCTCACTGTTCATTTTTGATATAAAGTCTGAAATTGTTTTTGTTCTTTCGAGAGGCATACCATGGGTCTCTTGAGCTAAACCACTTATCCACCCATAGGCAACATGCTCTAGGTCATCTCCCCTTCGCCCATCCTTTTCGTAAACTGGACAATACCCTAAGGCTTTAGCCCATTGGTAATGATGACTCCACTCCTTGAGCCGTTCTGTTCTTTTGTTTTTTTCCGCGAAAATACTGTGGGACAAGGAATTCAGTTGTCGCTGAAAATACTGTTTGGTAAAAGGCTCAATATCCTTAAATAAAAAATTAATAGAAGGGAGCTGTGAAAGAAGAGGTTGGAAGGCGTTAATCGCCTTTAGGGTATGCTGGCATATTATCACTGTTCGTGAAGAAGGTAGTTCCCCTTTTTTAGCTTGAAGAAATGCAAGGTTCGTACTTAAAGACTCTAGGATCCCCTCTAGTTTAGGGGCTAATTCAGGATTATTTTCATCGCGCCCATATTGAATGACAAATTCTTCTATCTCTTCAATATTAAGGAACATAGGGGCAGATGCCAGAATTTCTGAACTCATAACAACCTCTCATAACATATATTTATAAAATCACTTTTCAATGGAACAGTGAATTATACGGTGAATTTATTAAGGAATGATTAAAAAGCGAAAGGAGTTCCCCTGGGAGGAACTCCTTAAGGAATTTTCCGAAACTCCTGGCCACACCTACTGGATGAAGCCTAGGAGGAAGAGGATGAACAAGGAATGGGAGTATTGGCACTGAAAGAGTCATTTTCTTCAATGTTTGGGCTGAAACAAAAGCGTTTCTGAATCTTTGGTTTTTTCTCGTGAAAAAATCCAATTTCACCCACATTCTTCTTTATTTCTTGTAAATGTTCGAAAGCCCATGGAAGGTTTAACTCACGAGCCAAATCTTCCATTTCAGAAAACTTTTTACTGGCGTGATACGTGAGCGGATACTCCCCCATTAAAAAATTTTGTAATTTGATGAGTTTTTCTATTTTCTTGATTTTTGCTATTAATAAAGGATTATTTCCAAGTTCTAACTCTAATAAATTAAAGAACTTTTGTTTATTCTCTCTAATAGATTCTTTTGTTTGAGGAACACTTAAGGCTTCACCTAGTTGGTGCCAACTTGATAGAAGTTGTTCTATAAGATATAAAGGTTCATTATTCTGAGAGAATAGTAAGGCACGAAAATAACTATAATAAGGCTGAAGGAATCCGTAAAGTCCCTCATACTCTTTTTTATCAGCAATGTCATAAAGCGTTTTAATATGCTCAAGAGTGACGAAACCATCTATACGAATCTGTGGAACCAAAGTTTCTAACTCTTTTTCTACGTCATTCAGCATATTAACCAGGTGCTCACTCTTCACATGGTCTGCTAAAGAACATAATCTTTTATAGGTTTTAAACCACTCTAAGAATTGAGCAGGAGTTAAAGGTTTTCTCATGGCTTCTCTAAAAAGATTTAACTCTGCCTTTATCATAATAAGAAGATTTAACTCTATTCCTCTTCTGGGAGATCCCCATCGGATCATTAAGGTTTCGCTTTCCATTTGTGAAACAATCTCTTTGAGAACTTTTATTTCTCTCGAGGTTACCTTATGAAGGTCTTGGAGGATGTTATCTATCCATTCATGAATACTATGTTCTGCCTCATCTCCCCATCGCCCATTCTTTTCAAAAACAGGTAAATATCCTAAAGCTTTTGCCCATTTATAAATTCGTTTCCAGTCTTGAAGCGTCTGGGACATCCCCTCTGCACTAAAAAAAACGCGTTGATTTAAATCTTGGAGTTCTTGCCGAAGACTTCCTTCTGTAAAAGGATAAAATTTATGAAATAAGTTCATCAACTCGGGAGCTTGTGGAAGCAACTTCCTCAAAATGCCAATGGCTATTAAACTACTATGACACACCGCTGTTACGACAAGCGAAGGTAATTGTTGCTTATGAGCTTGAAGAAATAAGAAATTTTTATTTAATTGCCAAATCACACGGTGTCGTTCCCGTCTTAATGTAAGATCCCTCCCATTCCTTTGGTAGTTGGCTACAAATGTTTTTAACTTTTCATGATCAAAAAGTAAAGGATTGGGGGATGCTTCTGAACTCATAAATAACCTCTTTAAAATGCATGTAATTAAAATATTTTTCAATGGCTCGAGGAGTATACGGTGATTTCATTAAGGAATGATTAAAAATTTTTAAAAAGTCACGGGGATTTCTTGGGTAAGACGGATTTCTTCTGGGGAGAAAATGGCTTTGTAAGCCATCACTTCCACACCTTGTGAAAGGGCTTCTCGCAAAAGACGTCCGTAGGTTTCATCGATGTGATCGGCGGGAGAAACTCTTTGGATTTCAGTATGTTGAACACAAAAACATAGAACCGCTCGCGCCCCTTGATGTACTTGTTCCACTAAGTCTCGCAAATGTTTTTGTCCGCGGGTGGTCACCGCATCGGGAAAATATCCTTGGGTCCCTTCACCAAGAGTGACGTTTTTTACTTCCACATAACAAGGTTTATTTTCTATTTCCAAGAGAAAATCAATGCGACTGTTTTCTTTGCCATAGGGTACTTCTCGACGTAATTCAGTATAACCTTGGAGATTTTGAATGGTGCCATTTTCAATGGCTTCTTGTACCAGGGCATTGGCGCGATGGGTATTCACGCCAACCCATATGTGGGGATCTAATTGGATGCATTCCCAGGTGTGGGGAAGGCGGCGCCCCGGCTTGTCACTGGTGGAGTACCATACGGTTTTTTGGGGCTCGGTGCATCCCTTCATGGAACCCGTGTTGGGACAATGGAGAGTGAGGATGGTTCCGTCGGGTAATTCCACATCCGCTAGGAAGCGTTTATATCTTTTTAGGAGAGTGGCGGATTGTAGGGGGGAAGGAAATTTCATGGGTTCCTTGGAGTTGTTGTGTTTTCCCCTCTCCCCTGCCCTCTCCCACAAGGGGAGAGGGAGTAAGAAGGAGGAGAGAAGATTTTGTGAGTGAACAAAGAACTCTTAGTTCCCTTGTTGTCTTTCTCGAATTTCGTCAATGGTTTTACAATCAATGCATAAAACGGCGGTGGGTCTGGCTTCTAAACGGCGAATGCCAATTTCAATGCCGCAAGATTCGCAATACCCGTACTCACCTTGTTCCAATCTATCTAAACTCTCTTCTATTTTTTTCAAGAGTTTTCCTTCTCGATCTCGAGTACGTAATAAAATACTGAGATTTTCTTCTTTGGTAGCTCTGTCTGTAAAATCCGAAAGGTTTTTATCGTCATCTCGCATATTACTCACGGTGCTATCCACATCTTCCATCAACTGACGTTTCATGGTGGAAAGGATTTCACGAAAATGGGCTAACTGCCCATCGGACATATAATCCTCTCCTTTTTTAGGTTGATACGGTTGAATCCCTTCTAAGCCCATGGATAAACCACTCATGGCTGTTTTTTTCGTTTCGGCTGTTGTGGCCATTACTAAAAGCTCCTAGCTAATTATAAAAATTTGTTAAAACAAGATTTGTGTAATTATAATCCAATATAACCACTTCCACAAATCGAATATAGCATACCAACTGTTCCCTTAAACCACTACTTTTTTTTAAGGATTCCTTCATGGAACTTTTGTCCTTTTGTTACGCGAGGAAGCCCCGCCAAGTCTTTGAGAGTGGTAATGTGCTCATATCCATGTTGGGTGAAAGCCTGTGTCACGGGAATTTCTTGATCACATCCATGTTCTAACAAAAGCCATCCTCCGGGTTTTAAATACTTGGAAGCTTCTTGAATCAAATAAAACAACGCTTCTAATCCTGTAGGGCCACTTACCAAGGCATTGAGAGGTTCATATTTCAAGGAACTTAAGTGGGGATCCTCTTTACTTAAATAGGGAGGATTACTGAGGATCACATCCACTTCTAAGGGTGGAATTTGGGAAAACCAATCGCTTTCAATAAATTGAATATTACTCTGAAGCCCATTATGTTTTGCATTGTGAATCGCCATCTTTAAGGCACTGTTTGAAATATCCGTTGCCCAGTGGTGACCTTGGGGAAATTCTTTTGCTAAAGCACAAATGAGTGCCCCACTGCCTGTTCCTAATTCTAAAAAAGAAGCCTCTGGTGGAAGCGGTAATTGCAGAATGGCTTCCACTAAGGTTTCTGTTTCCGGTCGAGGAATTAATACTTCCTTTGTCACCGTGAATTCCATGGACCAAAAAAATTTCTTACCCACTAAATAAGCCACGGGTTCTCCCTGTTGGCGACGCTTTAATAATTCATCATAAGCATCACTTTCTTCTTCTGACAGAAGATGGGAAGGATAGGTATATAGATAGGCCTTTTCTTTTTTGAGGATGTGACACAGTAAAACTTCTGCGTCTAAGGAGGGGGTATCACTTTCTTGTAATTCTTCGATCCCTTGATGTAGGCATTCATGAATCGTTTTCATCGGAGGATTCTTGGCTAAAGTACGCCATTTGTTCTGCTTGATATTCTTGAACTAAGGGATCGATCACTTGAGATAATTCGCCTTCCATAATTTCTAATAATTTATATAAAGTCAGATGAATGCGATGATCTGTTAAACGGCCCTGGGGATAATTGTAGGTGCGAATGCGTTCCGATCGATCCCCGGTACCCACTAAACTTTTTCTTGCTTCTGCTTGGGCCGCTGCTTGACGAGATTGTTCTGCTGCTAATAATCGCGCTTGTAATAAAGACATGGCTCGGGCGCGATTTTTATGTTGGGATCGTTCGTCTTGACATTCCACCACCACTCCCGTGGGAATATGGGTAATACGAATGGCGGATTCTGTTTTATTCACGTGCTGACCTCCCGCACCGGAGGAGCGGTAAGTATCGATTTTTAAATCCTTGGGATTAATATCAAATTCATCGATGGATTCCACTTCGGGTAAGATGGCCACGGTACAAGTGGAGGTATGAATGCGGCCTTGGGCTTCGGTTTCTGGCACCCGTTGAACGCGATGGGCACCGGATTCAAATTTCAATCGAGAATACACATCTTGCCCACTGATTTTTACAATGATTTCTTTAAAGCCCCCATGCTCTCCGCCATGATGACTCACCACTTCGATTTGCCATCCTTGTCGCTCTCCATAGCGACTATACATTCGAAATAAATCCCCTGCGAAAATGGCTGCTTCATCCCCACCGGCTCCCGCCCGAATTTCAAGGTACACATTGCGATGATCATTGGGATCTTTGGGAATGAGTAATAAAGATAATTCATCTTCTAAAGCGGCTAAATTGGATTTACTTTCTTTTAATCCTTCTTCCGCTAAGGCTCGTAACTCGGGATCTTCTTCCCCTAAGAGAGCTTCCGTTTCTTCGAAGGTTTTTATTTCTTTTTCATAAGATTCAAAGGTTTTTACTAAGGGTTCTAGTTGAGCATATTCTTTTGAAAGTTCTCGAAATTGATTTTGATCATTCATCACTGAAGGCTCACCTAACATGCGCTCAATTTCTTCATAGCGTTCCTGCATGGTTTTTAATTTCATCATGAGAGAAGGTTTCATGGGGGCTTTTATCCTTTAAGAGTTACTCAACATCAAATAATTGTTTTGCAATTTTTAATAAATCCATATTCCCTGTTTGACTCGCTCGACGAAGTTGAATGGTGGGATAATGCATCATTTTTTTTGTGATGGTTTGGGCCATGCGAGATAACACATTGGCGGGATCATCTCCCTGTGATAAAGCGCGCAAGGCATGATGTACTTCTCGTTGTTGCATTTCTGTGACTCGTTCGCGAAAGGATTTAATGGTATTAATGAAATGAATGCCTTTTAATTGCTGCTCGTATTGTTGAACCCACAAATCAATAAATTGTTCCGCTTGCTTTGCTGCTTTTTGTCGTCCCTCTAATCCTTCCTGAGCAATGGATTGTAAGTCATCCACATTGAATAAATGAACCTGGGGAATGTCCCCCACCTCCGACGCAATATTTCTAGGCATGCCCACATCCACCAGGAGCAAAGAGGAATTGGATTTCTTTTTCATGGCTTCCTTTACCACTTCCATTTCCAGAAGAGGTGTGGGACTGGCAGTAGTGGCGATCACTGCATCCACCGTGGGAAGATAAAGAGGAATTTCTTCTAAGGAAATTTCTTTTCCTCCAAACAATCGCACTAAATTTTCCGCATGTAAGCGAGTGCGATTTGCAATGATCAATTGACCCACCCCTTGTTCTTGCAAATGGTGAGCCACCAATTCAGCGGTTTCCCCTGCTCCTAATAATAAGACAGAGGAAGATGCCAACTCAGGATATACTTTCTTTACTAATTTCACTGCGGTGGACGCAATAGAAACGGGATATTCATTGATCCCCGTGTAATGGCGAATTTTTTTTGCTTGGGAAAAAACAGCTTCCACCAAATGACCTAAGAAAGGCCCAATGGCGTTGATTTTCTTTGCTTCTTGGAAGGCTTGTTTTAATTGCCCTAAAATTTGAGACTCCCCCAAGGCCAAGGAATCTAATCCGCAAGCCACTCGCAATAAATGAGCCATGGCTTTTTCTTCGTAATATTCATACACAAAAGGTTTAAAAGAGGTGGTCACCGTATCATGTTTAACATGAAGCCAATTCTTCAGGGAAATGGGGGAGCTGGCCACCGTATATAGTTCACAACGATGGCAAGTGGAAAGGATCATGGCTTCGGAAACACTGTCTTGTAACAGTAAATTCCCTAAAGGCTCCGCCAATTTTCCATGGGCAAGGGCCATTTGCTCCCTGAGAGCAATGGGAGCCGTTCGATAATTAATACCGTATACATAAAACGCCATGGGATTTTACCTTTACCAATCATTGGACGGAGGTATTGTACTATCCTATGGGGCAGAATTGAAACCATTTCCGTTCGCGCCCCTAGCATTTTAAGCGTTACCCTCCCTATAGAGGGTAACTTTGAAAATATTCAGGAAATTGTTCAAGAAAGCAGTGGCTTTAGGAAGTGGCCTGTGTATGAGGTGGGACAGGCGGCGACGGTTTCTGGAGTGCCTGCCACCACTAAGGTGCCTCCCTTATCGCCTCCCTCGGGGCCTAAATCTAAAATCCAATCGGCGGTTTTAATCACATCTAAGTTATGTTCAATCACTAAAATGGTATTTCCTCGATCTCGTAAGCGATGTAACACTTCGAGTAATTGGGCAATGTCGTGGAAGTGTAACCCTGTGGTGGGCTCATCTAAAATGTAAAGAGTATTTCCCGTATCTCGTCGCGATAATTCTTTTGCAAGTTTAATTCGTTGAGCTTCTCCTCCCGAGAGGGTTGTGGCACTTTGTCCTAATTGAATATAAGACAATCCCACATCCATTAAAGTTTGACATTTTTTTGCAATCACTGGCACGGGATCAAAAAATTCTCGCGCTTCTTCCACGGTCATGGTGAGGATTTGATGGATATTCTTGCCTTTGTATAAAATGTCTAAGGTTTCTCGATTATAACGTTTGCCATGACACACATCACACATGACATAAATATCCGGTAGAAAATGCATTTCTACTTTAATTAAACCATCTCCTTCACAGGCTTCACATCGTCCTCCCTTCACATTAAAACTAAAACGTCCCACTTGATAACCTCGCGCACGGGCTTCTTGAGTGGCGGCAAACAATTCTCGAATGTGAGTGAACATGCCAGTGTAAGTGGAAGGATTAGAACGAGGGGTGCGACCAATGGGGCTTTGATCAATGTCAATCACATTATCAAAATAAGAAATCCCCGTGATTTTTTCACAAGGAGAGGGAAACACTTGAGTAGCACCATTGAGTTCTCTTGCAGCCACAGGATAAAGAGTGTCATTAATGAGAGTGGATTTCCCAGAACCGGACACCCCCGTAATGCAAGTCATCAAACCCACAGGAATATCCACGTCTAAGGATTTTAAATTATTTCCCTTAGCTCCTCGAATGCGAAGAAGGCGCTTTGAATCCACGGGGCTTCGTTCTTTAGGCAGTGCAATGGATTTTTTTCCTGAAAGGTATTGGCCGGTGATGGAGGCTTTGTCTTTTAATAAATCTTTAGGCGCCCCTGAAAAAACCACATGGCCTCCATGGACTCCTGCGCCGGGACCAATGTCCACCACATAATCCGCATGACGAATGGCATCTTCATCATGTTCCACCACGATCACTGTGTTTCCTAAATTTCGTAATCGAATGAGGGTTTTTAATAAGCGATCATTATCTCGCTGATGCAATCCAATGGAGGGCTCATCAAGAATATACATCACACCCACAAGCCCTGCACCAATTTGACTGGCTAAACGGATCCGTTGAGCCTCGCCCCCCGATAAGGTTTCAGCACTGCGTTCTAAAGTCAGATACTCTAATCCCACATTCACTAAAAATCCCAAGCGATTCACCAATTCTTTTTGAATTTTTTCCGCCACTTCTCCTCGATACCCAGGTAATCGCAAGGCTTGGAAAAATCCATGGGCTTTATCAATGGGCATGGCAGTGATGTTTGAAATGGTATGATCTTCAATAAATACATGTCTTGCTTCAACTCTTAAACGAGCACCCAAACAAGTTTCACAGGGATTCGTACTTAAATATTTACTCAATTCTTCTCGAATGGTATTGGATTCCGATTCTCGATATCGACGAATCATGGAAGGCAAAACTCCTTCAAAGGAATGCCTTCGACGGTGAGTTCGGCCCCGAGCATTGATATATCGAAATTCAATGTCTTCATCCCCTGAGCCATTCAAAATAATGTTTTTTATTTTTTGCGGTAATTTTTGAAAGGGAGTATCAATGTCAAAATCATAATGCTTCGCCAAGGATTGCAATAAACTAAAATAATATCCATTACGACGATCCCATCCCCGAATGGCTCCTTCCGCCAAACTTAAAGAGGTATCGTGAATAATTCGATCCACATCAAATCGTTGTTGCACTCCTAAGCCATCACAATCGGGACACGCTCCCGCGGGATTATTAAAGGAAAATAAACGAGGTTCCAATTCCGTTAAACTATACCCACAAGAAGGACAAGAAAATTTAGAGGAAAACACTTTTAAGGGAACCTCCGGATGATCCATATCCCCAATCACCACAATGCCTTGAGTGAGTTGCAAAGCGGTTTCTAAAGATTCTGCCAAACGTTGTTGAATATCAGGTTTTACTTTTAAGCGATCCACAATCACTTCAATGGTGTGTTTTTTTCGTAAGGCTAATTTAGGCACGCTATCTAATTCGTATTGTTCCCCATCCACTCTCACTCGTAAAAAACCTTGGGCTCGAAGCCCATCTAATAAAGTGGTGAATTCTCCTTTTCTTTCTTGCACCACAGGAGCTAACACCATGAGGCGTTTGTCCTCCGGAAGCGTCATGATTTGATCCACCATTTGCGTCACGGTTTGAGCTTGTAATACAGTGCCATGGGTGGGACATTGGGGCTGACCCACTCTTGCAAATAACAATCGTAAATAATCATAAATTTCTGTAATGGTACCCACCGTGGATCGAGGATTGTGAGACGTGGCTTTTTGTTCGATGGAAATAGCGGGAGATAAGCCTTCAATGTGATCCACATCGGGTTTTTCCATCATGGATAAGAACTGTCTTGCATAAGAAGACAAAGATTCCACGTAGCGACGTTGTCCTTCCGCATATAAGGTATCAAAGGCCAAGGAAGATTTCCCCGATCCCGATAGCCCTGTAATCACAATGAGTTGATCTCGCGGCAAATCCAAATGAATGTTTTTAAGATTGTGGGTTCTCGCACCCCGAATTTGTATGGTATCCATGGGAATTGGGCTAATACCTATGATTGATAAAAGAGGGGCATTATACCTAATTCTTGGTGGGGAGGGAAAATTTGAGTAGTTAATCCAGGAGTGCCAGCGGAAACCGCTGTGGTTAATGATACACTTTTCTTGTGACCTTTCTGCTTTTTTAGTACACTTCTTTTCCATTCGGACAGGTTTCAAATGATTTGCTTCTTCAAAGAAGCTAAATGATATTGAGTATTTTGAGAGAATTTTTTTATGACATTTCGTGCACTTAAAATGACAGCCCTGGAAAAACGAGCGGCCTTGGGGTTAGGAGGAATTTATGGGTTTCGCATGTTGGGTTTATTTATGGTATTACCCATTTTTGTTTTTTATGCCACGGAATTAAAAGGGAGTACTCCTTTTCTCATGGGGCTTGCCATGGGGATTTATGGGTTTACTCAAGCTATTTTTCAAATTCCCTTTGGCATGTTGTCTGATCGCTGGGGGCGTAAGCCGGTGATTTTGATGGGATTGTTACTCTTTGCCTTAGGAAGTGTGGTGGCAGCTTGTTCTCATGGCATTGGCACTTTGATTTTGGGGCGAGCATTGCAAGGCACAGGAGCCGTGGGAAGCACTCTCATTGCCTTATTGACGGACTTAACTCGGGAAGAACATCGAGGAAAAGCCATGGCTCTTATTGGCATGATCATTGGATTATCTTTCCCCTTTTCCATGCTTTTAGGACCCCTCTTAAATCATTACGTGGGAATTCACGGGATTTTTTTCTTAACGGCGGCCTTGGCAGTGGTGGGAATGATTCTTTTGGTGAGTGTGGTGCCCCATCCTCAGGACAGTTTATTTCATCATGATGCCTTACCGGAACCTCGCCAATTTCGTGGAGTGCTTTCCCATGGGGATTTATTGCGATTAGATGGGGGCATTTTTATTTTACATGCCGTGCTCACCGCCAGTTTTATTGGGATCCCTGTGGCTTTAAAGGAAATGACTCCCCCCTCCGGCGCCCATGAATGGATGTTTTATTTTCCCGTGCTTGTGTTTTCTTTTCTCACCATGATCCCTTGTATGATTTTGGCGGAGAAAAAACAAAAAATAAAAGAATGTTTTCTTGGGGCCATTATTCTTCTCTTCGGTGCTGAAATCAGTATGATAATTTTTTCTCATTCCTTCATGGGAATGGGAATAAGCCTTTATTTCTTTTTTACGGGTTTTTTATTTTTAGAGGCTTCCTTGCCAGCTCTCATTTCAAAAACCGCCCCCCCTGGTAGCAAAGGCACTGCCATGGGGGTATACTCTTCCTCACAATTTCTAGGGATTTTTTTAGGAGGTGCCCTGGGAGGATGGCTTTTTGGCGCCTATGGCTTAAAAGGCATTTGTGTCACTGCAGCCAGTGTTTTGTGTTTATGGTTTTTCATGGCCTTAACAATGAAACGTCCTCGCCCTGTGGGAACCCTCTCCTTACCCATTGCCATCAATTCACTCGAAGAGGTACCGCAATTAAAACAAGGTTTAAAAGAAATAAACGGCGTGATAGATGCATTCATTCACTTCGATGAAAAGATAGCCTATGTAAAAGTGGACAATAGCATAATAAACCTAAAAGACTTACAGTCTTTTTCAACGAATTAGGAGTATTTCATTATGGCTCGAGGTATCAATAAAGTGATTCTCATCGGAAACTTAGGCGCCGATCCCGAAGTGCGCTACACCCCCAATAGCGTAGCAGTGGCCACCCTTTCCATTGCCACTTCCGAAACTTGGAAAGATAAAAATACGGGAGAAATGGTGGAACATACAGAATGGCACCGAGTGTCCTGTTACCGCCGGCTTGCTGAAATTGCAGGGGAATATTTAAAGAAAGGCAGCAAAGTGTATATTGAAGGCCGATTAAGAACCCGAAAATGGCAAGATGCCCAAGGGACGGATCGATACACCACGGAAATTAATGCAGATAATTTGCAAATGTTAGATAGCCGAGGCGGTCCAGGGAGTTTTGGCGGACACAATGAGTTTTCCTCTTCCAGTGCCCCAGCACCTGCTATGGCGGCGGCTCCCGGAGGTAATGGAGAAGATTTCGGGGACGATGATATTCCTTTTTAAAGATAATGTTTCATTCACAAGAAGGAGTTCCCCGTGGGAGCTCCTTCTTTTTTAGTATGTTCCTAATGGGGTGACATGTTGGAAGGGGTATTCGTATGACCCCCTTCTAATTCTTGTATCAGTTCATCGATCACTTTTTCTAAGGCACTGTCTAACCAGTTTACTTCTGCTTGGATATTTGCTTTGATTTGATTTAAGGCATTTACTTTTCCTTCCCTGTCCTCTGTCCCAGCTAATATTTCTTCAATATCCTTAATTTGAGTTTCTCTCGCTTTTGCAGGGCGATAAAGAAAAGTAGAATTTCGTTTTTCACTTTGCTCATTTCTTTTTTCATGGTATCGCTGTTCCACCTGAAGATGGACTCTTTTGTTTGAGGGATGTTCCGATTCTGGGGGTGGTGCCTGAAGAGAGCCCTCTGGTTTTGCTAAATTTAATGAATACCTTTCCTCAATCCTTGTTAGTTGGTTTAAAAGTTTTTCCTCTCCGCCCTTTCTCCATCGAGTACGTTCTCTAAAGGTCGATATGATAGTTTGTAATCTTTGAATCATCCTTTCAAGTTCCAACTTTCCAGGGTTTCGCTCTGTAATTGCTGTTTGAACGGTAATGGCAAGCAACTCTAAGGCCTCAAAGCAAATATCCCTTTTTCTTTGGGGGGGAGCACTGGGATGTTCTTTAGAGAATCCAACAAGTAACCGATAAACCTCCTTAGTAAGCTCTAAAATTTGGTTGGCGGAAAGAGATGAGGTATTTTGAGAAGGAAGTTCTAATGAGGGTTCAGGAAATAAATGAATATTCCCTGAAAGATAGTGGGTTTTCAACTCTTCAAGTCTATTGTAAAAAGCCATTTTTTCTTCTGGCGTTATGAGGGGATCGGAATAAAATCGATTTGAAAAAGCAACGAGATTCATAATATCTTCTATGACTTCTTCCTTATCTTTCCCTAAGTCTGTTTCAATATCATTTAATTTCCTCATTCGCCACTTATCATGAGAATTCTTTTCTTTTAAGAAATCAAGAAGTAGCTTGGCGAAGAATTGCAATTGATTGTCGCTATAAGCTTGTAGAGAGTCTCTCACTGACATAGATTGCTCTGCATGGACTTTATCTTCTTCAGCAGTTTTGCTCGCCTTTATAATGGGTGTTGGCTTTGGATCTCTACCTGGCATACTTTCACCTCATGATCTTAAGATATGCTTATGATTAATTTTAATTCATTTTTCTTAAGAAAAAATGATATTTTTTATTTCTGGGGCGAGGATTATTAAATTTCTAAAAAAATCAGAAAGTTACTGATAAAGAGCAGATAGAAATTAGAAAGAAGAAAAAACCTTAAAAAAAATGCCTGATCCGTGAGGATCAGGCATAATCCATTGAGATTACAGATATATGAGGTTGTTGTTTACCTGGCATAACCAAGTAAACAAGCACAGTATAACGAAATTTTTTTAAAAGACAAGAAATATTTAAGAAATCTTTAATTTTCTTTTGTACTTTTATTTTTTTGAAATGCTTTCCCCCTCTCCCTAGCCCTCTCCCACAAGGAGAGAGGGGATAAGAAGAAGAGGAGAAAAAAAGAGTGAAAGGGGAAAAAGAATTACGCTTCTGCGGCGGCAGGTAATTCTGGTAAAGAAACTTCTTCCGCGGAGGAAGCGCTGCGGTCCACGAGTTCAATAATGGCTAAGGGAGCGGAATCGCAAAGACGAAAACCGCATTTTAACACTCGGGTGTATCCGCCGGGACGCGCTTGAGTTCGGGGAGCAATGTCATCAAATAACTTAGACACAGCTTCCTTATCTCGTAATCTTGCAAAAGCAAGACGACGACGAGCCACGGTGTTTTCCTTTGCTAGGGTAATTAAACGTTCCACCACGCCACGCAAATCTTTTGCTTTGGGTAAAGTGGTACGAATCACTTCGTGTTTTAACAAGGAAACCGCCATATTCCGAAACATGGCTTCACGGTGACTACTGGTTCTATTAAATTTTCTACCACGATTACGATGACGCATAAGTAATTCCTTCGGATTAAGATTTTTCTTTCGGTGTTGCACTGGCCTCTAAGGTTGTTTCAGACAAATGGCTAGGTGGCCAATGATCTAAAGCAGAACCTAAAGAGAGACCGTAAGAAGCTAACACAGTTTTAATTTCTGTGAGAGATTTCTTCCCTAAGTTAGGAGTCTTTAACAATTCAACTTCGGTTCGTTGAACTAAGTCTCCCACATAAAAAATATTTTCTGCCTTTAAGCAATTAGTGGAACGAACGGTTAACTCCAAATCTTCCACAGGTCTTAATAAAATAGGATCGAATTGCAATTCTTGTTTTTGTGGTTGTTTACGTTCTTCTTGTTGTAAATCCACAAAAGCCGCTAATTGACGCTGTAAAATATTGGCGGAACGACGAATGGCTTCATCGGGTTGCAAAGTGCCATTAGTTTCCAAATCAATAATGAGTTTATCTAAATTGGTTCTTTGCTCCACTCGAGCTCGATCCACGGTATAAGCCACTCGACGAACGGGGCTAAAACTCGCATCTAATTTTAAAACACCAATAGAAGCTTGTTTTTCTTCAGAAGACACATAATCATCTTCATCGGTTAATTCGATTTGCACGGGTTGATATCCACGTCCCAAAGCAAACTTCACTCGCATTTTTAAAGTGGCGTTTTCTGACAAGTGGGCAATCACATGGTGAGGATTTACAATTTCCACATCATGCTCTGGGTGAAAATCCCCTGCAGTGACAGGACCAGGCTCTGATTTATTCAGAACTAAAGTCACTTCATCTCGTTGATGTAATATACAGGCTACCCCTTTTAAGTTCATTAGGATATCCAACACGTCTTCTTGAACGCCAGGAAGAGTACTGTATTCGTGTTTTGCCCCTTCAATTTCTGCTTGAACAGGAGCACACCCCACCATGGAGGATAATAAAATACGACGAAGCGCATTTCCTAAGGTGTGACCAAACCCTGGTTCTAAAGGTTCGAAAGTAATTTCAAAACGATTCGGACCTAAGGGTCGGACGCCAATATTTTTTGGGGTTAAAGATTCGGTTACGCTCATTCGTCAGAGACTCCAATCAATGTGTTCATTAACGAGAATAATACTCAACAATCAAATTTTCATTAATATCGATTTGTACTTGACCTCTGTCAGGAACAGATTTAAAGACACCTTTTACCGCTTTTGCATCCACATCCACCCATTCAGGAAATCCTAATTGCTGGGCATATTCCACTGCCGCCTGAATACGAAGTTGAGGTTTGCAACGCTCTCTAATTTCAATGACATCGCCTGGCGCCACAAAATAAGAGGCTATGTTAACACATTTTCCATTCACAAGGACACTACGATGATTTACCAATTGCCGTGCTTCTGCACGAGTACTGGCAAAACCCATGCGATAAACCACATTATCTAAGCGTCTTTCCAAGAGTTGAATTAAGTTTTCTCCGGTGGATCCCGTAATACGGGCCGCTTTATGAAAAATACGACGGAATTGTCGTTCTAAAATGCCGTACATGCGACGTAATTTTTGTTTTTCCCGTAACATCACACCATAAGTGGATAAACGCCCTCGCTTTGCCCCATGAACACCGGGCAGAGTGTCTGCTTTACATTTAGAACTTAAGGAACGGATTTTACTTTTTAATAATAAGTCCGTGCCTTCTCTTCGGGATAATTTACAAGTGGGTCCAGTATACTTTGCCATGGCTCGCTACTCCTTAAACTCGTCTTTCTTTAGGATCACGACATCCGTTAAATGGAAGCGGTGACATGTCCGTAATGGATTTAATGGTGAAACTTCCTGCTAAGGCGCGGATAGAAGATTCACGACCGGGGCCAGGACCTTTCACAATCACATCCAGGCTTGTTAATTTAGCTGCTTTTTTAAGGGCACGCTCTGCAGCCACGCGAGCCGCTTCTTGGGCTGCGTAAGGAGTGCTTTGGCGAGATCCGCTATAGGATTCTCCCGCAGAAGCCCATGCAATGGTATTGCCATTGGGATCTGTAATGGTAATGATGGTGTTATTGAAGGTGGCATGCACATGGGCGATACCATCGGAAATGTTATTCATTGTGGCCATAATTATTCTTTACCTTTTAATTGCATTGCGCCTGATTGTTTACGACGTCCCTTACGAGTCCGTGCATTTGTTTTGGTTCGTTGTCCATGCACTGGCAAGCCTCGTCGATGACGAACACCACGATAACAACCAATGTCTCTTAACCGCTTAATATTCGTAGCAATGAGTCGACGTAAATCCCCTTCAATGGCAAATTCACCCCCCGTGACTAATTCACGGATCCGTTCCACTTCATCTTCTGATAAATCTTTTACTTTGCACTGGGGATTCACACTCAGACGTCGGCAAATTTCATTAGCAGTACTTCTGCCGATGCCATAGACACAGGTGAGCCCAATTTCAACGTGTTGATTTAACGGTACGTTAACCCCTGCAATACGCATTCAAATTCTCCTTCCCAATTAACCTTGGCGCTGTTTATGTTTGGCTTCTTGACAGATCACCCGCACCACTCGATGACGTCGAATAATTTTGCAATTTCGACATAATTTCTTCACAGACGCTCTTACTTTCATTTTAAACCCTCTTTAGATACTCTCATTTTCTTGCTTCGCCGCCTCAGAAAGAGGTGCGGTAATATACACTGATTTAGCACCTAACGCAATAAACCCGCCCCAGGTACCCCATTTCCGCGCAAATTAGCTTTTTTCATTAATGACTCATACTTATGAGACATTAAGTGAGCTTGGATTTGAGCGATAAAATCCATTAAAACCACCACGATAATCAATAAGGAGGTTCCACCAAAATAAAAAGGAACTCCCCAATGGGCAATTAAAATCTGCGGTAAAAGAGAAACTGCCACTAAATAAGCCCCACCCCAAAGAGTTAAGCGGGTCATGACGGAATCGATATAACTGGCGGTTTGTTCCCCGGGACGAATTCCTGGAATAAAAGCACTGGATTTCTTTAAGTTATCCGCCGTATCTTTTGGATTGTAAACCAAAGCCGCATAAAAAAAGCAAAAGAAGAAAATAGCCACGGTTTCTAACATCATCCACACGGGTTGCCCTGGTTGTAAGGCAAAACCAATATCTCCCAACCATGCCATGCCAGGACCTTTTCCAAACCATTGGGCAATGGTGGCGGGAAATAACAAAATCGCAGAAGCAAAAATGGGAGGGATCACACCAGACATATTAATTTTCAAAGGAAGATGGGTACTTTGGGCCGCATAAATTTTTCGGCCTTGTTGTCGTTTTGCATAATTCACGGGAATTCGTCGTTGAGCTCGCTCCATGAATACTACGCAAGCCGTCACCACCACCACGAGGGCTAAGAGACCTAATACGGAAAACACACTCAACTGACCTTGTCGCACTTGCTCTAAAGAACGAGCTAAAGCCGCGGGTAGGCCCGCCACAATTCCTGAGAAAATAATGAGAGAAATCCCATTGCCAATACCCCGTTCTGTCATTTGCTCCCCAAGCCACATTAAAAATAAAGTGCCTGTGGTGAGGGTCAGGGCTGCAATGAAATAAAAATGAAATCCCGTGGCCACCGCTACTCCGGAACTCACGAGAAATTTTGCCATTCCAATGGATTGGAAGAGGGCGATGAGTAAGGTGCCGTAACGAGTATAACGATTAATTTTACGACGACCTGATTCCCCTTCTTTTTTTAACTGTTCCAATTTAGGGGACACAGAAGAAAATAATTGAATAATGATGGAAGCAGAAATGTAAGGCATCACCCCTAAGGCAAACACAGTAAGTCGCTGTAAAGCGCCTCCGGAAAACATATTGAGATAACCAAATAATCCATTGGATTGATTAGAAAATAAAGCAGCCAATCGTTGGGGATCTAAGCCGGGAACGGGAATATGGGCGCCAATACGGTAAATAATAATGGCCACTAACACGAACAATAAACGGCGTTTTAATTCCGTTAATCCGCGAGAAGTGGCACCGATGGCTGTGAAATCCGTTTTTCCCATTTACGCCTCAACCTTCCCACCCGCTGCTTCAATAGCGGCTTTGGCACCTTTGGTGACTTTAATGTCTTTTTCAATGGTCACAGCACGTTCGATGGTGCCTGTGGCAATGATTTTCACAAACTTTGTGGCGTTAGGAATCAAATCCACTTGCTTTAAAGTTTCTAAAGAAATTCTATCCACGGGAAGTCTTTGTAAAGTAGATAAGCGAACTTCTTCTGTATATAACTGCTGCCAAGAAGTAAATCCTGATTTAGGAATTCGGCGATGGAAAGGCATTTGGCCCCCTTCAAAACCAATCCCTACTTTGCTTCGACCTCGGCTTTTTTGCCCTTTGTGTCCTGTTCCGCAAGTTTTACCTTTACCGGATCCCATACCTCGACCCACTCGGGTTTTAGGACGCTTAGATCCTGGAGCTGGCTTTAATTCATTTAAATACATGACTACACTTCCTCAATTTGCAAAAGGTATGCAATTTTATCCACCATGCCACGAATGCTAGGTACATTGTCCACAATCACGGTTTGATGTAAACGACGAAGCCCTAAACATTCTGCGCACGCTTTATGTTGGGCGATTCTTTTATTTAAGCTACGAACTAGCGTTACTTTTAATTTTTTTGCACTCATGAAGATTTTTTCCTACTTCTTAACTCTTTTACTGTTTTACCCCGTTTTTCAGCAATTTCTTCAGGAGAATGACATTGGCTTAAGGCTTCAATGGTTAAGTGAACCACATTCGCAGGATTGGTGGATCCCATCACTTTGGCCAATACGTTTTTAACACCCAGGGCTTCAAACACAGCACGCATGGCAGCCCCTGCAATAATTCCTGTTCCTTCTGCGGCGGGTTTCATAAAAATTTTGGTAGCACCCTGCTTTAAAACAATTTCATGGAATAAGGTGTCGCCATTTAATTCAATGCGTCTCATGCCTTTTCGAGCACTTTCCATGGCTTTTTGAATAGCCACAGGCACTTCTTTTGCTTTACCTCGGCCGATACCCACGCGACCTTTTCCATCTCCCACGACGGTTAAAGCAGTAAAACCAAAAATACGACCGCCCTTCACCACCTTAGTCACACGACCTACGTGCACTAAGCGTTCGATGTTGATGCCATCCGTTGTTGTTTCCAAATTATGATTTTGTTGCATGAAGTTTACCCTTAAAAATCTTGTAATCCAGCTTCCCGCGCTGCATCTGCCAATGCCTTCACTCGGCCATGATATTTAAACCCTGAACGATCAAAAGCAATTCGATTCACATTGGCTGCTTTTGCCCGCTCTGCAATGAGTTTCCCCACTAATACTGCAGCCTCTTTATTTCCCGTATGCTTCAATTGTTCTTGAACCGCTTTATCCAAAGTGGAAGCCATTGCCACCACGGTGGTGACACGAGCATCTGCATCATACTTTAATAATTGAACATAAATATGATTTGAGGTGCGATGGATACTCATTCGAACGAGATTGGAGTCTTTCTCTTGCAATTTCATAATGTGACCTCGGGTTTTTTTAGCCCGTCGTAACCGTTCTGTATTTTTTTCACTCATGATGGGAATTCCTATTTTTTCTTCGTTTCTTTGAGAACAATTCTCTCGTCTCCGTATCGAATTCCTTTGCCTTTATAGCATTCTGGAGGACGATACTTACGAATATCTGCAGCCACTTGGCCCACTAATTGTTTATCAATGCCTCTCACCAGGATTTCTGTTTGGCTAGGACATTCAATGGTAATTCCTTCCGCAATGGGATGTTCCACAGGATGGGAAAAACCTAAACTTAAACTTAAAGAATTACCCTTCAATTGGGCACGATATCCCACGCCCACTAATAATAATTTTCGTTCGTAACCCTGAGATACTCCCGTCACCATGTTTTGTAAAATGGCTCGGGTGGTTCCTGCTAAAGCCACCACATTCACTCGACGTTCTTCTCGAAGTACGCTCACATTCAATTCTTTATCATTTTGGGCAACACCCACATTACGGGGTAACTTATAAGTTAAGGTGCCTTTTTTTCCTTTCACCATCACTTCATCCCCTTGAGTGGTGATTTCCACACCCGCAGGAAGTGTAATGGGTTTATTCGCAATTCTTGAGGTCATATCACTTCGCTCCCTACCAAACTTCACAAAGAACTTCGCCACCCAAGCCGAGCTCACGGGCGCTTTTATCACTCATCACTCCTTTGGAAGTGGAAACGATGGAAATGCCCATGCCTCCTAACACCGAAGGTAATTCACTGCAGCCTTTATAAATTCTTAAACCAGGGCGGCTGACCCGTTTGATATGTTCAATCACTGGTTTTTCATGATGGTATTTCAAGTAAATGACAAGTGTTGGTTTTTTCTCATCCCCTTCCACATTGTAATTAGTGACATAACCTTCATCTTTTAATACTTTTGCAATGGCTATCTTTATTTTGGAAGAGGGCATGGCCACTTTGGGCATCCCCACCATTTCTGCATTTCTAATTCGCGTCATCATATCGGCGATGGGATCTTGCATACTCATTTGTTTATAAAACTCCCCGTTATTAATTCATTTACCAACTGGATTTTCTCAAGCCTGGGAACATCCCTTGCATCGCTAATTCACGAATTTTGTTTCGGCATAATTGAAACTTTCGATAAACTCCCCGTGGACGCCCTGTGAGTTGGCAACGATTTCTCAAACGTTTGGGTCCTGCATTTCGGGGTAAAGCATCTAAAGCATTTTGAATTTTTTCCAAACGAGCGAAAGCATCCTCTTTTTCCCCTTCTGAAGAGGTGGTGGATACTAAGCAAGAATAACAATCGGCACGCTCTGCCAATAATTTTCTTCGTTTGTCTTCGTATTTTTTAACTAAACCTTCTCGTTTTTTTTCACGTTCTTTAATGGCTTTGGTGGTCATCCTTCATTCCTCTCATAATCTTTAAAGGGGAAGTTAAAAGCGGCTAATAAAGCACGCCCTTCTTCGTCAGTTTTAGCCGTAGTGGTAATACAAATATCTAACCCACGAATGGTATCGATTTTGTCATACTCAATTTCTGGAAATACGATTTGTTCTTTAATCCCCATGCTGTAATTGCCTCGTCCATCAAAGGAGCGTGGATTAATACCGCGGAAGTCACGAATTCGTGGAATGGCGATATTTACGAGACGGGATAAGAAATCATACATTCTTGATTTCCGCAAAGTCACTTTACATCCGATGGGCCAGCCTTCTCGAATTTTAAATCCAGCAATGGACTTTCTTGCATTGGTGGCTAATACTTTTTGGCCTGCAATTTTTGTCATATCTTCGATGGCAGCGGTTAATACTTTCTTATCCGCCACAGCGCCACCCACACCCATGTTTAAAGTGATCTTCACTAACTTGGGCACTTCCATCACGTTTTTATATCCAAATCGTTTCATCATCATGGGTACGATTTCGGTTCTGTAGTAATTTTGTAATTCTCTCATCGCATTAACCTATCACTTAGTTTTCCAGCACATCCACCATTTCACCATTGGATTTGAAGTAGCGAACTCTTCGCCCATCCTCTAGTGTTTTAATTCCAACTCGATCCCCTTTATGAGTCATGGGGTTATAAAGAGCTACGTTAGAAATATGGATCGTCCCTTCCACTTGACCAATTCGACCTTCCTCATCTTTTTGGGGGTTGGGTTTGATATGCTTTGTGAGCATATTGATACCTTCCACCACCAACTTTAACCCTCGCTTGGGGTTCTTTTTGTCGTTTAATACTCTTAATACTCTGCCGCGACGTCCCACGTCTCGACCGGCAATGACAATCACTTCGTCATTTACTTTTATCTTTTGCATTTTTTTCTCGCCTATAATACTTCCGGTGCCAAAGAAACAATTTTCATAAAAGCTGCTGTTCGCAATTCACGGGTCACGGGGCCAAAAATCCGTGTACCAATGGGTTGCTTTTGATTATTCAGTAATACAGCGGCGGGTCTATCAAAACGAATTTCTGAACCATCCGCCCGACGCACAGGACTACACGTGCGAACCACCACGGCAAAATACACATCCCCTTTTTTAACACGACCTCGGGGGTTGGCTTCTTTTACGGTGACCTTAATCACATCACCGATATTAGCGAAATCCGCACTACCGATGACTTTGATACACATCACTTTTCTGGCACCGCTGTTATCAGCCACATCCAGCATGGTTTGCATTTGTATCATTTTCTATTTATCTCCACTATGCCGGCTTCACAAGGCGCCCATCCGGCTTCAAAGTCGCGCCAGCGGTTCCCGCTGGGGGCGCGAGTATAACATGATTACAATAAGATATAAAAGTGATCCCCTTTTTAAAGGAATGTTCTTTTTTCTTATTTTGCTTTTTCTACAATTTCTTTTAAAACCCATGTTTTTAATTTTGAGTAGGGACGGCTTTCTTCAATACGAACCGTATCCCCTACATGGGCAGTATTTGCTTCATCATGGGCATGGTATTTTTTACTGCGCGTAATGTATTTTTTATATAATTTATGAGGTACCTGACGCACAACATTCACCACAATGGTTTTCTCACTGGCATCGCTCACCACTTTCCCCATGAGAACACGGCGATTGGTGGAGGGTGCTGAGGCTTGCTCTGTCTTAGTCATTATTTTTCACCTTTTTCCTGAAGAATTGTTAACACACGAGCAATGTCCCGACGAACCCGTTGAAATAAATGGGATTTTACGGGTTGGCCACTTCCTCTTTGCATTCTTAAGTTAAATTGCTCTCGCAATAATTCCTTAAGTTCGTGTTGTAATTCACCTGTATTTTTATCTCTTAATTCTGCCGCTCTCATCACATCACCCTTTCTGTTTCAAATACACATTTCACAGGCAATTTTGCCGCTGCTAATCGAAAGGCTTCACGGGCTAATTCCTCTGTAATGCCCTCCATTTCAAAAAGCATTTTGCCAGGTTGAATCAAAGCAACCCAACGATCGATGCTCCCTTTTCCTTTCCCTTGACGTACTTCCAAGGGTTTTTTCGTGCGGGGCAAATCGGGAAATACTCGAATCCAAATTTTTCCACCCCGTTTAATGTGACGGGTCATGGCACGACGAGCTGCTTCAATTTGTCGTGCGGTTAACTCCCCTCGGGTCACTGCTTTTAATCCATAATGGCCGAAACTCACTTCATTGCCTCGAGCAGCGAGACCGCGATTACGGCCTTTGTGAGTTTTGCCAATATTTCTCTTTGGTTGCATCATAATGGTTTGTCTCCTTAATTCGCTGCTGCTTTAGCTACAGCTTCTTCTTCAGTGTCTGGCATCACTTCGCCTTTGAAGATCCAAACCTTCACACCAATCACACCATAGGTGGTGTGGGCTTCTCCCAAGGCATAATCAATGTCCGCACGAAAGGTATGTAAAGGCACCCGGCCTTCTCGATGCCATTCGGTACGAGCAATTTCAGCGCCGCCTAAACGACCGCTGATGCAAACTTTCACCCCTAAAGCCCCTGCTTTTAAGGCGGTGGCCACCGCGCGCTTCATGGCTCGGCGAAACATCACCCGTTGTTCCAATTGTCTTGCAATGGTATCTGCCACCAACTGAGCACATAACTCTGGTTTTTTCACTTCTTCAATATTCACATGAACTTGGGTTCCTTGAAGAATTTTTCCAATGTTATCTTTTAAATCTTCCACACCTCGGCCTTTTTGCCCAATGATAACCCCGGGACGTGCAGCGCGAATGGTGACGCGAATATTGCTGGCAAGTCGTTCAATGCGAACGGAAGCAATACCTGCTTCTCGATAACGATCCGCCACAAATTTTCTTGTTTTGTAATCTTGTAAAATATTACGGGCGTATTCTTTCTTTGCATACCATGCGGAATCAGACTTTTTAATGATTCCTAAGCGAATACCGATTGGACTGACTTTTTGACCCATTGAAATTAACTCCTGCTGGCTGTATCAGACACTTTCACTGTAATGTGACATGTGGGCTTAATGATTCTACAACCTCGACCTTTTGCACGGGGTTGCATCCGTTTAATTCGTGATCCTTCATCCACATAAATGGTGGAAACTCGTAATTCATCCACATCAGCACCTTGATTGTGTTCTGCATTAGCGATGGCGGAATCTAAAACTTTTTTTACTAACTTTCCTCCGCGCTTCACGCTAAAAGTTAAAATTTCTAGGGCTTTATCCACGGGCAAACCACGCACTTGATCTGCCACTAATCGAGCCTTTCTTGCGGATATCCGCGCATATTTGTGTATTGCTACAGCTTCCATTTAGGTACCTCTACTTTTTACGATCGCCAGAATGCATTCTAAAGGTCCTCGTTAAGGCAAACTCACCGAGCTTGTGACCCACCATATTTTCCGTAACGAATACGGGAACAAATTGCTTACCGTTATGCACCACAATGGTAATACCCACCATATCGGGAATAATCATGGAACTACGGGACCATGTTTTAATGGGCTTTTTGTCACTGCTGGCAATGGCTTGCACGACTTTTTTCATCAACTTGTGATGAACATAAGGACCTTTTTTTAATGACCGTGGCACTGTTCTATCCTCTATTTTTTATCTCTACGAGACCTAACAATATATTTTTGAGTTCGTTTATTTTTACGGGTTTTCTTCCCTTTGGATTTCAATCCCCAAGGACTACAAGGATGTCGTCCTCCGGAGGTTTTACCTTCACCACCCCCCATGGGATGATCCACTGGGTTCATGGCAACCCCTCGTACATGGGGACGCCATCCGCGCCAACGTTTGGCACCTGCTTTCCCTAAACTTACGAGATTATGCTCTTCATTTCCCACTTCGCCAATGGTGGCTCTGCATTCCACAGGAACTTTTCTCATTTCACCGGAGCGTAAACGAAGGGTGGCGTAACCCCCTTCTCGCGCCAGCAATTGCACGGAAGTACCCGCACTTCGTGCTAATTGAGCCCCGCGACCGGGATACATTTCCACACAATGAACCACCGCACCTAAAGGGATGTAGCGTAACTGCATGGTGTTACCCGATTCAATGGGAGCATCATTGGCAGAAATAATTTTTTGCCCCAGCGTTAAATCTTTTGGCGCGATAATATACCGCCGCTCTCCGTCGGAGTAAAGGATCAAAGCAATATTTGCGGAACGATAGGGATCGTACTCAATACGCTCCACTTTCCCCCAAATATTTTCTTTGTTTCGTTTAAAATCAATGATTCGATATAAACGTTTATTTCCCGCACCTCGATGTCGAATGGTGATGCGACCTTGATTGTTTCGGCCCGCATTGGACTTGAGGTTTTCAGTCAAGGGAGCATAAGGTCGGCCATCGTGAAGATCTCGAAGAATCTTTGTAGCGTGGCGACGCCCCGGAGATGTTGGTCTTAGTTTTACTATTGCCATAGGTTCTTACCTTCTCTTATGAAAAAATGAAGCTTCTACTAAGCTCCTGTAAAGTTAATATCGTATCCTGCTTGTAACGTCACATAGGCTTTTTTATATCCTTGACGAATTCCTTCTCGACGGCCAAAGTATTTTGTTAAAGGTTTGCTATTTAATACATTCACCTTTTTTACTTTCACATTAAATAACTTTTCCACCGCTTCTTTAATTTCGCATTTATTGGCATCTTTAATCACGTTAAAAACGATTTGCCCATGCTTTTCTCCCACCCGGGAACTTTTTTCTGAAATACGGGGGGATAAAAGAATATTCATCATTCGTGCTTCATTCATGCTAAGCGCTCCTCTAATTGCTTCATCACACCCACCGTCACTACTACTTGCTCGTATCCAATGAGGTTCACAGGATTAATACAGCTCACATCCACCACTTCTAGAGTAGGAATATTTCGCGCTGCTAAAGTGAGGTTTTCATCAAAAGCTTCCGTGACGATTAAGGCATCATGGATCCCGTGAAGACTCAATTTTTCCAATAATCCTTTTGTTTTATGGTTTGCTAAGATGATTTCATCCAACACTAACAAACGATTTTGTCGCACTAACTCAGAGAGAATAGAGCGAATGGCACCGCCATAGGCTTTTTTATTGACTTTTTGATCGTAAGAGCGAGGTCTTGCAGCGTGGGCTACACCACCACCTACCCAAATAGGGCTTCGGATAGAACCCACTCGAGCTCGTCCCGTTCCTTTTTGTCGCCAAGGCTTCTTACCGCCCCCTCGCACTTCGGCGCGGGTTTTTTGTTTTTGAGTACCTTGTCGAGCTTTCGCTAAAAATGCAGTCACTACTTGGTGAATCAAAGGATGATTTAAAGGTTTGTTAAAAGCAGCATCTGCTACTTCTAAGGTTCCTGCAGCTTTCGCATCTTGAAATTTTTTAATGGCTAATTGCATGGAATTATTCTCCTGTGCCAGACATAGGTGCTTTTTTCACAGCACATCGAATCATCACTTCACCACCGGGAGCTCCTGGAACCGCCCCTTTAATCAGTAGTAAATTTCTTTCTTTATCCACTTGAACGATTTTTTGATTTTGTACGGTGCAACGTTCATTACCCATGTGTCCCGCCATTCGTTTTCCTTTAAATACTCGACCGGGAGATTGGTTTTGCCCAATGGAGCCAGGGACTCGATGGGAAAGAGAGTTACCGTGGCTAGCTCGCTGACTTTTAAAGTTGTGTCGCTTAATAACCCCTGCAAAGCCTTTTCCTTTGCTGGTAGCAATCACATCCACCCATTGGCCTTCTTGAAATACATCCACCAATAATTCTTTTCCTAAGGAAAACTGTGCCAATGCTTCTTCTGAATCCACAGGGAATTCCCATAAACCAACACCAGGCTCCACATTCGCTTTTGCAAAATGGCCAGCCTCTGGTTTTGTCACACGGGAAGGCTTTTTGAGTCCCGTAGTCACTTGAATGGCGCAATAACCATCGGTTTCCATGGTTTTAATTTGGGTGATCCGATTGGGATCAACTTGTATTACAGTTACAGGAATGGCTTCACCCGCTTCGGTAAAAACCCTTGTCATTCCACACTTTCGTCCAACTAACATTTTTTTAACCTCGTTTATGGTTCACTACCCAATCGTCTACTCAACACTGTCAATACTAATTTGTACATCCACACCCGCTGCTAAATCTAATTTCATCAATGCATCCACTGTTTTATCTGTGGGATCGATAATATCTAGAAGACGTTTGTAAGTACGTATTTCATACTGATCACGAGCATCTTTATTCACATGGGGTGAAATCAAAATGGTGAGTTTTTCTATTTTTGTGGGCAAAGGAACAGGGCCTCTAAATTGAGAACCCGTGCGTTTTGCTGTTTCCACAATTTCCTTGGCTGACTGATCAATCAGCCGATGATCAAATGATTTTAATCGAATGCGAATTCTTTGCTTACTCATGACAGCCTTACTCAATTACTTTTGCAACAACACCAGCGCCTACGGTGCGACCGCCTTCACGAATCGCAAAACGTAAACCATCTTCCATCGCGATGGGAGCAATCAATTGAATCACCATCTTAATGTTATCCCCTGGCATCACCATTTCCACGCCCTCTGGCAGGGTTACTTCACCTGTCACGTCCGTGGTTCGGAAATAAAACTGGGGTTTATATCCTTTGAAGAAAGGAGTATGACGTCCACCTTCTTCCTTCGTTAAAATATAAACTTCTGATTCGAATTTCGTGTGAGGTGTAATGGAACCGGGCTTCGCCAATACTTGACCGCGTTCCACTTCTTCTCGTTTCGTTCCTCGAAGTAATACACCCACGTTGTCTCCCGCACGGCCTTCGTCCAGCAATTTGCGGAACATTTCCACGCCGGTACAGGTGGTTTTGATGGTGGGTTTTAATCCTACGATTTCAACCTCTTCACCTACTTTCACAATGCCTCGTTCCACTCGGCCCGTTACCACGGTGCCTCGACCGGAAATACTGAATACGTCTTCAATGGGTAACAAGAAAGGTTTATCAATTTCCCGTGTGGGTTCAGGGAAATATCGATCCATTTCTTCCACCAATTTCTGGATAGCGGGAACACCAATTTCACTGGTGTCTCCTTGGATGGCTTTCAATGCAGAACCCACTACGATAGGAGTAGTATCTCCAGGGAAGCCGTATTCCGTTAATAAATCTCTTACTTCCATTTCCACTAATTCTAATAATTCCGCATCATCCACCATGTCCGCTTTATTCAAAAACACCACAATGTGAGGAACGCCCACTTGGCGGGATAATAAAATGTGTTCGCGGGTTTGTGGCATGGGGCCATCCGCTGCACTCACCACTAAAATAGCGCCGTCCATTTGAGCGGCCCCTGTAATCATGTTTTTCACATAATCCGCGTGGCCTGGACAATCTACGTGAGCGTAGTGTCGAGCAGGAGATTCGTATTCCACATGAGCCGTGGCAATGGTAATCCCTCGAGCTCGCTCTTCGGGGGCTTTGTCAATTTGATCGTAAGCCACATAGGCTCCACTTCCCCAAAGTTCTGAAGTCACTTTGGTTAAAGCCGCTGTTAACGTCGTTTTACCATGGTCTACGTGACCAATGGTGCCCACGTTCATGTGGGGTTTATTTCTTGAAAATTTCTCTTTACTCACAATTGCCTCACTTTTCCAGGAGTTCCCGCTGGGAACTCCTTCCTGTTTATTTAAAACTTCGCCCAAGCAAGCTTAGGCTCGTTCTTAAGGGGAAGAATCCTCTCTCCCCCTTAAGAATCCCCCATCGGTAATGCCAGCGGAAACCGCTGTGGCTTTTCTTAAACTAACAATGAACTACTACTACCCTTTATTTCTTTCAATAATTTCTTCTGCCACGTTAGCAGGCGCTTCTGAATATTTTGCAAATTCCATACTGTAAGTAGCGCGACCTTGGCTCATGGATCGGATGTCTGTGGCATAACCAAACATTTCCGCCAGAGGAACTTCTGCCCGAATGATACGTCCCATGGGGGAATCATCCATGCCTTGCAACACACCACGACGACGATTTAAGTCACCCATGATGTCACCCATGTATTCTTCTGGAGTTACTGCTTCTACTTTCATAATGGGTTCAAGAATCACTGCTTTTGCATTGAGTGCCCCTTCTTTGAAAGCACGGGAACCCGCCATTTTGAAAGCCATTTCACTGGAATCCACATCATGGTAAGAACCATCAAAGAGGGTGACTTTCACATCCACCACAGGGAACCCTGCTAATACGCCATTTTCCATTTGTTCTTTAATTCCTTTATCCACCGCAGGCACATATTCTCTTGGAACCACGCCGCCCACGATGCCATTCACAAATTCATATCCTTGACCTCTCTCTAAAGGTTCCATTCGAATCCATACATGACCGTATTGACCACGGCCCCCAGATTGACGAATGAATTTGCCTTCTTGTTCCACGGAGGTACGAATGGTTTCTCGGTAAGCCACCTGGGGACGACCCACATTGGCTTCCACATTAAATTCTCGCTTCATGCGATCCACAATAATTTCTAAGTGAAGTTCTCCCATGCCGGCGATGATGGTTTGTCCGGATTCTTCATCGGAGGAAACTCTAAAAGAAGGATCTTCTTGAGCTAATTTATTCAGAGCAATACCCATTTTTTCTTGGTCTGCTTTTGTTTTTGGCTCCACTGCCACAGAAATTACAGGCTCAGGGAATTCCATGCGCTCTAAGGTAATCACTTTGTTAGGATCACAAAGAGTATCCCCTGTGGTCACGTTTTTGAGTCCCACAGCAGCAGCAATGTCTCCCGCATGAACTTCTTTAATTTCTTCTCGACTATTGGCGTGCATTTGTAATAAACGGCCAATTCGTTCTTCTTTCCCCTTCACAGGGTTATACACTCGATCCCCAGATTTCAATACACCGGAATACACTCGAATGTAAGTGAGGGTTCCCACATAGGGATCTGTTGCAATTTTGAAAGCTAAGGCAGAAAAAGGTTGCTCTAAGGAGGAAGTGCGATTGTCTTCATTTCCTTTTTCATCGGTCCCATTAATGGGGGGAACGTCATTGGGGGCAGGGAGGAAATCAATCACGCCATCCAATACGGCTTGCACCCCTTTATTTTTAAAGGCAGAACCACAAAATACGGGAACCACTTGGTTTGCAATGGTTTGTATGCGTAAGCCTTTTTTAATATCTTCTTCGCTTAATTCACCGTGATTAAGGTATTTATCCATTAATTCTTCATTGGCTTCAGCAGCGGATTCCACGAGAATTTCTCGGTATTCTTCGCACTGAGCTTTTAAGTTTGCAGGAATTTCTCGAGCTTCGTATTTCATCCCCTTACTGTCTTCATCCCAGTAAATGGCATGCATTTTAATTAAATCGATCACCCCTTCGAATTGGTCTTCTGCACCAATGGGAAGTTGCATGACAACGGGTCTTGCCCCTAAACGAGTTTTGATTTGTTCCACCACACGGAGGAAATTCGCTCCTGCTCGGTCCATTTTATTCACGAAGGCCAAACGGGGAACGCCATATTTGTTAGCTTGTCGCCATACGGTTTCTGATTGAGGTTCTACGCCGCCCACGGAGCAGAATACGGCAACTGCGCCGTCTAAGACTCGTAAGGAACGTTCCACTTCAATGGTAAAGTCCACGTGTCCGGGGGTATCAATGATATTGATGCGGTGTTCTGGATACTGTCTATCCATACCGGACCAATAAGCGGTGGTTGCTGCTGAGGTGATGGTAATACCGCGTTCTCGCTCTTGTTCCATCCAATCCATAACGGCAGCGCCTTCATGAACTTCACCAATTTTATGGGACACCCCGGTGTAAAATAACACTCGCTCTGTGGTGGTGGTTTTACCCGCGTCAATATGGGCCATAATCCCAATGTTACGAACTCGATTTAAGGGTGTTGCTTGTGCCACGATAAAATCCTCAAAAACAACCAATTATGTTAAAGAACACTTCCATCCACGAGGGATGAAAATACATCATTCAATTACCAACGATAATGAGCAAAAGCTTGGTTTGCCTTCGCCATTCGATGGATATCTTCTTTCTTTTTAAACGCTTCGCCGCGACCTTCTGCCGCATCCAGTAATTCAGCTGCCAACCGTTGTGACATGCCTTTATCGCCTCGCTTTCGCGCTGCTTCGATGGCCATTCGCATGGCTAAACTTTTTTGCCGATGAGGTGCTACTTCAATAGGGATTTGATAAGTAGCGCCGCCCACTCGGCGAGATTTCACTTCCACCATGGGGCTTAAATTTTCAATGGCTTTCACAAAAATGCTAATGCCAGAAGAGCCGCCTTCAGCGCCGCCCTCTTCCTCTTCTTTGCGAGGCTTTGACTTTGCCCGTTGAGTCATAATATCGATGGCAGTGTATACGATACTTTCCGCTAAGGATTTTTTGCCATCCACCATCACACGATTAATGAATTGTGACAATAACTCACTTCCATACTTTGGATCTGGGATTACTTCCCTCGTTTCCGCCCTTCTTCTACGCATATTTCTTAATTCCTAAAAAACTAATCTTGTTTAGGCCGCTTCGCACCATATTTAGAACGACCTCTACGACGAGCGCCTACTCCGGCCGTGTCTAAACTACCTCGAACAATGTGATAACGAACCCCTGGTAAGTCTTTTACCCGGCCTCCGCGAATCAATACCACGGAGTGTTCTTGTAAATTATGGCCTTCCCCACCAATGTAAGCTGTCACTTCATACCCGCTGGTTAATTTAACCCGCGCTACTTTCCGTAAAGCAGAGTTTGGTTTTTTCGGGGTTGTAGTATAAACCCGCGTGCAAACCCCTCGACGTTGAGGGCACCCTTTTAAGGCAGGTACCTTGCTTTTCTTAACCGGAGGCACTCGCTTTGTGCGGCTAGAGGGCCTAACTAATTGACTAATTCTCGCCATTGATGATGAACTCCAAAAATAATTTTCTTTTGTGAGCAACTACCTATTTACTTACAAAATGAGGCCGGATCTTAAAGTGAGCGCTTCTGGATGTCAAGGAGGGGAGAGATCTTTTTTGTTATGATCGCCACTCTCTTTGCTGTCATCAACCATGTTATAAGGGAACAGCGAGAGGCTCTTTCCATCATCAACACTGCTCCCTTCCGCTGTCATCCCCGCGAAGGCGGGGATCCATTCATCCCTTTGCAACTCCCCCTCATGAGCGAGAGGAGCAAGAATTCTCTTCAATGTCATTTCCTTACGCTTCATCTGACTGGTAGCGGCGCGTAGGATGGATCCCCGCCTTCGCGGGGATGACAGCGGAAAGAGCAACGTGGATGACAGAGAGAACGCATCATTGTTCCCTTATAACATGGTTGATGACAGCAAAGAGAGCGGGGATGACAGCGAAAAGAAAGGAGCAAAGAATTCTCCTTTCCTGCGCCAATTCCTCTTACTCGTTAGCGGATTTTAAGGCTTTGCTTAAGGCTTCTTGTACGTCTTCTGCAGTCATTGGGCCTTTCTCGCCGCCTTCGCCTCCTTCTTCAGCGCCCTCTTGTAGGGCTGCCATTTTTTCTTCATGGGCGCGGAGCGCTCTGTCCTTACGGGCAGAGTGGTATGCCAAACCGGTACCGGCGGGAATGAGACGACCTACTACGATATTTTCTTTTAAGCCTCGCAATTCATCTTTCTTACCACATACGGCGGCTTCTGTAAGAACCCGGGTGGTATCTTGGAATGAAGCGGCAGATAAGAAAGATTCTGTATTTAAAGAAGCTTTTGTAATTCCCATTAATACAGGTTCGTAACGTACGGTTCGTTTTGCTTCCCCTTCTAATTGCTGGTTTACCATTCGGAGTTTGGTTTCATCCGATTGTTCTCCCGCTAAGAAAGTGCTATCCCCCGCATCTTTTACTTCTCCTTTTCGAAGCATTTGACGAACGATGACTTCAATGTGTTTATCATTAATTTTCACCCCTTGTAGGCGATATACATCTTGTACTTCATTAATGATGTAACTGGCTAAGGCATTCACACCCAGCAAGCGTAAAATATCGTGGGGATTGGGAGGACCATCTGCAATCACTTCCCCTCGTTCCACATATTCCCCTTCAAACACAGTGACATGACGCCATTTTGGAATTAATTCTTCGTAAGTTTCTCCTGTTTCATTATTGGTAATCACCAAACGACGTTTGCCTTTTGTTTCTTTACCAAAACTCACGATGCCAGAAATTTCTGCCAGAATGGAGGGATCCTTTGGCTTACGAGCTTCAAACAAGTCTGCCACTCGAGGAAGACCCCCTGTAATATCCCTGGTTTTTGAAGTTTCTTGGGGGATCCTTGCAATAATATCGCCCCCAGACACTTGGCCCCCATCTTCCACATTGGCAATGGTGCCCACGGGTAAGTAATAGTGGGCGGGCATGTTGGTTCCTGACAACATCATGTCTTTCCCTTTTGCATCCACCAGTTTGATCATGGGACGTAATTCTTTACCGCTGCTACTTCTTTGTTTTGCATCGGTAATCACAATGCTGCTTAATCCTGTGAGTTCATCCACTTGTCGATTCATGGTGACACCATCCACCATGTCTACGAACTTAATGGTTCCACCCACCTCTGTAATGATGGGGTGAGTATGGGGATCCCAGGTGGCTACCACTTGTCCGATATCCACTGCATCGCTATCTCCCACAGTTAATACAGCACCGTAAGGTAATTTATAACGTTCTCGTTCACGACCATGGAGATCGCTCACGGTTAATTCACCGGAACGGGAAACCACCACCCAGTGTTTGTTTTTATTTTCAATGTGTTTTGTATTGTGGAGTTTCGCCTTCCCTTTGGTTTTTACTTGAATATTATTGGCGGCAGTGGCTCGAGACGCGGCACCCCCAATGTGGAAGGTTCTCATGGTTAACTGAGTACCGGGTTCCCCAATGGACTGGGCGGCAATCACACCCACGGCTTCACCCATATTCACTAAGTGACCTCGTGCTAAATCCCGTCCGTAACAGGCGGCACAAATACCGTAGAAAGATTCACAAGTAATGGGAGAACGAACTTTCACTTGGTCGATGGCTAACTCTTCTAAGTGATCTACTTTATCTTCGTCTAAAAGAGTTCCTGAAGCATATAAAACGTCTTCCTTTCCTGGTAATAAAACATCTTCCACTAATACTCGTCCCAATACGCGCTCACGTAAGGGTTCCACAATATCGCCCCCTTCAATGTGAGGTGTCATAAGGATCCCTTGAACGGTGCCACAATCACCTTCTGTCACCACCACGTCTTGGGCCACGTCCACTAAACGACGAGTTAAGTACCCAGAGTTTGCTGTTTTTAAGGCTGTATCTGCTAACCCTTTACGAGCTCCGTGGGTGGAAGTGAAGTATTGCTGTGCATTCAACCCTTCTCGGAAGTTTGCAGTAATGGGGGTTTCAATAATGGAACCGTCCGGTCGAGCCATCAATCCCCGCATCCCCGCTAACTGTCGAATCTGAGCTGCAGAACCCCGGGCACCGGAATCTGCCATCATGTAAATGGAGTTAAAAGATTCTTGTTGAACCGCTTCACCCTTGGCATCACTCACGGTTTCGTAAGTGATTTTATCCATCATGGCTTTTGCCACTTGTTCATTGGTGTGAGACCAAATATCAATAACCTTATTGTAGCGTTCCCCTTGGGTGAGTAAGCCAGAGGCGTATTGATCTTCAATGTCTTTCACTTCTGCTTCCGCCCGATTAATGATATCTGCTTTTTGTTCTGGAATGACTAAATCATCAATCCCCACAGAAATCCCGGAACGGGTGGCATAGGCAAATCCTGTATACATCAGTTGATCCGCAATGATCACCGTTTCTTTTAATCCCACGGTGTGATAACACGCATTAATCAACTTTGAAATTTCTTTTTTCGTTAACGTCTTATTAATGGCTTTAAACGGTAAGCCATGGGGAAGTAATTCAGAAAGTAAGGCACGTCCCACGGTGGTTTCCACAATGGTGCGACCTTCGGGATCCCCTTCTCCCAATTTCTTATTGGAGAAACGTACTCGTACTTTTGCGTGAATATCCACGGTGCCTGTTTCATAAGCACGGGATACTTCTGCCACATCGGCAAAGGCTTTTCCTTCACCTTTTGCATTCACTCGTTGACGAGTCATGTAATATAAACCCAATACCACGTCCTGGGTGGGAACAATAATGGGTTCTCCATTAGCAGGAGACAATACATTATTGCTGGCCATCATGAGGGCGCGAGATTCTAATTGAGCTTCTAAGGTTAAAGGAATGTGCACCGCCATTTGGTCTCCGTCAAAGTCGGCGTTGTAAGCGGTACATACTAAGGGATGTAATTGAATGGCTTTCCCTTCAATGAGGAGAGGTTCAAAAGCTTGGATCCCTAATCGGTGCAAAGTAGGTGCGCGGTTTAATAAAATAGGATGTTCGCGGATCACTTCCGCTAAGATATCCCATACTTCAGGAATTTCCCGCTCCACAATTTTCTTTGCGGCTTTAATCGTGGTGGCTAAACCACGGAATTGTAATTTGCTAAAAATAAAAGGCTTAAATAATTCTAAGGCCATTTTTTTAGGAAGACCGCATTGATGCAATCGAAGGGTGGGACCCACCACGATCACAGAACGGCCGGAATAATCCACTCGTTTTCCTAAAAGATTTTGACGGAATCGCCCTTGTTTCCCTTTAATCATATCTGCTAAAGATTTTAAGGGGCGTTTGTTAGAACCCGTAATGGCACGGCCGCGACGACCATTATCCCAAAGGGCATCCACCGCTTCTTGCAACATTCGTTTTTCGTTACGAACAATGATGTCAGGAGCGTTTAAATCTAATAATCGTTTTAATCGATTATTTCGATTAATCACTCGACGATATAAATCGTTGAGATCGGAGGTGGCAAAACGTCCTCCATCCAAGGGAACCAAAGGACGTAAATCGGGAGGCAATACGGGTAACACAGTGAAAATCATCCACTCAGGACGGTTTCCAGATTCCGAAAAGGCTTCCAAGAGTTTTAATCGTTTAGAGATCCGTTTGATTTTTGTTTCGGAAGTGAGTGTGGGTAATTCTTCTCGAAGATTGATGATTTCTTGTTGGATATCGATGGCCACCAATAATTCTCGAATGGCTTCTGCTCCCATTTTCGCATCAAAATCATCTCCATATTCTTGAATGGCTTCAAGGTATTCATCATCCGTGAGTAATTGGCCTTTCTCCAAAGGCGTCATCCCAGGATTCGTCACTACGAAGGCTTCAAAATAAAGAACTCGCTCAATGTCACGAAGGGTCATATCTAATAGTAACCCAATGCGGGAAGGGAGAGATTTTAAAAACCAAATATGGGCTACGGGGCTTGCTAACTCAATGTGTCCCATGCGTTCTCGTCGCACTTTGGCAAGAGTCACTTCCACGCCACATTTTTCGCACACCACACCTCGGTGTTTTAAACGTTTGTATTTGCCACACAAACATTCATAGTCTTTCACGGGGCCAAAAATTTTCGCACAAAATAAACCGTCTCGTTCTGGTTTAAAGGTACGGTAATTAATGGTTTCTGGCTTTGTCACATGACCAAAAGAATTTGCATAAATACTATCTGGTGATGCAAGGCCAATGCGAATGGAATCCACATCTGTCATTGAAGGATCTACGGTTAACATCATAATAAGGACTCTCTTTATTTAGTTACTAAACTTCTTCCCACAGGAAACCTTAATTAATAAGACTCTAATTCGATATCCAACCCTAAGGCTCGGATTTCTCTCACTAATACGTTGAAAGATTCCGGCATGTTGGGTTGCATTTGATAGTCGCCTTCCACGATGTTTTTATACATCTTCGTACGACCACCCACATCATCGGACTTCACCGTCAACATTTCTTGAAGGGTGTAAGCAGCCCCATACGCTTCTAGGGCCCATACCTCCATTTCCCCGAAACGCTGTCCACCAAATTGAGCTTTACCCCCTAAAGGTTGCTGGGTCACTAAGCTATAGGAACCGGTGGAACGGGCATGCATCTTATCATCCACTAAATGGTTTAGTTTCAGCATGTACATGTATCCCACGGTGACGGGTCTATCGAAGGGAACACCCGTACGTCCATCCGTAAGAATGGTTTGTCCTGATTCGGGTAATCCTGCCAATTTCAACAATTGTTTAATTTGCTGTTCTTTCGCACCATCAAACACGGGGGTTGCCATGGGGATGCCTTCCTTCAGATTTTTCGCCATTTCGAAGATTTCTGCATCGCTGCATTCATCGAAGTTAGGTCTTTCTGTGGGCGCATTGGCATAAATTTCTTTTAAGCGACCGCGAATTTTTCCAACTTCTTGGTGCGCTTCCACCATTTTACCAATTTGCTGTCCTAATTCTTTTGCGGCCCATCCTAAGTGGGTTTCTAATACTTGTCCCACGTTCATTCGAGAAGGTACGCCTAAGGGATTTAACACCACATCCACGGGAGTTCCATCCGCGAGGTATGGCATGTCTTCCACGGGCACAATGGAGGAAATAACCCCTTTGTTTCCATGACGGCCTGCCATTTTATCCCCGGGTTGAACCCGACGTTTCACTGCAAGGTATACTTTTACGATTTTTAAAACCCCAGGAGCTAAATCATCTCCTTGGGTGATCTTCAATCGTTGTTCGTTAAATTGTTTTTCAAAATCCGCTCGCATTTGTTTTAATTGCTCTGCAGCCAATTCAAGGGCTTTATTGGCAGCATCTTCTTTGAAGCTGATTTCAAACCATTTGCTGAAGGGTAATTCTTCCAAGTATGCTTTTTCCATAGGGGTTCCAGATTTTAAACCCTTAGGACCGCTTTTTACTTCTTTACCCACCATGGCTTTTTCTAAACGTTGATATACGTCCATTTCACGGATACGGTACTCATCGTCTAAGTCTTTTTTCGCTTTTCCTAATTCCGCTTCTTCAATGGCAAGCGCTCTCACATCTTTTTCAACGCCATCTCGCGTAAAGATTTGAACGTCAATCACGGTGCCATTCATGCCTGTGGGAACTCGTAAGGAAGTATCTTTTACATCGGAGGCTTTTTCACCGAAAATAGCTCGTAGTAATTTTTCCTCTGGAGTTAATTGGGTTTCACCTTTTGGAGTGACTTTCCCCACCAGAATATCTCCTGCATTCACTTCCGCACCGATAAATACCACGCCAGATTCATCTAATTTTGCTAAGGCACTTTCGCTCACATTGGGAATGTCTCCCGTGATTTCTTCAGAACCTAATTTGGTATCTCGGGCCACACAAGTTAATTCTTCAATGTGAATGGTGGTGAAACGATCTTCTTGCACCAATCGTTCGGAAATTAAAATGGAATCCTCAAAGTTAAAACCATTCCAAGGCATGAAAGCCACCAGTAGGTTTTTTCCAAGGGCTAACTCCCCAAAGTCTGTGGAGGGTCCATCCGCTAACACTTCTCCTGCCTTCACCACATCCCCTTTTTTCACTAAAGGTAATTGGTTAATACAAGTGTTTTGGTTAGAGCGGGTGTACTTGGTTAAGTTGTAAATATCAACCCCCGCACTTCCTGCGGCGGTTTCTTTATCGTGAACTCGCACCACAATACGAGAAGCATCCACGGAATCCACAATGCCGCCTCGTTTTGCAATCACCGTCACACCGGAATCAATAGCCACTACGTGCTCCATTCCTGTGCCCACTAAGGGTTTTTCCGCCCGCATGGTGGGAACCGCTTGACGTTGCATGTTAGAACCCATCAAGGCGCGGTTTGCATCGTCATGTTCTAAGAAGGGAATTAAGGAAGCCGCTACGGAAACAATTTGTTTAGGAGAAATATCAATGTAATCCACTTTATCCGTGGTGGTAAAAGCAAATTCATTGTGATGACGACAAGGAATTAAGGTATCCACCAAAAAGCCTTTTTCATCCACCTTTGCCGCCGCTTGGGCGATCACGTAGTTACTTTCATTGATGGCAGATAAATAATGAATTTCATCCGTCACACGACCATCCACCACTTTACGGTAAGGGGCTTCTAAGAAACCATAGGCATTAGGTCTTGCATGTACCGCCAAAGAGTTAATTAACCCAATGTTGGGACCCTCTGGGGTTTCAATGGGACACAACCGAGAATAGTGAGTGGGGTGCACGTCTCGCACTTCAAACCCTGCTCGCTCACGAGTCAGACCACCGGGGCCTAAGGCGGATACCCGTCGTTTGTGAGTCACTTCAGAGAGGGGGTTGTTTTGATCCATGAATTGAGACAATTGGCTTGAGCCAAAAAATTCTTTAATGGCCGCAGACACGGGTTTTGCATTCATTAAATCTTGAGGCATGAGATTTTCTGAATCGGCGAGGCTCAAGCGTTCTTTCACCGCTCGTTCCACTCGCACTAATCCCACGCGGAATTGATTTTCTGTCATTTCACCCACGCTACGAACACGGCGATTTCCTAAATGATCAATATCATCCACTTCGCCTTTTCCATTGCGAATATCAATGAGAATCTTAATCACAGCAATAATGTCGTGTTTATCTAAGGTGCCGGGGCCTGTGACTTCCTCACGACCCACCCGAAGATTAAATTTCATACGTCCTACGGGAGATAAATCATAACGATCTTCTGCGAAGAATAAACTTTGGAATAAATTCTCTGCTGCATCCTGTGTGGGAGGTTCCCCAGGACGCATCATGCGATAAATTTCCACCAAGGCTTCTAAGCGGGTGCGGGTTAAATCATTGCGTAAGGTATCGGAAATGTAAGGACCTTGATCTAACTCATTCACGTAAATGGTTTCAATTTCCTTCGTGCCCACTTCAAGGAGCTTATCCAATAATTCCGCAGTGATCTCCGTGTTGGATTCCGCCAGGATTTCTCCTGTTTTTTCATCCACGTAATCTTTTGCCAGGGTTTTTCCAACGAGATATTCTCGAGGAACTTCTAACTCTTTCAAGCCAGCTTTTTCCATTTGGCGAACTTGCCGTGCGGAAATTCGTCGCCCTGCTTCCACCAATAATTCTTTCCCTTGTTTGTCTTTAATATCAAACTGGGCGATTTCCCCCCGTAATCGTTCGGGGATGAGATCCAGAATATATTTATCTTTTTTAACGTGGAAAATATTTTTTTCGTAAAAAGTATCTAGCATTTGCTGATTGGTGTATCCCAAAGCCCGCAACAAAATAGTAACGGGAAGTTTACGTCGGCGATCAATACGCACGTATAAACAATCTTTAGGATCGAATTCAAAATCAAGCCAAGAACCTCGGTAAGGGATCACTCGAGCAGAATAAAGCAATTTGCCAGAGGAATGGGTTTTTCCACGATCATGCTCGTAAAATACCCCGGGGGAACGATGGAGCTGGGATACCACCACACGCTCTGTTCCATTAATAATAAAAGTTCCGAAGTTCGTCATCATGGGCATTTCTCCCATGTAGACTTCTTGTTCTTTAATGTCTTTAATCACCTTGTTATCTGCGGGTGATTCTTTATCATAAATAATCAATCGTAATTTAACTCGTAGAGGACGAGCGAAGGTGAGACCTCGAGATTTACACTCCACTTCGTTAAACATTTCATCCCCTAAGGAGTAAGAAACATATTCCAAAGAGGCATACCCTGTATGACTTGTAATAGGAAATACGGAACGAAAAGCACTTTCAAGACCCGTATTGCTTCGTTGCTGAGGCAACACGTCTTTTTGTAAAAAATTCTCGTAAGAAATGACGGGAACAGCCATTAAGTTAGGAACGTCACTGAGACGACCAAACACTAGGCGGGGTCTACCTTTTTTACTGGCTCGAAGAGGTGTTTGAATAGCATTCGTATTAGCGTTCATATAAAGCCCTCAAGGTGATACGAAATTGATAAAAGTCAGACAGCAGCAAAAGGCCAGCAGCGGGTATACTACCAACCTTTTGCAAAAGTTGCTATCTTAAAACGTCAACAAAATCAATATGATCTTGTTACTTAACTTCAACAGTGGCTCCTGCTTCTTCAAGCTTTTTCTTCATGTCTTGAGCATCGGCTTTGTTCACACCTTCTTTCACAGGTGAGGGAGCGCCTTCCACTAAGTCTTTTGCTTCTTTCAAGCCAAGACCTGTGATTTCACGAATTACTTTAATCACGCCCACTTTGTTAGCACCAAAGCTGGTCATCACTACTGTAAATTCGGTTTGCTCTTCTGCCGCTGCATCTGAAGCGCCACCGCCCGCAGCGGGAGCCGCTGCTACAGCTACTGCAGCAGAAACACCAAATTTTTCTTCCATGGATTTTACGAGATCCATCACATCCATGACGCTCATATTCGCCACTGCTTCTAAAATATCTTGTTTAGATACGGCCATTTTTTATCTCCTAGAGTTATAAAAAGGGTTAATTTGATTTCTTGTGTTGAGCAACCGCCGCCAATGTACGAACGAAGGTGGAGCAAGGAGCTGCCAAGGTTCGAACAAATTGGGTAATAGGTGCCTGCATCACTGCCATTAATTGAGAGATGGCTTGATCCCGAGTGGGGAGACTTGCCATGCGTTCCAATTGACTGGCATCTAATAGCTGGCCCCCAATGGCGAGAGCTTTTACGGAAAACTTTGTATTTTGCTTCCCAAATTCTTTAAATAAACGAGCTGCTGCCCCTGGATCTTCCGTGGAAAATGCCAAGAGAATGGGCCCCTTTAGAATTGGTTTCATGCAATCAAAAGAAGAATCCGTAACCCCTCGAGAAGCCAGGGTGTTTTGCACCACTCGCACATAGACGCCTGAATTACGAGCTCTTTTTCGTAATTCATTCATCTCGGTTACTGTAAGACCGCGGTAATCCACAGCAACAGCGGATATTGCTTTTGCTGCAATCTCTGCCACTTCTGCTACAACCACTTTCTTATCTTCGAGTCTTAATGTCACTTTGTTACCTCCTATTGGATGGAACTCAAGATGCCCTCAGGACTTCCTGTTGAGACATCGTCTGCGTAGGCGGGTGATTTAAACACCCTCTTTCACCAGGAAAAAGGGCGTACCTACGGTCTTTGACCACCAACTCGATGTGTGAAGGTTTCCCTTCCTACTCTCGGGATGGCCGATCCCTTCATAAAGCAAAGAGAAGCTTTTTTTACGAGCTTCCTTTGGCTTTATTTCAGAAACTTTCTACTCTTGAAGAGTACCTACATCCACTCCCAATCCAGGCCCCATGGTACTGGATAAGGTAATTTTTCGAATGTAAATTCCCTTGGAGGTGGCGGGTTTTAATTTTTTCAAATCCACCAACAAGGCTTCAATATTGCCTTTGATTTGTTCTGGAGAAAAATCAATTTTACCCACGATGGCATGGATGATCCCCGCCTTATCTGTACGGTAACGAACTTGTCCCCCTTTGGCATTGGTCACTGCTTTTGCCACATCGGGAGTCACGGTTCCCACTTTAGGATTGGGCATCAATCCTCGGGGACCTAAAATTTGGCCCAACTGCCCCACAATACGCATAGCATCAGGAGTAGCAATTAACACATCAAAGTCCATTTGGCCTCCTTTGATGCTTTCCCCTAAATCTTCGAACCCTACTAAATCAGCTCCCGCTGCTTTTGCAGCTTCTGCTTGGGCTCCTTGGGCAAACACCGCCACTCGCACGGTTTTACCGGTGCCGTTGGGTAATACGGAAGCGCCCCGTACCACTTGATCGGATTTTCGTGGATCTACACCTAAGCCAATGGCCACTTCCACAGTTTCTTTAAAACGAACGGTGGACACTTCTTTTAAAAGATTCACAGCGTCTAAAATAGGATACAAGGTGCCAGGAGTCACTTTGGATCGAATGGCTTGAATTCGTTTAGCTAATTTTTTTGCCATTTTATACATCTCCCCCTTCTGTTTCAATCCCCATGCTTCGTGCAGTTCCTGCGATGGTGCGAACGGCTGCATCCATATCTGCTGCAGTTAAGTCAGCCATTTTGGTGGTAGCAATGGATTCTAATTGGGCTCGTGTTACTTTTCCTACTTTTTCTGTATTGGGTCGACCACTGCCTGATTTGAGGTTGAGGGTTTTCTTCAATAAGAAGGAAGCGGGAGGAGTTTTGGTGACAAAATCAAAACTGCGATCCGCATACACCGTAATGATCACGGGTAAGGGAATACCAGGTTCCATACCTTGAGTTTTTGCGTTGAAGGCTTTGCAAAACTCCATAATATTCACGCCTTGTTGCCCTAATGCGGGCCCCACGGGTGGCGCAGGGTTTGCCTGCCCCGCCTTCACTTGCAATTTTACTTGCGCTTGTACTTTCTTAGCCATTTAATGCTCCTCATGTTGGGTAATAACGCTTTATTTAAAAAGCTCCCCTGTTTTTTCATTCAGTTTTTTTAAGGAAAAACTTAACCTTTCTCCACTTGGTTGAACTCTAGTTCCACCGGTGTGGAGCGACCGAAAATTAATACAGCCACTCGTAAGCGGTTTTTATCGTAATTCACTTCTTCCACCACTCCATTGAAGTCGGCGAAAGGACCTTCTATAACGCGGATCACTTCTCCCGCTTCGAATAATTGTTTGGGTTTTGGTTTATCTACACTTTCTTCCACACTACGTAAAATGGCATCTGCCTCTTTATCGCTAATGGGTGTGGGTTTTTCATTTCCAATAAATCCTAAAACCTTGGGGATTTCCCGCACCATGTGCCAGGTTTCATCCGTCATCACCATTTGAACCAATACATATCCTGGAAAAAACTTTCGTTCGCTTTCCCGTTTTTGGCCTTTTCGCATTTCCACAATTTTTTCTTTGGGTACTAAGATATCTCCAAAGATGGATTGCCATCCTAAAGAAACAATGCGTTCTTCCAATACTTTTTTTACAAAGGCTTCATAGCCAGAACGAGCATGTATTACATACCAACGCTTTTTAGGTTGTTCATCATTCATGATTTATCCTCTTTGTCCTGTCAACCAGCCAACAGCCCACAATAAAATGGAATCCACGCCCCACATAAACAATCCCATCACTAACACAATCAATACCACCAAAGCGGTGGTTTGAATGGTTTCTTGGCGAGTGGGCCACGTGACTTTTCGTAATTCAATTTTTGCATCCTTCGCAAAGGCTAAAAACAGTGTGCCTTGTTGGGTTTTTGCAAAAGTCCATAACACGAAGGCCAGCAAAATAATCCATCCAATGAGACGTAAAGAAAGGGGAATTGTAGAAAAATAATAATTCGCCCCAATCCCTGCCACTAAGAACAGAATGCCCGTCATCCACAGGAACATGTTTAATCGTGGATTTTTTTCTACATTCATCATCACTTTCCACACACCTTTTGGTGGCAGGCTAGGAGGGAATCGAACCCCCAACCTGCGGTTTTGGAGACCGCCGCTCTGCCAATTGAGCTACTAGCCTATCTTCATTTTTTACCGTGCTAAAACGACAAAATCTGTGGGCCCTTTGGGGACCCACAGACAAGGTTGTTACGCCTTATGGATTACTCAAGTACTTTTGCAACAACACCAGCGCCTACGGTGCGACCGCCTTCACGAATCGCAAAACGTAAACCATCTTCCATCGCGATGGGAGCAATCAATTGAATCACCATCTTAATGTTATCCCCTGGCATCACCATTTCCACGCCCTCTGGCAGGGTTACTTCACCTGTCACGTCCGTGGTTCGGAAATAAAACTGGGGTTTATATCCTTTGAAGAAAGGAGTATGACGTCCGCCTTCTTCCTTCGTTAAAATATAAACTTCTGATTCGAATTTCGTGTGAGGGGTAATGGAACCGGGCTTCGCCAATACTTGGCCTCGTTCCACTTCTTCTCGTTTCGTTCCTCGAAGTAACACACCCACGTTGTCTCCCGCACGGCCTTCGTCCAGCAATTTGCGGAACATTTCCACCCCGGTACAGGTGGTTTTGATGGTGGGTTTTAATCCTACGATTTCAACCTCTTCACCCACTTTCACAATCCCTCGTTCCACTCGGCCCGTTACCACAGTGCCTCGACCGGAAATACTGAATACGTCTTCAATGGGTAACAAGAAGGGTTTATCAATTTCCCGTGTGGGTTCAGGGAAGTAGCGATCCATTTCTTCCACTAATTTCTGGATGGCGGGAACACCAATTTCACTGGTGTCTCCTTGGATGGCTTTCAATGCAGAACCCACGACGATAGGAGTGGTATCTCCAGGGAAGCCGTATTCCGTTAATAAATCTCTCACTTCCATTTCCACTAATTCTAATAATTCCGCATCATCCACCATGTCTGCTTTATTCAAAAACACCACAATGTGGGGAACACCCACTTGGCGGGATAATAAAATGTGTTCTCGGGTTTGTGGCATGGGGCCATCCGCTGCACTCACCACTAAAATAGCGCCGTCCATTTGAGCTGCGCCGGTAATCATGTTTTTCACATAATCCGCGTGGCCTGGACAATCTACGTGAGCGTAGTGACGCGCAGGAGATTCATATTCCACATGGGCCGTGGCAATGGTAATCCCTCGAGCTCGTTCTTCAGGGGCTTTGTCAATTTGATCATAAGCCACATAGGAACCGCTTCCCCAAAGTTCTGAAGTCACTTTAGTTAAAGCCGCTGTTAATGTTGTTTTACCATGGTCTACGTGACCAATGGTGCCCACATTCATGTGGGGTTTATTTCTTGAAAATTTTTCCTTTGACATTCCCTACCTCCGCACATCAAAAATATAAAATAAAATTAAACCACCAATAACTTTCTGGAGCCCACAACCGGACTTGAACCGGCGACCTCTTCCTTACCAAGGAAGTGCTCTACCGACTGAGCTATATGGGCCCTTAACTTCTGGAACCACTGGTTCCATCCCACAGTTCAAACAAAAAATGCAAACACGGTTGCATTCTCACTCCAAACACCCAGCGCAGGCAATTTGGAGCGGGTGATGGGAATCGAACCCACGCTATCAGCTTGGAAGGCTGAAGTTCTACCATTGAACTACACCCGCAAACCCTTGGTGGAGGGGGAAGGATTCGAACCTTCGAAGGCTGAGCCGTCAGATTTACAGTCTGATCCCTTTGACCGCTCGGGAACCCCTCCGAAAATAGGGGGCTATTGTCCTAAAGCTCCCCATTAATGTCAAGAAGAATCCATGAAACCGTGGAATTGAATTTGACATCCCTTTTTTGAGAAGGTAAGGTGCCCTTTCTTTGAGTAAAGATTTTTAGATCTTTTATTAACCAAAAACCATCTATCTCATTGAATTAACTTGTCTTTAGGAGATTACATTATGAAGCAATCCATTCTTCCTAATTTTATTTTTTCTTTGGTATTAGGATTTCTTGGAATTCTTTTTTTTATCCCCAGTGAACGGGAAACAGCCCCAATTCTTTCTCTTCTTACAGAAGAAACTCAAAAAGAAATTGCCGTCACTGCTAAAACCATCACCACCACATCCCAAGAACTCACAAAAAAATTAAATCATTCCCCCAAAATCGCCCCCGCCCCTTCCCAGAAAAAGCTTCCTGCTGCCGGGGTTCATCGTTCCGATACTTCCTTTATTCTGGTGAATGAAGCAGCCATTTTAAAAAATGCCCCTTACTTAGATCCTCCTGCTCTTCATACCGCCTTACATGGATATGAATGGGCTTTGAAAAGAGGCCATGTTAAAAACCCCAATCTTTTAACTCTCATTGACTTCAATCGCCCTTCCTCCAGCAAACGCTTGTGGGTGATTGATATGCGTAGCCACACAGTATTAATGAATTTGTATACCACCCATGGAAAAAACAGTGGATTGGATTATGCAAAACAATTTTCTGCTCGGGTGGGTTCTGATATGACTTCCCTGGGAGTGTATGAAACTTTAAATCCCTATCAAGGAGGCCACGGCCTCTCTTTAAAACTCCAGGGATTAGAGCCTGGTGTGAATGATACCGCCTTACGCCGCGCCGTGGTGGTTCATCCCGCATGGTATGCCACCCCCGCCTATATTGAAAAAAATCATCGAGCAGGTCGTAGCTGGGGTTGCTTTGCCATTGATCCCGCCATCGCCAGCAAATTAGTTCACTTAATTGGAAATGGCAGTGTGTTATTTGCCTATGCCAATCAAGAAAAATCCGACGGACTTCTTGTGTAATGAAAAAGGATCCCCGGGTTTTCTATGTGCTTCGAGGGATCCTGTTTTGCTTGACCCTTTTTTTATGGGGTTGTGAAACCACTTCCACTTTTTCCTTAGAAAGCCCTCCTTCTCTAGAGAAAGGAAAGGAAGCGTTTAAACTAGGAAACTACGAAGAAGCCTACCAACAACTAGCCCCCCTCGCCCAACAAGGAGTGCCCGAAGCCCAATATGCTCTGGGTTACATGGCCTACTACGGACTGGGTATGGGGAAAAATGAAAACATGGCGAGAGTTTGGATGGAAAAAGCCGCCTCCGGGGAATACACACCTGCCCAGGAAGCTCTTAAAAACTTTTCTCCCACCCTCCCTGGAAAACCCCCAGAGAAAAAAGAAGCTTCCTACTCCCTTCAACTATCAGGAAGCCACCAAAAAGAACCCCTAGAAGCATTAGTGAAACAATATTCCCTTCCCCACACTCGAATTATAAAAACCGCCCTCAACCAAGAACCCTGGTACATCCTCCTCATGGGAGAATACGACAGCGTTGACTCCGCCCTAAAAGCAAAAACCGCCCTCCAAACCCAAATCCCCTCTCTCCATCCCTGGATCCGAAAAGTGATGGGACAAGCGCTGTTGTAAAATCTAACAGTAACTGTTATATTTTACAACAGTAAGAATTTTGAGTTCAAAGTCAATGTATTATCCTCGAACTATCACACAATCTATTGTTTCTGCTTTAAAAGATACCCCCGCCATTTATCTCAATGGTCCTCGGCAAGCAGGAAAAAGTACTCTCATGGTACGCCTTGGAAAGGCTTTAGGTGCCCAATATTACACCTTAGACGACATGAGCATCTTATCTGCGGCCCTTTCCGATCCCCAAGCTTTTTTATCCAATCTTTCAACCCCCGTCATTTTGGATGAAGCACAATTAGCTCCCGAATTATTTCGATGTTTAAAAATAAAAATTGACGAAGAACGACAACGCTTAGGTTCCAAAGCAAATGGACATTTTTTACTAACCGGATCCACGAATGTATTAGCCCTACCTGAATTATCCGATGCCTTGGTGGGTAGGATGGAAATATTTACTCTTTATCCCCTGTCTGCGGGAGAAACTTTAGGACTTGAAGAAGGATTTATTAGTTACTTATTCAATAGAGATCAAAGTCCACCCTCCTCACTTTTTGAGGAAGCCTCTTTCAATTCCATATTTTTTAATGCCACCTATCCCCAACTAGTGGATGAAACCCTCAGCAATCCTCAAAAATGGTTTGAAAGTTACGTAGCAACCCTCTTGCAACGAGACATTCGCTCCCTGGCAGAAATAGAAAAAGTCCCTCTACTGCCCAACATG
>Ga0233425_10001070_pt1 | contig 64793 bp, 54 predicted proteins | sample Watercolumn_Towu_2_FD_181712 | JGI IMG/M metagenome (GOLD analysis project Ga0233425, IMG submission 181712) | Freshwater microbial communities from Lake Towuti, South Sulawesi, Indonesia - Watercolumn_Towuti2014_140_MG | ecosystem: Environmental > Aquatic > Freshwater > Lake | place...
CCGTAGGAGCCGGGCTGTTTATGCATTATTGGGTCACACATGCAAAAGCTCCCTAACACTTCGGTCAAGCGGGACTGGCCAACAGCCGGCTTCGCCAGCTGCCGGCCAGCCCCTTACCTCCAACGTTATGCGTAAGGGAGCCATATGCGATTCCTGGCGATAGCGGTATTACTCGTCTCCGCTGCGGCAAATGCATCAATTACTGAAGCCGGCCGAGGCATGTTGTTTGGACATGACCATACGTTTGCGGTAACAGCCAAGACGGGGTGGGTTCTCGACAACGAGAGCGCTGTGGACCAGGGGCTATACATGGTCTTTTACCCAAAGGGTAAAACATGGGCCAATAGCCCCGTGATTATTTACGGCCGCGCAATATCAACCAAGAATGCAGCGAACCCGAAACAACAGGTTGAGCAAACGGTAAGAGAATTTAAAAGCAACGGCAGCCCAAGTTATTCAAGCGAGGCGCGGTCACCTGTCACACTTCCTAATGGGAAAAAGGCAGAACTCTATTATTTTTCTGGTGACCAATGGGGCAATTACGAGGCCGCAGCATACTTTCAGGAAGTGGACACGATTAACTTCCTGGTATTCAACTCACGAACAAAAGCGGATTTTGAAAAATACATTGGAGACTTTCTCCGCATTGTAAGTACATATCAAAACCTACACACACCTGCCAGCGCGTTAACAAAAGAGAAATTCAATGACTTGATGCGCGAATCAAAGGCGTTTCTTTCAAAACCACATGGGAAAGAGTACGAATCAAAGGCGGTACAAACCGTTGGCCAGGCCATGGCTAATGCCATGCGTGATTGCACCTCTTACATGCAAGAGAAAGAATTGCCGTCATTCAATTACTTCGTCCGCATAAACCAAAGCGGGGACATCAATGATTCCGCTATCTTCCCAACAAATGCATTGAGCGCTTGCTTTAGTGGCTTAATGTCCAGCGTGACCTATCCACCCCACAATTTCGATTCCTTCGTCCTTAATATTGAAATGAAGGTCACGCCGTGATTACACATAACAAGCGCTTCGAGCGGGACCGCCCAACAGCGGGCTTCGCCCGCTGCCGGCCGGCCCCTCAAGCTAAACGTTAAGCCGCCAATTCCATGCGCGTATATCACCTATCTGACGCACAGCATGCACTTAGTAATGTTGCGCTTCGACGCATCAAGATTTCGCGTTTTTCTGACCTCAATGATCCCTTCGAACTCCTTGGCGCAGACCTTCGTGACAAAGTTCTACGCGAGGCATTTCGTGAAACAAAAGAAGAGTTACACAAGAACAAAGGGCTAATCTGCTTCAGTAAATCATGGGAGAACCCTGTCTTGTGGAGCCACTATGCCGACAAACACCGTGGAATATGTCTCGGTTTTGATGTGCCCGATCACCTGTTGAGTCCAGTCGATTACACGCCAAACCCATTAAAAGTTGCGCATGATGGAATAAGGAATCGCCCTCAGATCAATCAAGAATTTATGGATGCGCTCTTGCGTACAAAATTTATTGACTGGAAGTACGAGGATGAAATGCGAGTCTTTGTTCAGTTGGATCACAAAACCATTGAGTCAGGTCTGTACTTTTATCCATTCTCTGAAAATTTAACTCTACGGGAAGTAGTACTTGGCCCTCGATGTGATCTACCTATTAACTCTATCCGTTCATTGGTAGCCAATTTCGGGCCAGAGGTCTTTGTAATCAAGTCTCGCATTGCCTTCACAAAGTTCAAAGTACTGGAGAATCGCATTGTTACCCGCCGCAAAGCCTAACTCTTCAGTCAAGCGGGACGCTCCGCCGGCAAGCCAGCTTCGCGCCCCTGAGCTAGCTCGTTGACGCTGTAGAAATACCCCCAATCAGCCCATCCCTCGCTTAGTCTTTATGCCTTCGCACTGCCCGCTCTCCTGAACCCCCATGTCCGACCCCATCCTCAATCCCCCCCTCCGGCTCACCCATCTCTCCCACGGCGGCGGCTGCGGCTGCAAGATCGCGCCGGCGGTGCTGGAGCAGATCCTGGCGGACACGCCCTTCGCCAAGGGGCTGGCTTCCAGCTTTCCCGACCTGTTGGTGGGCATCGAGTCCAGCGACGACGCGGCGGTGTGGCAGTTGAACGAAACCCAGGCCATCGTCGCCACCACGGATTTCTTCATGCCCATCGTCGACGACGCCTTCGAGTTCGGCCGCATCGCCGCCACCAACGCCATTTCCGACGTCTATGCCATGGGCGGCCGCCCCCTGTTCGCACTGGCCCTGGTGGGCATGCCCGTCGACAAGCTGCCGCAGGAGACCATCCGCGCCATCCTGTCCGGTGGCGAGGCGGCGGCCCGGGAAGCGGGCATGCCCATCGCCGGCGGCCACTCCATCGATTCCCGGGAACCCATCTACGGCCTGGTGGCCATCGGCGTGGTGGACCCGCGCCGGGTCAAGAAGAACAGCGCCGGCCAGGCGGGCGACGTGCTGATCCTGGGCAAGGGACTGGGGGTGGGCATCTACTCGGCCGCCCTGAAGAAGGACCGGCTGCCGGCGGAAAGCTACCGGGCCATGATCGCCTCAACCACCCGGCTCAACACGCCGGGCACCGAACTCGGCGCCCTGGACGAGGTGCACGCGATGACCGACGTGACCGGCTTCGGCCTGCTGGGCCACGCCCTGGAACTGGCGCGCGGCTCGGGGCTGAGCGTGCGCCTGCGTCTTTCTGCCGTGCCTGTGCTGCCCGGCGCTGAGGAGCTGGCGCAAGCCGGCTTCGTCACCGGCGCCAGCGGCCGCAACTGGGCCAGCTACGGCCAGGGGGTGGAATTGTTCCCGGGCTGCGCCGACTGGCAGCAAACCCTGCTCACCGATCCCCAGACCAGCGGCGGTCTGCTGGTGGCCTGCGCGGCAGAAGCGGTGGAGGACGTACTGGGGGTGTTCCGCCGGCACGGCTTCGAGGAGCCGGCGGTCATCGGCCGGCTGGAAGCCGGGACGGCGCGAGTGGTGGTGGAAGCGTAGGACGGCCCCGCATGATTCCTCTCCCGCCAGCGGGGGAGGACGTGCCGGCGCCTCACGCGATGCCTTGCGCGGCCGCGATGCGCCTCAGGGCCGGCACCGCCAGCCCGGCGGCGTCGGCATGGTGCACGGCCCGCGTCAGCCGGGCTGGGGCACTGCGCCCGGCGCAGACATGGCCGGGATCCGCATCGATGGCCTCGCGCAAGCCGGCCATCAGGCGCGCCCGGTCGAAGGCGCGGCCCGCCAGCCATTCCTGCACGTCCAGCACGTCCGCGGCGACGGCGTCCAGCAAGTCGCGATGTGCCCGCCACAGGGTTCCCACGTCACCGCCGGTTTCCAGGCCGGCAATGTTGCTGGTGAGAATGTAGAGGTTCTTGCGCACCAGTTCCCACAGCAGTTCACCGGCGTCAGACAGGCCCCGCGCCGGCAGGCCGATGGCCGCCAGCGCGGCCACCAGGCGCGCGGCCTCGGGACCATGCACCGGCGAGGGCAGCAGAGCCTTGGCATCGGTGCCGGCCTTCTTCTCGAACCACACCGAGATGACGGTGGGGTCGGTGATGCCGTGGGCCTGCCAATCCCGGGGCAGCAACTCGTTCTGCAGGAGGCCGAGCTTGCTGCGCCAGGAAGCCGGAAGGGCAGCCAGCAGGGGATGCAGGTCGTTCTCACCGACGGACACCATGACCAGGTCCGGCTCAGGAATGCGCGTCGCCACAATGGCGGGATCGTCGCCGCGGTTCACGGGCACCACCCAGTGCCCGGTTCGCAAGAGGCCGCCGGCGAATACCCGCCCCAACTGCCCCAGCCCGATCATAACGCGATCCTGTCCATGTCCGCCTCCTGCTTGCCAGCCGCCGCAATGGGCGAATTGTAGGACCGGCCCACTGTTCCCCGGGCGTTCCCACTAAAATCGCGGCGCTGACCTTTCGGAGTTCCCCCACCATGCAAGCGCCCCGCATCGCCCCCTTCCATCCTCCCCGCCGCACCCTCATGGGCCCCGGCCCCTCCGACGTGCCGCAGCGCATCCTGGAGGCCATGGCACGGCCCACCATCGGCCATCTTGACCCGGCCTTCACCGACATGATGGAGCAAACCAAGACCCTGTTGCGCTATGCCTTCCAGACGGATAACAAGCTGACTTTCCCGGTGTCCGGCCCCGGCTCGGTGGGCATGGAAACCTGTTTCGTCAACCTGGTGGAGCCCGGCGACAAGGTCATCGTCTGCATCAATGGCGTGTTCGGCGGCCGCATGCTGGAAAACGTCAAGCGCACCGGCGGCGTGCCGGTGGTGGTGGAGGACGCCTGGGGCCGGGCTGTGGACCCGGCCAAGGTGGAAGCCGCCTTCGCGGCGAACCCGGACGCCAGGGTGCTGGCCTTCGTACATGCGGAAACCTCCACCGGCGCCCAGTCGGACGGCGCGGCGCTGGCCGACGTCGCCCGCAGGCACGGCGCGCTGACCCTCATGGACTGTGTCACCTCGCTGGGCGGCACGCCGGTGCTGATCGACGCCTGGGGAATCGACGCGGCCTATTCCGGGAGCCAGAAATGCCTGTCGTGCACTCCGGGGCTGTCGCCGGTGACTTTCTCGGAACGCGCCATCGAAAAGGTGAAAGCGCGCAAGGCCCCGGTGCAGAGTTGGTTCATGGACCTGAACCTCGTACTGGGTTACTGGAGCGGCGAGGGCAAGCGCACCTACCACCACACCGCGCCCATCAACCCGCTATACGGCCTGCACGAAGCCCTGGTCATGCTGGCGGAGGAGGGCATCGAGAATGCCTGGGCACGACACCGCGCCCAGCACGAGGCCCTGAAGGCAGGCCTGGAAAGACTGGGACTGGAATTCATCGTGCCGGAGGCGGAACGCCTGCCGCAGCTCAACTCGGTGACCATTCCCGCCGGCGTGGACGACGCCGCCGCGCGGGGCCGGCTGCTGTCCGAATTCAACCTGGAGATCGGCGCCGGCCTGGGGGTGCTGGCCGGCAAGATCTGGCGCATCGGCCTGATGGGCACCTCAGCCCGGCGCGAGAACGTGGACTACTGCCTGAAGGCGCTGGCGTCGGTGCTGGGTGAGTAGCGGGAGGCCGTTGTAGGGTGCAATAGCGCAGCGTATTGCACCGAATCGATGCCGGGTTGGTGCAATGCCCTTTGGTTATTGCACCCTACAACTCGCCACTCACCGCTCCAGCAGATCGATCTTGCCCGGTTTGCCGTTCCATTCGTCGGCATCGGGCGGCGCCGCCTTCTTCTCGGTGATGGCCGGCCAGAGCCTGGCCAGCTCCGCGTTGAGGGCGATGAAGCGGCGCTGGCTGTCGGGCACGTCGTCCTCGGGAAAGATGGCCTCGGCCGGGCACTCGGCCACGCACAGATTGCAGTCGATGCATTCCTCCGGGTCGATGACCAGGAAATTAGGCCCCTCGTGAAAGCAATCCACCGGGCAGACTTCGACGCAATCGGTGTACTTGCATTTGATGCAGTTCTCGGTGACCACGTAAGTCATAACTTTCCTCGTAAAAACTTTTTCGCTAGCATAGCGGTGAATCGTGCCTAGCCGCCAACCCGGCAGCCCTCAGACAGCCGAACATTCAGCCACTCTCCCGGCTTAATCCGTTTTCCACGCGATACCCCGCCATTTCCACCGAGGTTCTCCATGAGCGAACACATCCATTACGTCACCGACGACACTTTCGAGCAGGAAGTCCAGCAGTCCCCCATGCCCGTGCTGGTGGACTACTGGGCCGACTGGTGCGGCCCCTGCAAGATGATCTCCCCCATCCTGGACGAGGTGGCCAAGGAATACGCCGGCCGCCTCAAGGTGTGCAAGCTCAACATCGACGAGAACCAGGCCACCCCGCCCAAGTACGGCATCCGCGGCATTCCCACCCTGATGATCTTCAAGAACGGCAACGTCGAGGCCACCAAGGTGGGTGCCCTGTCCAAGTCCCAGCTCACCGCCTTCGTTGACAGCAACATCTGAGTTCCGTTAGCTTTGCCGCGCCCGGTGTTCTGCCGGGCGCCCCCTCCCTCCCGCAGCACCCCGTTTCCGGATAATCCGGTCCACCCCCCAGCCCGTTTCGGGCCTCCCCCCGCACATCCCACTCCAAAGCCACCATGCAACTTTCCGATCTCAAACAACAGCACGTCAGCCAGCTTCTCGAAATGGCCGAGGCCAACGGCATCGAGAACGCCAACCGGATGCGCAAGCAGGAACTGATCTTTGCTCTGCTCAAGAAGAAGGCGAAAAACGGCGAGAGCATCTACGGCGACGGGGTGCTGGAAATCCTGCCGGACGGCTTCGGCTTCCTGCGCTCGCCGGACACCTCCTATCTGTCCAATCCGGACGACATCTACATTTCTCCGTCCCAGATCCGCCGCTTCAACCTGCACACCGGCGACAACATCGAGGGCGAGATCCGCACCCCCAAGGACGGCGAGCGCTACTTCGCCCTGACCAAGATCGACAAGGCCAACGGCGGCCCCGTCGAGGCGCTCAAGCACAAGATCCTGTTCGAAAACCTGACGCCCCTGTTCCCCAACCAGGCCTTCAAGCTGGAGCGCGACATCAAGGCCGAGGAAAACATGACCGGCCGGGTGATCGACATCATCGCCCCCATCGGCAAGGGCTCGCGCGGCCTCCTGGTGGCGCCGCCGAAGACCGGCAAGACGGTGATGATGCAGCACATCGCCCACTCCATCACCGCCAACCACCCCGAGGCCGTGCTCATCGTGCTGCTCATCGACGAGCGCCCCGAGGAAGTCACCGAGATGCAGCGCACCGTCAAGGGCGAGGTGGTGGCCTCGACCTTCGACGAACCCGCCAGCCGCCACGTGCAGGTCGCCGAGATGGTCATCGCCAAGGCCAAGCGCCTGGTGGAGCACAAGAAGGACGTGGTCATCCTGCTGGATTCCATCACCCGCCTGGCCCGCGCCTACAACACCGTACAGCCCACCTCCGGCAAGGTGCTCACCGGCGGCGTCGACGCCAACGCCCTGCAGAAGCCCAAGCGCTTCTTCGGCGCCGCCCGCAATATCGAGGAAGGCGGCAGCCTGACCATCATCGCCACCGCCCTGATCGACACCGGCTCCCGCATGGACGACGTGATCTACGAGGAGTTCAAGGGCACCGGCAACATGGAGATCCACCTCGACCGGCGCATGGCGGAAAAGCGGGTCTACCCAGCCATCAACGTCAACCGCTCCGGCACCCGGAAAGAGGAATTGCTCATCGAGCAGGGCGCCCTGCAGAAGATCTGGGTGCTACGGAAATTGCTCTATCCCATGGACGACCTCGAAGCCATGGAATTCCTGTCCGACAAGATCCGCGCCACCAAGACCAACGCCGACTTCTTCGATTCCATGCGGCGCGGGTGACCCAGGCACCTTGAGATCGGACAGATTGACGCTGAGATGACCCGATCCGGACTTGCCCTTGTTCTGCTTCTTGCTTCCTTCCGGGCCACCGCGGGCGACGCCGCGCTGGCCGCCCGATACTTCGAGGATGCGCTCTCCCGCTATGAGAAGAACGACGATACCGGCGCCGTCGTCCAGTTGAAAAACGCCCTGCAACAGGATCCCCGCCTGTTGCAAGCCCAATTGCTGCTCGGTCGCGCCCAGCTTCGTCAGGGCAACCCCACGGCCGCCGAAGCCGCCTTTGACAGCGCCATCAAGCTGGGCGCCGATCGGTCCGAAATCATTCTCCTGCTTGCCCAGGCCTACCTGGCGCAAGGCAAGTACAGAACTCTGATCGAATTGAGCCCGATTGCGGGTCTCTCCGAGAACTCCCGTCAAGAACTCGCGATTCTGCAGGCCTATGCCCATATGGAAACGGGCGACGGCGCCCGTGCCGAAACGCGTCTGAACGAAGCCGCGAAAGCCGGTAAATCCGCGCCCCTGCTGGTGGCGCAGGGAATGCTGCAACTGCGGCAGGGCCGCCTGTCCCAGGCTCGTGCCCTTGCGGACCAGGCCCTGGCCATCAACCCTCGCGAGGCCACCGCCTGGAACCTGCGTGCCTCGGTGGATCATATGCAGGGCGCCGCCCAGAACGCCCTCGACGGTTACGCCAAAGCACTGGAATTCATGCCCAAGATGGCCGATGCCCGGGTGGCGCGCGCCGGCCTGCTCCTGGACCTGGGGCGTATGGAAGAGCTTGGCAAGGCCCTGGAGGGGCTAAAAGCCACCAACCCCGAAGATCCTCGCGGCGCCTACCTCAACTATGTATACCTGAGCCGCAAGGGGAATGCGCATGGCGCCAAGGCGGCGCTGCTGGAAACAGCCAAGCTCATCGACAGCCTGCCGCCCGAGATGGTCAAGCGTCGTGACCAGTTCCTCATGCTCGGCGCGCTTGCGCATTACGCGCTCAAGGCCCACGCCAAGGCCCAGAGCTATCTGGAGGGCTATCTCCATATTCATCCAGACCATGCCGGAGCACGCAAACTTCTCGGTACGACCTACCTCGATGAAGGCAAGGCGGAAATCGCCATCCCCATCCTGGAACGCGCATACAAGCAAGCCCCTCAGGATGCCAAGGTACTTTCACTCTTGGCTGCGGCCTACCTGGCACGGAATCAGCCCGCCAAGGCGGCCAATCTTCTGGAACAGGCCGGAAAGGGCGTGCAACAGGTGCCCGAACTCTCTGCGGCACTCGGCTTCAGCCTGTTGGGCATCGGCCAGGAAGACAAGGGCTTGCAGCACATCAGCCGTGCCTTCCGGCAACAACCCGGTGATCTTGGTTTGGGCACCAGCCTGGCCATGCTGCATCTTCAGCGCGGCCAGGCGAAAGAGGCCGTCGGCATCGCCGAAGCCCTGGTCAAGAATGCCGGGCGGAATGCCGCCGTGCATAACCTGCTGGGCGTCACCAAGGCCGCGGCCGGGGATCGCAGGGGTGCGAGGAGCGCCTACGAGAAAGCGATCGTGCTGGACGCCAGCCTTGACGCCCCCCTTCTCAACCTGGCCAAGCTTGAGCGGATGGAGGGCCACTTCGATGCGGCACGCAAACACTATGGCGCCTTGTTGAAGCGCAAGCCGGAACATCACCAGGCCCTTTTCGAGTTGGCGAAAACCGAGGAAGCGGCGGGCAGACCGGCGGAGGCCATCAGCCGCCTGGAGAAGTTGCTCGCGAAAAACAGCGGTGATCTTCAAGCGGCCTTGGCCCTGGCCGAACTCCATCTGCGTCAGAATCAGGCCGGCAAGGCGCTGGATCTCGCCAAGACCTTGAGCGGGCAAGCGCCGGAAAACGTCGCCGTGCTTTCCTTGCTTGGCCGTGCGCATGCAGCCCTGGGGGAGGTCGACCGGGCCAAGGTCGCCTTCAACAGCATGGGCCGCATTGCCGGTTTCGACATCGAACAACTCGCCCAGGTTGCACGCTTGCAGCTCAAGCTGGGTGACCTGGACGGCGCCAGCCTCAGCCTTAACAAAGCGCTCGCAACCGCACCCAACGCCCTGTCGATCAATCTGCTCATGGCGGAACTGGAACTGCGCCGGAATGACCCGGACAAGGCCCAGGCCCGGGCCCGACAGATCGTCGCAGCCCACCCGCGCGACGCGGAAAGCCGACGCTTGTCAGGGGATATCGCACTCGCCAGGGGGCAGGTGGGTGAAGCCACGCAACACTACCAAGCCAGCCTCGAGTTGGCCGATACGGCCGACAATGCCCTGCGGCTCTATCAGGCACTGACGCGCTCCGGCGAGATAGGACGCGCCAACGCCATGCTCGACGCCTGGAACCGCAAACACCCCAGCGTGGCGATCACCGAATTGGCCCTGGCCGATGGCTGGCTGCGCGCTGGCCAGAATGCCCGCGCGAGAACCGCCTACGAGGCGTACCTGAAACATCACGGCGATCACCCCGCCGCGCTGAACAACCTGGCCAATACGCTGTTACGGCAAGGTGATTTGGCCGGCGCGCTGCGCCAGGCGGAAAAGGCCTATCAGCTCGCGCCGGAAAACCACATGGTCAATGACACCCTGGGTTGGCTGCTGTTGCAGAAGGGCGAGACCGACCGCGCCCTGCGACATCTGCGCGACGCCCGCCTGCGCGCGCCCAACTCCGGCGAAGTCCGCTTCCACCTTGCCTCTGCGTTGAGCCGCGCCGGCCGCCGGGATGAAGCGCGTACGGAATTGGAGCATGCCTTGCGCGACGGAAACCACTTCGAGGGCAGGGAACAGGCGGAACAACTGCTCAGGGAACTTGGCCGGCGCTGACCAGGCGTCGGTTTCCTTTACACCCTCAAACCAATACTGTCGGTTTTTTTTTCATGAATTCGGCATGACACGCCGCGTATTCAATATCCAATTGATTTATTTGAGAAATTAATCGGGCACGACAATTGCTTGGCGTTTGGCGTCGACCTTCTTGGAGCCTGCCGTGAAACGCCATTTTCTCTCCCTATTTATTCTCGGTGGCGTAGCCCTGCTCGCCGGCGCTTCGGCCAATGCGGCCACTTGGAATTTAACTACGGGCTCCAACACCGGCACTAACGGCAACACCCGTACGTTCACGGGGTCCGACGGCACAAACACCACCGCCTCGGCTTGGGCGAACACCTCGGGCTCGTCCGGTAGCGCGGACCTCTACAAGATCGAGGACGCCTACTTGGCCCAATTCGGAGGCACTTCCGGCCTAGGTGTGCAAAACCGCGATGCAGGCCAAACCGGCAATACCGAGTCCAGCAGCAACGGCGAGCACGCCGTCGACAACCTGGGCCGCTACGATTCCGTGCTCTTCGATTTCAGCGCCTCCGCCAGCAAGATCGCACTGTCGTCGGTCACCATCGGCTGGACAGGAAGCGACTCGGACATCACCGTCCTGCGTTATCTCGGTTCGACCACCCCGACTTTGCATGCCGGCGCGGGCAACACCAACCAAAGCTACGCCCAGTTGATCAGCAGCGGCGAATGGGAACTGATCGGGCATTACGCCAACGCGCCCCAGGGCAGTGCACTCAATCTGAACAACGCCACCTTCAAGTCCAGCAGCTACTGGCTGGTCGGCGCCTACAACCCGCTGGTCGGCAGCTGCAACGCAGCCACCAATCCGGTCTCCTGTTCAGGGCTGAGCCTTGGCAACGATGCCGTGAAAATCGCGGCGCTGGCTGGCTGCAAGTTCGGCACACCAGGCTGTGGCCAGGGCGGAGGCGGCTCCGTACCGGAACCCGCCACACTGGGTCTACTGGGCCTGGGTCTCTTGGGCATGGCCCGCGCCCGCCGCCACTAAGCCAGCGGACGGTTCGCCACCCCATCAGGAAACGCCGCGCTAGTCGCGGCGTTTTTTTTGCTCCGACACACTCCGTAGATGGGTAAGTTGTCATTGGCAATCTTGATCCCACGAGTAACAATCTTTTAATTCCTCCACTCCCACGCATATCAAATTAATGGCATGAGCCGTGCTCAAGCGGACCTGGATCCGGATCTGGACCTCACCGAACGACCCGCATTCCGATCCAGGATCACCAAGCTGGGCGTCATCCTGGCAACCCTCGCCTTGTTTGCTTCGGCGGGCCTCTACCTGTGGGATCGTCAGGGCCGCCCCTCCGAGCAGGAATACCTATCCCGCGCCCATCACTTCATCGCCGAAGGGCAACTGCCCGCTGCGGTCATCGAGCTGAAGAACGCCATTCAGGCCAACCCCCGCAACAGCAAGACCCATTTCGATCTCGCCCTGACCTACCTGAAACTGGGTTTGGGCCAGGAGGCCGAGGAACAACTCACCCGCACCAGGGAACTGGGTGCCGACCCGCGCACGGTCGGCCTGCCGCTGGGCGAGGCCCTGCTGTTGCAACAGAAGCACGACAAGGCGCTGCAGGAGGTCACCCCGAGCGCCTACACCCTGCCAGCCGAGCGCCAGCAGGCCCTGCGCATCCATGCCGATGCCCTGCTGGGGCTGGGCAAGGCCGACGAGGCCTGCCCCATTTTCCGGCAATCGCGGGAGGCGGATCCGAAGCATGTCCCGGCCTATTGGGGCCTGATGAAATGCGCCGTGGTCAAGAAGGACTTCCAGACCGCCCGCGCCCATCTCGACACCGCCCTGAAGCTGGAGCCGCGCAACCTCCGCAGCCACATGCTCAAGGCCAGCCTGGCCCAGGACATGAACGACCCGGCGGGCGCCGAGGCGGCCTACGGCGAGGCCCTGGCCCTCGACCCCGACAGCATCCCGGCCTGGATCGCCCGCGCCGCCGTCCGGCTGGAGGCCGGGAAAATCGACCAGGCGGTGGAGGATGTGGAGGCCGCGAAGAAACGGGCCCCGGACATCCTGGTGGTGCGCTACATGGAGGCCCTGATCGCCTACCGCCAGAATCGCCTGGCCGACGCGCAGAACTTCATTCTCGGCGTTTCCGGCCGGGCGCCGGACTACCAGCCCGGCCGTCTGCTGTCCGGCTGGGTCGCGTTCCAGCTTGGGCAATACCGGCTGGCGGACAAGGAGCTGTCCGCCGTCCTACTCTGGCAGCCGGGAAAGCGCGACGTCCGGCTGGCCCTGGCGCAAAGCCGCTTGAGAACCTCGCAGCCGGAAGGCGCCCTGGCCGTCCTGGAACCCCTGCTGACCGAAAAGGATCCGGATGCGGACGCCTTGTTGGCGGCGGGCGATGCCTATCTCCAGCTCGGCAAGCCCGACAAGGCCACGGCCTACCTGGACAAGGCCGCGCGCCTGGCCAAGGACCAGGCCGCCACGCGCTCGAAAGTCGGCCTGCTCAAGCTGCGCGCCGGAGACGCGCCCGGCGCCAGCCGCGACCTTGAGGCCGCCATGCAATTGGGTACTACACCGTTGCAGGCCGAGGCCTTGCGCATCGGCACCCTGCTGATGCGCAGGGAATTCGACCAGGCCCTGGCCCTGGCCATGTCCATGGAAAAGCGCTATCCGAAAGAAGCCGCGCCCCACCAGTTCAAGGGCATGGCCTATGCCGGCAAGAACGACCTGATCGCGGCACGACGCAGCCTTGAACGCGCCCTCGAGATCCAGCCCGCCAACGTGTCCACGGCAAAGACGCTGGCCCAATTGGACATCCTGCAGGGTAAGCCTGATGCCGCCCGGACGCGCTACGAGGCCGTGCTCAAGCACGACCCCGGCAATTACGAGGCGATGATGGCCCTCGCCGCCCTGGCCAAGGTAAAAGGGCGGGAGTCGGATTACGTCGACCGGCTCACCCGGGCGGCCTCTGCCGCGCCCGGGGAAAGCGCGCCCCGCCTGTTGCTGGCGCGGCATTTCCTGGAGAAGAAAGATCCCGTCAAGGCCATGCCCTGGGCGCAGCAGGCGCGGGACCTGAACACCAAGAACCCTCAGGCCCAGGAATTGATGGGCGACGTGCAACTGGCCAACGGCGAGAAGGACAACGCCGTCTACAGCTATCTGCAATGGACCCTGGTCGCCCCCGATGCCGCAGAGGCCCATTTCAAACTCGGCAAAACCCAGGTCGCCGCCGGCCATCCTGTTTCCGCCAGGGAGTCCCTGGATCGGGCGCTGAAGCTGAAGCCGGACCATGCGGCAGCGGCAGTGGCCATGATCCTGCTCATCCAGGGCAACGGCCGCCACGAGGAAGCCCTGCGCTACGCCTCGCAGCTGCAGCGTCACCACCCCGATAATTGGGAAGGCCATGCCCTTGAGGGCGACAGCCGGGAGGCCCTCGGCCGCTACGCCGAGGCCGCCAAGGCCTACGCCCGCGCCTTCTCGCTGCAACACAGCAACAAGCTGTTCATCCGCCTGCACCAGGCCCTCAGCCGTTCCGGACAGAACGATGCCGCCCAGCGCCTGCGCGCGGACTGGCTTCGGCTCGCGCCCAGGGACCTGGGCACGCGCCTGTACCTCGGCTACGGCCAGCTCGTCGCCGGTCATGGCCGCGAGGCCCAGGCCGAATTCCAGGTCGCGCTGGAAGTCGAGCCGAACAATGTACCCGCCCTGGTCGGCATGAGTTCCGCCCTGGACGCGCAGGGCGACGCGAGCGCCCTGCGCTACGCCGAGCAGGCCTTCAAGCAGAGCGGCCGCGACGCGAACACCTCCGACCACCTCGGCTGGATGCTGCTCGGGCGCGGCGACACGCAGCGGGCCCTGGAACTCCTGCGGCGGGCAGAGGCCCTGGCGCCGGAAAGCCCGCGCATCCGCCATCACCTGGCCGCCGCGCTGGCGAAAAGCGGCGACACAGCCATGGCAAGGCACCTGCTGGAAACCTTGCTGGTCAAGGGTAATGCCTTCCCGGAGCGCGCCGACGCCGAGGCCCTGCTCAGGACGCTGCCGAAAGCCGGCAAGCGTTGAACACCCTCGTGGCAGGGCCGGCAAGCCCATGAAAAAAGGCCCCGCAGGGCCTTTTTTCATGGGTGACAGCCGGATCAGGCCTTGCGGCGACGCGCCAGGCCGAGGCCCACCAAACCCAGCCCCAGCAGGGCCAGGGTCGCCGGCTCGGGCACGTTGGTCACGGTGCTGGCCTTGCCGATGAACACCTGCTCGTAGCCGTTGTTGATCTCGCGGCCATAGCCCCAGCCGGCGCCGGTGCAGACGTTGGTGGTGGGGTCGCCAGCGAGGGGGGCGGTGGTGGAAGCCGGATCGCAGCCCAGTCGCAGGTCGACGCTCATGGTGATCTTGTTGAGCTGGTTGCTGGTCTTGGTATTGAACAGGCTCGTCAGCAGGGCGTTCAACTCGGGGAAGACGATGGCGTAGGCTGCCTGATTGGCGCCCAGGTTGTGGTCGAACTGCTGGATGATGGTGACACCTGGCGGCAGGGTGGCGCCGCAACCGACCAGCACGCCGGTGTTGGTCAGGCACAGGGCACCGCCGGAGAGGACATAGTCGGTCTGCAGGTTGGTGCCGGCGTTGGGATTTCTCGCGCTGGTTTGACTCGGCGTTCCGGCGGTGTTGTTGGAAGTGAAATTGGTCACGTTGCCGTTGAATTGGCCGCCGCCGCCTTCCACGATCGGCCGGTACATACCGCCCAGCGGCGTACTGTTGTCGTGGCTGTTGCTGAACTCGAAGGTGCCGAGCAGCGTCGGTTGGTTGGGGGGACTGCCGTTGTAGTCCCAGACCTGGACCAGGGCCCAGGCCGCCAGACTCTGGCAGGCCTGGCCGCAGCTGTTCACCTGGTTGTTGTTGAAGAAGAAGATCATGTCCTCGAAGCTGCTGCCAGTCTGCAGGAAGCTCTTGAGGGAACCCGCGGTGGCGTCCCAGGTATTGGCAGTGTCCCCGGTGAAGTTGCCGCCCACCTGGCCGGGATCGGCCGTATTGGTCGTGCTGAAGAACGTGGGGCCGGAGCCATTCGGCGTGGCGTAGGCGTTGTCCATGCCGGCGAAGTTGGTGTTGACCGGGCCGCCGTCGGCGCCGGTGGCCACGACGATCAGGTCCTTGATGGCGCCCGGCGTGGAGACCACGTAATAAGGATTGCCGGGACCGGTCTTGGTGGGGTCGGTGGCATAGGCCAGAGCCGGCAGGGAATAGGACTGGGCGTCGCCGTATTGCACGTAGCCGGTCGCCGGCAAGGTGAATGCCGCCTGGGCGGACAGGCTGAAGAGGCCCGCGAGCCCCGCGGCGAAAAGCGTATGCAGTGTTTTGATTTTCATGGCCCGGCTCCGGAATAGGGCTCAAACGTAAAGAACGTTCGTTACGCCAAGAGTACAAGCACATTTCGTGCCCGAGAAAAATTCCTTTATAAAACAAAAAGAAAAGACTTCAGTACGGCCGCCGGAAGCGACAGTGTAAAGAATATCGACACGTCGGCCAGCGCGACGCGGGCGCGCCCGATCATCCGGGAGCGGATTCGCTTTCCCGCCGCCAGCCGGCCAGCATAGATTCGACCTCGGCTTCCTTGACCGGCAAGGTCAGCGCCGCATCGATGCGGAAACGCTGTCGTAGCCGCGCCAGCGCATGCTCATGGGCCGCCTCGTAGCGCACCGCAATTTTCACACCCCGGAGGGACTGGGCGGCCGCGAGGAGGGATTCCAGGTTGCTCACCCGGTCGCGGAAGTCCGGCTGGAAGTAGAGGTCGGCGACGATGATTGCGGGCTTTTCCCGGCGCAGGCGAGCGATGGCCTTGCGCACCGAGAATTCCGTGGCCACGGCAAAGCCCAGGTGCTCATAGAGCGGGTGCGGGTTGGAATAGCCCAGCAGTTCGATCACCGAAAGCAGGAGGGGCGGCGGCGTCATATCTGGCAATGGCTTGAATTGCGGAGGCAACAAAAAAGCGGCGCGAGGCCGCTTTTTTGTCACACGCGCACGACCTTATCGGCGCCGGCGGGTGAGCCCCAGGCCGGTCAGGGCGATGCCCAGCAGGGCCAGGGTGCCCGGCTCGGGGATGGTGACGGGCTGGGATGTGATGGTCACCGCGAACTGTGCGGGGGTGTTCTGGTTCTCGGGAGTCATGAACCCGAGGCAGGGAGTGGTGGCGCCGGCCGCACCGCAGGCCGCTGACGGAAGCGAATGGAAACCGCCAGTCCGCTCGAAGAAGCTGAGGTAGTAGGTGCGCACAGTGGGGCCATCCGGATCCTGGAAATTGAATGCAAAGTTCAGCGATTGCTGGTCGATGACGAAGATGTCGGCACAGCCATTGATGTTCACGCCGCTGCCATTCGCGGCACCATTGGCACAGGGGTTGGCGCTATTGGGGGTTTCCGCGAAATTGATCGCGAAGGTAACCGGGCCGATGGGACCCACCGTGCCACCGGCCGGGGCGAGCGGGGTCAGATAAAGGGTGGAGAGAATGTCCACCGAGGTCAGCGTGTTGCCGGTGATCGGCTGGTTGCGGTGGGTGATGATGACGTTGTCCACGGCGGCGCCGTTGGTGATGACGGGCGTCGACGCATACGGCGTCACGGGCGTGCCCCCTTGCGTGATGTCGATACCGCTGACGCCACCCGAACCCCAGCTCAGTGACTGGCTGCCGATCGTGATGCCAGGATTACCCGCACCCCCGGTGGAGGTGACGCTAGTGGTGTCGAAACGGGTATAGGTCCCCACCGTCCACTGCGACACCATGGTGGCATTGGCCAGCGGTGCCATGAGGGCGGTTGCGAGCACGGCGGACAATATGGACTTTTTCATGACGGCACTCCTCGCTGAAATTGAATGATGCCTGGTGCCGCAACACAAGCAATCCACATGCCACCCGATTACCCTATTTCGGATCAATCAGTTACATCAATGCCGTGGACTGGCCGGGAATTTCTGTAAACAATTTCGACACCTTCAACAAGGCAGGTCGGCATGAGGCCGACGCTGCCACGCCGCTTCGGCGGCGGCGCCTGTAAAAGACCCCCGGCCTAGCCGCCGAGCTCTTTCCACAGCGCCTCCGCCTGGGGGCGCTCGGGGAAGGACTGGGGCTTGGCCAGCAGGGTCTTGAGGATGCCGCGGGCGTCGTTTTTCGCCCCTGTCCGCGCCAGGGCGGCCGCCAGGTGGTAGCCGATCTGGGGATGCCCGGGCAGGGCGGCCTGGGCCTTGCGCAGCAACGGCAGGCCCTGGTCGGCCTGGCCGCGCTCCACCAGCATCCAGCCCAGGGTGTCGGCGATCAGGGGATTGTCGGGGGCCTGCCTGTGGGCGCGCTGGGCGAACTCCAGGGCACGGGGCTCGGCGGCGCGGGCATAGACGATGGCCAGGTTATTCAGAACGCCGGGCAGATCCGGGCGCAGGCGCTGGATGGCCTCCAGCTGTTCCCGGGCCAGGGGGAATTGCCCCTCGGCGATGGCGGTCTCCGCCCGGTACAGGCGCACCGGGATGTCGGACGGACGTTTGCCGAGCCACTCGTCCAAGGCCTTTTCAGCCTCGGACTTGCGACCGGCCAGCACTAGGGCGCGATGCAGGCTGACTGCAGCAGTGCCGCCGCCGTTGCTCTTGTCGATACCTTTCCGATAAGCGTCGACCGCGGACGAGTAACGGTTCTGGGCCATCAGCACGTCGCCCTCGAAGACGTGGCCGACGGCGTCGGCGGGACGCTGGGCCTGGATCCGGCGCGCCGTCTCCAGGGCCGGGTTGTACTTGCGGTCGGCAATATCGAGCGCGATCAGGGCGGACTGGGCCTCCACGTAATCCGGCTGCAGCTTAAGGGCCTGGGCCAGTGAGAAGCGTGCGCCCTCACGGTTGGCGTTCACCGCGAGCTGCAACTGGGCGTGTCTCAAGTGGACAGGCGGCGAGTTAGGCAGCACGACCGTGGCCAGGCGGTGGTACGTGGCCAGGGCGTTTTCCTTCTCGCCCGCGGCCAGCTGCACGTCCGCCAGCAGGGTCAGCACCTCGGGGGCGTCCGCCTTGATCTTCTCCGCGTGCCGCACCCACTCCAGGGCCTTGTAGGCCTGGCCCTGGGACAGGAGGAAACGGCTCAACTCCATGGCCGGCGCCATCTCGCCGGGATGGCTCTTGACCGCCAGATCGAGGCTCTTCAGGCGCTCCTTGGCATTGCCCTCCTGGCCGGCGATGCGCGACTGCATCAGCAGGGCTTCCAGATGCTTCGGGTTCTGATCCAGGACGGACTTCACATGCCGCCTGGCGTCCGCCAGCTTGTTCTCGGCGAGGTCGATGCGGGAGAGGTTGAGGGCGGCGCTGACGTCCTTGGGCGCGGTGGCCAGGCTCGCCTCGAGGATGCGGCGGGCACCGGCCACGTCCTTGCGGTCGTAGAACACCTGAGCCTTGAGCACGGTGGTCTCCACCCGGTTCGGCCAGCGCCTGTCGATGTCGGCCAGGACGGTGAGCGCTGGGTCGTACTCCCGGGCGGCATAGTGCACGCGCGCCAGGGCATAGTGCGCGGACAGGTTGTCCGGGGCGAGTTGCACGGCCTTCTGCAGGTGCGCCCTGGCGCTGGCGAAATCGTCGTTGGCCACCTGGACCTGCGCCAGGGCGATATGGGCGTCGGCGAACCTGGGGTTGACGGCCAGGGCGCGCTCGAAGAAGCGCGTGGCGATCTGGGGCTTGTTGAGCAGGGTGTTGGCGCCCCCCGCCAGGATCAGGGCATCTGCATCCCTCGAACTGTCGCCGAGCAGGGGTGCCAGGGTTTCCAGGGCGTCCAGGTTGCGCTTGAGCTTGATCTGCGCGTTGGCGACCAGCTTGCGCACGTGGGCGTTCTCCGGATTGGCGACGAGGAAGCTGGACAGGCCGCGCCAGGCCTCGTCGAAGCGCCCCAGCTTGTAGGCGGCCCGGCCGTAGATGGCCAGGCTGGGCAGATGGCGGGGCATCTCCTTGAGCGCCTCAGCGGCGGTCTTGAGCGCGGCCTCGTAGTCGCGCCTGTCATACTCAATCATCGCCTGCAGGGACTTGCCCAGGGGGCTGTCCGGATAGTCCTTGCGCAGGCGGGCGATTTCCCCGCTGGCAGGCTCGGTGCGGCCCTGCAGGTAGACCACCAGGGCATGGCCGGCCAGGGCGGGCAGCAGGTCTCCCTCCAGCCTGACGGCCTCGGCATACTGCTTCTCCGCCTCGGACAGGTTGCCCAGACCGTATTCCATGTTGCCGAACTCGACGCGGGTGCGCGCGTTCTTGGGGTCCAGGGCCAGCGCTTTCCGGTACAGGGCGCGAGAGGCCTCGGCGCCCTCGCGGATGCGGGCGCAGCGCGCCAGGCCCCAGAAAGCGGCGGCCAGGTTGGCGTCCAGGTTGAGCGCTTCCTTGTACTGGCTGCAGGCCAGCTCCGTCTGGCCCAGCCCCAGCTGCGCGTCGGCATGGATGCGCAACATGTCGGCACGTTTTTCCAGGGTCTTGGCGGCGGCGGGGTTGACCAGCTCCAGCACGCGCTTGTAGTCGTAGCTCATCAACAGGGCTTCGCCCAGGGGAACGCCGATGCGCTCCTCGTCCATGCCGAACTGGCGTGCCTGGAGCAATTCCTTTTCGGCGGCACGACCCAGTTCCTGCTTCAAATAGAGTTGGGCCAGGGCGAAGCGGGCCTGGGCATCCTGGGGATTCTTCTGCAGGGCGTTCTTGTATTCGATGGCCGCGGCGCTCAGCTTGCCCTGGGCGGCCTGTTCCTGTGCCTTGTCGGCGTGCTTGCGCGCGTTCTCTCCGCTGTCTGAGCAGCCCATCTGGATCAGGCCGAGCAACAGGGCGGAAAGGAGTCGGACGGGTTTGGACATCGCGGTCTCGGGCGGGTTGTCGGTCTGAGGTAGGGCGAACGGGAAATATACCAGTGACGCCATTCGTGGAATTAACCACTAATTTATAAGAGTGCGTCCGCGATCGGGAGTGATGTCATGAAACGTCTGGTTGTCCTTGCCGCCCTCGGGATGATGGCGGCCCTGGCGGGCGGGTCCGCCGTCTTGGGCTCTGCCGCGCCGCCCGCCATGCAGAAACAGGTCACCGCCCGGGGCGGCTTCGTGCTCTACCTGCCCGCCGGCTGGAAGGCGGAGGAAGCCCGCGATGGAGACCTGCACATGCTGCGCGTCGCCGACCCGGCGCTGCGTTACAAGGTGGCCCTGCAGCTCGGCGGCGCAGCGGGCGCCGACCTCATGAGCCTGGCCCGACGTCAGGCGGGACAGATCGCGCAACTTTATCCCGATCTCGCCATCAGCAATCTCCAGGGCTCGAGGCAGGGCGACCGCCTGATGTTCGACGGCGCCTTCGGCGACGGCAAGGGCGGACGCCGGGAGATGCGGGCCTGGCTGAGCCTGCGCGACGGCCAGTTCCACTACGCCACCCTGTCCGCGCCGCAGGGCCAGCTGGAGGGCATCAAGCCGACGTTGCTCACCATTCTGGCCAATGTGCGCGCCATAAAGGCCACGGAGGCCGGCGTCGGACGCACCGCCCCGCCGCCCCTCAGGCCCCACCGCCTGACCGACGGCTCCGCCAGCTTCCAGATCCCCGCCGGCTGGCGGGTCAAGGAACTGGGCAAGGGGCAATTCATCGCCAGCGACCCGGCCGGCAGCCCCAGCTTCATGGTGGCCAGCGCCGACGTGATCACGCCCAACATGGGCGTGCGCGTGCCGGGCGTGCCCATCTCGCCCTACCTGCCGCCGGACCAGGCGTGGCGCTTCCTCACCGGCGCCCAGGGACTGGCCAGCAACATGAAGTTCCTGGAGGTGAACCCGCGACCGCAGATCGCCGCTCAGGTAGCCCAGGTCTATACGGCGGGACCGGTGCAGGTGGCCGATTTCCTCTATCACTGCGACACCCGGGAGGGACCGTCCAAGGGCTATACCCTGGGCATCAGCTTCGGCTCGCGCCTCAATACCAACTGGAATTTCCGGCATATCACCGTGTCGGCGCCGCGCGACCGCTTCGAGGACTACGCCCCGCTGTTCGGCGCCATGCTCGGCTCCTACGCCCTCGACGAGGACTGGGTGAAGAACTATGTGAAGCAGGGCATGGAACGGCTCAGGCAGATGGAGCGCGACACCGCGCGCAAGGTTGCGGGCAACGCCCGGGACGTGCGCGAGATGATGCAGGCCGCCTACGACGAGCGCCAGAAGAGCCAGGACTACCTGGACTACAAGCGCACCCAGAACATCCGTGGCGAGCAGGACTGGATCTCGTCCATGGAAGGCGGCACGGTGTACCACACCGACAGCTGGGGCACGCGCAACACCACCACCGGCGAGACCTGGGAAGGCCAGCCCTACGACTACGTGCGCTTCACCGGGCGCAACCCGAAGCACAACGAGGACATGACGCCGATCGACAGCCGCGAGCTGTGGGAGAAGCACCGGCGCTGAGGGGGCGCCACCCAAGAAAAAAGGGGGCAGCCGCCCCCTTTGTCGGGCCCGATGCCGGCTTACAGCTTCTCGCCGTGCTTCGCCAGGTATTCGGCGACGCCGTCGGGGGTGGCCTTCATGCCCTCGTCGCCCTTCTTCCAGCCGGCGGGGCAGACTTCGCCGTGCACCTCGGTGAACTGCAGGGCATCGATCATGCGCAGCATCTCGTCCACGTTGCGGCCCAGGGGCAGGTCGTTGACCACCTGGTGACGGACGGTACCGGCCTTGTCGATGAGGAAGGAACCCCGGAAGGCGACGCCGATCTCGTGCTCCACGTCGTAGGCCTTGGTGACTTCATGCTTCATGTCGGCGATCAGGGGGTACTGGACCTGGCCGATGCCACCGTTGTTGACCGGGGTGTTCTTCCAGGCCAGGTGGGTGAAGTGGGAGTCGATGGAGATGCCGATGACTTCCACGTTGCGGGCCTTGAACTCGGCCAGGCGATGGTCGAAGGCCAGCAGTTCGGAAGGGCAGACGAAGGTGAAGTCCAGGGGATAGAAGAACAGCACCGCGTACTTGTCCTTGATGTGGGCGGACAGATTGAAGTTCTCGACGATGGAGTTGTCGCCCATGACGGCGATCGCCGTGAAATCGGGGGCTTGCTTGCCAACCAGAACGGCCATGATGAATACCTTTTCGTGATGTTGGAGTAGGAGGGGGAGATATCCGGTCGCCTCTCCCCGGCGGCGGGACCGCCATCCGGGCACCGGACTGGACACATTTTAACCTTGTGCACCGCATCAAGAAAGCGGTGGGGTAGGTACCAACCTGGGATCAGACCGTCTTCTTCGCGGCTTTTTCCGCCAGCAGTGCCACAGCTTCGACGAGGGTGACCTCGTCCGGCTTGCGCTCCTTGGGGATGGAGGCCATGAGCTTGCCGTGCTGGACGTAGGGGCCGAAGCGGCCCGACTTGAGCTGCACCGCCTTGCCGTCGGCGGGATGGGCGCCCAGCTCCTTGGCCGGAGCGGGGGCAGCCCGCTTGCCGGCCTTGGCCTCCCGGGGCTCGAACTCGAAGCCCACCTTGCCGTCCTTGTCCCGTACCAGGAAGGCGGAGAAGGCGCGCCGGGTACGGGCGGAGACGAAGCCTGTGAGGAGGTCGGACTTGCCCTCGGCCAGGAGCTTCTGCATCTGTTCCCGGGCCACGGGTTGTTGCAGGATGACCTGGCCGCTGCGGAAGTCGCAGGTCTTGTTGGGGCCGACGCCACGCTCGCAGACGTAGGCCGCGCCGTGTTCATAGACGTGGCCGCCGCACTTGGGACACTTGCCCAGGCTTTCCTGGCCGGAGAAGTCTACTTCCTCCGCCTCGTCGCCTTCGCGGGGCTGGCCGAAATCGAACTCGGGCAGCTTGTCGTCGTTGAGGCGGATCTCGGCGTCGAAGGGTCGGCCCATCTTGTTGCGGAAGCCGGTGAGGGGCCCCACCTTGCCGTCCCGCAGCAGGGCTTCCATCTCCTCCACCTCGAACTGGCGGCCGGCGACGATCTTCCAGGCGCTCCAGTCGCAGGCCTGGCAGGCGAACTTCTTGTAGTTCTCCTTCACCACGCCGCCGCATTTGGGACAGGGCACCGCCAGGGTGGCGAAGTCGCCGGGCACGGTATCGGATTCGTAGCGCTTGGCCCGGTCGACGATGTCCTGGGCCAGGGCGGTGATGTGGCCCATGAACTCGTCCCGGGACAACTTGCCGTGTTCCATCTGGGACAGCTTGTATTCCCAGGCGCCGGTCATTTCCGGCGAGGCCAGTTCCTGGATGTCCAGGCCGCGCAGCAGGGTGATGAGGGAGAAGGCCTTGGCGGTGGGCACCAGCTCCCGGCCTTCCCGGTGCAGGTAGTTTTCCGACAGCAGGTTCTCGATGATCTGGGCACGGGTGGCGGGGGTGCCCAGGCCCCGGCCGGCCATGGCGGCCCGCAGTTCCTCGTCATCGACCATCTTGCCGGCGCCTTCCATGGCGGAAAGCAGGGTGGCTTCGGAGAATCGGGCCGGGGGCCGGGTCATGGCGGCCTTGAGGTCCACCGCGCGGGTGTCCAGGGACTCGCCGGCCACCAGGGGCACCAGGGTGTTGCCGCCTTCCTCATCCTCGGGCTGGGCCTCCTTGCCGTAGACGGCGAGCCAGCCCGGGTTCACCAGCACCTTGCCCTCGGTCTTGAAGGCATGGTTTTCAACGCGGGTGATGCGGGTGGTGATGGCGTATTCGGCGGCCGGGTAGAACACGGCCAGGAAGCGTTTGGTGACCAGATCGTAGAGCTTCCATTCCAGCTCGTTCAGCGACTTGGGCGCCGTGCCGGTGGGAATGATGGCGAAGTGGTCGGAGATCTTGGCGTTGTTGAAGATGCGCTTGTTGGGCACCACCCACTTGCGTTGCAGGATGGTCTTGGCGAAGGGCGCGTAGTCCTCGGGCAAACCGCCCAGCACGTCCTTGACCGTGGCCAGGTAGTCCTCGGGCAGGGCGCGGGCGTCGGTCCGGGGATAGGTGAGCACCTTGTGCTTCTCATACAGGGCCTGGGCAAGGCCCAGGGTGGTCTTGGCGGAAAAGCCGAAGCGGCCATTGGCCTCCCGCTGCAAGCTGGTGAGATCGTAGAGCAGGGGCGAGAGCTGGCTGGAGGGCTTGGTCTCCTCCTCGGCTTTCGCCGGCTTGCCGACGCAGGCGGCGCGGATGGCTTCCGCCTTGGCCTGGTCCCACAGGCGGTGGGCGGCGGCGTGCTCGTCGTTCTCGTCTTTCTTAAATTTCTCGTCGAACCAGCGGCCGACATATTCACCTTTCCCGCTGGTAAAACGGCCCTCCAGCTCCCAATAGGCCCGTGGCACAAATCGGCGGATGCGCTCCTCCCGCTCCACCACGATGGCGAGCGTCGGAGTCTGTACCCGGCCCACGGTGGTTAGATGGAAGCCGCCGGTCTTGGAGTTGAAGGCGGTCATGGCCCGGGTGCCATTGATGCCCACCAGCCAGTCCGACTCCGCCCGGCAGATGGCGGCGGTGCGCAGGCCCGCCACCTCGGCTGCTTCACGCAAGGTGGCGAAGCCCTCCTTGATGGCGGCCTGGGTCATGGATTGCAGCCACAGGCGACGCACCGGCTTCTTGCTGCCACTGTGCTGGGCGATGTAATTGAAGATGAGCTCCCCCTCGCGGCCCGCGTCGCAGGCATTGACGAGGCCCTCCACGTCCTTGCGCTTGATCAGCTTGGTGAGCAGCTTGAGCCGGTCCTCGGTCTTCTCGATGGGGGCCAGTGCGAAATGGGGCGGGATCACCGGCAAATGGGCGAAGGACCACTTGCCGCGCTTGACCTCGTATTCCTCGGGCACCGTCAGTTCCAGCAGGTGGCCGATGGCGGAGGAGAGCAGGTAGTGCTCCGACTCGAAGTAGTCCTTCTCCTTGTGGAAACCGCCCAGGGCCCGGGCGATGTCCTGGGCCACCGACGGCTTCTCGGCGATGATGAGTTGTTTGGCCACGGGCAGGACGGCGCCTAGTGCAACGTCGGTTGCCAGCCGCTTTCATCGCCCTCGCCGCCGCGCACCAGATCCTCCAGCCAGAGCACGTCGCCGGCCCCCTTGAGCTTCCACAGGGCGAGCAGGGCGATCCACTTGATGCGTTCCTCGGAAACCACGGCATCGGGCAGGGCCAGTGCGCGGTCAATGATCCATTCACGGGCATGAGGCGGCAGCAGGCCGGCGCTTTCGAGATAGCCGAGGAAACCGCGCCCGCCGGTGGCGATGCGGCGGATTTCCTCCGCGCTGTAAATGCGGGTGTGGGCGTGGCCTGCGCTGTCGCCGAGGGGCGCCAGATCGTCCAGGGCGGCAAGCCAATCCAGGGCCTCGCCAATGGCATCGTCCTCGAAACCGGCCGCGGAAAGCTTGCGCGTCAGCTGCTCGGTGTCCGGAAAGCGTTCAGCGAGGAGGTAGGTATCGTAGAGATAGAGCAGGATGTCGAACATCATGAGAACAATCGTTGATAAAGGCCGCCCGGCAGTTTGGCGACCCCGCCCTCCAGTTCGGCCGCAAGAAGCTTGACGGAGACCTCCGCCACCGTCAAGCCAAGGCGCTCGGCCAGCTGATCAGGTGCGAGTGGGCCACCGGCCAGGGCATCGAGCAGGCCATCCGCCCCGGCCGATGGGCGGGAGGCCGCCCCGGCCGGGGCGAAAACGGGCAACACCCGTCCCAGTTCCTCCAGCACGTCGGCGGCCGATTCCACCAGCTTGGCGCCCTGCTTGATGAGCCGGTGGCAACCCTTGGACAGGGGGGAGTGGATGGAGCCGGGCAGGGCGAACACATCCCGGCCCTGTTCCGAGGCCAGCCGGGCGGTGATCAGGGAACCGCTTTCCAGGGCCGCCTCCACCACCAGCACCCCCAGGGACAATCCGCTGATGATGCGGTTACGGCGGGGGAAGTGGCCGCTCTTGGGCGGCGTGCCGACGGGAAATTCCGAAATGATGGCGCCTTCCGCAGCCAGCCTGTGAGCCAGAATTTTGTTGCGCGCCGGATAGATCCTGTCCAGTCCGGTGCCTACCACGGCAACGCTGCTGGCCAATCCCGCCAGCCCGCCTTCGTGGGCGGCGGCGTCCACTCCCAGGGCCAGGCCGCTGACGATGGTGAGGCCCGCCTCAGACAAGGCCTGGGCGAAGGCGCGGGCGTCGCGCAGGCCCTGGGGCGTGGCGTTGCGGCTGCCGACGATGGCCAGCATGGGGCGGGACAGCCAATCCGGATCGCCACGTACGTAGAGCCAGGGCGGCGAGGCGGCGATGTCCCGCAGCCGGGCTGGATAGACCGGGTCGTCGCGAGTGATCAGGTGGTTGTCCGGGCCGCTCAGCCAGTCCAGAGCGGCCTGCCGCACGGCTGGGTCACCCCCGCTGACGATGGCGCGCGCAAGGCTACCGCCCACCAACGGGGAAAGCTGCGCCACGCCGGCCCCCAGGATGGCCTGGGGGGGGCCGAAGGCATCCAGCAGCCGGGCGGCGCTCTCCGGCCCCAGGCCCGGGATGGCATCCAGGGCCAGCCAGAGGGCAGCGTCCGGGCGCAGCGGCAAATCAGGGATTGCGGGCGCTGTCGCCCACGGTGACCGGTTCGGTGCCCTTCATGACCAGGGCGTAGGCCACCTTGTTGAACACGCGATAGACAAAGGCCAGGCCCACCCGGGTGTCCGGCAGGGCCGTCTTGTCGTTTTCGTCCTGCTTGCAGTCCTGCGCCTGGCCGCGGCCGCCGGCCAGGAAGCCGATCTTGTCGGCGCGGATGCACTTGGGATCGGCCACGGAGCGGCCGACGCGGAACAGGGCCAGGACGTGGCCTTCCTCCATGCCGTCGCGGGCCCCCTTGTTGAGCACCAGGGTCATGTAGGTGCCGGCATAGACCGGCCCGCCCAGGGCGGCCACCACCTTGGCCTCCACCGGCTTGCCCGGGGCATGGGGCACGAACTGGAGTTGATCGCCCTTCCAGGCGGGCATCAGGCGATCGCGTTCCAGGATTTCCTGTTCGGCGCCCAGGATTTTCACCACTTGGGGATCGCCCTGCCGCTCGGTGCGTGCCTGGCCGAGATACAGCATCTCGTAGGCCAGGATCTCATTGGGGTCATCCGGATTCTTCAATGCCTGCCCCAGGCGGACCACCCGCCAATCCGCGGTCTCGCCGTCGCCCTTGCTGGCATATACGCTGTCACCGGAGCCGAACATCACCCGCGCGTCGCTGGACCCCAGGATGCGCGGGGACTTCTCCAGATCGGCCGGATCGCCCACACCCCCCTTGGACAGAAGCCCCCGCACCGCCTTGAGGGGAATGCTGGGAATGCCGGCCTCCTTGATGACGATAGGCTCGCCGCGAACTTGCGGGCTGAGCTTGACCACCTCGCGGGCACCCGATTCCAGGGAGAGCTTGGGCTTGCCGTTTTCCATGGTCAGGATGACCACGTCGCCCGGGTAGATGAGGTGGGGATTCTTGATCTGCTCCTTGTTCAGCTGCCAGACATCCGGCCAGCGCCAGGGATCCTTGAGGAACTTCTCGGAGATGTCCCAGAGCGTGTCGCCCTTGACCACCACGTGGCGTTCTGGAGCGTTTTCCTGGAGGCGGACCTCATCGGCCCAGTTCGGGGCGCTCAGGCCCAAAGCTGCGATCAGTAGGAGTATGCGCATGGTTCCTGCCCTTCTTGGCTTGCGGCGGAGTTGCGGCCGTTATAATTCAGTCTGGAAAAAACTTAAACCACTTTGTTAGATTTTGCACGGAATCTACCGCCAACACACGATATGGCCTTGCTGAAAATCCTTCATTACCCCGACCCCCGCCTGCATACCGTGGCGAAACCAGTGGTCGAGGTCGACGCGGAAATCCGCCGGCTCGCGGGCGACATGGCGGAGACCATGTATGCCGCGCCCGGCATCGGTCTGGCGGCTACCCAGGTGGACCGGCACGTGCGCCTGATCGTGGTCGACGTCAGCGAACAGAAAAACCGCCTGTTGACCCTGATCAATCCCCGCATTCTCATGAAGGAAGGCGAGGCGGTGCGCGAGGAAGGCTGCCTGTCCGTGCCGGGCATCTATGACAAGGTCACGCGCGCCGAGTACATCCGCGTGCAGGCCTTGGATCTGGAAGGCCAATCCTTCGAACTGGATGCCGGCGGTCTGCTCGCCGTGTGCATCCAGCACGAAATCGACCATCTGGACGGCAAGGTATTCGTGGAATACCTGTCCCGCCTCAAGCAGACCCGCATCCGTCACAAGCTGCTGAAGCAGGCCAAGGAAGCGATGTAAAGACGGTGTGGGAGAAATCCGTAGCCCCCGACCCCTCACGCCTCTCTTCTCTCCACCACATGCGATTGATCTTCGCCGGAACCCCGGAATTCGCCGCCGCCGCGCTGAAGGCGCTGATCGCCGCCGGCCACGACATCCCCCTGGTGCTCACCCAACCGGATCGTCCAGCCGGGCGCGGCATGAAACTGCGTATGAGCCCGGTGAAGGAGGTGGCCCTGGCCCATGGCCTCGCTGTCTCCCAACCGGAGAATCTGAAGACAGAGGAGTCGCGTCAGCCCATCCGCACCGCGGCCGCCGACCTGATGGTGGTGGCTGCCTACGGCCTGATTCTGCCGCAGGCGGTGCTCGACATGCCCCGCCTGGGGTGCGTCAACATCCACGCCTCGCTCCTGCCGCGCTGGCGCGGCGCCGCCCCCATCCACCGGGCCATCGAGGCCGGCGACAGGGAGACCGGCATCACCCTCATGCAGATGGACAGGGGCCTGGATACCGGAGCCATGTTGTCCCGCAGCGTCCTGCCCATCCTGGGCACCGACACCACCGGCACACTGCATGACAAGCTGGCCGAACTGGGTGCCCGGGAAATCGTCGCCCTGCTGCCGGAACTGGCAGCGGACCGGGTCACTGCCACACCCCAGGACAACACCCTGGCCACCTACGCCGCCAAGATCGGCAAGGATGACGCCCGCATCGACTGGTGCCGCCCGGCCACCGATCTGGACCGTCGCATCCGTGCCTACACCCCCTTCCCCGGCGCCTTCTGCCTGCTGGCGGGTGAGCCCTTGAAGATCTGGCGCGCCACGCCAAGCGCCGGCTCGGGCAAGCCGGGAGAAATCCTGGCTGTGGACCGGCATGGCATCCGCGTCGCCTGTAAGGAGGGCGTCCTGGATATCGCCGAAGTGCAGAAGGCCGGCGGCAAGCGCCTGCCGGTGGAAGCCTTCCTCGCCGGCCACGACTTGCGCCCCGGCGACCAACTTGAGTAAGTTCTCTGCCGCAAGCCATTGAATTTCCGGCTGTTTATCCCATCTAAGCGATCATCGAACCGCATATCTGGAGATACGCAATGGTCAACAACTGGCTGAAGACGACACTGCTCATGGCCGCCATCGTCGCCCTGTTCGGCGCCGTTGGCATGATGCTGGGGGGCGCCACGGGCATGCTGATCGCCCTGCTCCTGGGTGGCGCCATGAACCTGTGGGCCTACTGGAACTCGGACAAAATGGTCCTGCGCATGTATCACGCCCAGGAGGTCGGCCCGGTCGAGGCTCCCGAGTTCTATGCCATCGTCGCCGACCTGGCGCGGCGAGCGGCGCTGCCCATGCCCCGGGTCTATGTCATCGACGAGGCGCAGCCCAACGCCTTCGCCACCGGTCGCGACCCGGAGCACGCCGCGGTAGCGGCCACCACCGGCATCCTGCGCCTGCTCGACACGCGTGAACTGCGCGGTGTCATGGCCCACGAACTGGCCCACGTCAAGAACCGCGACATCCTCACCTCCACCATTTCAGCCACCCTCGCCGGCGCCATCTCCTCCCTGGCCCAGTTCGGCATGTTCTTCGGTGGCGGCGACCGGGAGCGGCCCAACGCCGTGGTGCAGCTGGCGGTCATGATCCTGGCGCCCCTGGCCGCGATGCTCATCCAGATGGCCATCTCCCGCGCCCGGGAGTTCGGCGCCGACCGCGGCGGCGCGGAAATCTGCGGTGATCCCGAGGCCCTGGCCTCGGCCCTGCGCAAGATCGAGTCCTATGCCCGGGGCACGCCTCTGGACGCCGCCGAGATGCATCCGGAAACCGCTCAGATGATGATCATCAACCCGCTCTCCGGCGGCGACCTGCGTGGCCTGTTCAGCACCCACCCGGCCACCGAGCGGCGTGTCGCCAAACTGCTGGAGATGGCTCGCGCCTGGCGCTGATCCGACCGTTCGCCGCGCCTGGTCGGCCCGTGTGGGATGGCCGGGCCGGCTGAAACATCTCCTTGCACGCCGGTAATGGTTCGGAAATACCAGGCTTACCTGCCGGCTCCAGACTGATTCCACCCGCCGCGCATGTCGCGCGGCCCGGGAACCTCTCAAGGAGTCCGACCATGAAATCCCGCTCATCCCCCAAGCATCTGATCCTTGGCCTGATCACCCTGCTGGCGCTGGCCGCCGGCGGCGCCCAGGCCGGCAATGATTCCTGCCCGCTGGAGCGGCAGGCGCCCATGTCACGGGACGCTGGCCCCGGACCGCGTGCTGACGCGGCCGTCAGCGATTCGCCCCAGTTCCAGGCGCGCCTGCGCTGGATCGAGCAGACCTTGCGCGAAGGCCGCATCAGCCCCTACGACGCCGGCCGCCTCCTGCGCCAGCAATGGGAACTGGCCCAGTTCCAGCAGGGCTTCCTGGCCGGCAGTCCGCCGGCGCGGACACGTGACGGAAACGGTGGCTGCGGCGTCCTGAATCCCGACCTCACCGCCAAGCTGGCCCCCTTGGGTGACCTGGCCATCAGCGGCATGCAGTCCGCCGGCAGCCTGATGCGCACCCTCATCCGCGAAACCGAGCGCCTTATCCAGGAAAAGGCGGACAGTTCCGCCTTGTAGCAACCCGCGCGGGGCGGCGCGGAGTCAGACTCCCGCCGCCTGCCGGTCCGCGTGGTAGCTGGAGCGCACCATGGGCCCGCTGGCGACGTTGATGAATCCCATCGTCAGGGCGACGCGCTCGAATTCCGCGAACTGTTCCGGCGGCACGAAGCGCTCCACCGGCAGGTGGTGGGGCGAGGGTTGCAGATACTGGCCCACGGTAAGCATGTCCACGTCATGGGCGCGCAAGTCGCGCAGCACATCCAGCACTTCGTCGTCCGTCTCCCCCAGGCCCAGCATGATGCCGGACTTGGTCGGCACGGCCGGGCAGCGCGCCTTGAAGCGCTTCAGCAGCAGCAGGGAATGGCCATAGTCGGCGCCGGGGCGGCAGGCCCTGTAGAGACGCGGCACGGTCTCCAGATTGTGGTTCATGACGTCCGGCGGCTCGGCCACGAGGATGTCCAGGGCGATGTCCAGCCGGCCCCGGAAATCCGGGGTGAGGATCTCGATGCGCGTCGCCGGGGCCGATGCCCGCGCCGCGCGGATGCAGGCGGCGAAGTGGCCGGCGCCGCCGTCCTTGAGGTCGTCGCGGTCGACGCTGGTGATGACCACGTATTTCAGGCCCATGGCGGCGAGGGTCTCGGCCAGGTGGGCCGGCTCGTCCGGATCGGGCGGCAGGGGCTGGCCGTGGCCCACGTCGCAGAAAGGGCAGCGGCGGGTGCACAGGTCGCCCAGGATCATGAAGGTGGCGGTGCCGTGGCGGAAGCACTCGCCCAGGTTGGGGCAGGAGGCCTCCTCGCAGACCGTATGCAGCCCGGCGTCGCGCAGCAGGGCCTTGATGCGCGCCACTTCCGGCCCTCCGGGCGCCTGGGCCTTGATCCAGGCCGGCAGCTTCAGGCGCGGCTTGGCGACGATCTTGACGGGGATGCGGGCGGTTTTCGCGGCGCCCTTGTGCAGGAAGGAATCGGCCATGGCGGGTTCCGTGGGGAATGGCCGCATTCTACCCGTCGTCCGGCCGGGGCCGGCGCCGGCCGCCACGAGGGATAGCCCGCCCGGCGCTAACGCGCGGCGCGCGTGCCCGGCGGCAGCCTTGCCGCCAGCGTCTCCGCCAGCCTCTCCATGGTGTAGGCCAGGGGCGATCGCCGCCGCCAGACCAGGCCGATGGTCCGGGATGCGCCGGGCTTGACCAGGGGCTTCAGCGCCACCGAGGTTCCACCCGGCATGGAAGCCGTGCAGGCCAGGGCGGGAATGAGGGTCACGCCCAGGCCCATGGCCACCATCTGGCGCAGGGTTTCCAGGCTGGTGGCGCGGATTTCCTCGCTCTTCAGGCTCTCAAGGTGGCAGGCGTCCAGAGCCTGGTCGCGCAGGCAGTGGCCTTCCTCCAGCAACAGCAGGCCGGCTTTTGCCAGGGCGTCGATGTCCACCGTTTTTGACTTGGCCAGAGCATGTCCGGCGGGCAGGGCGGCAAGAAAGGGTTCCACGAAAAGCGGTTTCACCTCCAATCCGGGATCCAGGATGGGCAGGGCCAGCAGGCCCGCGTCCAGCTTGCCCTCGGCCAGGTGGGCGAGCATGTGCGGCGTCATCTCCTCGCGCAGCAGCAGGCGCAGCCTGGGATGGGCCTCCCGCACGCTGGTCAGCACGTGGGGCAGGTAGTAAGGGCCCAGCGTGGGAATGACGCCCAGATGCACCGTGCGGTCCATCGGGTCCTTGGCATAGCTCGCCACCTCGCGGATGCGCGCCGCCTCCTCGACGACGCGTCGGGCCGACTCCACGATCTCCCGGCCGATAGGCGTGGGCACGACCCGTTTGAGGGAACGGTCGAAGAGCATGACGCCCAGGTAGTCCTCCAGCTTCTTCAGGCCCGTGGACAGGGTGGACTGGCTGACGAAGCAGGCCTCGGCGGCCTGGCCGAAATGGCCCGTATCGGCCAGGGCCACCAGATATCGCAGTTCCTGCAGGGTCATCGCCGGCTCCATCTAAAACACCGATGAGTCGATTCTAGACAATCCATTGGCTTGATGGCGATGCGTGGCCTCTAATCAACTCAACAGAGCAACGCACAGGTCTGTAATCCGCAACCCTCGGTCAACACAGGAGAACGGCGATGAACATGGACTCGAAGAATCTGAACACGGCGGGCAAATGCCCGGTGATGCATGGCGGCGTCACCTCCAGCGAGATGTCGAACATGGACTGGTGGCCCAAGGCTCTGAACCTGGACATCCTGCACCAGCATGACACCAAGACCAATCCGCTGGGCGCGGGTTTCAGCTACCGGGAAGAACTCAAGAAGCTCGACGTCGCGGCGCTCAAGCAGGACGTCAAGGCGCTGATGACCGACAGCCAGGACTGGTGGCCGGCCGACTGGGGCCACTACGGCGGCCTGATGATCCGCATGGCCTGGCACTCCGCCGGCACCTACCGCATCGCCGACGGCCGCGGCGGCGCCGGCACGGGCAACCAGCGCTTCGCGCCGATCAATTCCTGGCCCGACAACGCCAATCTCGACAAGGCCCGCCGCCTGCTCTGGCCGATCAAGAAGAAATACGGCAACAAGGTGAGCTGGGCCGACCTCATCATCCTGGCCGGCACCCTGGCCTACGAGTCGATGGGCCTGAAGACCTTCGGCTTCGGCTTCGGCCGCGAGGACATCTGGCATCCGGAGAAGGACATCTACTGGGGCTCCGAGAAGGAGTGGCTCGCCCCCAGCGGCAGCCAGGGCAGCCGCTACTCCGGCGAGCGCGACCTGGAGAATCCGCTCGCCGCCGTGATGATGGGCCTGATCTACGTGAATCCCGAGGGCGTGGACGGCAAGCCCGACCCGCTCAAGACGGCGCGCGACGTGCGCGTCACCTTCGCCCGCATGGCGATGAACGACGAGGAGACCGTGGCGCTGACGGCCGGCGGCCACACCGTCGGCAAGGCGCACGGCAACGGCAGCGCCGCCGACCTCGGCCCGGCGCCCGAAGGTGCGGATCTCGAAGAACAGGGCCTCGGCTGGAACAACCACAAGGCCCGTGGCATCGGCCGCGACACCGTGACCAGTGGCCTCGAAGGCGCCTGGACGTCCCACCCGATGAAGTGGAATGTCGGCAAGGGCGGCTACTTCGACACCCTGCTCAACCATGAGTGGGAACTGAAGAAGAGCCCGGCCGGCGCCTGGCAGTGGGAGCCGATCGACATCAAGGAAGGGGACATGCCGGTCGACGCGGAAGATTCCTCGATCCGCCGCAAGCCGATCATGACCGACGCCGACATGGCGATGAAGTTCGACCCCGAGTACCGCAAGATCGCCGAGCGCTTCCATGCGGACCCGGCCTACTTCTCGGAAGTCTTCGCCCGCGCCTGGTTCAAGCTGACCCACCGCGACATGGGTCCGAAGGCGCGCTACATCGGCCCGGACGTGCCAATGGAGGACTTGATCTGGCAGGACCCGGTGCCCGCCGGCCGCACCGACTACGACGTGGCCGTCGTCAAGGCGAGGATCGCCGCCAGTGGCTTGAGCATTGGTGACATGGTGTCCACCGCCTGGAACTCCGCGCGCACGTTCCGCGGCTCGGACAAACGCGGCGGCGCCAACGGCGCGCGCATCCGCCTCGCCCCGCAGAAGGACTGGGAAGGCAACGAGCCGGCACGCCTCGCCAAGGCGCTGGCGGCCTATGAAAGGATCGCCGCCGAAACCGGTGCCAGCGTGGCCGACGTGATCGTGCTTGCGGGCAATGTCGGCGTCGAGCAGGCCGCCAGGGCGGCGGGGGTCGAGGTGACAGTGCCCTTCGCGCCCGGTCGCGGCGACACCACCGCTGCGATGACCGACGCCGAGTCCTTCGACGTGCTGGAGCCGCTGGCCGACGGCTTCCGCAACTGGCTGAAGAAGGACTACGTCGTGCAGCCCGAGGCGCTGCTGCTCGACCGCGCCCAACTGATGCGCCTGACGGCCTGCGAGATGACCGCACTGGTCGGCGGCCTGCGCGTCATCGGCGCCAACCACGGCGGCAGCAAGCACGGCGTGTTCACCGATCGCGTCGGGGCACTGACCAACGACTTCTTCGTCAATCTGACCGACATGGCCTACACGTGGAAGCCGGCCGGCAGGAACCTGTACGAGGTCCGCGACCGCAAGACCGGCGCGGTCAGGTGGACGGCCACCCGGGTCGACCTGGTGTTCGGCTCGAACTCGGTGCTGCGCGCCTACGCCGAGGTCTACGCCCAGGACGACGCCAGACAGAAGTTCGTCGATGACTTCGTCGCGGCCTGGACGAAGGTCATGAACGCGGACAGGTTCGACCTGGCGTAATGCCGCCAGCTACGGTTCAACACCCGACAAGGGACAGGAGCCTGCCATGATCTTGAGTCTTTACACCACCTACCGCGCCTGGCGGCGCGACGTGGCCGCGGAACGCGGGGAAGCCGTCCGCGGGGAGCCGGCCGTCGGCGCCATTCGGCACGCCATCGCCCAACTGGGTGTGGGCCTGGCCGGCATCGGCTGTGGCGGGGACGCTTCGCTGAACATGGCGAACCGCCGCCGTGGTTGACGGGGAAATCGGCGCACTGTTGGAGGTGGGCCGTTCCAGCAGCTTGGCCATAACGTATCCAATCGGCCTCGCGGCCGGGGCCATGAGCTGCGTGGTCGTCCACGAGGTCATCCCGGACATTCACCGGAACGACCATCAGATCCCGGCCACCCAGGGGCTGATGGGCGCTTTAGCCATCATGATGTTGTTGGACACCGCCCTCGACCGAGGGCTTTAGCAAACAGAAAAGGAGCCCATCATGGCCATCGATATCGGCATCAGCGACAAGGATCGCGCCCGCATAGCGGAGTCCCTCTCCAGGATGCTCGCGGACAGCTACATCCTTTACCTCAAGACCCACAACTTCCACTGGAACGTCACCGGCCCCATGTTCCAGACCCTGCACATCCTGTTCATGCAGCAATACACCGAACTGTGGAACGCGCTGGATCTCATCGCCGAGCGCATCCGCGCCCTGGGGCACCCGGCCCCGGGCTCGTACAAGCGCTTCGTGGAACTCTCCTCCATCAAGGAGGAGGAAGGCGTGCCCTCGGCCCACGACATGATCCGGCAACTGGTCGCCGGCCAGGAGGCGGTGACCCGCACCGCCCGCGCCGCCTTCAAGGTGGCCGACGCGGCCGACGACCAGCCCAGCGCCGACCTGCTCACCCAACGCATGGAGGTGCACGAGAAGAATGCCTGGATGCTGCGCGTGCTGCTGGAGGACGGTGCCGCGGCGCCGTCGGTGAAGAAACCGCGCAAGTCCGGCAAGTAAGAAAGCTTGACGGGGCACCCGGCGGCGGGGCTGGGCGATAATCGCCGTCCGATTCCCTCGCCCCGCCCGCCACGATGCCTTCCAGCCCGTCCGATCTCCTGCCGGCCACCCTGCTGACCGGCTTTCTCGGCAGCGGCAAGACCACGCTGCTCAATCACCTGTTGCGGCACGCGCCCCTCACCGCCGTGGTGATGAACGAATTCGGCGAGATCGGACTCGACCATCAGCTGCTGGAGGAAACGCGCGGCCCGCTGGCCCTGCTGTCCGGCGGCTGCGTCTGCTGCCAGGTCCAGGGTGCCCTGGGGCCGACCCTCAAGAACCTGTACATGTCTCGCCAGGCGGGCAGCCTGCCGCCCTACCAACGCGTCATCATCGAGACCACCGGCATCGCCGACCCCGCGCCGATCCTGGACGTGCTCCTCAACGACCGCTGGATCGCCGCCCGCCATCGCATGGACGGCGTGGTCACCACGGTGGACGCGGTGCTCGGCGAACAGCAGCTGGACAGCTATCCGGAGGCCCTGCGCCAGGCGGCGGTGGCCGACCGGCTGTTGCTGACCAAGCTCGACCTGGCAGCGCCCGGCATCCGCACCGAGCTGGAAAACCGCCTTGCCCGGCTCAATCCCGCGGCCCCCGTCTACCCCGTGGCGCACGGCGTGATCGACCCTGCCCTGGTCCTGGACGCGGGCCTGTTCAACCCGAAGGACAAGCACCCGGACGTCGAGAAATGGCTTGCGCATCAACGCTACCGGCCGGCCGCCAAGGCCGGCATGCTCGGCGGCAAGCCCCGCCCGGCAGAGACGGACGGGCATGACGGCCGCATCCGCGCCTTCAGCCTGAGCTTCGAAGCGCCCCTGGACTGGGCCGGCCTGTCCGCCGCCCTGGAAATGCTGCAGGCCTTCCGCGCCCGGAACCTGCTGCGCCTGAAGGCCATCGTCAACGTCGAGGGCAAGGCCAATCCGGTGGTGCTGCATGCCGTGCAGCACGTGCTCTATCCGCCGGCGGAACTGCCCGAGTGGCCCGATGCCGACCGCCGCAGCCGCTTCGTGTTCATCACCGCCGACCTGGAGGAGGACTTCGTCAGGCGACTGCTGGAGGATTTCACCCGGGTGCTGGCCCGCCCCGCCGCCACAGTATCCTGACCCTAGGCTGGGGCGCCCCCGGATTCACCGGGCCGGCAGGCCGCATCGCGGCAGTGGTGGATTTCCACAGTGACATGTTCCAGGCTCCGGACCCCGGCCAGCAACTGGCGGTAGTCGCCTACCGTCCTGGGCGAGTGGGTCACCAGGGAGAGGATGCAGGCGCGGCTGGCGGGACCCACGCGCCACACGTGCAGGTCGGCTACCTCGTGGTCAGGCAGGGTGGCAACGAGGCGTCGGATTTCCGACTCGGCCTCGCCGTGGTCCTCCGCGTCCAGCAGAACCGCCGCGCTGTCCCGCGCCAGGCTCCAGGCCCAGCGTCCCACCAGGGCGGCGCCCGCCAGCCCCATGAGTGGGTCCAGGAAACTCCAGCCATAGAGCAGGCCGCCGCCCAGGGCGACGATGGCCAGCACCGAGGTGAAGGCGTCGGCCAGCACATGCAGGTAGGCGGCACGCAGATTGTGGTCCACGTGCTCATGGGCGTGACCATGGCCGTGGTGATCGTCGTGGCCATGATCTCCGGCGTGGTGGTGGTGATCATGGTCGTGATCCAACAGCCAGGCACTGGCCAGGTTGACCACCAGGCCCAGGGCCGCCACCGCCATCGCTTGGGCATAGTGGATGGCGACCGGCTGGAACAGGCGCTGGGTCGATTCCCACACCATCCAGAACGCCACGCCCACCAGGATGAGCGCGCTGGTGTAGCCGGCCAGGGCGGTGACCTTGCCAGTGCCGAATGTGAAGCGTGTGTCGCCCGCATGCTGGCGCGCGAAGCGGTAGGCGAAGGCGGCCAGGCCCAGGGCGGCCACGTGGCTGGCCATGTGCCAGGCGTCGGCCATCAGGGCCATGGAGCCGGTGAACCATCCCGCCGTCAGTTCCACCAGCATGGTGGCGAAGGTCAGGCCCACCACCCAGCGGGTGCGCCGCTCGGCGTGGCGCTCGGTCTCAGTGCCGAAGTCGTGGGCATGCTGCCAATCGCGAAGGTCATGGACGGACATGGGCTGCACCGGAAACTGGGGATCGAAGGCGCATTGTAGGAGGATGGAAATCGGCCTGGTTACTTCGCATGTACTCGGCCTTTCGGGGGATGGGTGCGGCGGAAGCTGGCCGGGCCAGGATTTCCGGGCTGTCCGGCCGCGCCGACCTTCCATGTGCCGCACCCCAGTGGACCCTGCTTCAGGGCATCTTCAAGTCGGCGCACGGGTCGTCCCGGCGCGCGGGGGGCGTGAACCACAGGTAATCGAACACGCCGCGCCAGGGCGCCGCATCCGGTCGCTCGCCGGGCGCCGCCTCCATGAAGCCCACGCTCACCACCAGGGCGCGAGGCACGGCGGCCGCCAGCACCACGGGAACACCGTAGTCGCGTCGCGCATGGCCGTTGCCGGCAATCAGCACCGCCGGGCCGCCCGTTTCCATCAGCGTCCTGGACAGGCTGGCGTCGCGGGCACGCTGGGCCAGGGCCATGTTGGGCAGGCGGCTGGCGGGCAGCTTGCCGCAGTGGCCGGCGGCCAGATCCGCTTCCAGCCGCCGTCGGCCGGTGTCGTCGAGAGGCGCCTGTTCGAGCATCCTGGCCAGGGTTTCATCCAGAGCGGACGCGCCTTCCAGCGCCAGCCGCCGGGCCGCCTTGCGGTTCAGGTTACCGCCGGCGATCCGCATGTCCCTCGCCCGCCCGGCGGCGATGACGGGCTCGTGCAGGGGCCAGCCCCACCCCTCGCGGTCCAGACCCGCCTGCTCCAGGGTCTCGTCCAGGGGCGTGGCCGGATCCAGACGCCGGCCCTGGTCGAGCTGCTCCAGCACCAGGCTGCGGAAACGGGCCGGCAGGGCCGCCAGCAACTCGCCGCGCGCCTGGTGGTGGGCGGGGTTGTCGTGCACCTCTCCGAGGAGGAGGAAATCCGCCTTGGCCAACCTCGCCGTCAGATCGGCGTGATCGATCACGCGGCCGCTGGTGGCGTCCATAATGAGGTCGGCCCGGGCGGCGAGACTGCTACCGACCAGCAGAGCCGGCAGCATCCAGCGCATCATCAGAATCCGCATCGGTACTCCTTCACGTCTTGGCAACATATACCGCCTCCCTGCAGTTAGGCGGATGCTACGCGCCAGGGGCGTGGGCCATCAGGCCGGCGCGGAACTGCGGATCAGGTGGTCGAAGGCGGACAGGCTGGCCTTCGCCCCTTCCCCCATGGCGATGATGATCTGCTTGTAGGGCACGGTGGTGCAGTCCCCCGCCGCGAACACCCCGGTCACGCTGGTCTGGCCCCTGGCATCCACCTCGATCTCGCCGAAGCGGGACAGGTTTACCGTGCCCTTCAGCCAGTCCGTGTTGGGCAAGAGACCAATCTGCACGAACACGCCTTCCAGGGCGACGTGCTGGCTCTGGCCGGTGATCCGGTCGGTGTAGGTCAGGCCGTTCACCTTGCCGTCCGCGCCTGTGACCTCCGTGGTCTGGGCGCTCTTGATCACCGTGACGTTGGCCAGGCTGTGCAGCTTGTTCTGCAACACCGCGTCGGCACGCAGGGCGTCGCCGAACTCCAGCAGGGTGACGTGGCCGACGATGCCGGCCAGATCGATGGCCGCTTCCACGCCGGAGTTGCCGCCCCCCACCACCGCCACGTGCTTGCCCTTGAAGAGTGGGCCGTCGCAGTGGGGGCAGTAGGCCACGCCCTTGCCCCGGTATTCCTGCTCGCCGGGCACGTTGAGCTCCCGCCAGCGGGCGCCGGTGGCGAGGATCACGGTCCTGCCCTTGAGCACCGCGCCGTTGGCGAGACGCACTTCGTGGAAGCCGCCCGCCTCGCCGGGTACCAGCGCCTCGGCCCGCTGCAGGTTCATGATGTCCACGTCGTACTCCTTCACGTGCTCCTCCAGGGCTTTACCCAGCTTGGGACCGTCGGTATGGGCCACGGAGATGAGGTTCTCGATGGCCAGGGTGTCCATAACCTGGCCGCCGAAGCGCTCCGCCAGGACACCGGTGCGGATGCCCTTGCGCGCCGCGTACACCGCCGCCGCCGCGCCGGCCGGGCCGCCGCCCACCACCAGCACGTCGAAGGGGGGCTGTTCCGCCAGCTTCGCGGCTTCCCGGACCGCCGCGCCGGTATCCAGCCTGGCGACGATCTCCTCCACGCTCATGCGGCCGTCGGCGAAGGGCTCGCCGTTCAGCCATACACTGGGCACGGCCATGATCTGGCGCCCGTTCACCTCGTCCTGGAACATCGCTCCGTCGATCATCACGTTCTGGATATGGGGATTCAGCGCCGCCATGGCGTTGAGGGCCTGCACCACGGCCGGGCAGTTGTGGCAGGCCAGGGAGATGTAGGTCTCGAAGCGGAAACTGCCCGAGAGGCCCCGGATCTGTTCCACCAGCTCGTCGGAGAACTTGGGCGCGTAGCCGCTGGCCTGGAGCAGGGCCAGGATCAGGGAGGTGAACTCGTGGCCCATGGGAAGGCCGGCGAAGCGGATGCGCGCGGGCTCGCCCACCTGGCCGATGCTGAAGGAAGGGCGGCGGGCGTCGTTGCCGTTTTCGAGGAGGGCGACCTTGGGCGACAGGCCGGCGATGTCTTCCAGCAGGCCGCGCATCTCGGCGGACTTGGCTGAATCATCGAGGGAGGCCACCAGTTCGATGGGAGCCACGAGCTTGTCGAGATAAGCCTTGAGTTGGGTCTTGATGTTCGCGTCCAGCATGGTGCTTCTCCTGAAGCAAAGGGCAATACGAAGCCGTCTCCGCCGGTGGCGGCTTGGTGTTGCACTATGGATGAATCCCTCTCCCGCGAGCGGGAGAGGAAAAAGGGGCTTAGATCTTGCCGACCAGGTCCAGGCTGGGGGCCAGGGTGGCTTCGCCTTCCTTCCACTTGGCGGGGCAGACCTCGCCCGGGTGGGCGGCCACGTACTGGGCCGCCTTCACCTTGCGCAGCAGCTCGGAGGCGTCGCGGCCGATGCCGCCGGCGTTGATCTCGATGATCTGGATCCGGCCCTGGGGATCGATCACGAAGGTGCCCCGTTCGGCCAGGCCGGCTTCCTCGATCATCACGCCGAAGTTGCGGGTGATGGCGCCGGTGGGGTCGCCGATCATGGGGAACCGGATCTTGCCGATGGTCTCGCTGGTGTCGTGCCAGGCCTTGTGGGTGAAGTGGGTGTCGGTGGATACCGCGTAGATCTCCACGCCCAGTTTCTGGAACTCGGCGTAGTTGTCGGCCAGGTCGCCCAGTTCGGTGGGGCAGACGAAGGTGAAGTCGGCGGGGTAGAAGAACACAACGGACCACTTGCCCTTCAGGTCTTCGTCGCTGACGTGCTCGAACTTGCCGTTCTGGTAGGCCTGGGCTTTGAAGGGTTTGATTTCGGTGTTGATCAGGGTTTGCATGGCGATTTCTCCAAGGTGGGTTGCTACAGGCGATTGAGTGGGTACGACGGAACAGACTGTATGCGCCGCCGAACTATCGATCCAATTGATTTAAATGAATATTGCAATCTATTACGTAAATCGCAAGCGCGGCCCTCGGCACATCGCTGCGAGACCCTCAGATGAAGCAGGGTGATACGAAATGGATTAGCGGAGGGTAACCGTCACGCAGGATGCCAACACGGTGGCACCGCACCGGCATGCCCACCGGCCCATGTGTGACAGCCGGCGGGAACCACGGCCTTCACGGGGCCGCAAGGCGATCGGACATATGCTGGCAGGCAAGACGAAATTCATGGTCTGCGGCCGGATCGTTCGCCAGTCGCTCCAGCAGCAGTCCGGCGCGGCGGGCGGATTGGCCGCAGCCCCGCAGCAGGTAATTCAACAGATTGTCCAGGGCGCCCGCCAGCAACTCGGCGGAGAGGTCGGGACGATCGGCTTGCAGGTCTGTCTCCAAGAATATGCGGGCCATGAACTCTCCTAGTGAACGGACTCGATCATCCAGCCGTCTGTCAGGGTCTCCAGGAAGGCGACGATGTCGTCGATCTCACGGTCGCTGAGGCCGAGGCGGCCCATTTCTTCCCGGTTGACGTTGGTGATGACTTCCGGCGCCGGCCAGCACTTGCGTTTGCGGGCTTCGGCCTCGGAGGTGAGGATGCCGGCGCACAGGGGTCGGACATCGCGATCGTTGTAGAACTCGACCACGCCGCGCAGGCTGGTGAAATATCCGTTGTGCATGTAGGGCGCGGTGAGCGCGATATTGCGCAGGGTCGGCACCTTGAACTTGCCGTCCTGGTCGCGCTGGCCCAGGGCGCCGCCCAGGCCGCGGTCGACGAAATGCGGGCCTTCCGGGTTCTGCCTGGCGCCGGACTTGTAGAACGGCAGGTCGGGATTGCGCGGCACGCCCAGGTTGTCGTAAGTGAAATCGGTGAGCAGCGGCGGCTCGCCCTTCGGCCCCGGCCGGCTGGGGTGGCAGGCGGCACAGTTACCCTTGCTCTCCGCTTCGAACAGGCGCAGGCCGCGCAATTCGCTCGCGCTCAGCTTCACCCTGCCCGCCAGGTAGGCGTCGTACTTGGAACTGAACGGCCGGAATTGGGGTTGCCGCTGGAATTCGGCCAGGGCCTCGGCGATGCGCGCATAGGCGGTCTCCGTGTCGCGCAGCGCGTCCTTGCCGAACACGTCCTCGAACAACGGTCCATAGACGGCGACGCGCACCTTGTCCACCACGGCCTTCTTGTCCGGGTTGGCCATCTCAAGGGGGTTGAGGAAGGGCCCCTTGGCCTGTTCCTCCAGCGTGGCGGCGCGGCCGTCGAGGAACTGGCCCCCGACGTAGTGGGATTCCTTGGCATCGAAATGGAAGGCGGGGCTGTAGCTGGCGTACAGGATCGCCGGGACATTGCGGTTGCCCACCAGGTGGGGGAGGGCGCCCAGGGCGACGATGTTGCCCTTTTCAGGATGACTGAACGCTCTGGCCGGATCATGGCAGGAAGCGCAGGACTGACCGGCAGGCTGCGACAGGCTGGCGTCGAAGAACAGGGCCTGGCCGAGTTGCGCCTTGTCGGCAGCGGAGGCCGCGGACATGGCGACCGCCAGCCCCAGGATGAGTGCGAGGGGGGAGATAACAAAGTTCATGCTTTGCACTCCCTATCAGTAGCTGACCTTGGCGCGCAGGCCGAGGACCGTGATGTTCTTGGCGCCGTCGTCGCCGCCGGGCCTGGCGATCCATTGCACATGCGGCGAGAGCTGGAGGTGATTGTTGAGCTGCCAGGCGTAGAACAGTTCGACCTGCCTTTCCGCGCCTCGGGGTGAGAAACCGAAGTCCGGATTGCCATCGGCGTCGGCATCCAGCGCCGGTGCCGCAGCCTTGAACGACTTGCTCGGGCTGAGCCAGCCCAAAGCCAGGCCCAGGCGATCCTTCTCCCGCCCCCAGCCGGTGCCGCGCAATTGCCCGCCCAGGGTGAGGGCGCGGTCGAAACGCATCCGTCCCTGCATGGAATGGCCGTAGCGCGAAAACAGCGTCAGATGCTCCGCGACCTGCTGGTCCAGCGAAACGCCCCAGCCGGCGTGGGTCTCGACACTGCTGTCGAACTCGTTGGCGAAGGGGGTGGCGCTGCGGTTGTGCCAGGCATACAGGCGATAGGCGCCATCCAGTTCGCCCCAGGTCTTGCCGCCATATTCGCCCTGAACGATGACAAGCGGTCGGGTAAAACTGTTGTTGAATGAAGCCCCCGGCCCCACGCCGAGCACGCCCAGGGAAACCCCCCAGCGGTTCGGGCTGTCGCTGTGCGCGAAATAGGCCAGTCGCAACCCGGGGCCGAAACCATAGGCGTCCACGTCCATGTCGCCGCCCGAATCCAGCAGCGGGTTGTGCACGAAAGCATTGTTCAGGAATGCCTCGGTCTCATCGTCGGCGACGCTGTTCTGGTCGAAAAACACGAAGGGATCGATCTTCCCCACCGTGATCTCCAGTGAGCCGGGTGAGGTGCCGCCACGCCCCAACGGCACATCGAGCTGATACCAGGCCTGTGCCAGCAGGGCAGCGGCATCGTCGCCATTGGTCAACTGGAAAGCCGTGGTGTTCAACGTGCTGGTGAGGGTGGCAGGGAGTTTGCCCAGGCCGTTGCCCTGGCCAAGCCGGAAGTGGGCGAAGAATTTGCCCTCGGCCTCGCCGATCCGGCCGCCGGGCAGGTTGACCTCCACGTCGGCGCGGTAGTTGAACTGGCTTTCGTCCTTGCCTGTCGTAGTGCCGCTCAGGGCCCTTTGCCCCACCATGGTCAGGGCGGCCTCGGCAGTCACGCCATCCATGGCTGCCAGAGGTCTGCTCACGCGGCGCAGGCCAAGGACCTCCTGTTCCACATCCTCGACCCGGCGTGTGATCGCCGTAACCGTCGCGACGCCGGAAGCCTCGGACAAGCGGCGCTCCAATTCGGTGTTGCGGACCTCCAGACGATCCAGGCGTTCCTGCATGGTTTGCAGGAGCTCGGCCATGTCGGCCGGCACAGGCTCGGCAGAAGCCGCCTGGGCGGCCAACAGGGCCAACGTGGGGAGCGCGAGAAGCATGCGCATGAGACAACTCCAATCGGTTCGCAAGTCATTGCTGGCTGGCTACTGGGGCAGAGAAGCCCGTTTGCTGGCTGGTCGCACGGCCGGAGCCGCGCGCTGTCATTTGGTGAGGATCAGCTTGCCGTTACGGGTCAGCCGAAGCTGATAGCGCTTGCCGGCATGCTCGATCACCAGGATTCGCTGCTCCCGCAGTAGCGCCGACACACTCATCACAATCGGCTCGGCCGAAGGTGGTGGGGAGGTGTGGGAAATGGGTTGCGATTCCATGGAGCACATCTTATATGAGAACCATTCTCATATGCAAGCGTTTTGCAACACGCCGTTTTCTTCGAACTGTCTTCGACAAACCCGCCCAGCCCATTCACCCGGACAGCGCACTGGTGCACACTTGTGCACTTCCCTTTCCGCCAAAGCCCGCCGGCATCCATGACATGAAATTCACCCCGGAATCCTTCCGCGCCTGGGAGCGCAAGAAGATCACCCTGCTGGGCATGTCCGGCGTGGGCAAGACCCACATCTCCGGCATGCTGCGCCGTCACGACTGGTTTCATTTTTCCGGTGACTACCGCATCGGCACCCGTTACCTGGACGAGCCCATCCTGGACCTGATCAAGCAGCAAGCCATGCGCGTGCCCTTCCTCAAGGAGTTGCTGCGCAACGACTGGATCGACATCCGCAACAACATCAAGATCGAGGATCTGGGGCCGGTACTTTCCTTCGTGGGCAAGCTGGGCAACCCGGACTTCGACGGTCTCTCGCTGCCTGAATTCAGCCATCGCCAGGCCATGTACCGGGAAGCCGAGATCGCCGCGATGAAGGATGTGCCGGAATTCATCCGCAAGGCCCAGGAGATCTACGGCTACGCCCATTTCGTCAACGACGTGGGCGGCAGCCTGTGCGAGCTGGAGGACGACTCGGTCATTGAATTGCTGGCCCAACACACCCTCATCCTCTACATCCAGGTAACCACCCGGGATGAGGAGGACACCCTGATCCGCCGCGCTCAGTCGGACCCCAAGCCGCTTTACTACCGCCCTGCTTTCCTGGCCGAGCACCTGCCCCTTTACATGGCAGAGAAGGATCTGGAATTCGTCGCCCAGGTGGAGCCCAACGACTTCACGCGCTGGGTGTTCCCACGCCTTTTCCATTCCCGCGTTCCGCGCTACGAGGCCATCGCCGCCCCGCACGGCTACACGGTGACCTCGCGGGAAGTGGCCCAGGTGAAGAACGAAGCGGACTTCCTCGCCCTGGTGGAGTCCGCCATCGCACGGAAAGCCTGACGGGAGAACGCCATGCCCATCGTCGCCCACAACGACCTGCCCACCCTGCAAAGGCTGAAGGAAGCCGGCACCACCATCGTGCTGCCCGCCGACCGCGCGGCGCACCAGGACATCCGCGAACTGCACATCGGCCTGCTCAACATGATGCCGGACGCCGCCCTGGAGGCCACCGAGCGCCAGTTCTTCCGCCTTGTGGGAGAGAGCAACCCCATCGCCCAGTTCTACGTGCACCCCTTCACCCTGGACGCCCTGCCCCGGGGCGAGAAGGCACGGGCACACATCGCCCGCTATTACGAGCCCTTTGAGACAATCCGCGCCGAGGGCCTCGACGCCCTCATCATCACCGGCGCCAATGTCACCGGAGAGGACCTGTCCAAGGAGCCCTTCTGGGGACCCCTGGGCGAGGTCATCGAGTGGGCCTGGGAGAACGTCACCACCACCCTGCTGTCCTGTCTGGCCACACACGCAGTCCTGCACTTCCGCTACGGTCAGCCCCGGGTCAGGCAGCCGGCCAAGCGCTGGGGCGTGTTCTCGCACCGGGTGCTGGACAAGCGCCACCCCCTGGTAGCCGACGTGAACACCCGCTTCGACGTCCCCCATTCCCGCTGGAACGACGTCTCCCGCGCCCAATTCGAGGCCGCCGGCCTGCGCGTGCTGGCGGAAAGCGAGGAGGTGGGCGTGCATCTGGCCACCAGCCACGACGGCATGCGCATGGTGTTTTTCCAGGGCCATCCGGAGTACGACACCATTTCCCTGCTCAAGGAATACAAGCGTGACGCCCTGCTCTTCGCCCAGGGCAGCTTGCCGGCCTATCCGCCCTTTCCCGACAACTACCTGCGCCCGCATGAACAGGCCATCCTGCTGGAATGGCGCGACCGGCTACTGGCGGCGGCCGCGCGCGGCGAACCGGCGCCGGAGTTCCCCGAGGCCCTGGTGGCCGCCAACCTGGACAACACCTGGCATGACACCGGCGAGGCGGTGATCGGCAACTGGATGGGCTGCATGTATCAACTCACCCACCGGGAGCGCAACAAGCCGTTCATGGACGGCATCAATCCCGACGACCCCTTCGGACTATATGGCGAAGGAAGATGAGCGGCTTGGCCTGGGGCGGGAACATGGCATAATCCGCCGCTAATTTTTCCCGCGCAGTCATTCATACGGAGGACTCGATCGTGGCAACAGCAGCCAAAAAGCAGGCCGGCAAACCCGCGACGAACAGCGCCAAGAAGCCCGTTGCGAAGCCCATATCGGTCGCAAAGGTGGCGGCAAGCAAGACGCCGGCGAAAAAACCTGCTGCGGCAGCTTCCGCCAAGGCAGCCCCCGTGAAGCGTCCCTCCGCCGCAGTGAAAGCCACCCCGTCGAAGACCAAGCCCGTGGCCGTGAAGACCGCACCAGCAAAAAGCAAATCCATCCAGGCCAAGTCGGCCCCCGTGAAGTCGGCCCCCGTGAAGTCGGCCCCCGTGAAGTCGGCTCCCGTGAAGTCGGCCCCCGTGAAGTCGGCTCCCGTGAAGTCGGCTCCCGTGAAGTCGGCTCCCGTGAAGTCGGCTCCCGTGAAGTCGGCTCCCGTGAAGGCGGCTCCCGCGAAGGCGGCTCCAAAATCCAGGGCGGCGCCGCCGCCCGCTCAAGCCAAGGCAAAACCTGCCGTTAAGAAAGCCGTCCAGTCCAAGGCTCCGGAAACACCCGTTCCGGCAACCAAACCGGCGGTTGCAACTCCCCCCTTTAAACCCATGAAAACCACAGAATCCAAAGCAGCAGCCGGCAAACCCGGCAAGAGCATGAAGAAATCCCTCGGCGCCCCCCTTACCGACGCCGACATCCTGGCCATGCCCGACAAGGACTACATGGACAATGCCCAGCTCGCCTTCTTCAAGGCCAAACTGGAAGCCATGCGCGACGAGATCCTGGAAAACGCCAGGGAGACCGGCGAGCACCTGAAGGAAAATGAAGTTTTCGCCGACCCCAATGACCGGGCCACGGTAGAAGAGGAAAACCTCCTGGAGCAGCGGGTGCGTGACCGGGAACGCAAGCTGTTGAAGAAGATCAACGCCTCCCTGGCGCGCATCGAGGAAGGCACCTACGGCTATTGCCTGGAGACCGGCGACCCCATCGGTATCCCCCGCCTGCTGGCGCGACCCACGGCGGAACTGTCCATCGAGGCCCAGGAAAAGCACGAGCGCTTGGAGAAGCTTTACGCCGATTGAGTCGTCGCACCCAACAAAATGGCCGCTTTCGCGGCCATTTTGTTGGTGCCCGTCTCTCCCCTGCCTGTCTCTGGAAGCGCCAGGAGAATGAGGAGGCGGGACAATTCCCGGCTCAGTCGTGGTGATACTTCCGGCTCTCCGAGCGCACTGTCTCCACCAGCACGCTCACATTCTCCGGCGGCGTGAACTGGGAGATGCCATGGCCCAGGTTGAAGACATGGCCGGCGCCCTTGCCATAGCCGGCCAGTATGGCCTTGGCTTCCGCAGCGACGGCTTCCGGGGTGGTCAGCAGGATGCTGGGGTCCATGTTGCCCTGCAAGGCCACCAGATCACCCACCCGGCGGCGGGCCTCGCCAATGTCGATGCTCCAGTCCAGGCCCACTGCATCGCAGCCGCAACCGGCGATGCGTTCCAGCCAGAGGCCGCCGCCCTTGGTGAAGACGATGCGCGGCACGGTGCGGCCCTCACGGCTGCGGGTCAGGCCGGCCATGATGCGGGCCATATAGGGCAGGGAGAATTCCAGGTAGGCAGCCTGGGACAGCATGCCGCCCCAGGAATCGAACACCATCACGGCCTGGGCGCCGGCCTCGATCTGGGCGTTGAGGTAGTCGGTGACAGCCTGGGCCGTGACCTCAAGGATGTGGTGCATGAGGTCCGGGCGGCCGTACATCATGCGCTTGACCTGAGTGTAGCTGTCACTGCCCTCGCCCTCGACCATGTAGCAGGCCAGGGTGAAAGGGCTGCCGGAAAAACCGATGAGGGGCACCGAGCCGTCCAGGGCCTTGCGAATCTCGGCCACGGCGTCGATGACATAGCGTAGATGGTCGTGGGGGTCCGGCGCCTTGAGGTTGCGGATCGCCCATTCCTCTCGCAGCGGCCGCTCGAACTTGGGGCCCTCCCCCTCGGCGAAATACAGGCCCAGGCCCATGGCATCGGGCACGGTAAGGATGTCGGAGAAGAGGATGGCGGCATCCAGGTTATAGCGGGCCAGGGGCTGCAGGGTGACCTCGGTGGCCAGGGCGGGAGATTTACACAGGTTGAGGAAGCTGCCGGCCCGGGCCCGGGTGGCGCAGTATTCCGGCAGGTAGCGGCCAGCCTGGCGCATCAGCCAAGAAGGCGTGTACTCGGTGGGTTGCCGCAGGAGGGCGCGCAGGAAGGTGTCGTTCTTGAGGGCGGTCATGATGGGGGCCAGGAAAAAAACGGCGTCATTCTACCGGAGGGGTCACCCCCACGGGCTTTTCGCCGCCGCCCAGGACTGGATAGCGAATCTGCTCGACCAGGTTGCGGGTCGAGGCATCGGGAGGGGGCGTGAGCAGGCTGACCACGGCGATGGTGACAAAGCCGGCGGGAATGCCGAACACGCCTGCAGAGACATCACCGATGCCCCACCATTTCTCCATGCCGTGGAATTTCACCGAGATCAGGTAATACAGGGTCAGGCCCAATCCCACCAGCATCCCGACCACCGCGCCCTGGCGTGTCGTCCGGCGCCAGAAGATGCCCAGCACCAAGGCCGGGAAAAAGCAGGCGCCGGCAATGGAAAAGGCCCAGGCCACCATGGACAGGATGGTATCGGGGCGCAAAGAGGCCACCCAGGCCGCCACCACGGCCACGCCCAACAGCACGGTCTTGGAGATGGCCAGGCGGCGTCGGGTGCTGGCGCGGGGATCGATGATCTGGAAATAGACGTCGTGAGACAGGGCGTTGGCGATGGTGAGCAGCAGACCGTCGGCAGTGGACAGGGCCGCCGCCAGGCCGCCCGCCGCCACCAGCCCCGCCACCACATAGGGCAGTCCGGCGATCTCCGGCGTGGCCAGCACGATCACGTCCGGGTTCAGGGTCAGTTCCGCCAGTTGCAGGATGCCGTCGCCGTTGATGTCCTCCACCGCCACCAGACCCACCCGGGTCCAGGACGCCACCCAGGTGGGCAATTCGGCAATGGCCGTGCCGATGACGTTGGTGTAGACCTCGTACTTGGCAAACACCGCATAGGCCGGCGCGGTGAAATAGAGCAGGAAGATGAAGAACAGGGACCAGAACACCGATTCCCGCGCCTCCCGCACCGAGGGCGTGGTGTAGTAGCGCATGAGCACGTGGGGCAGGGCTGCGGTGCCCACCATGAGACAGAAAACCAGGGCCAGGAAGTTGCGCCGGGCCTCGTCCCGCTGGCCGGCATCGGTACCCGGGAAGGCCTCGGCGTGGGGGTGGGGCGGCTGGGCCTTTTCCTGTGCGGCCCGCAGTTCCTTCTGCCAGCGTTCCCGCTCCAGCAGGCCGGGGTTCGGCGTATCCCGAATCTGCTTCTCCAGTGCCACCGCCTTCGCGGCGTAGGCCCGGCGGACTTCCGCCTGGGCCGGGTCTGACAGCAGCACCCGCTCCCTTTCCGCCAGTTCCTGCATCACCGTGCCGTAGACCACCTGCGGCAGGGGGACGTTGGTGACCTTGTAGGACATGAACACCACGGGTACCAGGTAGGCGATGATGAGGATGATGTACTGGGCCACCTGGGTCCAGGTCACCGCGCGCATGCCGCCCAGGAAGGAGCACACCAGGATGCCTGCCAGGCCCACGAACACCCCGGTCTCAAAGGCGATGCCCAGGAAGCGACTGGTGACAATGCCGACGCCGTAGATCTGGGCCGTGACGTAGGTGAAGGAAGCCAGGATCGCCCCCAGCACGGCGATGGAGCGGGCCAGGTTGCCGCCGTAGCGGGCGCCGATGAAATCGGGGATGGTGAACTGGCCGAACTTGCGTAGGTAGGGGGCAAGCAACAGGGCGACCAGCACATAGCCTCCGGTCCAGCCCATGACAAAAGCCAGGCCATCGTAGCCCTTGGCGTAGAGGGTGCCGGCCATGCCGATGAAGGAGGCGGCGGACATCCAGTCGGCCCCGGTGGCCATGCCGTTGTAGACCGCCGGCACCCGCCGTCCGGCGACGTAGTACTCGTCCACGTCCGAGGTGCGGCTGATGATGCCGATACCTGCGTAGAGTGCGATCGTGGCGGCCATGAATATCCAGCCGATCCATCGTTCCGGCAGGCCCATGAATTCCGCCACCGCCAGGGCGAACAGGAACAACACGAAACCGCCGGTATAGAAGCTGTAATAGCGGAACAGGTTGCGGAGGTAGACCGTCTTCACCCGCGGGACCCCAAGGCTTTCCCGGAAAGCCTGAATTGTAGCCCCGCGTCGGACCGATCAAGCCCGGCTGAAACGGGCGCGGATCGCCTTTTCCAGGCCCACGATCGCCCCGCAGGCCAGGGCGAAGCCGGCGATGCCCAGCCAGGACATGAAGCCGATGGGCGCTGTATGGAACAGGGTGTTGAACAGGGGCAGGTAGGTGAAGGCCAGTTGGAGTGCCAGCATGAGTCCGGCGCCCAGCCACACCCAGCGGTTGCTGAACAGCCCCATGGACCAGAAGGAACGGGTCAGCGACCGGCAGTTGAACAGGTAGACCGTCTCCACCATGACGAAGACGTTGGCCGCCACGGTGCGTGCCTCCGCCAGGACATGTCCCCGTTCCAGCGTCAGCAGGAACAGGCCGAAGGAACCCAGCAGGAGCAGCACGCCCACCAGCACGATGCGCCAGACCAGCACCCGGTCCAGGATGGGTGCCGCGGGTACGCGCGGCGGTCGGCGCATGATGCCCTTCTCCGCCGGCTCGAAAGCCAGGGTCAGGCCCAGCAGTACCGCCGTGGTCATGTTGATCCACAGGATCTGTAGCGGTGTGATGGGCAGGGTGACCCCGGCCAGGATGGCGGCGACGATGACCAGGCCCTCGCCGGCGTTGGTGGGGATGGTCCAGGTGATGAACTTGACCAGGTTGTCGTAGATGCCCCGGCCCTCCTCCACAGCCGCCTCGATGCTGGCGAAGTTGTCGTCGGTGAGCACCATGGCCGCCGCCTCCTTGGCCACCTCGGTGCCCCCCAGGCCCATGGCAATGCCGATATCCGCCTGCTTCAGGGCGGGGGCGTCGTTGACGCCGTCGCCAGTCATGGCCACCACCTCGCCATGGGCCTGGAGCGCCTCCACCAGGCGCAGCTTCTGTTCCGGCTCGACCCGGGCGAACACGTCCACCCGGGCGGCGGCAGCGCTCAGGGCGTCGGCGTCCATGAGGGCAAGATCCCGGCCGGCCAGGGCGACGGCACCCTCCCCGGCGATGCCCAGTTGCCGGGCGATGGCCAGGGCGGTTTCCGGATGGTCGCCGGTGATCATCGTTACCCGAATGCCGGCGGCGTGGCAGGCCTTCACCGCGGCGACCGCCCGGGGCCGGGGCGGGTCCAGCATGCCCGCCAGGCCTAGGAACACCAGGCCCCGGGCGAGATGCCCGGCGTCCAGGGCATGGGCCTCCGGCAGGTGCACGTGGGCCAGGGCCAGCACCCGCATGCCCCGGCGCGCCAAGTCGGCGGCCTCGGCCTCGATGGCGGCTGCATCCAAGGGAACTTCCTGGCCGGCTTCGTCGAGCATGGCGGAGCAGGCGGGCAGCAGACGCTCGGCTGCACCTTTCACGTAGGCTACCTGGTCGTCCTCGATTTCGTGCAAGGTGGCCATGGTCTGGCGGCCGGCGTCGAAGGGCAGCTCGTCCAGGCGCGTGAACACCGCGCGCAGGGTGGTCTCGTCCAGCCCCGCCTTGCGGGCGGCCACCAGCAGGGCGGCCTCGGTGGGATCGCCAGTGATGCGCCAGCGGTGGCCTTCCCGATGCAGGCTGGCATCGTTGCAGAGCACCCCCGCCAGCAGGGTCTCGCGCAGGGCCGCGTCCTGGCCCACCGCCGGGGGAGGCTCCAGCACGCCCTCCACGCCGTAGCCCTGGCCACCCACCGCGTGGCGCCGCCCGCCGGCCCAGACCGCGCGCACGGTCATGGCGTTCTCGGTGAGGGTGCCGGTCTTGTCGGAGCAGATCACCGTGGTGCTGCCCAAGGTCTCGACCGCCGGCAGCTTGCGGATGATGGCACGGCGCCGGGCCATGCGGGCGACGCCAATGGCCAGGGTGATGGTGATGGCGGCGGGCAGGCCCTCGGGAATCGCGCCGACGGCCAGGGCCACCGCCGCCATGAACATGGCGTAGGCCGATTCACCGCGCAGTACGCCCACTACGAAGGTGAGGGCGGCGAAGGCCAGGATGATGACGAGCAGCCGGCGGGCGAACCGGCTCATCTTGCGCGTGAGCGGCGTGGACAGGTCCGGTGCCGCAGCGATAAGACCGGCGATGCGACCGGTCTCGGTGGCGTCGCCAGTGGCGATGACCAGGCCGTAGCCCTGTCCGGCGGTCACGTGGGTGCCGGCGTAGGCCATGTTGCGGCGGTCGGCCAGGGGCGTGTCCGCCGCCAGCACCAGGGCGGGATGCTTGTCGGCGGGCATCGATTCCCCGGTCAGTGCCGCCTCCATGAGGCGCAGTTCCTTGCCGTGCAGCAGGCGCAGATCGGCGGGCACCTTGTCGCCAGCGCCCAGCCACACCACGTCGCCGGGCACCAGTTCCGCCGCGTCCAGGCGCCGGCGCTCCCCCTCGCGCAGCACCGTCACCTCCGTCGCCACCGCCCGGGCCAGGGCCGCGAGGGCCGACTCGGCCCTGCCCTCCTGGATGAAGCCCACCACCGCGTTGACCAGCACCACCCCCAGGATGACCCCCGCATCCATCCACTCGCCCAGGAAGGCGGTCACCAGGCCGGCCACCACCAGCACCGCCACCAGGGGCTGGACGAGCTGGTCCAGGAAACGCAGCCAGGGGCTGCGGGGCGGGCGCTGCGTAGGCCGGTTGGGGCCATGGTGGGCCAGGCGCCGGGCGGCGTCAGTCTCGTTCAGGCCCCGGGCCGGGTCGACGTCCAGGTGCCGGGCCGTCTCGTGGGGGCTCAGGGTGTGCCAGTGGTGGGTGCTGTTCGGCATGGGTTTCCAAAAAAACAGGCGACCGGAGTCGCCTGAAAAGCTGCTGTCGCTCTAACGCAGCCAAGCCCTGCTCAAGGGATCCGTGAATTCAGTCTAGTCTCTTGCCCTCACAGGTAACGCCAGCCGATGTACAGGCTGGACACGGCGATGCTCATCAGCATGAGCGGGAAGGCCGCCAGCATGAAGGGCAGGAAACGGATGGGATGGCCGGCCCGCTCGGCGAAGCCGGCCACCACTAGATTTGCGGAAGCGCCCACCAGGCTGCCGTTGCCGCCCAGGCAGGCGCCCAGGGCCAGGGACCACCAAAGGGTGTTGAGATTTTCCGTGCCCACCACCGGCGCCAGGTTCTGAATCACCGGAATCATGGTGGCGACGAAGGGGATGTTGTCCACCACGGCCGAGATGATCGCCGAGGCCCAGAGGATGACGTAGGCGGTCAGTGCGAGCTCACCGCCGGTGAAGCCCACCAGAGCGTCGGCGGCGATCTTTAGCGCCCCCGCCTTCTCCACCCCGGCCACCACCACGAACAGGCCGACGAAGAAGAAGATGGTCACCCATTCCACTTCGGCGAAGCTCTTGTGCACCTGTTCCGACTGGTGCTCCGCGCTTTGGCCGATGGTGCGCAGCAGCAGCAGGGCGGCGCCGGTCATGGCCACCGTGGCGGGCTCCAGGCCCAGGGCATGGGCGAAGATGAAGCCGGCGATGGTCAGCGCGGTGACCGCCAGGGACTGCTTCAATAGTTTCACGTCGGTGATGGCGGCGCGCTCGTCGAAGGCCATGACCTGGGCGCGCAGTTCCAGGCTGGCGGTGAGCTTGCGGCCCCAGAACCACCAGAACGGGATCAGGGTCATGGCCAGCGCCGCCAAAGCCACGGGCGCCAGGTTGAAGACGAACTGGTTGAAGGTGAGGCCCACCGCCGAGCCGATCATGATGTTGGGCGGATCGCCGATGAGGGTGGCCGTGCCGCCGATGTTGGAGGCGAAGATGATGGCGAACAGGTAGGGATAGGGATTCAGGCGCAGGGCGTCGGTGATGAGCAGGGCCACCGGCGCCACCAGCAGCACCGTGGTGACGTTGTCCAGCAGGGCCGAGAACACGGCGGTGACCAGGGTCAGCATGACCATCAGGCCCCAGGGGTCCGCCTTCACCAGCTTCGCGGATTTCACCGCCACGTACTGGAACACGCCGCTCTTCTGGGTGATGGCGACGATGACCATCATGCCGGTCAACAGGCCGATGGTATTGAAGTCGATGCCGGCGAAAGCCTCGTTCTGGTGCAGCACGCCGGTCAGGATCATGACGCCGGCGCCCAGCAGGGCGACGATGGCACGGTTGATGCGCTCGGTGACGATGACCGCATAGGTGGCGACGAAGACGGTCAGGGCCACCACCAAGGGAGACCAGCCCAGGATAACTTCGCTGACGTGGTGGGTGGCAGCCTGCATTTCAGGCAGCCTCCGCCTGGGCGCCCAGGAAGGCCAGCATGGAACGGGCGCTCAGCACGCCCACCAGGAAGCCGTCGGCATCCACCACCGGCAGGGGGCTGGGACTGCGGGACAGCATGAGGGCCGCCTCCATGATAGGGGTGTCGCTGCGCAGCACCCTGCCGCCTCGGTCCGCCAGCACGGAGGCGGGCTCCCGGGCCACGTCCCGGAAATGGGCGATGAGCATGGGCAGAGCGTCGCCGACGAAGGCCAGGTCGGCCAGGCCGTGGTCGACCCGGGCCGAGGCCGGGATGATGCGGGAGAGCAGGCCCTGCACGCTGACCAGGCCGGCGAAGCGGCCGTCGCTGCCGCGCAGGGCCACGTGGTTGATGCGTTGCTCCAGCATGTGGCGGAGCACTTCCCGGACCGGCGTGTCCGCCGACAGGCTGAGGGGAGAGGGGCCGTAGGCCAGGGCGCGCAGGGTCATGGTGAGAGGAACGAATCGGCATGGAACATCCTACGCACCCGTCCCGCACCAAGGCAGCGCGGGAGCCCGTAAGGGGAATACTTACTCGGAGCCTTCATGGCCGTCTCAATTACGTCGCCTTCATGACGAAGGGAGGCAGGAAGGAGGACAGGCCGATGACAATGATCATGCCGTGATAGGCCTGGTTGTCCAAGCTGCCGCCGGTACGCCACAGCTCGTCGAAGATCAGGTCCACCTCAGCCTGCGGGATCATGGCGGTGCCTATGATCCCGCAGGGCGGCCAGGGCGCGCACGTCAGTTTCAAGGCCCATCTCGATCATGATCTGCACTTGATGATCGTCGTGGATGCGGCTATTGGTCGCGCGCGCCGAGGCGCAACAGTTCCGCCATGGGCTGGAAGGCGGCGCGCTCCTCCAGGAAGGGGAGATGCCGGATCAGGTCGCCCATGGCCTGAGTAAGCAGCGCCAGGGAATCGTCGGACATCTGGTTCATGGCCGCCTTGAGGACACCCTGGCCATATTGCGGCGATGCGTCGGCAATGCGCTGGCCGTCAAAGGTCAGCAGGAAGCAGGGGACAGCGTCGGCGGGTTCTCCCTGCTTGATGAGGCCCCGCTGCATCAGCCCTCTCAGCAGGGGTTCCATGGTGGAACGCGGCAGGGCCATGCCCTTGGCCAAGTCCACCATCCGCATGCCTGGCGATTGGGCCAGTTCCCACAGTATCCAGAGGTCCACCGCGTTGATGCCGTGGCGGGTGTCGACCCACTCGGCATGGCGGCGGACCGCGTCGAGCGTGACCCGGAACATCTTGAGGGTGGCGAGGATCAGTTCCTTGCGCCGGGCCCAGGCCACTTCCGTGTCCAGGGTGGGGTCGAGTTGTGGTTTGCAGCTGCTATCCATGGCCGCATTCTTGCCAGCCAGGCAGATGCTCACATTGGCGTATGCCCGTAAGCGAATCCCATACAACGCGGGCTGTTGCCTGCGCTAGTGGTCTACGGAGCGATCCGGATCCACCTCGCCCGACCACTTCAGGGCGGCTTCGGTGGCGAGGGGGCCCAGGGTTTCCAGGATGGCGATGGCGCCCAGGATGATGGAGGCCAGGGTGGCAGTGAAGGCGGGATAGAGGTTGTGGGCGGTTTGGGTCAGGCCCAGCGCCATGCCGGCCATGGGGACCAGGGTCAGGCCGGTGAGGGCGCTTTGCCGCAGGGAATGGGTGCCGCCGGCCAGGGCCAGGACGCCGATTCCCTTGCCCAGGGTGCGGGCGGCGACGAAGGCCAGGGCCGGCAGCGCCGACACCCAGAGGTCGGACAGATGCAGGTTGGCGCCCGCGAACACGAACAGGATGACGAAGAAGATCTCGCCGGCATGGCCGAATTCCACGGGCAGAATGTGGGACTCCCGGTCCAGGTTGCGCACCAGGATGCCGAGGGCCAGGATGGTGAGCAGGGGTGAGGCGTCCAGCATCTTCGCCAGTCCCACCGAACCGACGATGGTGCCCACCAGCAGGGTGAACTGGATACCCTCCTGCCGGCTCAGCCGCTTCGCCAGCTGCAGCAATAGCCAGGCCAGTGCAGCCGCCAGCAGGAGGGAAAGCAGGAGTCGCCAAAGCGGGATCCAGACGGCGCTTGCCCAGGCCACATCATTGGCGTGATGCAGATAGGGCATCAGCAGGGTGAAGGCGAAGAAGGAGAGGGCGTTGTTGAGGGCTACCAGGGCCAGGGTGTTGTCGGTGACCGGCCCCTTGGCGCCCAGCTCGCGGGCCACCATGGCCACCACGGCCGGCGAGGAGGACATGCCGATGGCGGCAGCCAGGGCGGCCTCCACGGGGCCGATGGCAAACTGCCGCAGCACCCAGTAGATGGCGGCGAAGGCCAGGCCGGATTCCAGGACGGAGGCGGCGAGCAGGGGACGGTTGCGCGCCACCTCGCGCACGTCGAGCAGCCGGCCGACCTGGAACAGGATCAGGCCCAGGGCCACGTCCACCAGCACCCGCGCCGTGTCCAGCATGTCCGTGTTAAGCAGGCCGGCGCCGCTGGGTCCCAGCAGCAGGCCGATCAAGATGAAACCGGTGATGCGCGGCAGGAAACCGGTGCGCCGGGCCAGCTCGCCGCCCACCAGACCCGTCAGGATGAGGAGACCGAAGATGGCCAGGCCGTTGAGGATCATGGCCGGATTATCCACAAAGCCATACCAGATGGGACAAGACGGGATCTATTCCAGGCCCGGCTGCATCACCATGCGTACCAGTTCCGGCACGCTGCGGGCCTGCATCTTTTCCATCATGCGCGCCTTGAACACTTCCACGGTGCGGGGACTGATGCCCAGTTCAGCGGCGATTTCCCGGTTGGGCTTGCCGGCCACCACCAATTCCATGACTTGGCGTTCCCGCTCGGACAGCCGCTCCATGCGTGCGGCAATCTCCGCGGCCTTGGACTGGGCGGCGTGCTGGCGGTGGTCGCGGTCGATGGCCTCGGCGATGGCGGCGAGCAGGGCGGCTTCCTCGTAGGGCTTCTCCAGGAAGTCGACGGCACCACCCCGGAGAGCGGTGCGGGCGTGGGCCAGATCGCCATGGCCGGTGAGGAACACGATGGGCAGGGTATTGCCCTTTTCCGCCAGGGCCTTCTGCAGTGCCAGGCCGTCCATGCCGCCCATGCGCAGGTCCAGCAGCAGGCAACCGCGCCATCCGGGCCGCCAGGCATCAAGACAGGCTTCGGCGCTGGCGAAGGCGCGGGTGCGGTAGCCGCGGAAGTTGAGCAGCAGGGCGAGGGAGTCACGCACGGCTTCGTCGTCGTCGACGATGGTGATGAGGCTGTCGGTCATGGGGTCTAGGGCATGGCGTGTCCAACATCATGGCCCAGGTCGCCCTCCCCATCCAGCCAGCGTACGTTCCCGTCGCCGAAGACCAGGGCCACGCGTACCGTCTTGCCCGGGTACAGTGCCCGGGCGGCATCGCGGTAGGCGGCCATCTGGGCGAGGTGGGGCTCGGCGCGGCGTGCCAGGTCCGTTTCCTCCAGGCCGCCCGTCTTGTAGTCCAGCACCCAGACCTCGGACTCGTACTCCACCAGGCGGTCGATGCGGTTGATGCGGCCGGCGGGGTCGAGGAATTCCATTTCGTTGCGGGCGGCGCGATGCATGCCGGCGTCGAAGGCGGGCGCCAGTTCCGGCACCGCCATGATGCGGCGCGCCATGGCGGCAACGTGTTCCCTGGCGCTGTCATCCAGGTCCAGCCGGCCAGCCAGTTCGGCTTCGTCCAGTCCGTCGGTGAGCCCTTCGAGCCAGGCATGGACCCGGATGCCGAAGTCGGCCTCGGGGCCGCCCGTATCGATACGCGCACCGATGCCAACACCCCACTCACCCCCCTGGGGATGTGGGGGGGGAAGGGGAGCGGGCGCGTCGATGCCCATGTTCCCGACCGCGGGGAAGGAGCCCCACTGCATCTGCGGCAGCCCCGCCATCGCCGCCCGCTCCAGCGCCGCCTTGGCCATGGCCAGCCAGGAATCGGCCTTGCCGTCATCGACCCCGGACACGAACAGGGCCTGGCTCGCCCGGGTCATGGCCACATAGAGCAGGTTCAGGCGTTCCCGCTCGGCCTGGGCCGCTTCCCTCTCGAACAGGTCGTCGCGTCCCGGCCCGCGCCATGCCGCGCCGCCGTGCAGGGAAAAATGTTCCGGTCGGCCCGCTGCCGGCGGCCAGTCCAGAGCCACGCCGAAGGCGGCATCCCGACCCGCCCCCTGGTCGGCCTTGATGAGGAACACCACCGGGGCCTCCAGGCCCTTGGCGCCATGGATGGTGAGCATGTGCACAGCATCGCCGGAGGCCGACGGCGGCTCGTCGGGGCCGTCCTGGCCAGCCTTGTCGCGCAGCTGGCGCACTTCGTCCAGGAAGCGCGGCAGACTGGGATAACGCCCTCCCGCCAGCGACAGCGACAGGCCGAGGAAGCCCTCCAGGTTGGCCAGCACACCGGCGCGCAGATGCGCCGGCACGGCGGCGGCGTAGCGGGCCGGGATGTCCGCCTCGTGGAAGATGCGGTCGAGCAGATCGTGCACCGGCAGCCTGCCGATGCGCCCATGCCAGCCGGCCAGCAAGGCGGCGGCACGCAGCACGTGGCGTGGCGCGCCCGGTTCGGCGGCCCAGGACTCCAGCCGCCGCCACCAGGGGCCGTCCCCCCGGGCGAGCCGCTGCAGGTCGGCGTCGGACAGGGCGAATACCGGCGACCTCAGGCCATGCGCCAGGGCGAGGTCGTCCAATGGCGACACCAGGGCCGTGAGCAGGGCGGTCAGATCGCGGGCTTCCAGGGTATCGAGCAGGCCGCCGCGCCGGTCGCCGAGGTAGGGGATGCCGGCCCGCCGGAAGGCCGCCTCGAACACCGCCAGGTCGGTGCGGCTGGCATAGAGCACCAGGATGTCGCCATGACGGACGGGACGGTCCGCGCCACCCTCCCGGACGGGCAGCCGCCCCACCACTTCCCGGATCCGGGCCGCCACCCAGGCCGCCTCGCCCGCCCGCTTGTGGGCGGCGACGGGGGGCGGGACGCGCAGTGGATCGCGGAAGGGGACGACGGCGGGCGCGGCCGTCTCCGCCGGCGCCGCGTGCGCCTCGCAGAAGCCTGGCAAGGCGGCCTGGTGCGCGACGTGGGGCAGGAAGCCCGGGTAGTCGGCACGGTCCCCGAACAGGGCATTGACCCAGGCGACGACGCGGGGGGCGCAGCGACGGGTTTCATTATGGGGATGGTGGCTGGCGGCGTAATGCCGCCGCAGCCATTCGGAGGCGGCGGTGAACAAGCGTGGTTCGGCGCGTCGGAAGCGGTAGATGGACTGCTTGGGATCCCCGACCATGAACAGTGTCGGCCGCTCGCCGTCCAGGCCGTAGGCTTCCAGCCAGGCGCGCAGGATGCGCCACTGCAGGGGGTTGGTGTCCTGGAACTCGTCGAGGAGGATGTGCTTCCAGCGGCAGTCCAGCTTCATCAGCACGGCGGCGGCGGCTTCCTCGTCATCAAGCAGGCGCGCGGCTTCCAGTTCCCCGTCGCCGAAATCCAGGCCGCCGCGTTCGGCCTTCAGCTGCCGGTATACGTCCAGAAAGGCCTCGCCAACGAGCAGGCCGAGGCGGTTCAGGCGCAGGGCGCGCTGCTCGGCGAGGCGCTGGGCGGCGTTTCGCACCCGCCCGGCCAGGCTGTCGTGCAGGGCCACGAAACATTCGGCCCGGTCGCCCAACCGCCCCTGCAGGGCGTTGGTCAGCTTGAGGACGCGGGGCTCGCCCTTGCCGGTCAGCAGGCAGTCGACGAGTCCGGGAAAGGCCGCCTCCGTCGAGTCCGCGCCGGCGTAATAGCGCTCGAGCGCCGCCGCGCGCCTGGCCTCGGAAGGCAGGCGGACGGCTTCCTCGGCCAGCAGCGCGCGGTAGGCGTCGAGCTGTGCGCGGAAGTCCGTCCCGGCAAGCAGTTCCGGGATCACCTCCACCGCCTCGGTGATGCCCAGCCGCTGCTCCAGGGCGCGGCAGGCCGCCGCCACCGGCTCGGCATCGCCCCGGGTGGCGGCCCACCATTCGGCGCGCCTGGCCAGCAGGCTGTCGAACAGCTCCCGCAGGCTGGACAAGGGGAGTTCGCCGGCCAGTTCGGCGAAGGCGGATTCCACCGGCCCGCCGCGCTCCCGCCGCAGCTGCTCGACGAAGGCGTGCCAGGCCTCCTCCCTGAGCAGCGCGGCGTCCTCGATGACCTCGCCGGGGGGACGCAGGGGCAGGGGCGCCCGCGACAGCAGGTGGAAAAACCAGCCGTGGAAGGTGGTGATCATGGGGCCGGGCCGGGCGGCAAGCACCTTTTCCAGCAGGCCGCGCGCGGCGGGCAGGGCCTGGCGGGCCTGCTCCTGGCTCAGGCCGCGCTGGACCAGGAAGGCTAGGGCCTCGGCGTCCGGCAGCAAGGCCAGCTCCGCCAGCCAGGCATCCAGGCGCTCGCGCATTTCCACCGCCGCCTTGCGCGTAAAGGTGATGGCCAGCAACTCGGATGGCGCCGCCCCGGCCAGCAGCAGGCGCAACAGGCGCGACACCAGCAGCCAGGTCTTGCCGCTGCCGGCGCAGGCTTCGACGATGGCGTTGCGTGTGGGGTCGAGGGCGTTCAGCAGGATGTCGGGCATGGTGCTAGGTAACAGAATATGCCGCCCAGCGGCAATAAGGTGACGGAAAACGTCACCCAAGGCTTGGCATCGACAAGCGCAGCCGGCATGGAAGCGATTGCCGGACCAGGAAACCACACCCGGCCATTGTTGGCTCCTGGAACGCACACAGCGTTGCGATGCCCCGCTCGCCGTCGCCCCCCCCAGTCTAGAGGCCGGGCGGTGCGGTTCCGAACAATGGCTTAAAGTTTTTTTCGGGCATGCCGATAGCCCTTCCGCGCGGCAGGCAAAGGGAGGCTGGCACGAATCTCGCATCTCCCCCCACGCCGTCAAATTGGCGCGAATTCTCAACCAGACAAGGAGTGCGATATGAAAGCGATGCAAACCCGTTCCGGCCAGGCCGGCTTTACCTTGATCGAACTGCTGATCGTCGTGGCCATCATCGGCATCCTGGCGGCCATCGCGGTGCCGGCCTACCAGACCTACACGAAAAAGGCCAAGTTCAGCGAAGTCATTTCCGCCGTCGCCCCCTTCAAGCTGGGCGTGGAAACCTGCTTCCAGGAGCAGCTCGCTTTAACCACTTGTGCCAACGGTTCCAACGGCGTGCCGATGCCTACTTCCGGCGCCCCGGCGGGGAGCTATGTGGCGAACGGTTCCGGTGCGGTTAGCAACCTGGGCGCCGGCTCGGCCACCATCACCATGACCGCCGTTACCACCGGCGGCCTCAATGGCGAGAACTTCACGCTGTCCACGACCAACGCCGTCACAGGGCAACCCATTGTCTGGACGCGTGGCGGTTCTTGCCAACAAGCTGCAATCTGCTGATCACCGCCTGATCTGACCGGCCCCTCCTTGAGGGGCCTTTTTTTTCGCGCACCTCCGTTGCGCCAGCACCCATGATGGCGCCCACATCACCCGAGCGAACAGCGTGCCCTTCCTGCTGACGGCATTCCTGGTCGGAATCCTCACGCCACTGACCTCCCTCTCCGGCCTGTTGATGCTGGCAGGGGGCGCGCGGGCGCTGCTCCGCAGCCCCCCTGTCCTTGCCCGGTCCGGAACCCTGGGCATGATTCTGCTCGGCTGGCTGCTCTGGCTCCCCCTGTCGATGTTCTGGAGCCTCTCCCCCGGCGTGGCCCTGACCTACATCGCCGTGCTGCTCTGCCTGCCGCTGGCCTGGCTGACCGCCGCGGCGGCACGGGAACACGCGTCAAGTCTTCTCGACTGGCTGCTGCCGCTCGTCCTCGCCGGCATGGTCCTATGGGCGGTGCTGCAGGGACCGGACACCTTCACTGCCAAGCCCCAGGGGCCTTTCAATGACCCCAATGTTTTCGCCGCCTTCCTGAACCTCCTGCTCCTGCCCGCCCTGGCACGCTGGCTGGCGGCCGATCTGGCGGCACAACAGCCGCTGTGGCGCACCGCCCAGCTCGCGCTGTTGGCGGCAGGCCTGTTCGCCACCTTGTTGGCGAATTCCCGGGGCGGCACGCTGGTCCTGCTGGCGGCGAGCTTCCTGCTGCTCTGGCAGTCCCGATCGCTCTCCCATGCCGCGCGCAAGCGCTGGCTCCTGCTGGCAGTCACACTGGCCGCCTTTCTGGCAGCCGCCAAATTGACAACGGTGGTTCCGAACGTCGCGCAACGCCTGGCCAATACGGTGCTCCAGGGTGATGCGGGGCGCTTGCTGCTGACGAAATCCGCCCTGGCGATGATCGCCGACCATCCCTGGCTGGGAACCGGCATCGGCAGTTTTCAGCTGCTGTATGCCCAGTATCGCGCCGCCGAGGAAACCGGCACCGCGGGCGGTTGGGTGCACAACGACTATCTGCAACTCTGGCAGGAGGCGGGGTTGCCCATGTTCCTGCTGTTGCTGGCCCTATTGTGGTGGGTAGCGCATCGTTGCTGGCGAGTATTGAAGGAAGGTAGCCCGGAACAGGCCCGGCGCCTGGGCTATCTGCTCGCCGTGCTGGCCGTGCTGGCGCATGCCGCAGTGAATTTCCTGCTGTATTTCGCGCCGATCATGCTCCTGGTCGGGATCTATCTGGCTGTGGTCGCCTCACCAGCCCAGGAGGACGCCTCGAATAGGCCTGCGCCTGGGCATACCTCCGACAGCGTCCCGATTACCGATCCGGCCTCGAAACACCATGGCGCATTCAGGCTGTCGGCCATCGGCTACACCCTGATCGTCGGCTACCTGGTGTTCGGCCAGGCGGCGGTGGAATACATGCTGGGAGACGGCCGCCATGCCCAGCGCCTGGCGTCAAAACTGAATGTGGCCTATCAGCGCAACGAGGTCGCCTACTGGCTGTCTGTCCTCGCGCCCTTCAACCCGATCCCCCAGCAAGTCCTGGCCTTCGATACCGTTGACAGCATGGTCTTGTCCGGGGGCGGCCTGGACATGCTGGACGAGGCGTTATCGCGAATTGAGGCCAGCATTCGCCTGGTGCCGTGCTACCAGCCCTTCGTCAACGCCGCCTTGTCCATGCTGGCCAAGGAGAAACTCAATGCCGGCCTCATCGCGCGCGGGGAACGCCTCGTCAACCAGAGCCTGGCCTGCGGCCCGCATCATGCCCTGACCTATTACTACGGCGGCGTGCTCGACAGCATGAAGCCGGGGGGCGACCCGCTGCAGAAATGGATCAAGGGGCTGACCATGACCAACAATTATGGCG
>Ga0233425_10001071_pt1 | contig 64790 bp, 69 predicted proteins | sample Watercolumn_Towu_2_FD_181712 | JGI IMG/M metagenome (GOLD analysis project Ga0233425, IMG submission 181712) | Freshwater microbial communities from Lake Towuti, South Sulawesi, Indonesia - Watercolumn_Towuti2014_140_MG | ecosystem: Environmental > Aquatic > Freshwater > Lake | place...
CGGCCGAGGCGGAACCGGTTACATTCGAGGCCACATCGAGATCGAGGGTCGCAGCCTGGCCGAGGGCGATGGTGACGGTGTCCTCGGCGGTCTGGCCGTCGGCCGACGTCGCGGTGATCCGGTAGGTGCCGGGGCGCAGGCCCGACAGAACGTAGCCGCCGTCGGCGGCGATACGGCCGCGGGTGACGTAGCCGGTGGCCACTTCGGTGGCGACGATCGTGCCGCCGTTCTCCGCCGCAGCGCCTTCGTAGACGGTGCCGCGCAGGGTCGACGTCGAGACCTGCGCCGCGGCGCCGCCGGCGGCCGACAGCGAGATCGCCACGGCGAGGGCGGAGGCCGCCCCCAGATAGAGCTTGGACTTGCGGGTCATTACGGGTTCTCCCCCTCTGGAAGCGAAACGGCGGCCGCCGCGCTGGCGCGGCTTGCCCGGGTCGGGTGGTCGGTCGCCGGATTTGTGGAAGGCCGGACGACCAGTTCGGGTCGGACGACCTCGCAGGCGGCGTCGGCGGTGGCCGCGCCTGCGGATTGGATGAAGCGGACCAGCCGTTCGAGGGCGCTGCGGCCCATCTCGGCGATGTTGATCCGCAGGGTGGTCAGGCCGGGGCGGACGAGGCTGGCCAGCGGCACGTCGTCGAAGCCGGCCACGGCCGTGTCCTCGGGCACGCGCAGCCCGGCCTCCTGCAGGGCCAGCATGGCCCCCACGGCCATGTTGTCGTTGGCCGCGAAGACGGCGTCCGGCGGCGGCGACATCGCCGCCAGCTGCGCGCCGGCCTCGTGGCCCGAGGCCTTGGTGAAGGCCCCGTCGATCACCGTGGTCGGCAGGCCCGCGGCGGCCATGGCCTCCAGATAGCCGGCGAGACGGGCCTCGGCCTCCAGGTTGCCGGCGGGGCCGGCGATGTGGGCGATGCGGCGGCGGCCGGTGGCGATCAGGTGCTCGACCGCGGCCACCGCGCCGCCGTGGTTGTCGACGACGATCGAGGGTCGGCCGGCGTCGGCGCCGCCGTTCATCAGCAGCACCGGCAGGCGCCCGGCCAGGCTGGCCGCCAGGTTGGCGGCGCCGAGATGGGGCGACAGCACGATCAGCCCGTCGACCCGCCCGCGCATCGAGCGGATCGCGGCCGAGGCCTCCTCGGCGTCGTCATGCGACGAGGAGACGATCAGATGATAGCCCAGCGCCCGGGCGGCGACGTCCATGCCGCGAATCAGCTCGGAGAAGTACTCGCCGTAGAGGTCCGGCAGGATGACCCCGACGGTGCTGGTCCGGCTGGTGGACAGGCTGCGCGCGCCGGAGTGCGGCACGTACTGCAGGGCTTCGACGGCCTCCAGCACCCGCTTCCGGGTCGATTCGGTCACCGCGCCGGCGCCCGTCAGGACGCGCGAAACCGACGCGACGGAAACCTCCGCGCGGCGGGCGACATCGCGGATGGTGGCCGGCTTCACGCCAGCTCCCCGGCGGCGCACCAGTGCGTCCAGACGTTTGACAAACGATTCGGCTCCCTGGGGATCCCGGTCCCGGCCTGCTTCCCGCGGGTCCGTCCGTGAAATCCGTGTAACCGATTACATGACACACTGGTCATGGACCCCGCAAGTGCCCTAGTTTGGCCAACGTCGCGGTTGTGATCGCCTCGCCACAGAGGTACCGACCACCCCGCCGATCCGCCGCTCCTGTCCCGATTTCCAGTCCAGAGACCTTCGCTCATGACCTCAGAAGCCGCCCGCAGCTATCGATTTCCTGAGGGTTTTCTGTGGGGGGCGGCCACCGCCGCCTACCAGATCGAGGGCTCCTCGATGGCCGACGGCGCGGGGGAGTCGATCTGGGACCGGTTCAGCCACACTCCGGGCAATATGAAGGATGGCGACACCGGCGACGTCGCCTGCGACCATTACAACCGCTGGCGCGAGGACATCGCGCTGATGAAGCGGCTGAACCTTCAGGCCTACCGATTCTCGGTCAGCTGGAGCCGCGTGATTCCCGACGGCCGCGGCGCCATCAACCCGAAGGGCCTCGACTTCTACGATCGCCTCGTCGACGGCCTGCTCGAGGCCGGCATCGAACCCCTGTGCACCCTCTACCACTGGGACCTGCCGGCGGCGCTCGACGACCGCGGCGGCTGGCTCAATCCCGACATCGCCGACTGGTTCGCCGACTACGGCCAGGTGATGTTCGAGAAGTTCAAGGGCCGGGTGAAGACCTGGGGCACCATCAACGAGCCGTGGGTCATCGTCGACGGCGGCTATCTCCACGGCGCCCTGGCTCCCGGCCACCGCTCGGCCTTCGAGGCGGTGATCGCCGGCCACAACGTGCTGCGCGCCCACGGCGCCGCCGTCCGCCGCTTCCGCGAGGTGGGCGAGGGCCAGATCGGCATCGTCCTCAACATCGAGCCCAAATACCCGGCCTCCGACAGGCCCGAGGACGAGGCCGCCCGCCGCCGCGCCGAGGCGCAGATGAACCGCTGGTTCCTCGACCCGCTGATGGGCCGCGGCTACCCCGAGGAGCTGAAGGACGTCTACGGAAAGGCGTGGCGCGAATTCCCCCAGGCGGACTTCGACCTCATCGCCGAGCCGACCGACTGGATGGGCCTGAACTGGTACACCCGGGCGGTGCCGGAGAACGCGCCCGACGCCTGGCCGACCCGCTCGCGCCCGGTGAAGCAGGTCCAGCACGCCCACACCGAGACCGGCTGGGAGGTCTATCCCCCCGCCTTCACCGACACCCTGGTCTGGCTGCACGAGCAGACCGGCGGCAAGCTGCCGCTGATGGTCACCGAGAACGGCTCGGCCTGGTACGACCCGCCGCACGCCATCGACGGACGCATCCCCGACCCGATGCGCGTCCACTATCTGCAGACCCACCTCAAGGCGATGCACGACGCCATCGGCAAGGGCGTCGACCTGCGCGGCTACATGGCCTGGTCGCTGCTCGACAATCTCGAATGGTCGCTCGGCTATTCCAAGCGCTTCGGCATCGTGCACGTGAACTTCGCCACCCAGGAGCGGACCATCAAGGACTCCGGCCTGCTCTACGCCGAGGTCATCCGGACCCACGGCGAGGTGCTGGAGACCCTCTGAGCCTCAGCGCACCCGGTCGTAATAGGCCTCGATCAGGTCCAGCCGCTCCCGGAACGGGACGTCCTTCGCCACCGGGCCGTCGTTGGTGAATTCCAGCAGGCGGTCCGGCTCGGCCCGGAACTCCGGCCATGCCTGGCGCATCCCGCCGTTCGGGTCGCCCGTCGAGGCGAAGGTGGTCCAGTACCCGGCCATCTGGTCCGCCTGCCGCTGGTCCATCTGCGCCGTCGGCCACGGCGAGGCCTCCAGGTTGTCGAACACGTACTGCCGCTCCGAGGCGTGGGTCGCCCCCGCGTGCGGCTCGGGCATGGCGGCCGAGACCACGTCGAAGCGGTACAGCCACGTCGGGTGGCCGTTGCGCGCATGCAGCCGCGCCAGACGCCGCGCCGGCTCGTTGAAGACCAGATCGCTCACCACCTGGGCGTCGTAGCCCTCCTGCCCCCCGTAGGCGCGCAGGAAGGCCGCCCGCTCCGCCGCCGTCATGGCGTCGTCGATGGCGCCGTAGGGGCTCAGCTCCGACGGCTTGATCCACCAGAACTCGGCGCTGTTCGTGCCGATGATGAAGGGCACGGCGGCCTCACGGCCGGCCGCGAACGCCGCCTCCACGTCCTCCGCCACATAGACGCCGTCCCGCACCAGCACGTCGCCGCCATAGAAACTCGGCGCCGGGCGCAGGAAGGCCTCGGCCGGGACGGCCCGCAGCGCGTCCGCCGTCGTCGCGCCCAGGTCCGCGGCGAAGGCCTCGCCCCGGGCCTGCATCGACAGGCCCCCGTCGCGGCGGGGCGCGTCGACCGGCGTCCCCTCCTCCCGGCCGAGCCCCGACTGCACCACCGCCCGGTGGAACAGCCCCCGCGCCTCCGGCGAGATCATCAGCCGCGTCACCAGCGCGCCGCCCGCCGATTCGCCGAAGACGGTCACATTGCCGGGGTCCCCGCCGAAGGCCGCCGCATTGTCCTGCACCCAGCGCAGGGCGGCGACCACGTCCATCATCCCCCAGTTGGCCGCCGGCTCCCCCGGCCCCCGCTCCGCGGCCAGCGCCGGATGGTCGAAGAAGCCGAGCCGGCCCAGCCGGTAGTTCAGGGTCACCACCACCACGCCGCGGCGGGCCAGGCGCGTTCCGTCGTACAGGGCCGCGGTGCCCGAGCCGTTGTTCAGCCCGCCGCCGTGGATCCACACCATCACCGGCAGCGGGCCTTCCCGTCCGACCGGAGTCCAGACGTTCAGCGTCAGGCAGTCCTCGCTCATCGGCAGCGGCCCGACCCCGTTGTCGCCGTTGGCCGGCGGCTGCACGCAGATCGCGCCATACGACGAGGCGTCCCGCGGCTCCGTCCACGCCTGCGGCGGCTGCGGCGGCCGCCAGCGCAGCGGTCCGACCGGGGGCGCCGCATAGGGCAGGCCCCGGAAGGCGACCACGCCCTGCGTCGCCACGCCGGTCACCGGCCCCTGGGCCACCCGGGCTTCGACGGACTGCGCCTCTCCGGCGCCGGCGGGGGTGAGGGTCATCAGGGCGGCGACGAGGAGGCTGGTCAGGAACATCCCGGGAGGATAACCGCTTCCGTGCGCGAGCCAATTCGATCTTCACGCGAACCCGACGCGGCGTTGTGCGTTAGCGTGGCTGTACGGCGGGGCATCGCTTGAAAGAACTGGTGAAATCGGGGGCGCTGGACGCCGAACTGGCCGCCGCCTTCGAGGCGTCGCCGAACCCGTACATGCTGCTGACCCCGGACCTGCGCTACGCCGGCATGAACGCCGCCTATCTCGCCGCTGTGGGCGCGCGCCGCGAGGACCTGCTCGGCCGCCCGATCTTCGAGGTCTTTGATTCCGGCCCGACCGAGGACGGCCGCGCCAACGCGCGGCAGCTGCGCGCCTCCTTCGAGCGGGTGCTGCGCGAGGGCCGGCGCGACCACCTCGCCCTGATCCGCTACGCCATGCCCGCCGCCGGCCCGGACGGCGAGACGGTGCTGCAGGAGCGCTTCTGGTCGGCCACCCACACCCCGATCCGCGACGCCTCCGGCCGCATCATCTACATCCTCCAGCACACCACCGACATCACCGAGCTGGAGCAGCTCCGGCGGCGGGCCGCCGGGGCGGACCGCAAGCGCGCCATCGACTCCATCCTCAGCGGCAATGTCCTGCAGCGGGCGGAGCACGTGCAGCAGGCCAATCGCGAGCTGGAGACCGAGCGCAACCGCCTGCTCGAGATGTTCATGCAGGCCCCGGGCTTCGTCGCCGTGCTGTCGGGGCCGGACCACGTCTTCCAGATGTACAACCCGGCCTACGCCCAGCTCATCGGCCACCGCGACCTGGCGGGCAAGCCGGTCCGCGAGGCGCTGCCGGAGGTGGTGGGACAGGCCTACATCGGCCTGCTGGACGCCGTCTACGCCACCGGCGAGCCGCACGAGGGGCGGGCCAGCCGGGTCGAACTCCAGCGCACGCCGGACGGGCCGCTGGAGACCGTCTGGCTGGATTTCATCTACCAGCCGATCCGCGACGACTCCCGCAACGTCGTCGGCATCTTCGTGCAGGGCCACGACGTCACCGAGACGGTGCTCTCGACCGAGCGCCAGAAGCTGATGATCGACGAGCTGAACCACCGGGTGAAGAACACCCTGGCGACGGTGCAGTCGATCGCCATGCAGACGGCGCGGACGCACCGCGACCCCGTGGGGTTCGCCGAGAGCTTCCAGGCCCGCCTGCTCGCCCTGTCGCACACCCACGACCTGCTCACCCGCAGCCACTGGGAGGGCGCCGACCTGCGCGACGTGCTGGAGCACGAGACCAAGGCCCACGGGCCGCACCGGATCTCCCTCGTCGGCCCGCCGGTGGCGCTCGAGCCCGCCGCCGCCCTGTCGCTGGGCATGGTCTTCCACGAACTGGCCACCAACGCGGCCAAGTACGGCGCCCTGTCGGTCCCCGAGGGCCGGGTGCTGGTCGACTGGGGCGTCAGCGACCAGACCAGTCCGGTCCTGCGCCTCGCCTGGCGCGAGGTCGGCGGCCCGCCGGTGCAGGCGCCGGAGCGCCGCGGATTCGGCAGTCGGCTGATCGAACGCAACGTGCATCATGATCTGGCGGGCGTGGTCGAACTCGACTACGCACAAAGCGGTTTCAGTGCGGAGTTCTCGATCCCGCTGGACGGGAGGAGTCGACAATGAGCGAGACGCTGACGGGACGCCGCATCCTGGTGGTGGAGGACGAGTCCCTCGTCGCCATGCTGCTGGAGACGATCCTCGAAGACATGGGCTGCACCCCGGTCGGACCGGCCGCGACGGTCGAGGACGGGCTGGGCTTCGCCACCGACGGCGAACGCCTCGACGCGGCCCTGCTCGACGTCAACGTGGCCGGCCGCCAGGTCTTCCCGGTGGCCGACGCCCTGAAGGCCGCGGGCGTGCCCTTCGTCTTCTCCACCGGCTACGGCGAGGGCGGCCTGCCCGACGAATGGCGCGGCCACGCCACCATCCAGAAGCCCTTCACCGAGGCCGCCGTCCGCGACGCCCTGATGAAGGCGATGGGTCAGGCGAACGTCTAGGAAAGAGGGATTGGGGATTAGGGATTGGGGATTAGGGACCGGACTGCAGGCACCACGAACACGCCCCTCATCCCTCATCCCTCATCCCTCATCCCTCATCCCTCATCCCTCATCCCTCATCCCTCATCCCCAATCCCCAGTCCCGCCCCCTCACACCCGCCCCTTCAGATCCCTCATCACCGCCCGCGCCGCATTGTGCCCCGGGGCGCCGGTGACGCCGCCGCCGGGATGGGTGCCGGAGCCGCACAGATAGAGGCCGGGCACGGGCATCCGGTAGTCGGCGCAACCCAGCACCGGCCGGGCGCTGAACAGCTGGTCCAGGGTCAGCCGGCCGTGGAAGATGTCGCCGCCGACCAGGCCGAAGCGCCGCTCCAGATCGCGCGGCCCCAGCGCCAGCCGCCCCAGCACCGACGCCCTGAACCCCGGCGCATGGGCCTCCACCGTATCGATCATCAGATCGGCCACCGTGTCGCGGTGCGCGTCGCCCAGGGCCGGGTCGACATGCTGGCAGAACAGGCTGGCGACGTGCCGTCCGGGCGGGGCCAGGCTGTCGTCCAGGGTCGAGGGGATCAGCATCTCCACGATCGGCCGCGACGACCAGCCGTTCAGCCGCGCCTCGGCGTGGGCCCGGTCCATATAGGCCAGCGACGGGGCCATGATGATGCCCGCCGTCAGGTGATCCCCCGCCCCCGGCAGGGCGGTGAAGTCCGGCAGCTGCGACAGGGCCACGTTCATCCGGAACGTCCCCGAGCCGGACTGGTGGTTGCCGATCCGCTCGCGGAAGTCGGCCGGGACCACGGCGTCGTCGACCAGCCGTTCGAACAGCAGCCGCGGATGCAGGTTCGAGACCACCGCCCGCGCCCGCACGACGTCGCCCGCCTCCGTCACCGCCCCGACCGCCCGGCCCTTCTCGGTCAGCACCTCGGCGACGGGCGCCTCCAGCCGCACCTCCACGCCCTGCTCGGCGCAGGCCCGGGCCATCGCCTGGGTGATCGCCCCCATGCCGCCCAGGGCGTGGCCCCAGACCCCCTTCCGCCCGTTCACCTCGCCGAACACGTGATGCAGCAGCACATAGGCCGAGCCCGGCGTGTAGGGGCTGGCGTAGTTGCCGACCACGCTGTCGAAGCCGAACAGGGCCTTGATCGGGTCGCTCTCGAACCAGCCGTCCAGCCAGTCGCCGGCGGATTTGGTGAACAGGTCCAGCAGGTCGCGCCGGCCCTGCACGTCCAGCCCCGCCGCCTGCCGCCCCAGCGAGACCCCCTTCAGCAGCTCCGGCAGCATGGCCATCCAGCCGCCCTCGACGACGTTCGGCGGCGCCTTCAGGATCCAGTCGCGCAGGATCGCCGCCACCACCTCCAGCCGGCGCTCGTATTCCGGTAGCCGCTCGGCATCCCGCGCCGAGAATTTCGCCACCTCCGCCTGCGTCCGCCCCTCCCCGGCCAGCAGATGCCGGCCATCGTCCAGCGGCAGGAAGTTGGAGACCTTGCGCTCGACCACGGTCAGGCCGTGCCGGGCCAGCTCCATATCCGCGATCACCTTCGGATTGAGCAGGCTGACGGTGTAGCTGGCCGTCGAGTTGCGGAATCCCGGATGGAATTCCTCCGTCACCGCCGCCCCGCCGACCACATGCCGCCGCTCCAGCACCGTCACCTTCAGCCCCGCCCGCGCGAGATAGAAGGCGCAGACGAGGCCGTTATGGCCCCCGCCGAGGATGACGACGTCTGTCATGAGGTTCTTGGGTCCAGGGGCTAGGTTCCAGGGGGGAACGGCGACGCTGCAGGCCCCTCCCTAGCACCTGGCCCCTATCCCCTAGAACCTCCTCTTCGGGCCGGTGCACCAGCGACACCAGCACGATCGACACGATCATCAGCAGGAACCAGCTCCCCAGCTTTTCCAGACCGACAGGCTGCCAGCCGTCCGCCTGTCCGGGGTAGGCCCAGGCGCGGCCGAAGGTGGCGAGGTTCTCGGCGATCCAGATGAACAGCGCGACGAGGAAATAGCCTGCCAGCAGCGGCATGGCCCGCCGCCTCCGGTCCGCCGTGAAGTAGAACCAGCCGCGGCCGAACAGCAGCGCCGTCAGGGCGAACAGCGCCAGCCGCACATCCGGCAGCCAGTGGTGGGCGAAGAAGTTCACATAGATCGCCGCCGCCAGCAGCCAGGTCGTCCAAATGGGCGGATAGCGCGTCACCCGGATGTGGAAGATGCGCTGCACCCGCGCGATGTAGCTGCCGACGGCCGCATACATGAAGCCCGAGAACAGCGGCACGGCGCCGATGCGGAGCAGGCTCTCCTCCGGATAGATCCACGAGCCGTGCGCGGTCTTGAACAGCTCCATCACCGTGCCGGCCAGGTGGAAGAGGAAGATGACCCGCGCCTCCTCCCAACTCTCGAGCCGGAAGGCCAGCATCGCCGCCTGGATCGCCACGGCCCCGACTACGAGGAAATCGTAGCGCGAGACCCCGGCTTCCTCCGGCCACCACAGGAAGGTGGCGACGATCAGCGCCAGCATGGCCCCGCCGAACATGCAGGCCCATCCCTGCTTCAGGCCGAACCAGAGGAGCTCGAAGACATAGCCCCGCCACCGCGCGCCGTCCGCCCACGCCTGGGCTCCGGTCAGAAGAAGGCGGCCCCGGGCTTCGAGGGGGAGGCGGCGTGCGTCGGTCATGCGGCGACGCTAGCTGCGCCGACGGCCGCTTCTCATGAGCGGATCATGAGGAATTTCCGCGGGGGAAGCTCCTACCCCCGCCCGCGGTACGTCGGCACGCCCTGGTCCGGCAGCCACAGCCCCTCGGGCGCCGGGCCGGTCTGCCAGAAGACGTCGATCGGAATGCCGCCGCGCGGGTACCAGTAGCCGCCGATGCGCAGCCACTTGGGGTGCAGCAGGTCGACCAGCCGCTTGCCGATGGCCACGGTGCAGTCCTCGTGGAAGGCGCCGTGGTTGCGGAAGCTGGTCAGGTACAGCTTCAGGCTCTTGGACTCGACCAGCCAGTCGCCCGGCGCATAGTCGATGACGATGTGGGCGAAGTCGGGCTGGCCCGTCACCGGGCACAGGCTGGTGAACTCGGGCGCCGTGAAGCGCGCCAGATACAGGGTGTCCGCGTGCGGGTTCGGGACCCGCTCCAGCACGGCGGTTTCCGGACTGGTCGGCGCGGGGGTCATCTGGCCCAGCTGGTGCAGGCCGGAGGTGTCGGTGGTCATGGGATGTCAGCCCGAAGCTGCCGAATGCCGGCGGGAAGGATGGCAGCCAGTAGCGCCATGCCCTGTGGTTTTCAAAGGGCGGCGCCGGCGCCGCTAGAGGGCGCGCGCTTCCAGTCGGGCGATCCACCGCGCCGCCCGCGCCTTCAACTCCATGTCCCGCGCCAGCGGGGAGGCGTCCTCCGGCAGCCGGTCCAGCTGTTCGAACCGGAAGTCCGCCTCCTCATGCCTGTTCCACGCCGCCTGCAGGCTGCGGAACGGCGAGCTGCCCCGCCGCAACGCGAACCACAGGCCGTTCTGCTCGGTGTCGATGTGACGGCTCTGCCCCACCCACGCCTCGCCTGTCGCCGTGCAGATCACCGCGAACACGCCGGCGATGGTCTTGCGTTCCTTGTAGGCCGCAATGAGGGCCTTCCGATCCCGGGACGTCATCCGGCCCCTCCTTTTCACCCGGGTGATATAGACGAGTTTCTACCCGGGTAAATATCTCGGGCGAGGTTTCGCGTCGCGGCCGCGGCCGCGCGGCATTTGCCTTCCCCGGGGGCGCCCCGCTATCCGTAGCGAAAGACAACGCGGGGAGACGACCATGGCCATTCCGGCTTCGCTGCAATCGGGACTGAAGCTGCCGGTGATCGCCGCGCCCATGTTCCTCGTTTCCGGGCCGGACCTGGTCGTCGAGGCGTGCAACGCCGGCGTCATCGGCACCTTCCCGTCGCTGAACCAGCGCACCACCGAGGGCTACCGGGAGTGGCTCCGCGAGATCAAGGCGCGCCGGAACCCCGACGCCGCCGCCTTCGGGGTCAACCACATCGTCCATCCGACCAACCCGCGCCTGCTGGCCGACATGCAGGTGACGGTCGAGGAGCAGGTGCCGCTGGTCATCACTTCGCTCGGCGCGGTGCGCGACGTGGTCGAGGCAGTGCACGGCTACGGCGGCGTGGTCTTCCACGACATCGCCAACGTCCGCCACGCCCGCAAGGCGGCCCAGGCCGGCGTCGACGGCCTGATCCTCGTCGCCAACGGGGCCGGCGGCCACGCCGGGGTGGTCAACCCCTTCGCCCTGGTGGAGGAGGTGCGCGGCTTCTTCGACGGGACCCTCATCCTGTCGGGCTGCCTGTCGACCGGCCGCGACGTCGCCGCCGCCCTGATGATGGGCGCGGACTTCGCCTACATGGGCACCCGCTTCATCGCCACGACCGAGAGCGCGGCCCAGCCCCACTACAAGGACATGATCGTCGAGGCCGGCTCGGCGGACATCACCTACACCCCGGCGGTCTCGGGCATCCCGGCCAACTTCCTGACCCCGTCGCTGGTCGAGAACGGCATCGACCCGAAGTCCCTGCCCGAACACAAGCTCGACATGGGCGAGGAGGCGAAGGCCTGGAAGACCGTCTGGTCCGCCGGCCAGGGCGCCGGCGCCATCCGCGACGTCGTGCCGGTGGCCGACCTCGTCGGCCGCCTGCGGGACGAATATTCGCAAGCCTGTGATGAATTCGACAAAAAGCGCCTCTAGGGCGGGTCCGTCCCACCCGAGAGGCCGCACATGCTCCGAACCCTGACGACCGTCGCCGCCGCGACGACCGCCCTGCTCGCGTTCGCGCCGGCCGCCGCCGCCCAGGACGGGGGCAGTTGGGCCTTCGCCTTCGGCGCCGCCACCGACAACCGCTCGAAGGCGATCTCCAAGTCCGACGGCGAGCCCTTCGTCTGGGGCGAGGCGGAATGGGAGAGCGCCAGCGGCCTGTTCTACGCCGGCCCCTCGTTCGAGACGGTCGACAACGCCGGCTCGGAGCTCGAGGTGGCGGTGAACGCCGGCGTGCGGCCGCAGGTCGCCGGCTTCGACCTCGACCTGAACGTCGAGCACAAGTGGCTGGTCGACGCGGCGCCGGGCGCCGACGCCGACGCCTGGGAGTTCACCGCCGACCTGCGCCGCTCGATCGGCCCGGCCAGCGCCCGCCTCCGCCTGCAGCACTCGCCCGACAGCGCCGGCTCGAGCCGCGCCTGGACCTGGTACGAGGCCCAGGTCGGCTGGGACTTCACCGACCGCCTGTCCGGCTCCGCCGCCATCGGCCGGCGCGAGCAGGAGACCAGCGTCGACTACACCGGCTACAACATCGGCGTGAGCTACGCCGTCACCCGCAGCCTCGAGGCCGACCTCCGCTGGTACGGGACCGACGCCGACGTCCCCGGCGAGCAATATGCGGACGCCCTCGTCGCCGGCGTCAGCTTCGCCTTCTGACCTCGCAATCGGCGTCGCGCCGCCCTATCTTGGGCGAATGTCCTCTCTTCGACCCACGACCCTCGAGCGCGCCTACGAACTGGCGCGCGAAGGCCGCTGCCGCACCGTCGGCGACATCAAGCAGGCGCTCTCTTCCGAGGGCTACGACCGCATCCAGGACGCCCTCTACGGGCCGTCGCTGACCGCGGACCTGCGCAAGCTGTGCCAGCAGCACTACGTGCCGCCGGGGGCGCCCCAGCCGGTCGACTGACGCCGCGCCTTGCTTTGGCCGCGCGGGCGGTCCACAAGGCGGATGTCGATCTCTCTGCGAAACGCCACCCCTCTGCTTTCGCCCGAGGTCCAGCCGCTCCCATTCAGACCCGACAGGCCGCCAGGGGCTGTTCCCTGCGGCCAACGCCAGAAGGAGGTCTGAAAATGGCTACCGGCACCGTGAAATGGTTCAACTCCACCAAGGGCTACGGCTTCATCCAGCCGGATGACGGCGGCAAGGACGTCTTCGTCCACATCTCGGCCGTCGAAGGCGCCGGCCTGCGCGGCCTCGACGAGAACCAGAAGGTCTCCTACGAGATCGAGCGCGACCGCCGTTCCGGCAAGGAATCGGCCGGCCAGCTCAAGGTCGAGGGCTGACGCCCGGCGCCGGCCCCGGGCCGGCGCACCCACGATCCGCGGCGGCGGGGGCGAAAGCCTCCGCCGCCGTTTTCGTTTCGGGGCGCCCCTTGCGGACCGGCCCGGCCGTCCCCATCTCCCCTCTGTCGATCTCACTGCGAAACGCTGCTGCCCTTTGCATCGCGCACCGAGGTCCAAAGCCGATCCGTTCAGACCCGACAGGCCGCTCCGGACTTCTTCCGGCGGCCAACTCAAGCGGAGGTCCTGAAAATGGCTACCGGCACTGTAAAATGGTACAATTCCACCAAGGGCTATGGCTTCATCGCCCCTGACGACGGCGGCAAGGACGTGTTCGTCCACGCCTCGGCCGTCGAGACGTCCGATCTCGGCATGCTCAGCGAGAACCAGAAGATCTCGTACGAAGTCGAGCGCGACGCCCGCTCGGGCAAGGAATCGGCGGGCCGGCTGCGTTCGGCCGACTGATTTCGTGCCCGATCCCGGTCCGCTCCCGCCCGGCGGCTCCCGCGCCATCGCCTTCGACGGCGAGATCGTGAGCCTGCTGCCGCTCGGCCTGCGCCGGGTGCGACTCGACAACGGCCATGTGGTGACGGTCCTGCCGTCCTTCGGCCGGGCGTCCGATGTCCCCCTCGTGGGGGATCGGGTCGTCGTCGAGATCGCCTTCAACCAGCTGAAGGGCTGGCGCCTCGCGCGCCGGCCCTGACGCCCTCCCCCTCCCGGAGACGAGCATGACCCCCCTCGCCGAAATGGTGCCCGCGATGAGCGACGCCGACCTCAAGGCCCTGCGCGCCAACGCCGAGCGCCTGTCGGAAGACACCTCCACGGTGCGGTCCGCCGCCGCCGCCGAGATCATCCCGATCATCGACGCCGAAACGGCCCGCCGCGCGGCCCTCGCCCCGGCGACCGCCGCGCCGAAGAAGCGCGCCCCGGCGAAGAAGAAGGTGGTGCCGGTCACCGGCCACCAGACCGCCCTGCCGGCGAAGACCGCCGCCGCCTGACGCCGACCCCGGGCGCGGGCTCAGGCCAGCGCCTGGTCCAGATCCGCGATCAGGTCGTCGAGATCCTCGACCCCCACCGACAGCCGGATCAGGCTGTCGGTCACCCCGCCCGCCTCGCGCACCTCCTTCGGCACCGAGGCGTGGGTCATGATGGCCGGGTGATTGACCAGGCTCTCCACCCCGCCCAGCGACTCCGCGAGGGTGAACACCCGCACCCGCTCCAGCACCTGCCGGGTGCGCGCCAGGTCGCCGTCGATGATCGCCGTGACCATGCCGCCGAAGCGGCCGTTCATCTGCCGCGCCGCCAGGTCGTGCTGCGGATGGCTGATCAGCCCCGGATAGATCACCTTCGCGATCCCCCTGCGGGTCTCCAGCCAGCGCGCCACCGCGAGGGCGTTCTCGTTGTGCGCCTTCATGCGCAGCCCCAGCGTCTTCAGCCCGCGGTTGGCGAGGAAGGCGTCGAACGGCCCCATCACGCCCCCCACAGAATTCTGCAGGAACTTCAGCTCTTTGGCGATATCCGGATCGCCGGTGACCAGCGCACCGCCGATGATGTCCGAGTGGCCGTTCAGGTATTTCGTCGCCGAGTGCATGACAATGTCCGCGCCCAGCGACAGCGGCTGCTGGCTCCACGGCGTGGCGAAGGTGTTGTCGACCACCAGCTTCAGCCCGCGCGCCTTCGCGATCCGCGCCAGCCCTTCGATGTCCGCCAGCTTCATCAGCGGATTGGTCGGGGTCTCGGCCCAGATCATCCGCGTCTGCGGCGTGATCGCCGCCTCGACCGCGGCCAGGTCGCTCAGATCGACGTAGGCGAAGTCCAGCCCCATCGAGCGCCGCCGCACCCGCTCGAACAGACGCCACGAACCGCCGTACAGGTCGTCGCCGGTGACGATGTGCGAGCCGGCGTCCAGCAGCTCCAGCGCCGTCGCGGTCGCCGCCATGCCCGAGGCGAAGGCGAAGCCCTGCACCCCGCCCTCGAGATCGGCCAGGCAGGCCTCGAACGCCTCCCGCGTGGGGTTCTTGCCGCGCGCGTACTCATAGCCCTTGTTCACGCCCGGGCTTTCCTGGGCGTAGGTCGAGGTGGCGTAGATCGGCGTCATCACCGCCCCGGTGGTCGGGTCGGGCCGCTGTCCGGCGTGGATGGCGCGGGTCGAGAAACCCTGGCTGTTCTTCAGATTGGCCATGGGTCTACCGGTTCAGGCTCAGGTGGTTGATGAGGTCGGTGCGGGTTATCAGGCCGACGAAGGTCTCCCCGTCGAGCACGATCGCCACCCGGTCGCGGTCGAACAGCGGGATCAGGGCGTCCAGCGGCTCGCCGACCTGCACCGTGTCCAGCTCGCGCGTCATCGCCGCGCGCACCGGCTGCGAGAAGCGCTCCGCCCGCGTGATTTCGTCGGTGTCCATGACGTGGACGATGTCGCTCTCGTCGAGGATGCCGACCAGCCGCCCGTTCTCCATCACCGGCAGCTGGGACACGTCCGCCCCCTTCATCCGCTTGAAGGCGGTGTCCAGGGTGTCGTCGGGACCGACGGAGACGACGTCGCCGCTGGCGTATTTCCGCGTGATCAGGTCCGACAGGTCGCCGCGCAGCTCGCGCTCGGTCAGGCCGTGATCGGCCAGCCAGGCGTCGTTGTAGACCTTGGACAGGTACTTGGCGCCCGTGTCGCAGACGAAGGTCACCACCCGCTTCGGCTCCGTCTGCTCGCGGCACCAGCGCAGCGCCGCCGCGATCAGGGTGCCCGACGACGATCCGGCCAGAACGCCTTCCTTCAGCAGCAGTTCGCGCACCGTGGCGATCGCCTCCGCGTCCGGGATCGAATAGGCCCGGTCGATCAGCGTCATGTCCGCGGTGTCCGGCACGAAGTTCTGGCCGATGCCCTCGACGGTGTAGCCGCCCTCCGGCCCCGGCACGCCCTCGTTCACGAGGCCGGCGAGGGTCGACCCCACCGGATCCGCGAGGACGATCTCCGCCTTCGAGCCCTGCGACTTCAGGTAGCGGGCGATGCCCGTGATGGTGCCGCCCGAACCGATGCCGGCGACGAAGGCGTCGATGTCGCCGCCCATCTGCTCCCAGATCTCCGGTCCGGTGCTGCGGAAATGGGCCTCGGAATTGGCGTCGTTGGCGAACTGGTTGACGTAGAAACCGCCGGGGATCTGCTGCGCCAGCCGCTCGGCCATGTCGGTGTAGTACTCCGGATGCCCGTGCGGGACGTCCGAACGCGTCAGACGAACATCCGCGCCCATTGCACGGATATGCTGGATCTTTTCCTTGGACATCTTGTCGGGAATGACCAGCAGCACCTTGTACCCCTTGGCCTGGCCGACCAGCGTCAGCGCCAGGCCGGTGTTGCCCGCCGTCGCCTCGACGATGGTCCCGCCCGGCTTCAGGAAGCCCTCGCGCTCCGCCGCCTCGATCATCGACAGGGCGATGCGGTCCTTGATGGAGCCGCCGGGGTTCTGACTCTCCAGCTTGAGGAACAGCCGGCACGGCCCGGTGTCGATGCGCGTCACCTCCACCATGGGCGTCTTGCCGATCAGCTCCAGGGCCGAAGCGGCGGGGCCGGTCAGGACCGGGGCGGGGGCAAGCGTCATCTGGGGCTCCTCGGATGCAGGCGGAAGCTGGCGACGGGGGCCATGCAGGTCAAGCACGGCCTTCGCGGAACCATTCCGGCTCCCCGGACATGGTGGATCAGGAGGTCGCCTTGGACATCACCTCGCCGATCGAGCGCGGCGGCGCGCTGCTGCAGTTCGCCCACCACGTCGCCGTCGCCATCGAAATGCTCGGCGTGGTGATCATCCTCGTCGCGGTGCTGCTCGCGGCGGTGATCTATTTCCGCACCGGTCTGCGGACCAGGGCGTGGAGCGACGCCTACGACGGCGCGCGCGCCAACCTTGGCCGCGGGATTCTGCTGGGACTGGAGCTGCTCGTCGGCGCCGACATCATCGCCACCGTCACCGCGCCCCTGACCTTCGAGAGCGTCGGCCTGCTGGCCGTCGTCGTCCTCATCCGGACCTTCCTCAGCTTCGCCCTCGAGACCGAGATCGAGGGGCGCTGGCCGTGGCGGCGCGACTCTCCGGAGCGGACGCATCCCGACAGCCGGCGGCCCTCGCGGACCCGGTAGGGCGGTCGTTTCACCGTCGCCCGTGTCCTTTGCCCCGGCCGCGCGTTATCAAGCCCTGCAATGACCCGGACTCCCCGCCGCCCCGCCCCCGGCCTTCCCGACCGCGAAACCCTGCTCGCCTTCCTCCGCGACGCCGGTTCGGCCGAGAAGGGCGACATCGCCCGCCACTTCGGCCTGAAGGGCGGCGACCGACGCGCCCTGCGCGAAATGATCCGCGAGCTCGAGGCTGAAGGCCGGCTCGGCAAGCGCGGCCGCAAGGGCTTCTCCGAGGCTGGCGGCCTGCCGCCCGTCGGGGTCGCCGACGTGGTCGAGCGCGACGTGGACGGCGAGATCTACGTCCGTCTGGTGGAGGCCTCGGAAGACGCGCCGCGCGCCCTGCTGGTCCCGGACCGCGAGGGTCGGGCCGGGCCCGCCCCGGGCCTGGGCGACCGCCTGCTGTGCAAGTTCCAGCGCGGCGAGGACGGCTGGGAGGCGCGGCTGATCAAGCGGCTCGACGCCGGGACCAACCGGGTCCTCGGCGTCATCCGCAAGTCCAACCGCGAGGTGCGCGTCGAGCCGGTCGACCGGCGTTCCAAGGACGTCCTGCTGGTCCCGCACGCCCAGGCCGAAGGGCTGAAGGACGGCGACCTGGTGCTGGCCGCCATCGAGAAGGGCGAGCACCGCTACGGCCCGAAGCGCGGCAAGATTCTCGAGACCATCGGCCGCGAGGACGATCCCCGCGCCGCCTCCCTGATCGCCATCCACGCCCACGGCGTGCCGACAGGCTTCTCCGAGGCCGTCGAAGCCGAGGCGCAGGACCAGGAGTTGCCCTCCCTGAAGGGTCGCGAGGACCTGCGCGACCTGCCGCTGATCACCATCGACCCCGCCGACGCCCGCGACCACGACGACGCCGTCCACGCCCATCGCGACGACGACCCGAAGAACGAGGGCGGCTGGGTCGTCTGGGTGGCCATCGCCGACGTCGCCGCCTACGTCCGGGTCGGCTCGGCCCTCGACCGCGAGGCCCGCGCCAAGGGCAACTCGACTTATTTCCCCGACCGCGTCGAACCCATGCTCCCGGAGGTGCTGTCCAACGGCCTGTGCAGCCTGAAGGAGGGCGAGAACCGCGCCTGCCTCGCCGTGCGCATGGTCTTCGACAAGGACGGCCGCAAGCTGTCGCACCGCTTCGTCCGCGGCCTGATGCGCTCCCACGCCAGCCTCAGCTACGAGCAGGCCCAAGGCGCCATCGACGGCCAGCCGGACGACGTCACCGGCCCGATCATGGACCGGATCCTCTATCCGCTGTGGAACGCCTATCACGCCATGCTCAAGGGCCGGCTGAAGCGCAGCCCGCTGCTGATCGAGAGCGCCGAGCGCAAGGTGCTGATGGACCCCGGCGGCGGCATCGGCGCCATCGAGCCGCGCAAGTCGCTGGAGGCCCACCGGCTCATCGAGGAGATGATGATCCAGGCCAACGTCTGCGCCGCCGAGACGCTGGAGCAGAAGCGCACCCCGCTGATCTACCGGGTCCACGAGGCGCCGAGCCAGGAGAAGATCTTCAACCTCGCCGACTTCCTGCAGACCATCGGCAAGCCCTGGGCCAAGGGCGAACCGGCGACCACGAAGCGCTTCAACCGCCTGCTCGACGAGACCCGCGACGGCCCGCACGCCGAGGTGGTCAACGAGGTCGTGCTGCGCACCCAGATGCAGGCCATCTACAGCCCCGAGAACATCGGCCACTTCGGCCTCAACCTCGACCGCTACGCCCACTTCACCTCGCCGATCCGCCGCTACTCGGACCTGATCGTCCACCGCGGCCTGATCCGGGCGCTGAACCTCGGCAAGGACGGCCTGACCGACCGCGAGATCGCCGAGCTGGCGACCATCGCCGAACAGGTCACCCGGACCGAGCGCCGCTCCATGGCCGCCGAGCGCGACGCCATGGACCGCTACATCGCCGCCTTCCTCGAGGACCGGGTCGGGGCGACCTTCCCCGGCCGCATCACCGGCGTGACCCGCTTCGGCCTGTTCGTGCGGCTGGAGGAGACCGGCGCCGACGGCCTCGTGCCCGTCTCCTCGCTCGGCGACGAGTACTTCACCCACGACGACCGCAGCCACGCCCTCGTCGGCGAGCGCACCGGCCGGCGCTGGACCCTCGGCCGCCCGGTCGAGGTCCGCCTCGTGGAGGCCACCCCCGTCACCGGCGGCCTCCTGTTCGAGATGCTGTCCGAGCCGGATCCGCGCGATCCGAACGCCCCCGCCCCCCGCCTCGGCCTGCGCGCCCGCGGCCCGAAGGGCGGCGGCTACCCGAAGCGCGGCGGCCCCCGCCCCCGCGACGGCGCCAGGCCCTCGGGCGGGCTGAAGGGGGTGCGCAAGGGCAAGCGGCGGTGAATCCGCCCTTCGACGCCGCCCAGGATCTCGCCGACGCGCCCCGCACCGGGGATCGCCAGCGGCCGAAGGACGCCGCCACCCTGATCCTCGCCCGCAGCCGACGCGGCCGGCCGGAGGTGCTGATGGGCCGCCGCGCGCCGGGTCACGTGTTCATGGCCTCCAAATGGGTCTTCCCCGGCGGCCGCATCGAGCGGGGCGACTTCACCGCCGCCGCGGCCAGCGAGCTGCCCCCGGCGGACGCCGCCCGCCTCGCCCGCGAGGTTCCGCCGCGCCGGGCCCGGGCCCTCGCCCTGGCCGCGGTGCGCGAGACCTTCGAGGAGACCGGCCTGCTGCTCGCCGCGCCCGCCCCGCCGGCCTCGGTCGCGGGGCCGTGGCGGGCCTTCCGCGCCGCCGGCGCCCTGCCCGACCTCGCCGCCCTGTCCTATGTCGCCCGCGCCATCACCCCGCCCGGGCGCAGCCGCCGCTTCGACGCCCGCTTCTTCATGGCCGACGCGGCCGCCCTGCTCCACCCGGAGCCCACCGCCGGCTGTGGCGAGCTGGACGAGATCGCCTGGATCGCGCTGGACGAGACCGGCGACCTCGACCTGCCGGCCATCACCCGCTTCGTCCTCGGCGAGGTGCGCGCCCGTCTGCAGCAGCCGGACCGGCCCCTGCCCTTCGTCCGCATGGTCCGCGGCCGCCATCAGGTCGACCACCAGCCCTGACCGTCCCTGACGTTCCGCCCGCGCCGGTTGTGCCGCGCGCCGGGCCGGGCTCTACTGCCGCGTCAAAGGAGGGAGACGGCATGCGCCACCTGCTCATCGGCCTCGCCGGCCTCGCGGCCCTGTCCGCGGCGGGCCCCGCCGCCGCGCAGGACGCGCCCCCCGACCGGATCGAGGCCGTCTACCATCCGGACGTCATGTTCTGGTCGATCGAGGACGGCGGGACCGGCCGCTTCCGCACCAGCGAGCGCGAGGACTACGCCTTCCCCGTCACCCGCGAGGACTACCGGCGCATCGAGCAGCTGATGCGGCCCTACCGCGCCCGCGGCCTGCGCTGCGACGATCCGAACTATGCCGGGGCCACCGGCTATCTCGTCTTTCGCGACGACGGCGTGGAGACGCGCCGGCCGCACGAGACGCTCTGCTACACCGACGCCGCCCGCGCCGCCGGACGCTCGCTCAGCCGCGCCTATTACGCCATGGAGGAGATGGGGAAGGCCCGGCACGTCCCGCCGCCCCTGCCCGTCCTGCCTGCCCCGGACCGCCTGGCCCTGACCACCCTCTCCTGGGGCGACGTCACGGCCGAGTGGAGCATCCCGAACGGCGGCGAAGGCCGCCACACCGGCCGCGACGGCGCCGTGCGGACCTTCCCCGTCAGCACGGCCGACTTCGCCCGCCTGCGCGACCTCTTCCGCCCCTACGAGGGCGTTCGCTTCGAATGCGAGCGGGTCATCGCCGACGGCCCCTACGGCCGGGTCGTCTGGTCGCAGGAGGGGCACGAGGACCAGCAGCTGCGCTGGGACGCCGGCTGCATCACCGGCGACGCCGGCGACCTGTTCGGCCGCCTCGACCAGGCCGAGGCCCTGCTCCGCGGCCTGCGCGACCGCTGACTATTCGGCGAGCGGCCGGGCCAGGTCGAACTCCACCCGGAAGAACCGCCCCGACGGCCGGCGCAGCTCGTAGGCGAACATCTCGCCCGGATGGATCTCCATGGCCCAGACGTTGGTGGTCGAGACCTCGGCCCCGCCGGCGCGGAACCGGGCGATCGATTCGGCGTCGACCGGGAATTCCTGCCGCGTCGCCGTGCCCGGCCCGGCGGTGTCGCCGCCGTACATGTGGTAGCCGTGGACCTCGCCCTGCGGATCGCGGTGGTCGTGCTTGAGCCGCAGCCCCGCGCCCGTCCGCGTCACCACCCAGCGGCGCGAGCGGTCCTCGCCCACGGCGAAGGGGATCCCCACCTCGTCGGGGGCGCAGTCGCGCACGTGCATCACCAGCCGCCGCCCCCGGAAGTCCGCGTCAGCTTCGTCGGTGGACGCCACCCGCCCCTCGAAGCGCTGCCCGCACAGGGCCTGCAGCCGCGCCATGAAGGCGTCCGGCGGATGCGCCGGCTCCGGCGAGGTGGCGCAGGCGGACAGGGCCAGGGCCAGAACGGCGGCCGCCGCGATCATCGGGGTTTTCATGCCGCGACAGTGGACCGCCCCGGGGCCGCGCTCAAGGCGACCATCCGCCCGTTGACTTCGGGCCGCGCCTGAGTATGTTCCGCGCCTCTCATTTCAGCGGCTTTCGCCGTCGCAAAGGTAATTCCCGATGGCCAAACCGGCATCCATCAAGATCCGCCTGAACTCCACGGCGGACACCGGCTTCTTCTACGTCACCAAGAAGAACGCCCGCACCATGACCGAGAAGATGGTCGTTCGTAAGTACGACCCGGTCGTGAAGAAGCACGTCGACTTCAAGGAAGGCAAGATCAAGTAAACACTTGATCGCCTGAAGAATTTCGAAGCGCCCGGTCAGCGATGGCCGGGCGTTTTCCGTTGCGGCGGAGGCGTCCCCGCCCGCTCGCCGTCCTCAGGGCCAGACCCGGGGCCCGTCGAGCCTGATCGCGCTCACGCGTCCGCGGCGCACGTCGCAGGCCACGGGCGGCCGCCCCTCGGCGGCGGGCCAGTTGTAGACGAAGACGGCCTCTTCGGTCTGGTCGCGACGGGTCGCCAGGATCAGCTCCGACTGCGCCGGATCCACGGGCCCGAGCGCGAGGCCGAGATTCGCCGCTCTCGTCCGGCATTCGCCGACAGGATCCACGGAGGCGCAGGCCTGGAGTCCCAGGACGAGGATCAGGGCCGCCGGCAGTCGTCTCGTCCACATTCCCCCACCCTACCCGCGCCGGGGTCCGGGGCAAGGACCTAGGCCGCCCGCGCGATCACCTGGTTCCGGCCGCGGCTCTTGGCCTCGTACACGCCCTCGTCGGCCCGCTTGAGCAGGGCCTCCGGCGTGTCGCCGCCGCCGCCGTCGCTCGCCGCCACCCCGATCGACACGGTGATCGACAGGCTCTCGGCGCCGCCCATGATCGGGAAGGGCGTCTCGGCCACGTCGCGGCGGATGCGCTCGGCGACCCGCGTCGCCGCCTCCAGCGGCGCGCCGGGCATCACCACCACGAACTCCTCGCCGCCCAGCCGGCACGGCAGGTCGATGGCCCGCACATTGGTGGCCAGCCGCACCGCGAACTCGCGCAGCACCTCGTCGCCGGCGTCGTGGCCGAAGCCGTCGTTGACCGCCTTGAAGTGGTCGATGTCCATGACCAGCACCGACACCTGGTCGCCGCCCTGTCCGGCGCGGCCGATCAGGGCCTGCAGCTGGCCGGCCATGTAGCGCCGGTTGTGCAGCCCGGTGAGGGCGTCCGTCACCGCCATCTCGAGGCTGTAGTCCAGCTTCTGCTTGAGGAAGTCGGCGTAGCGCTTGCGCCGGATCTGCGTCCGCGCCCGCGCCTCCAGCTCCTCCGGGTCGACCGGCCGGGGCAGGATGTCGTTGACGCCCAGGTCCAGCGCCTTGACCAGCCGCGGCCGGTCGATCGGATCGACCACCGCCAGGATCGGCGTGCGCCGGGTCGCCTCGGTCGAGCGCAGCTGGGCCACGAAGCGCAGGCCGTCGAAACCGGCGCTCGAGACGTTGACGATGATCAGGTCCACCGGCCCGCGCGCCGCGATCAAGGCCGCGGCCGGATCGGGCTCGACCACCGGCCGGTGCTCGGCCCCCAGCTGGGCGGCGATCTTCTCCGCCTGGGTCGCGCTGTCGTCGACCACCAGCACCCGGCCGCCCGCGGCCCGCAGCCGCCCGGCCCCGTCGGTGTCGACTCCGAAGCGGCGCCCGCTCTCCTCGCGCTCGCGCAGCTCGTCCAGCACGGCCTTCAGCCGCACCAGCGACTTGACCCGGGCGAACAGGATCACGTCGTCGATCGGCTTGGTGACGAAGTCGTCGGCCCCCGCCTCCAGGCCCTTGATCTTGTCCTCGCGGCCGTCCAGCGCCGTGACCAGCACCACCGGAATGTGCCGCGTCACCGGGTCGGCCTTCAGCCGGCGGCAGGTCTCGAACCCGTCCATGCCCGGCATCATCACGTCCAGCAGGATCAGGTCCGGCCGCTCCTCGGCCGCCACCTGCAGCGCCGTCGCCCCGTCGGGCGCGGTCATCACCTCATAGTATTCGAGGGTGAGCTTGGCCTCGAGCAGACGGACGTTCGGCTCCACGTCGTCGACGACGAGGATGCGCGCCGTCACGCGACCGCCCCCAGGTGCTTCCTCACCGTCTCGAGGAAGTGGGCCACCGAGATCGGCTTGGAGATGTAGGCCTCGCAGCCGCCCTGGCGGATGCGCTCCTCGTCCCCCTTCATGGCGAAGGCGGTGACCGCGACGACCGGGATGTGGTTCAGCTCCTCGTCGTCCTTCAGCCACTTGGTGACCTCGAGACCGCTGATTTCCGGCAGCTGGATGTCCATCAGGATCAGGTCGGGACGGTGCTGGCGCGCCAGGGCCAGAGCCTGCAGCCCCTCGCGGGTCTGCAGCGTCTCGTAGCCCTGGGAGTCGAGCAGATCATGAAAGAGCTTCATGTTCAGCTCGTTATCCTCGACGATGAGGACTTTCTTCGACATCGACACCCGGTCCGTCGCCCCTCTGTGCGCGGCGCGCGGGAGGCTTCCTTAATCCGGCGCAGTCTGGCCGACGGTCTCTTAAGTTGGCGTGAAGCCCCGGATTGCAGGGACGGGGGACGGGGGAAGAGGGAAGAGGGATGAGGGATGAGGGATGCTGACGGCCGACCGCGAAGTCCGCCCCCGATCCGCCGCCCGGCGAAAGACCCTGATCCCCAACCCCCAGTCCCTAATCCCTCATCCCTCATCCCTCATCCCTCATCCCTCATCCCTCCCCGCCTTCACCACGACGATAGCGGCGCCCCCGCCCCTCAGGCACACTCCGCCCGCGATGAAATCCATCTGCCGTGACTGCCTCCGCACCGATGACCGCATCGTCCAGCGCTGCCCGGCCTGCGACTCGCGCCGCATCGTCGCCCACGCGGAACTGGCCGCCCTCGCCATCGCCCACCTCGACTGCGACGCCTTCTACGCCTCGGTGGAGAAGCGCGACCGGCCCGAGCTGCGCGACCTCCCGGTCATCGTCGGCGGCGGCAAACGCGGGGTCGTCACCACCGCCTGCTACATCGCCCGGCTGTACGGCGTCGGCTCGGCCCAGCCGATGTTCAAGGCGCTCCAGGCCTGTCCCGACGCGGTGGTCATCAAGCCCGACTTCGCCAGGTACAAGGCCGCCAGCGCGCAGATCTTCGGCGCCGTGCGCGAGCTCACCCCGCTGGTCCAGACCCTGTCGCTGGACGAGGCGTGGATCGACCTGTCGGGCACCGAGCGGCTGAACGGCGGTCCGCCCGCCCTGCAGCTGGTCCGCCTGCAGAAGCGGATCGAGGACGAAACCGGCCTGACCGTCTCCATCGGCCTCGCGCCCAACCGCTTCCTGGCCAAGATCGCCTCCGAGCTCGACAAGCCGCGCGGCTTCTCCGTGCTCGGCTCCGAGGCGCCGGCCCGGCTCGCGCCGAAGCCCGTCCGCATCCTGCCCGGCGTCGGGCCGGTGTTCGGCCGGACCCTGCAGAGCGACGGCTACGCCACCGTCGGCGACCTCGCCGCCGCTGACGTGCGCGATCTCGTCCGCCGCTACGGCGAGACCGGGCTGCGCCTGCACGACCTCGCCCACGGCCGCGACGCCCGCAGCGTCGATCCCGGCCATGAGCGCAAGGGGATGAGCGCCGAGACCACCTTCAACGACGACCTGACCGCCGCCGCCGATCTGGAGGCCGAGCTCTGGCCCCTGTGCGAGAAGCTGGCGGCCAAGGCGCGCCGCGACGGCGTCGCCAGCCGGGTCGTGGTGCTCAAGCTGCGCCGCACCGACTTCCGCATCGTCACCCGTCGCGTCACCCTGGCCGAGCCGGTGCAGACCGCCCGCGCCCTGTTCGCCGCCGGCCGCGACCTGCTCCGGCCGGAGCTGGGCCGCCCCTACCGCCTGATCGGCATCGGCATGGCCGAGGTGGTCGAGGCCGCCGACGGCCCCGCCGGCCTGTTCGAAAGCCCGGAAGCCCGCGCCCTGAAGACCGAAACCGCCATCGACCGCCTGCGCGAGAAGTTCGGCGCCGCCGCCGTCGTCGCCGGCCGCGCCCTCAAGGACCGCTGACCCCGGCCCCCTCCACCATCCTCCGCTGCGCGGCGGCGGCTCCCATTCCTCCCCCGCAGGGGGAGGGGGACCGCCGAAGGCGGTGGAGGGGGCGGGTCCGCCGCCGAGGTGTCAGCAGTTCATCCGCTACGCTCGCACATGCGAGGGCCAACCTGCTGTTCCTCCGCCGCAATCCGGAACCACCAGCGTCATTTGCCCGCCGGGGCAAAAGCCTCCCTTACACTTCCGCCATCCCGTCGATGGGGAGGGCGTCGGATCCACGACCTCGACGACGGCGGGCTGTGGTCGAGCGATGAAGCCGGGGCGAAGGGCAGTCCCGGGGTCCTCGTGGACGTCGGGTGGATGGCGTCCCTTGCTCGCCGCGCGCTACTGGAATGCGGGCTGCTGACGTCCCCTGAAGAGCGCCGTCATGTCCGCCCCGCGTCGGGCCCGGCAACGGTCCCGGCGGAGATCCGGCAAGGCTCGAATGTCAGGGCCGCCAGCCGGAGAGCGCGCGCACAACGGCTGCGCGGGGCGTCTGTCTCGTCGAAACGGTAATCCTCTCACAGACCGGGCGAGGCCCGGCGCCCCGCACCCTTCCCGTCTTGCGGTCGGTCATCAAAGACAAGTTTGCAATTCAAACAAGTCTGGCATAACCCTTCGGCGTCCGAACGGGAGAACCGCCATGACCGCCGCCTCGCCGCCGCCCGACCGCCTGCACGGCCTCGACGCCCTCCGCGCCGGAGCGCTCCTGCTCGGCGTCGTGCTGCACGCCAGCCTGTCCTTCTTTCCGCAGCAGGCGTGGATCGTCGCCGACGACAGCCGCTCCCTCGGGGCCGCCGTCGTCTTCTTCGCCATCCACCTGTTCCGGATGACGGCCTTCTTCCTGATCGCCGGCCTGTTCGCCCACATGATGCTGGCCCGGAAGGGCTGGGCCGGCTTCGTCCGCGATCGCGCCGCCCGCATCGCCGCGCCCCTGCTGGTCTTCTGGCCGCCGGTCATGGTCCTGATCGTCGTCGCCCTCGTCTGGAACGCCCACGCCAGCGGCCTGATCGTCCCCGGCGCGCCCCCGCCGCCGCCGCCGAGCTACGACTGGACCAACCTTCCGCTGACCCACCTCTGGTTCCTCTGGGTCCTGCTGCTGTTCTACGCCGCGACCCTGCTCCTGCGCGCGCCCTTCGCCGCCCTCGACCGGGGCGGGGGGTGGGGCCGGGCGGTCGACCGCCTGACCGGCGCCCTGGTCGGCCCGTGGACGCCGGTCGTCCTCGCCGCCCCCCTGGCCCTCGCCCTCTGGCGCGACCCGGCGTGGATCGCCTTCTTCGCCGTGCCGACCCCCGACGCGGGCGTGATCCCCGACACGGCCGCCCTCGTCGGCTTCGGTCTCGCCTTCGGGCTCGGCTTCCTGCTCGACCGCCGCCGCGACCTGCTGGACCGGATCGCCGCCTGGTCGCCCCTGTTCCTGGCCCTCGCCGTCGTCGCGGGCGCCGGGGCCTGGAGCCTCGCCGGCGGCCCGCGCCTCGCTCCCATGGTCGAGCCGACGCCGGAGAAGGCCCTCGCCGCCGCCGTCGTGGCCGTGGCCGTCTACGCCTCCGCCCTCGCCGCCGCCGGCCTGTGCCTGCGCTTCCTCTCCGGCGTCAGCCCGATCCGGCGCTACCTCGCCGACGCCTCCTACTGGATCTACATCGTGCACCTGCCGCTGGTCATGCTGGCCCAGGTCCAGGTCCAGGCCTGGCCCGGGCCGTGGTGGGCCAAGCTGGCCGGCGTCTCCCTCGCCGTCCTCGCCCTCGGCCTCGGCTCCTACGCCCTGCTGGTCCGCCACACCGTCCTCGGCCGCTGGCTGAACGGCCGCCGCCGGCCGCGCCGCGTCCCGTCCGCCGCCGCCTCCGTCCCCGCCGAATAGCTTGCCAACCCCCGCCGGCTCGTCCACGCCTCGGACGCGCCGGTCCCGGAGACTCGCCATGCCCCCCGCTCCCCGCACGCCCTCCGTCGAGGCCGACCTCGCCTTCATGCGCTCGATCGTCGAGGGCGGCGGCCGGCCGCCGGTGACGCTGGCGATCTGCTACCTCGCCGGCGGCCTGCTCTACGGCCTGCAGTGCCTGTTTCACGTCGGCCAGGCCTTCGGCGTGGTGCGCTGGCCCGACCTCGCCAGCCTCGCCTTCGTCGCGGCGATCAGCGCCGCCTTCCTCGTCGTGCTGGCCTGGGCCATCCGCCGGGACCGCCGCGACGACGCCGCGGGCCGCCGCGGCCCGCTCGCCAGCCGGGCCATGAACGCCGGGCTCAGCGGGGCCGGCCTGGCCAACGCCGCCATCCTCATCGTCTTCGGCGTCGGGGCCGTGCGCGACCAGGACTTCGCCGTCTGGCTCTACTATCCGGCCATGATCTTCGCCCTCCAGAGCGCCGCCTGGTTCATGGTCTGGAACCTCAAGAAGAAGGGCTGGATGCTGGCGACCTCCCTGGGCGGCTGGGCGACGGCGGTCGCGCTCGGCCTGCTGGTCCGCGAGCCGCAGTGGTACCTCGGGGTCTGCACCCTCGCGCTCTTCGGCCTGTTCGCGCTGCCGGGCTGGATCATGTACCGCGACGCCGCCGCCGCGAGGGCCTGACCGCGCATGGGCCTGAAGGATCTCGGACGGATCGACGACGTCATCCACGGCCGCATGCGGCTGGGGATCATGGTCTATCTGGCCGACGCCGAGACCGCCGACTTCACCGAGCTGAAGACGGTGCTGGAGGCCACCCAGGGCAACCTGTCGGTGCACCTGAAGAAGCTGGAGGAGGCCGGCTACGTCGCCATCGCCAAGAGCTTCGTCAACAACAAGCCCCTGACCCGCGTCTCCCTCACCCCCGAGGGCCGCCGCGCCTTCGCCGCCTACCTCGACGCCATCGGCGCCCTCATCGGAGGCCGCGGGACATGAGGCGGCCGCAGGTCATGGGCATCGTCAACGTCACGCCCGACAGCTTCTCCGACGGCGGCCGGCTGGCCACGGTCGAGGCCGCCGTCGCCCACGGCCTGCGCCTCGTGGCGCAGGGGGCGGACATCCTCGACGTCGGCGGCGAGAGCACCCGTCCGGGCGCGGCGCCGGTGGACGAGGCGGAGGAGCTCGGGCGGGTCGTCCCCGTCATCGCCGGCCTGCGCGCCCGCTGGCCCGGCCCGATCAGCGTCGACACCATGAAGCCCGCCGTCGCCCGCGCCGCCGTCGCCGCCGGGGCCACGATGTGGAACGACGTGACCGCGCTCGGCTTCGCCGCCGACAGCCTGTCGACCGCCGCCGAACTCGGCTGCGAGGTGGCGCTCATGCACATGAAGGGCGAGCCCCGCACCATGCAGGCCGACCCGCGCTACGGGGACGTGGTCGCCGAGGTGACGGACTGGCTGCTCGCCCGCGCCGGGGCCGCCATGGCCGCCGGGGTGGCGCGCGAGCGCATCCGGCTCGACCCCGGCCTCGGCTTCGGCAAGACCGCCGCCCACAACCTGCGCCTGACCGCCGGCCTCGACCGCCTCGTCGCCGCCGGCTTCCCGGTGCTCTACGGGGCCAGCCGCAAGCGCACGATCCAGAGCGTCGACCCCGCCGCCGCCAACCCGCTGGACCGCCTCGGCGGCTCGCTGGCCCTGGCGCTGGAGGCCGCCCGCCGGGGCGCCGCCGTCATCCGCGTCCACGACGTGCGCGAGACGGTGCAGGCGCTGGAGCTGCAGGCGGCGGTTTTCGCCGCCGACGACTTGTCGCCGCCGCCGGGGTCGTCCATTTCCCGCCCATGACCTCGCCCCGCGGACGCGTCCTGATCATCGCCGGCTCCGACTCCGGAGGCGGGGCGGGGGTCCAGGCCGACATCAAGGCGGTCACCGCCATGGGGGGCCATGCGGCGACGGCGATCACCGCGATCACCGTCCAGAACACCCTCGGCGTCCACGGCGTCCATCCGCTGCCGCTCGACCTCGTCGAGGCCCAGGCGCGGGCGGTGCTGGACGACATCGGCGCCGACGCCGTCAAGACCGGCATGCTCGGCGACGCGGCGATGGTCGAGCGGGTCGCCGCCCTCCTCGACGGCGCCGGCGTCCCCGCCGTGATCGACCCCGTGATGATCGCCAAGGGCGGCCACCCTCTGCTGCCGGACGAGGCGGTGCAGGCGGTGCGCAGCCTGATGGTCCCCCGCGCCGCCCTGCTGACCCCCAACGCGCCGGAGGCCGAGGCCCTGACCGGCCTCGCCGTCGCCGACCTCGACGGCCAGCGCCGCGCCGGCGAGGCGCTGCTGGCCATGGGCGCCCGGGCGGTGCTGATGAAGGGCGGGCATGTGCCCGGCGCCGCCGTCGTCGACCTGCTGCTCACCCCCTTCGGGGAGACCCTGCTGGAGGGCGAGCGGGTCGACACCCGCCACACCCACGGCACCGGCTGCACCCTGGCCAGCGCCTGCGCGGCGGGGCTGGCGCTGGGGCGGCCGCTGGAGGTCGCCGTGGCCGAGGCCTGGGCCTATGTCGCCGAAGCCATCCGCCGCGCTCCGGGCCTGGGCGGCGGCCACGGTCCGCTGGACCACGGCTGGCCGCTGCGGGAGGCCCGCCGGTGAGCGATCTGGAGCGCCGTCTGGTCGACATCGTCCGCGCCGAGCCCGGCCTGATGCACGTGCTGACCAGGGTCCGCGGCCTCGGCCTGAACGACTGGCGGGTGTTCTCGGGGGCCGTCTACCAGGCGGTCTGGAACGCCGTCACCGGCCGGTCGGCGGGCTACGGCGTGAAGGACTACGACCTCGGCTATTTCGATCCGGACACCTCCTGGGACGCCGAGGACGTCGTCATCCGCCGCGTCGCGGCCGCCTTCGACGAGCCCTTCCGCAGCACGGTGGAGGTCCGCAACCAGGCCCGCGTCCACCTCTGGTTCGAGGGCAGGTTCGGCGAGCCCTACACGCCGCTCGCCGGCACCGACGAGGCGCTCGCCCGCTTCGTCGCCCCCGCCTTCGCCGTCGGCGTCCGGCTGGAGGCCGACGACGCGATCAGCGTGGCGGCCCCGTTCGGGCTGGAGGACGTGTTCTCGCTCACCCTGCGGCCGAACCCGCGTCGCGGGCTGGCGCGCGGATGGGAGCGGGTCGTCGCCAGCGCGCGCGGCCGCTGGCCCGAACTGACCGTGATCGAACCGGAGGACGCCTGATGCGCCAGTGGACCGTCGACGCCTTCGCCGCCCGGCCCTTCCGCGGCAATCCCGCCTGCGTGGTGGAGCCCTTCGACGTCTGGCCGGCGGACGACTGGATGCAGGCGCTGGCGAAGGAGAACAACCAGGCCGAGACCGCCTTCCTCCGCCGCACCTCGGATCCGGCGCGCTTCGACCTGCGCTGGTTCACCCCGGGCATGGAGGTCGACCTGTGCGGCCACGCCACCCTCGCCTCGGCCCATGTGCTGCTGGTCGAGCTGGGCCTGGCGGCGGAGGCCCTGACCTTCGACACCCGCTCCGGACCGCTGGTCGTGCGGGCGGCGGGCGACGGCTACGAGATGGACTTCCCCGCCGACCCGCCGCGCCCCGCGCCGGAGCCCGCCGGCCTGGCCGCCGCCCTCGGCGTTGCGCCGGTCGAGGTGCTGGCCGGCCGCTACCTGGTGGCGGTGCTGGCCGACGCCGCCGCGGTGCGCGCGGTCTCCCCCGACATTCGCGCCCTCGAGCCCATCCAGGGCGGGGCCGGCGAGCGGGGGCAGGTGATCGTCTGCGCGGCCGCCGATCCGGAAGACGACGTCGACGTGGTCGACCGCTTCTTCGCGCCGGGCTGCGGCGTGGACGAGGATCCGGCCACCGGCTCGGCCCACTGCATCCTCGGGCCGATGTACGCGGAGCGGCTGGGCCGGCCGGCGGTCCGCTTCCGGCAGGTCTTCCCCGGCCGCGGCGGCGACATCGTCACCGAGACGCGCGGCGACCGGGTGCTGCTGCGCGGCGCGGCCGTGACCGTGCTCGAGGGCCGGCTGCGGCTGACGCCGTGAAAAGGGGCGCGACCCCTGCGGATCGCGCCCCTCCGTCCCTCGCGGGACCGGTTCACCAGCGGCGGTTGTCGCGGTCGCGGCGCTCGTAGCGGATCATGGCCGACAGGCGATCGTAGCGGCGATCCAGCTCCTGCCGTTCGCGCCAGTCGAGGCCGCCGCGCTGGAAGCGGTATTCCAGCCGCACCAGCTGATCCAGCTCGCTGCGCAGCCGCACGGCCTCGCGGCGGCTCAGCTGGCCGTTGCGCAGGCCGACGTCGATGCGCCGGTCGAGGTTGTACTTGCGCTGGGCGATCGGCTGCCAGCCGCGATGGTCGCGCTCGTAGCGGTCGCCGCGGTGCTGCGGCGCGCTGGCCGAGGCCGCGGTCGGGATCGAGACGGCCGCTGCGGCGGCCAGGGCGATGGCGGGGATGAGGGCCTTCTTGATCATCGGTGTTCTCCTTCACGTCCGGCGCAACCTCCTCGGCTGCGTTGGAAGCGAGAACACCACCCTCCGGCTGAGCTTGAACTGAACGGCTTGCGTCAGGCGGCGTTCATCTGGATGAAGGCGGCGACCGCCGCCGTCCGGCGCCCGCGGCAGGGTGAAAGCCGGTCCCCCTGCGGCGTTCAGCCGTCGTTCAGAGCCTGGAGGCTACACCCCGCCCCATGAAACGGACGCCCGCCCTGATCCTCGCCCTCCTCGTCGCCGCGGCCCCCATGGCCGCCGTGGCGCAGGACCGCGAGCGCCCGCAGCCCCCTGAACGCCGGGAACGCGACCTGGCGGATGACGTCCCGCGCGTCAGCATGGCCCAGGCGGTGCAGCGCGCCTCGGCCGGCCGCCCCGGCCGCTTCCTCGGCGCCAGCAACCGCGGCGACCGGGTCGTCGTCCGCTGGGAGTATCCGGGCGGCCGGGTCGCCGATATCGTGGTCGACGGCCGCACCGGCCGCGTCATCGGAGAACGCTGAATGCGCGTCTTGCTCGTCGAGGACGACGTCGACCTGTCCCGCCAGCTGAAGGGGGCCCTGGCCGACGCCGGCTACGCCGTCGACCACGCCGCCGATGGTGAGGAGGCCCACTTCCTCGGCGACACCGAGCCCTACGACGTCATCGTCCTCGATCTCGGCCTGCCGCGCATCGACGGCGTGTCGGTGCTGGAGCGCTGGCGGCGCGAGGGCCGGACGACCCCGGTCCTGATCCTGACCGCGCGGGGGGCGTGGTCGGACAAGGTGGCCGGGTTCGACGCCGGCGCCGACGACTACCTGACCAAGCCCTTCCACACCGAGGAGCTGCTGGCCCGGCTGCGCGCCCTGCTGCGCCGGTCCGCCGGCATCGCCTCGGCCACCCTGACCTGCGGCGCCCTGCGGCTGGATCCCCGCGCCGCCCGCGCCAGCGTCGACGGCGAGCCCCTGCGCCTGACCTCGCTGGAGTACCGGCTGCTGCACTATCTGATGATGCACCAGGGCCGGGTCATCAGCCGCACCGAACTGGTCGAGCACCTATACGACCAGGACTTCGACCGCGACTCCAACACCATCGAGGTGTTCGTCGGCCGCCTGCGCAAGAAGATCGGCGCCGAGCGGATCGAGACCGTGCGCGGTCTGGGTTATCGCCTGACGCCCCTGGCCGGCGAGTCGTCGGCGACGTGAGCGGGGCCGCGGGGGGCGGATCGGACCCGGAGACCGTGGCGCCGCCGCGGCGCTCCTGGGGCCGCTGGTTCGGCCGGCCGGGTCGCAGCCTGACGCGGCGGCTGATCTGGCTGGCCTCGGTCTGGATCGTCCTCGCCCTGCTGGCCACCGGCTGGACCCTGACCGGCCAGTACGAGGAGTCGTCGCTCCGCCGCCTCGGCGCCGTGCTGTCCAACACCATCGACGAGGTGGTTCTGGCCACCAACGCCACGCCCGACGGCTCCCTCGCCGTGGCCGAGGTCAAGGACGACCGGACCCTGCGGCCCCTGTCCGGCAAGTACTGGGCGGTGGCCGTCCCCACGGACGACGGACGGCTCCGGATCGTCGCCCGCTCCCCGTCGCTGGCCGGTGAGAATCTCGCCATCCCGCGCGAGCTGCCCGGCCGTCTGCGGGAGGCCCGTGGCGCGACCATCAGCTACAACGCCTGGGGTCCGCTGCAGAAGCGGCTGCGCGTGGCCGCCAGCATGAAGCAGCTGCCGGGGCGGACGGCGCCGGTGGTCTTCATGGCCGGCATCGACCGCTCGACCATCGACGCTGACACCCAGCAATTCGCGACCTTCACCTGGGCGGCCCTGCTGATCCTCGGACTCGGCCTGGTGGTCGCCGTCTTCCTGCAGGTGCAGATCGGCCTGCGTCCGCTGTACAGCCTGCGCAACGAGATCGCCGACGTGCGCAAGGGCCGGGCGGCCCGCATCGCCCGCACCTATCCGCTGGAGATCCAGCCGCTGGCCGAACAGGTCAACCGGCTGCTCGACCACAACCAGGAGACCGTCGAGCGGCAGCGCACCCACGTCGGCAACCTCGCCCACGCGCTGAAGACGCCCCTGTCGGTCATGCTGGCCGAGGCGGGGAGTCAGCCCGGTCCGCTGCCCGACATGGTGCGCAAGCAGACCGCGATCATGCAGGCCCAGGTCGATCACCACCTGCGCCGCGCCCGCGCTGCGGCCCGCGCCCAGATGCTCGGCGAACGCACGCCGATCGCCGAGGTGCTCGACGAACTGGCGGTGATGCTGGAGCGGGTGTTCGGCGCGCGCGGCGTCGAGATCGACTGGCGCGCCCCCGACGACCTCGCCTTCCGCGGCGAGCGCCAGGACCTGCAGGAGATCCTCGGCAACCTGATCGAGAACGCCTGCAAGTGGGCCCGGCGTCGGGTTCGCGTCTCCGCCGGGCCGACCGGTCTCGGCATGATGGTGGTCGTGGTCGAGGACGACGGCCCCGGCCTGCCCGAGGACCAGCGCGAGGCCGCGCTGCAGCGGGGCATGCGCATGGACGAGACCACCCCCGGGTCGGGCCTCGGGCTGTCCATCGTGGTCGAGCTGACCCGGGCCTACGGCGGCCGCGTCACCCTCGGGAGCAGCGACATGGGCGGCCTGAAGGTGCTGCTCGAACTGCCCACCGCCGAGGTCTGAAGCGCCGGAGAGGCGCTGTTAACCACCCCGTGACAGGTTCCGGAGCTGATCCGGCGGCGTGTCCGGTCTCGAAGGCAGGGTTATGGCAGGGCTTTCCGACGCCCATCGCAGCGCGCTCGCGTCGCTTCTGTCCCGGTGCGGCGAACCGGTCCTGAAGGCCGTCGCCGACGCCGTCGCCCGCCTGCCCGGACCCCGCGCGATCGAGCTGCGCGCCATGCTGTCGCACGAGACGCGCGACCGCCGCCGCCGCGCCTACGCCTTCGCGCCCCTGGTCCCGATGTTCCGCCCGCGGCCCGATGGCGTGCCGGCCCTGACCTTCCCGGCCGACGTCCTCCCGCGGCTGTGGCGGCTGGCCAGCGAGCGTGAGCCCGACCTGCTCTTCCGCCTCGACGATCCCGACGAGGACGAGGAAGCCGTCGCCGTCGCCGTGGCCAACCGCATCTGCCAGGCGGCGGCCTCGATCGTGCGCGACCGGCCCGAACTCGTCTGGCCGGCGGACGGGGATCCGGCCGCGCGCGAGACCGGTCTCGAGGAACTCGCCGCCTGCCTCGACCTCGCCCACCTCGCCCGGCGCGCCCTGCTCTCGGTCGAGGTCTGGCTCAAGCGCCCGGACGGCGACCAGCTCGCCGAGCTGCGGCTGCTGGTCAAGGATGCGGCGGCCATCCACGCCGACGGCGCGAAGCGCTTGCTGGAGATCCTTTTCGCCCATCTCGAGGACGCGGTCCTCGTGCTGCGCATCGTGACCCGCACCTCCGGCGCGGCGGGGCGCGAAGGCTTCCTCAGCGCCTCGGAGCTCGCCGACTTTGTCGACCGCCTGCTGGACGGCGTGGCGGCCCGCGCCGACCGGCTCGCCGCCTATGCGCCCGGGCCCGACGCCGAAGAGCTCCGCCAGGTGGTGACCGACCTCGACTGGTCCGCCAACGTCCTGGCCGAGCTGGACGTCACCCTGGCGCTCGACCCCGGCTCCGCCTGGGGAAGGACGGCCCGGGAGGCGCGGGTCAAGCTGGGCGACTGGCTGGCCGGCCTGATGCGCGCCGCCGATCGCGCCGTCGACAAGGCCCTGCCGCTGACCCGGGTGCAGCTTGCCGGGCGGATGAGCCGCCAGGCGCCCCTGCTGACCGCCCCGGCCCGCGGCGAGGCGGCGGACGCCGCCCTCGCCCTGCTGCGGCTGGTCGGCGCGGCCCGCGGGGCCACGGCCGTGTTCGGCTGCGAGGCCGCGCGCCGGACGCTGGAGGAGACGCTGCAGGCGCGCCTGACCGACTACGCCGACCAGGTGCTGCACATGGTCAACGACGGCGAGGCGCCGGACGAGGCGCACGCCCTGCGGCTCGTCGGCGTCGCCGCGCGCTACCTCGAGGAGATCGACGCCCGTCCCGCCGCGCGCACCGTGCGTCGCCGCGCCGCAGTGGCCGGAGGGGACTCCACCGGAGCCGGGCCCTCGTCGCAGGCCGCCTGATAGGCTAGATCGCGGCGGCTATGACTCTGTTCTGGATCATGACCGCCGTCGCCGCCGCCCTCGCCGGTCTCCCGGTGCTGGCCGCCGCCCGTCGGGGCGCCGACGCCGGCGCGGCGGTCGAGACCGCGGCCGCCGGCGCGGAGCTGGCCGATCTGGACCGCCTGCGCGAGCGCGGCCTGATGGACGAGGCGTCCTGGACCGCCGCGCGCGCCGAGGCCGCCCGCCGCATCCTCGCCTCCGGCCGCAGCGCGACGCCCGTCGAGGCCGGCCGCGGCGATCCCCGCTGGGTGCTCGGCGGCGTCGCCGCCGCGGGCGCCCTGGCCCTCGGCCTGTACGCGCTCGTCGGATCGCCCGGCGCGCCGGACCAGGGCTACGAGTCCCGCGTCGACGAATGGGCCACCCGGCTGGACACCCTGCAGGCGCCGCAGATCGCGGCGGTCGCCGCCCGCGTCGTCGCCGAGCGTCCGGATGATCACGAGGCCCTGACCATGCTCGGCGCCGCCCGCTTCGAGGCGGGCGACCCGATCGGCGCCGCCTCCGCCTTCCGCCGCGCCCTCGCCTTGCAGCCGGACGACGCGCAGAGCTGGAGCCGGCTCGGCGAAAGCCTCGTCCGGGCCAACGGCGGGGCCGTCGACGGCGACGCCGAGGCGGCCTTCCGGCAGGCGGTCCGGCGCGATCCCGGCCAGCTGGGCGCGCGCTACTTCCTCGGCGAGGCGGCGCTGGCGCGGGGCGACGCCGCCGCCGTGCGCGAGATGTGGCTGCCGCTGATCGCCGCCCTCGATCCCCGCGATCCCCGCCGCGCCGACCTCGAGGCCCGCTTGCCGGGTGGAGACGCCTGATGGCCTGGTTGCCGAAGTCCCCGAAGGCGCGCCGCCGGCTCTGGGTGGTGCTCGCCGTGGCGCCGGTGCTGGCCCTCGCCGTCGGCCTGTCCCTGTTCGCCATGCGCGACAGCGTGACCTTCTTCTTCACCCCGTCCGAGGCCACCGCGGAGAAGGCCCCGGCGGGCCGCGTGGTGCGGCTCGGCGGCCTGGTCGAGATCGGCAGCATCCAGCGGCCGACGCCGGGCGAGGTCGCCTTCGTCGTCACCGATTCCGTCGCCACCACCCGCGTCGTCTACCGCGGCGACCTGCCCGACCTGTTCCGGGAAGGGCAGGGGGTCGTCGCCCAGGGCGCCTTCCTCCCCGACCGCAGCTTCCGCGCCACCCAGGTGCTCGCCAAGCACGACGAGACCTACATGCCGCGCGAGGTCGCCCGCAGCCTGAAGGAAAAGGGCGAGTGGCGGCCCGAGGCCAGCCTGGTCGACGGGGACTCCGCCTCGTGATCGTCGAAGCGGGCGCCTTCGCCCTTGTCCTCGCCTTCGCCCTGGCGGTGCTGCAGACGGCGCTCGCCGTCGGCGGCCGTCTGCGCCGCAGCCCGGTGCTGGCCGGCGGGGCCAACGGCGCCGCCCTGGCCTGCGCGGCGGCGGTCCTCGTCGCCTTCGCGGCGCTGGTCTACGCCTTTGCGACCTCGGACTTCTCGGTCGCCAACGTCGCCGCCAACAGCCACACCGACAAGCCGATGCTGTACAAGGTGGCGGCCGCCTGGGGCAGCCACGAGGGCTCGCTGCTGCTGTGGTGCCTGGTCCTGACCGGCTTCGGCGCGACCCTCGCCCGCGCCCGCAACCTGCCCTTCGGCCTGCGCACCTCGGCCGTGGCGGTGCAGGGCCTGCTCGGGGCCCTGTTCCTCGCCTTCGCCGTCTTCACCTCCAATCCCTTCGCGCGCCTCGACCCCGCCCCCTTCCAGGGCGCCTCGCTGAACCCGCTGCTGCAGGACCCGGCGCTCGCCTTCCATCCGCCCTTCCTCTACGGCGGCTACGTCGGCTTCTCGGTCTGCTTCTCGCTGGCGGTGGCCGCCCTCGTCGAGGGCCGGGCCAACGCCGCCTTCTGGCCGGCCTGGGGGCGCTGGGTGCGGCCGTGGGCGCTGGCCAGCTGGGTGCTCCTGACCCTCGGCATCACCCTCGGCGCCTTCTGGGCCTACTACGAGCTCGGCTGGGGCGGCTGGTGGTTCTGGGACCCGGTCGAGAACGCCTCCTTCATGCCCTGGCTGGCGGGCGCGGCCCTGCTGCACTCGTCGATCGTCACCGAGCGCCGCGGCGCGCTGGCCGGCTGGTCGACCTTCCTCGCCCTGCTGGCCTTCAGCTTCTCCATGCTCGGCGCCTTCCTGGTGCGCTCCGGCGTCCTGACCAGCGTCCACGCCTTTGCGGTCGATCCCGAGCGGGGCATGATGCTGCTCGCCATCCTCGGCGCCACCGCTGGCGCCGCCTTCGCCCTGTTCGCCTGGCGGGCGCCGCAGCTGAAGGGCGGCGGCCTGTTCGCCCCGGTCAGCCGCGAGGGCGGGCTGGTGCTGAACAACCTGTTCCTGACCGCCGCCGCCGCCACGGTGCTGCTCGGCACCCTGTATCCGCTGATCCTCGAGGCGGCCACGGGCGCGGCCATCTCGGTGGGCCCGCCCTACTTCGCCCTGACCTTCGTCCCGCTGATGGCCGTCGCCATGGTCGTCCTCCCCGCCGGGCCCTTCCTGGCCTGGAAGCGCGGCGACCTGCGCGGCGTGGTCCAGCGCCTCGCCCTCGTCTTCGGCCTCGCCCTGCTCCTCGCCGTCGCCGGCTGGTTCGCCTTCGAGCCGCGCAAGATCCTCTCCGCCCTCGGCCTCGGCCTCGGCGCCTGGCTGATCCTCGGCGCCCTGGCCGAGACCGCCGACCGGATCCGCCTGTTCCGAGCCTCCGCAGGCGAGTCCCTGCGTCGCGCGCGCGGCCTGCCGCTCGCCGCCTGGGGCATGACCCTGGCCCACGCCGGCCTCGGCGTCTTCGTGCTCGGCGCGGTGGTCGAGACCGGCTTCCGCGTCGAGGCGGCGCAGCCGCTCGCCGTCGGCGAGTCGCTGCAGGCGGGCCAGTGGACGGTCACCCTGAGGGACGTGCGCATCGTCGAGGGGCCGAACTACCTGGCCGAGCAGGGGCGGCTGACCGTGGCCGGCCCCGGCGGCGCGCGCGAGGTCACCGCCGAGCGTCGCTTCTTCCCCGCGGGCGGCCAGACCACCACCGAGGTGGGGCTCGACTTCCGCGGGCTGGACGACGTCTATGTGGTGCTGGGCGAGCGCGGCCAGACCCCGGCCGGCGCCCCCGGCTGGAGCGTGCGCGTGTGGTGGAACCCCTGGGCCCGGCTGATCTTCCTCGGCCCCGCCATCATGGCGCTGGGCGGCGTGCTGTCGCTGCTGGACCGCCGCCTGCGCCTGACCGGCGGCGCGCGCAAGGCGAGGACGGCGTGAGCCGGCTGGCGGCCCTGACGCGTCGCGCCGGCCGGGCGTTCGCCGCGCTGCTGTGCCTGGTCGCGGCCTCGACCGCCGTCGCCCAGGAGCCGCCGCCGGCCCCGGACCGGCCGCTGGCGGACGCCCGGCAGGAGGCCCGCGCCCAGGCCCTGTTCGACGACATCCGCTGCGTGGTCTGCCAGCACGAGGCCATCGCCGACAGTCCCGCCGGCATCGCCGCGGACATGCGCCAGCTGGTGCGCGAGCAGATCGCCGCCGGCCGGTCCGACGCCCAGATCCGCGACGACCTCGTCCGCCGCTACGGCGACTTCGTCCTGTTCAGCCCGCCCGTGCGGGCGGGCACCTGGCTGCTGTGGTTCGGGCCGTTCGTGGTCGTCCTGACCGTCGCCGCGGCCCTGCTCGCCTTCGCCCGCCGCCGCCGGCCGGAGACCGCGCCCCTGTCGGCGGAGGAGGAGGCCCGGCTGGCGGAAATCCTCGCCGACCGCCGTGATCCTGACGCAAAGCCGTCGGACGACTGACCGGTCGGGAACCCATCCTCCCGGCCAGGGCGTTGGTCCCGGGGACGAACGCCCTATATTGATCGCCTTACGGGCGCGACGACGCCCGACCAGAGGGAACGCAGTCTGCCTATGATGAAGCGCAAGGAGTTCATGCTCGGGGCCGTCGCCGGTCTCGCGTTTGCGGCCGCCGCCACCGCGGGCGGCGTCATCGACTGGCCGTCCGCCCAGGCCGGGCCGGTCGCCGGGGTTTCCGGCCGCCTCGCCCCCAGCGCCGGCGCCGCCGGCCTCGCCTTCGCCCCGCCCCAGGGCGCGCCCCTCAGCTTCGCCGACATCTTCCAGCAGGTCGCTCCGGCGGTGGTGCAGATTGACGTTCGGACCCCTGTCGAGACGCCGCGCTCGCTCCAGATCCCCGGCCTGCCCGGCTTCAGCATCCCCGTGCCGGAAGGCGAGGCGCCGCAGGGCGAGGACGGCGAGGAGGGCGCCACCGCCCTCGGCGCCGGCTCCGGCTTCTTCATCTCCGCAGACGGCTTCATCGTCACCAACAATCACGTGATCGAGAACGCCACCGAGATCACCGTCAGGCTCGCCGACGAGCGCGAGCTGGAGGCCCGGGTGATCGGTCGCGATCCGGCCACGGACCTGGCCGTGATCAAGGTCGAGGGCGCGGACTTCCCGTTCGTCAGCTTCGAGGAGGCGGCGCAGCCCCGCGTCGGCGACTGGGTCATCGCCGTCGGCAACCCGTTCGGCCTCGGCGGCACGGCCACGGCCGGGATCGTCTCGGCGGTCTCCCGCCGCAACATCGATCCGAGCACCGCGAACTACGTCGACTTCCTGCAGATCGATGCGGCCATCAACCGCGGCAATTCGGGCGGGCCGACCTTCGACATCTACGGCCGCGTCATCGGCGTGAACTCGGCCATCTACGGCAACCCGCTGGGCGGCTCGGTCGGCATCGGCTTCGCCATTCCCTCGGTGGTCGCCAAGCCGGTGGTTGAGGAGCTGATGCGCGAGGGCCGGATCGAGCGCGGCTACATCGGCGCGACCGTCGGCCTCATCACGCCGGACATCCAGCGCAGTCTCCAGTTGCCGAACCGCCGCGGCGCCCTGATCGTCAGCGTCAACCCGGGCGGACCGTCCGACACGGCCGGGCTGCGGGCGGGAGACATCGTTCTCAGCCTCAACGGCCGCGAGGTCGAGAACAACACGGACCTGACGCGACGGGTGGGCCAGGCGGATCCCGGCGACAATCTGCGCATGGACATCCTCCGCGACGGCCGACGGCAGACCGTGACGGTCCGCTCCGGCCGGCGTCCTTCGGAGGAAGAACTGGTGGCTGCGGCGAACGGCAGTGGCGGCGAGGGGCCGGCTCCCGCGCCTGAAGCCACCGGGGTCGAGGTCGGCGGCGTCACTGTCGCGCCCCTGACCGCCGCCGCCCGCAGCCGCTTCGACATCCCGCGCGAGGTGAACGGGATCGTCGTCACCGCCCCGGGCCGCGGTTCCGCCCGCGGCTTCCGGCCGGGCTATGTCATCATGCGGGCCGGAAACCGGCAGGTGACCAGCGTGGCCGATCTCCAGGCGGAGGTGGAGGCGGCGAGGCGCGGCGATCGCGGCGTCTTCCTTCTGGTCTGGACCCCGCAGGGCAACGTCCCCTTCGTGCTCGAACTTCCCGACCCTGAATAACCCTTAACTGCCGGAACCGCCGCCGATGCGCTAACATCGGCGGCGATTCTCGTTACGGGGGCTGATTCCATGCGCATTCTGGTGGTCGAGGACGACGCCGACGCCGCGACCGCCATGGTCCGGGGCCTGACCGAGGCGGGGCACGAGGTGACCCACGCCGTCGACGGCGCCTTCGGCCTGCTGGAAGCCCAGAAGGGCGGCTACGACGTCTATGTCGTCGACCGCATGATGCCGCGGCTCGACGGGGTCGGCATGGTCGAGACCCTGCGCAAGGACGGCGACCAGACCCCGGTGCTGTTCCTGTCCGCCCTCGGCGAGGTCGAGGACCGCGTCACCGGCCTCAAGGCCGGGGCCGACGACTACCTCGTCAAGCCCTACGCCTTCGCCGAACTGATCGCCCGGGTCGAGGCGCTGTCGCGCCGTCGAGAGACCGGCTCGGTGGCCACCATGCTCAAGGTCGGCGACCTCGAGATGAACCTCATCGCCCGCACCGTGCACCGCGCCGGCCAGGAGATCGACCTGCAGCCGCGCGAATTCCAGCTGCTGGAATTCCTGATGCGCCACGCCGGCCAGTCGGTGACCCGCACCATGCTGCTGGAGAAGGTCTGGGAGTACCACTTCGACCCCCAGACCAACGTCATCGACGTCCACATCAGCCGTCTGCGCGCCAAGATCGACAAGGGCTTCGACAAGGCCATGCTGCAGACGGTCCGCGGGGCGGGATACAGACTGGAGGCCTGATGCGCCTCCCCTCCCTCCTGCGCCGCACGCCGTTCCGGCTGACCCTGCTGTTCCTCGCGCTGTTCGCCGCGGCGGCCAGCGCCATTCTCGGCTACGTCTACGTCGCCTCGGCCGCCGAGGCCCGCGCCCGCGCCGAGTCCGCCGTGCGCGCCGAGCTCGACACCCTCACCGGCATCTACCGCGAGCGCGGCTCCGACGCCCTCAACCGGGCCCTGGTCGACCGGCTGATCACCGACAGCCCCTTCCTCTATCTGCTGATGGACCGGGAGGGGAGCGTGATCACCGGCTCCCTGACCGCCTCGCCGATCGTCGACTACGCCGAGGGGGAGCAGTGGATCACCTACCCCTACACCGACACCGACGCCGAAGGCCGGGTGACCCGGCCGCAGGCCCGGGGGGTGCAGGTGCGCCTCGCCTCCGGCGAGCTCCTGTTCGTCGCCCGCTCGATGGGCGACACCGAAGCCTACCTCGCGCGCCTGACCCAGGCCCTGTGGGCCGCGATGGGCATCGTCCTGCTGCTGGGCCTGGCCGGAGGCCTGTTCGTCAGCCGCAATCTCGAACGCTCGATGGGACGGCTGAACCGGGTGGTCACCGCCGTGCAGGAGGGCGACCTGAAGGCCCGGGCGCCGGTGCGCAACTCCGGCGACGAGCTCGACGAGCTGGGGCAGGGGCTGAACGTCATGCTCGACCGGCTGGAGGCCTCCATGGCCTCGATCCGCCACGCCGGCGACGCCATCGCCCACGACCTGCGCTCGCCGCTGACCCGCATGCGGGCCAAGCTCGAGGTCGCCCTGATCGACGCTGAGGCGGGCAAGATCGACGGGGTCGACGCCCTGCAGCTGGCGCTCGACGAGACCGACAGCCTGCTCAAGACGTTCAACACGGTCCTGGCCATCGCCCGCCTGCAGGCTGCGGCGGGATCGGGCCGCACCCCGGACCCGACGGTGTTCGACGCCGCCGAGCTGGCCGCCGACATGGCCGAGCTGTACGAGCCGGCCAGCGAGGACAAGGGGCTTGAGTTCTCGGCCGAGATCGAGCGCGGCCTGATGATCGAGGCCAACCGGCCCTTCCTCGCCCAGGCGCTGGCCAACATCATCGACAACGCCATCAAGTACACGCCCACCGGCGGCGCCGTGATGCTGCGCGCCCGCCGGCGGTCCTCCGGCGAGATCGAATTCTCGGTCACCGACACCGGCCCCGGGGTGCCGGAAGGTGATCGCGAGCGGGTGATCGAACGCTTCGTGCGCCTCGACAACAGCCGCACCGAGCCCGGTTCCGGCCTCGGCCTGGCCCTGGTGGGCGCGGTGATGGAGGCCCACGGCGGCCGCATCCAGCTGGACGAGGGGCCCGGCGCCTACGGCGGCTTCGGCCCCGGCCTGCGCGTCGCCCTCGTTCTCCCGCCGGCGACCGGCGCGTGAGCGCCGCCGCGCTCCACGCCCGACTCGCCCCGTGCGGTCCGGTGGTCGACGCGGACGCCGCCGACCGGGCCCGCGAGCGGCTCGCGGAGGCGGCCGGGGAGGGCGGCTGGGGCGATCTGCTCGACACGGCCTGGCCGGCCCTGGCGCCGGTGTTCGCCGCCTCCCCCTACCTGTTCGGCCTGGCGCGCCGCGCGCCGGATCGCCTCCGCGCGATTCTGGAGGACGACCCGCTTGTCCGGCTGGCCGACATCCTCGCCCGGACCGGGGCGCTCGCCGGCGGCGCCGACGACCTCCGCGCGCCCCTGCGCCGGCTGAAGGGGGAACTGCATCTGCTCACAGCCCTCGCCGACCTCGGCGGCGCCTGGGGGCTGGACGCCGTCACCGGCGCCCTCAGCCGCTTCGCCGACGCCTCGGCGCAGGCGGCCCTGCGGGCCGTGGTCCACGACCAGCGCGAGCGGGGCAGGATCACCGGCGCGGCCGACGATCCGCGCGGCCCGCTCCCCGGCCTGTTCGGCCTCGCCATGGGCAAGCACGGCGCCGACGAGCTGAACTACTCCTCGGACATCGACGTCAGCCTGTTCTGGGAGCCGGAGGCGCTGATCCCGGCGCTGGCGGCCGGGGTGGAGCCGCAGCGCTTTCTCGACCGCCTGGCCCACGCCTTCGCCGGGCTGATGCAGGAGCGCACCGGCGACGGCTACGTCTTCCGGGTCGACCTGCGCCTGCGGCCGGATCCGTCCTCCACGCCGCCTGTCGTGGCCGCCCCCTTCGCCCTGACCTACTACGAGGGCGTCGGCCAGAACTGGGAGCGCGCCGCCTTCATCAAGGCCCGGCCGATGCTCGGCGACCTCGGCGCCGGCAGCGCCTTCCTGAAGGCGCTCGAACCCTTCGTGTGGCGGCGCAGCCTCGACTATCCCGCCATCCTCGACATCCAGTCGATCAAGCGCCAGATTCACGTCCACAAGACCGGTGAGGGGCTGGAGGCCGCCGGCGCCAACCTGAAGCTGGGCCGCGGCGGCATTCGCGAGATCGAGTTCTTCGCCCAGACCCAGCAGCTGATCCTCGGCGGACGCGATCCGGCCCTGCGCCAGCGACGCACCGTCGACGCCCTCGCCGCCCTCCGGGACGCCGGCCATGTCTCCGCCGAGGTCTGCCTTGAACTGACCGCCGCCTACGAGGAGCTCCGCGGCCTTGAGCATCGGGTCCAGATGCTGGACGACGAGCAGACGCACGACCTCCCGGCGGACCCGGCCCGGCGCGCGGCCGTCGCCGCCCTGGCCGGCGAGGCGGACCTCGCCCTGTTCGACAGCGGCGTCGAGGGGCTGCTGGCCGGGGTGAACCGCCGCTACGGCCAGCTCTTCGAAGGCGGGGAGGCGCTGTCCTCCCCGTTCGGCTCCCTCGTCTTCACCGGGGTCGAGAACGATCCGGAGACCCTGCGCACCCTGTCGCGGATGGGCTTCTCAGACCCCGCCGCGGTGGCGGACGCCATCCGCAGCTGGCACCACGGCCGCATCCCCGCCACGCGCACCGCCCGCGGGCGGGAGCTGTTCACCCGCCTCGCGCCCCGGCTGCTGGAGGCCATGGCCGCGACGGGCGCCGCCGACGCCGCCTTCCGCCGCTTCGCCGTCTTCTTCTCCGCCCTCAGCGCCGGCGTGCAGGTGCAGGCGCTGTTCCTCGCCCAGCCGAAGCTGTTCCAGCTGGTGGTGCGGGTGATGGCCTTCGCTCCGCGGCTGGCGCGGGCGCTGGGGCGCTATCCGGCCGCCCTCGACAGCATGCTGGACGCCCGTTTCGTCCGGCCGCTGGACGAGGACAGCGGCGTGGTGGCGCAGATGCTCGCCGACGCGGCCGCCGCGCCGGACTTCGAGGCGGCGATGAACGTCGTCCGCCGCGTCCATCGCGAACAGATGTTCCGCATTGGCGTGCAGGTCGTCAGCGGCCGGGCCGGGGCCGAGGCCGCGGGACGGGGCTACGCCGTTCTCGCCGACGCCTGCATGCGCGCGCTGGCCCCGGCCGCCCTCGCCGAGGCCGTGCGGCAGGGCGGCGCCCTGCCGGGCGGAGCGGTGGCGGTCGTGGCGCTCGGCAAGGCCGGGTCGCGCGAGATGACCGCCAGTTCCGACCTCGACCTGATGACCGTCTACGCGGCGCCCGCCGAGGCGGTCTCGGAGGGGCGGGGCTGGAGCGCCGGCGTCTTCTACTCCCGCTTCACCCAGCGCCTGATCGCCGCCCTGTCGGCGCACACCGCCGAGGGCGGGCTGTACGACGTCGACATGCGCCTGCGCCCCACCGGGGCGAAGGGGCCGGTGTCCCTGCCCCTGTCGGCGGTGGAGGACTACTACGCCCGCGACGCCGACACCTGGGAGTTCATGGCCCTGACCCGCGCCCGCGTCGTGTGGAGCGACGACGCCGGCTTCGGCGAGCGGGTGACGCAGGCGCTGCAGGACATCCTCCGTCGCCCCCGTCCGCCGGGCGTCGACATCGCCGCCGACGCCCGCCGCATGCGCGACCTGATGGCGCGGGAGCGGCCGGCCCGCGGCTTCTGGGACCTGAAGCTGGCGCGCGGCGGCCAGGTCGACGCCGAATTCGTCGCCCAGGTGAGCCAGCTGCGGGCGGCGCGGGACGGAGGGGCCGTCGCCGCCTCCACCCTGGACGGCCTCGCGGGCCAGCCGGAGCTGGCCGAGGCGTGGCGGCTCCAGCAGGCCCTCGCCCAGGTGCTCGCCGCCGCCTTCGACGAGCGTCCCGACCCGGCCGCGGAGCCCGACGGCTTCCGCAGCCGCCTGGCCGAGGTCGCCGGCTGCGACAGTTTCGACACCCTGCAGGCGCGCCTGACGGAGGTCCGCTCGGCCGCCCGCGCCGCCTTCGAACGTGCGCTGCCCGCGCCCGCGACGGAGAGTCCGCCCCCGCCCGTTTGATCTCTGACAGGGACTGCCCTGGATCGCTCCCCCCATGGAGATCAAGACGATGAAAACCTCCCTTCTGATCGGCGGCCTCGCCGCCCTGGTGCTCGCCGCCGGCGGCGCCGTCGCCCAGCAGGCGCCGGAGCGGCCGGCCGCCGGTTCCGCCCGCGCCGACGCCGATGGCGACGGCCGCATCAGCCAGGCCGAGTTCGTCGGCCGGCGGCTTGAGCGCCTCCGCGTGGCCGACGCCGACGGCGACGGCGCCGTCTCGGCCGAGGAGCGCGGCGCGGCGCGCCAGGCGCACCGCGCCACCCGCATGGCCGCCCGCTTCGACCGGCTCGACGCCGACCGGGACGGCGTCCTCAGCCGCGCGGAGTTCGAAGCCGCCCGTGGCGGGGCCCGCACGCGAGCCCACGGCCGGAACGCCGCCCGCCCCATGCGCGCGGCCTCCCCGGTGGCCATCGCCGATGCTGAGGCCCGGCTGACCCAGGCCTTCGCGCGGCTCGACGCCGATGGCGACGGCTACGTCACCCAGGTCGAGCGGCGCGCCGCCCGCGCGGCGTCGCGGGCCAATCGCCGCGGGCCGGCGGCGCAGGCGTCGCCTTCGGCGCCTGCTTCGGAGTAAGGAAATGCCGGGCCCGGCGGTCGGCGACCTGTCAGCCCTCCCGACCATCATCGCAAGAGGGATGCTTGCCGCCGATCGCCGACCCGGACGAGGATCTGGTGCGCCGCGTCGGCGACGGCGACGCCGCGGCCATCCAGGCGATGGTGGCGCGCAAGCTGCCGCGCATGCTGGCGCTGGCGCAGCGGATGCTCGGCGATCCTGTCGAGGCCGAGGACGTGGCGCAGGAAGCCATGCTGCGGGCGTGGCGGCAGGCGCCGCGCTGGGCGCCCGGCCGGGCGAGGTTCGACACCTGGCTGCACCGCGTGGCCCTGAACCTCTGCTACGACCGGCTGCGCCGGCGGCGCGAGGTTCCGACCGAGACGCCGCCGGACCGGCCCGATCCCGGTCCGGGACCGGATCGGGGGCTGCTGGCCGCCGACGTCGGCTCCCGGGTCGATGCGGCGCTCGCCCGCCTGCCGGTGCGGCAACGCGAGGCGATCGTCCTGTGCCATTATCAGGAGCTGTCGAACATCGAGGCCGCGGCGCTGCTGGAGATCAGCGTCGAGGCCCTGGAAAGCCTGCTGTCCCGCGGACGGCGGGCGTTGAGAGCGGCGCTGGCCGATCTGCGGCCGGGGGCTGAAGGAGCGTGAGTATGATGACGGCGGAGAGATTTCTCGCCCTGGTCGAGGCGTGGGGCGCCGATCCGCGGCGCTGGCCGACGGACGAGCGGTCCGCCGCGGAAGCCTTCGCGGCGGCCCATCCGGGTCAGGCGCGCGCGGCCTTGGCGGAGGCGGAGTCGATCGACGCCCTGCTGCAGGCGTCCCGGTCGCCCGCGCCGTCCCTCGCCCTGCGCGACCGCGTGCTGGCGTCGGCCGCCACCGCGGGGCTGCAGGCCCGCCGTACCGGGCGGCGCTGGATGGACCGGCTGGGGCTCGCCCTCGGGGCCGGCTGGGCCGCCGCCGCCTGCGCCGGCGTGGCGGCGGGGGTCATGCTCGGCACGCATCTGACGGCCGATGCGGAAGCCGACGCCATCCTCTACCAGTCCTCCCTGCTCGGGCTCGACGACACGGAGGTCCTCGGGTGACCAGTCGCACGCTCCGGATCCTGCTGGGCGTATCGGTGGCGCTGAACCTCTTCGCCCTCGCCGCCGCCGGCGCCGCCGTGATCCGCTACCGGGCGGTGGAGGCGCGGATCGAGGCCGCCGACAGGCCTTCCCGCAACCGGCCGCCGGCGCTTGCGCTGGTGGAAGGCGTCGATCCCGACGTGCGCGAACACGTCCGCGAGACCCTGCGGCAGTCGGCGCGGGAGGTGCGGCCCGACTTCGAGGAAGCGCGGCTCAAGCGTCGTCAGGCGATCGAGCTGGTGCGCTCCGCCGATTTCGATCCCGTGCAGGTCCGGGCCCTGCTGGAACAGTCGCGCGCCGCCGAGCTGCGGGGCCGGGCGCGGATCGAATCGGACGCCGTCGGTCTGCTGCAGACGCTGGAGCCGGACGATCGCGCGGCCCTGGCGCCGGTCCTGACCCGCCGCGGCCGGTTCGCCGCGCGCGGCCCCCGCGACGACGCCCGCCGGGGGGGCGGCCGCCCGTCCCTAGGCCGCCCGCGCCCGGTCGCCGGCGTCCGCCTCGGTCGCCGGCTTCCGCATCGGCAGGTCGAAGCTCACCGTCGTGCCCCGTCCGGGTTCGCTGTCGATCGACAGCCGGCCGCCGTGCAGTTCGACGAGCGACTTGGTCAGGGCGAGCCCGAGGCCGGTGCCCTGGGTCGTCTTGGAATGCTGTCCCTCGACCTGCTCGAACGGGCGGGCCAGCCGCCTCACGTCCTCCGGCGCGATGCCGATGCCGGTGTCCGTCACCGCCACCCGCATCCGGTCCTGCCCCAGCCGCGACAGCGAGATGACGATGTCGCCGCCCTCGGGCGTGAACTTCACCGCATTGGAGACGAGGTTCAGGATCACCTGCTTCACGCCCCGATGGTCGGCGTCGATCTCCGGCAGGTCCGGCGCATCGACGGTCAGGTTGAGCCCCGCCTCGGCGACCTTGCCGCGCATCAGCCGCGCCACGTCCTCGACGATCTCGCGCAGCGACACGCGCTCGTAGTGCAGGGTCAGCTTGCCCGCCTCGATCTTCGCCATGTCGAGGATGTCGTTGATCAGGCTCAGCAGATGCTGGCCCGACTTGAGGATGTCCGCCGCATAGCCCTTGTAGCGCGGGTCGCCCAGCGGCCCGAACATCTCGCCGGCCATGATCTCGGAGAAGCCGTTGATGGCGTTCAGCGGCGTGCGCAGCTCGTGGCTCATGTTGGCGAGGAATTCGGACTTGGCCTGGTTGGCGGCCTCGGCCCGGGTCATCGCCACCTCGTACTTGCGCGCCAGGTGCGACAGCTCCTCCTCGCGCTGTTCGAGCGCCGACACCGTGGCCTGGAGGCGCTCCGCCGCCCGCTGCCGCTCCGCCTCCTTCTGCTTGATGGCCGTGATGTCCGCGGCGGACACCACCGAGCCGCCGTCCGAGGTGAAGCGTTCGACCAGCTGCAGCCAGCGGCCGTCATGCAGTTCGACCTCGCGGGCGCCGACCCGCCCGCCGGGAGCCGGCTGGTCCGAGCGGATGGCCAGGGCCGCGATCCGGTTCAGGTCGGCCTTCAGGGCCCCCTTGCGCAGCACGCCGTCCTCGAAGCCGAAGGCGTCCTGGAAGGCCTGGTTGCAGAGGATCAGCCGCTCGTGCCGGTCGAACAGCACGAAGGCGTCCGACACGCTCTCGATGCCGTCCCGCAGCCGGCTCTCGGCCGCCTGGGCCTGGGCCTTGGCGCGCCGCGCCTCGGTCGTGTCCAGCGCGATGCCGAGGATGGAGGAGAAGCCCTCCTCGCCGCGATCGCCGCGGGCCTGGCCGCGCGCGTCGATCCACCGCGTCCGGCCCTGGGGGTCGGGGGCGGGGAAGCTGACCTCGAACACGCCGTAGGTCTGGGCCTGACGCAGGGCGTGGTCGAAGGCGTCGCGAAAACGGGGGTGGATGCGCTCGATGAAGGTCTCGACCGGCACCGGGCCGCTGCGCTCCAGTCCCATCAGCCGGGCCATGTACTCCGAGACCGTGACCACTCCCGCGTCCACGTCCCAGTCCCAGACGCCGCACCGCGCCGCCTCGACCGCGCCGCGGAAGCGACGCTCGGAGGCCGCCCATTCGCGGCTGATCCCGAGCTGCCGCTGCTCCATCATGTACACGACCACGAGGGTGAAGAGGCCGATGGCCACCGGCGGCCCCAGCACCCACAGATCGGCGAGGCTGAAGCCGTCCGTCCGGGCGCCGCTGACGTCGCGCGCCACCAGCAGGACGTGGGCGGCGATCGCCAGCACCAGCACGTAGATGGCGATGCGAAGCCAGGCGGGCGGCGCCTTGTTGCGATCGGCGGCCCGTCGTCCCTGCGGTGTTATGCGGCGTTCCTCACCCCGCAAGGCGCTCTCCCGGACGATTCGACGGCGATGCCTGAATCTAGGCTGCGTCGCGGATTCGTGTCGAGGCGGCTTGTCCCGTCCGGTGCAATCAGGCCGCGCGGGTCGCCGGCGAAGCGGCTTCGACCGGCGGCGGGGCGAGCACGTCGGTGATGCCTTTCAGGACCTCGCGCGCCTCGCGGGCCATCATCTGCAGCTCCGGCGGCGCGTCCTCGGGCGCGTCGTCGACGGCGGCGGTCAGACGCTCCGCCAGCGCCATCAGCCGCGGCGCGGCGGCGATCAGCCGGGCCTGGAACTCGATCTGCTGCGGGTCGCGGTCGTATTCGGCGCCGGGCACGCGCCAGCCGCCCCAGTCGGCCCGATCGGTCACGACCACCGGATAGGTGCCGGGGTAGGGGTGGTGGGCGGTGTCCTCGGCCGTCTGCCACTTGTTGCGGGCCCGCATCAGCCGCCAGTTCTGGCCGGCCGCCGCCGCGGCGTCTTCCACCGGAAGCAGGAGCTCGTGGGCGAGGAACTCGCGGCCCAACCCCACATCGTAGGTGACCCGCACCGGCTCCTCGAAGCCCTTGGCCCAGACCGGCTGGACCTTCTCGATCTGGGCCCACGCGCCGACGCACTCGACCCAGACCTTCTGCCCCTTCTGGAATTGCGCGCGCGCCATGCCTTAGCTCCGGTCTCTCGTGCGGAACATGGCCGGCGCGCGGTGAACAGCGGGTTTGGCGACAGGGTTAAGCAGCCCTGAACGTCGGCGGTCAGGGCCGGGAGATGTCCTCCAGCGCCTCGCCCGCGTATTTTTCCTTCACCCGCGTTGACAGATCGCCCAGCGAGACCACGCCGACCAGCCGGTCGTCCTTGTCGAGCACCGGAAGCCGCCGGATCTGCCGCGATCCCATCGCCTCCAGAACCTCCTTCAGGTCTTCGTCGACGCGGGCGGTGTGCGGATCGCGGGTGATGTACTCGATCACCGGCGAGGTGCTCGCGGCGCCCTCGGCGATGGCGCGGATGCAGATGTCGCGGTCGGTGATGGTGCCGACCAGCCGGTCGCCGTCGGCCACCGGCATGAAGCCGAAGTCGCCGTCGCGCATCCGCGCCGCCACCTGCTGCAGGGTGTCGCCGGGACGGGCCACCTGCACGTCCTTGCTCATGATGTCGCGGATCTTCATGCGCCGTCTCCTTGCTGTCGGGTCGGCGACACAACCCGTGCCGCGACGGCGGGTTCCGCCGCCGCCGTCGCCGGGCTAGACCCGTCCGCGGACCCGGTGGAGAGCGTGCATGACGGCGGCGGACGAGGCGAAGGCGATACTCGCGCGACTGGGAGTCGACGGCCCCATCTGGAGCTCCGACGGCTTCGAGGCGCGGTCGCCGGTCGACGGCTCGGTCGCGGGGCGGCTGTCGGAGACCCCTGCAGAGGCCCTCGACGGCGTGGTCGCCCGGGCCGCGGCCGCCTTCGAGGTCTGGCGGCGCGCGCCCGCGCCCCGGCGCGGCGAACTGGTCCGGCTGTTCGGCGAGGAGCTGCGCGCGGCCAAGCCCGACCTCGCCCGCCTCGTCACCCTGGAGGCCGGCAAGATCGTCTCCGAAGGCCTCGGCGAGGTGCAGGAGATGATCGACGTCTGCGACTTCGCCGTCGGCCTGTCGCGCCAGCTCTATGGCCTCACCCTGCCCAGCGAGCGGCCCGGCCACCACATGCGCGAGACCTGGCAGCCGCTGGGGCCGGTGCTGGTCATCTCGGCCTTCAACTTCCCGGTCGCGGTGTGGGCCTGGAACGCCTGCCTCGCCCTGGTCTGCGGCGACCCGGTGATCTGGAAGCCCTCCGAGAAGACGCCGCTGACCGCGCTGGCGACCCAGGCGGTGTTCGAACGCGCCCTGGCCCGCTTCGGCGACGCCCCGGAAGGCCTGTCCCAGGTGGTCGTCGGCGGCCGCGACGCCGGCGAGGCCCTGGCCGCCGACCCGCGCATCCCGCTGGTGTCCGCCACCGGCTCGACCCGGATGGGCCGGGCGGTGGCGCAGACCGTCGCCGCCCGTCTCGGCCGCTCCCTGCTGGAGCTCGGCGGCAACAACGCCATGATCGTCACGCCCTCCGCCGATCTGGAGATGGCTGTTCGCGCGATCGCCTTCTCCGCCGTCGGCACCTGCGGACAGCGCTGCACCTCGCTGCGCCGCCTGCTGGTGCACGAGAGCGTCGCCGACGCCCTCCTGGCCCGCTTGAAAGCCGCCTACGGGTCCCTGCCGATCGGCGATCCGCGCGAGGAGGGGGTGCTGGTCGGGCCGCTGATCGACCCCGACGCCGCCGAGGCCTTCGAGGCGGCTGTCGCCCGGGCGGTCTCGGAGGGCGGCGAGGTGATCACCGGCGGCGGCCGACTGGACCGCGACGGAATCTACGTCCGCCCCGCCATCGTGCGCATGCCGGCGCAGACGGAGGTGGTCATGCACGAGACCTTCGCCCCCATCCTCTACGTCCTGACCTGGTCCGACTTCGACGAGGCGGTGGCCCTGCAGAACGCCGTCCCGCAGGGTCTCTCGTCCTGCGTCTTCACCGACTCGGTGCGCGAGGCGGAGCAGTTCCTGTCCGCCTGGGGCTCCGACTGCGGCATCGCCAACGTCAACATCGGCCCCTCGGGGGCCGAGATCGGCGGAGCCTTCGGCGGCGAGAAGGACACTGGCGGCGGCCGCGAGTCCGGCTCCGACGCCTGGAAGGCCTACATGCGCCGCCAGACCCAGACGGTGAACTTCTCCTCCGCCCTGCCGCTGGCCCAGGGGGTGCGGTTCGAGGTCTAGCCGGCGGCCGCCAGCGCCTCCGCCAGATCGCCGCGGCCGGCGACCTCCACCCGCTCCAGGCCCAGCCAGCCGGCCATCCGCTTGAGTTCCGCGGCCAGCCGTTCCGGCGTCGCCGCCGTCGTGTCCGGCTCGCGCCACGCCGCCTGCACCCGGAGCACGCCGGCCTGCCGGTCCGCCTTCAGGTCGACCCGCGCGGTGATCGCCTCGTCCTCGAGGAAGGGGAGGACATAGTAGCCGTGCGTCCGCCTGTGGGCCGGGGTGTAGATCTCCAGCCGCACCCGCGCGCCGAACAGCCGCTCGGTGCGGTCCCGGGTCCAGATCAGGTTGTCGAACGGCGACAGCAGGGCGTCGCCCTTCACCTTCCGCGGCCGCCGCGCGTCGGGCCACAGCCACGCTGTCCGCGCCCAGCCCTTCACCTGCACCGGCGTCAGCTCCCCGGCCTCGGCCAGCTCCGCCACCCGCGCCCGCGCGTCGGCCAGCGGCAGCCGGAAGTAGTCCCGCAGGTCGGCCTCGGTCGCCACCCCCAGCGCCCGCGCCGCGATGCGCACCAGCTCGCGCTGGGCGTCGGCCTCGTCCGGCGTCGGGGCCTCGACCACCGCCCGCGGCAGCGCCCGTTCGGTCAGGTCATAGACCCGTTCGAAACCACGCCGGGTCCGGGTGGTGATCAGCCCGGCCCAGAACAGCCACTCCAGCGCCCGCTTGCCGTCCGACCACGACCACCAGCCGGGGGCCCCGCGCGGACCTTCCGCGAAGTCGCCGCCGGTGACCGGCCCGCGCCGTTCGATCTCCCTCAGCACCTCGGCGACATAGTCCGCCCGTTCGCGGCCGAACCGCGCCACGCCGCCCCAGACGCCTTCGCCCGCCTGCGCCCGGGCCATGCGCCAGCGCAGCAGCGGCTGGCTCTCCACCGGCAGCAGCGACGCCTCATGGCCCCAGTATTCGAACAATCCCCGCCGCGCCCCCCAGGCCTCGGCCTCCAGCGCCTCGCGCGGATAGGCGCCCAGCCGCGAGAAGCCGGGCAGGTAGTGGGTCCGCGCCACCACGTTCACGCTGTCGATCTGCACCACCCCCAGCCGGCGCGCGAGGTCGCGGACATGCCTCCGGCCGGGCGCCGCGGGGGGCGTCCGGCCGAAGCCCTGGGCGGCCAGGGCGATGCGGCGGGCGGCGGCGGGGGAGAGGGTCTCGGTCACGGGCGGCACAATGTCGCCAACCCTCGTCCCTGGGGAGAGGGGAACCGGCGCCGGCGCCGATTCCCGCCAGCCTCGCCGCCCTAGGGGGTCCTTGCCGCCGGCAGCTCCGACGCCGCGCGGACCAGTTGCACGAACTCCGCCCGCTCGCCGTACGGATCCTCGCCCCGCGCGCCCTGGGCCTGCTCGAGGATCGCGGCCCAGCCGTAGTCGGCCGGCATCCAGGGATCGCCGCGCAGCTTCTGGCCGAAGGCGGCCACCGCCAGCGCCCAGCGGGTGCTTTCCGGCGGCTGGGCCGAGACCCGGCCGGCGGCGCGGTTGGCGATCACCTGCTGGATCAGCTGCGAGGTGCCCTCGCCCGGCTGCTTGTAACGCACCTGGACGAAGCCGATCTCGCCCGACGGATCGCCGCCGCCCACGCCGATCCGGTTCCGGTCGTACCGCCGCTCCGGAATCTGGCTCGGTCCGCCCACCGGGGTGATCTCGTACAGGGCCGTCACCGACGCGCCCGATCCGACCTCTCCCGCGTCGACGCGATCGTTGGCGAAGTCGGCCTCATTGAGCATCCGGGTCTCGTAGCCGATCAGCCGGTACTCGGCGACGCGCGCCGGGTTGAACTCGACCTGGATCTTGACGTCGTCGGCGATCGGGAAGGCGCCGCGGTCGAACATCGGTCCGAACAGCCGCCGCGCCTCGTTGAGATCGTCGACGTAAGCCGCCACGCCGTTCCCGGCCTGGGCGATGGTCTGCATGCGGGCGTCCTGGTAGTTGCCGCGCCCGAAGCCGTAGACCGACAGGTAGATGCCCGTCTCCCGCTTCGCCGCGACATAGTCCTCCAGCCGCATGTCGTCGGTGACGCCGACGTTGAAGTCGCCGTCGGTGAACATCAGGATGCGGTTGACCCGGTCGCGGGCGAAGTTGGCCTGGGCCTGGTCATAGGCGTTGGTCATGCCGGTCGCGCCCGCCGTCCCGCCGGAGGCGTAAAGGCTGGCCACCGCGCAGCGGATCTTCAGCTTCTGGTCGCCCCGCGTCGGCGCCAGGGTGGTCCCGGCCCCTTCCGCATAATAGGTCACCGCCACCGTATCCTGCGGCCGCAGCCGGTCGATGATCAGGTTCATCGAGCGCTGCGCCAGCGCCAGCTTGTCCGGACTGTCCATCGAGCCCGACACGTCGACGAGGAAGGTCAGGTTCAGCGGCCGCCGCTCGCGCTCGGACAGCTCATAGCCCTGCAGCCCCACGTGCACGATCTGCCGGCCCGGCGCCCAGGGCGCCGCCGCCACCGCGGTGTGGATCGCGAACGGCTCGTCCGCCGAGCGCGGCCGGGCGTAGCCGTAGTCGAAATAGTTGACCAGTTCCTCGACCCGGACGGCGTCCGCCGGCGGCGCCCGTCCCTCGTCGATGAAGCGGCGCACGTTGGCGTAGCTGGCCGTGTCGACGTCAATGGAGAAGGTCGAGACCGGTTCCTCCGCCACGCGGCGCACGGGATTGGGCGTGGCGTTCGGGTAGCGTTCCGTGTCGGGAACCACCCGGGCTCCCGGTCCGACGATCTGCCCCGGCGCCCGGGGCACGCGTGAGCCGCTGACCGCGAGCTCGCCTGCGGCGGGCGTGGCCACAGGGGGCGGCGGCGGCGGCGGGGGCGGCGGCATCGGCGGTGGCGGCGGCCCGTACGTCGCGCTGCCGGCCGGAGCCGCGCGCGTCGGCCTGTCGAACTGGCGGCGGTCCTCCGGAAGCGTGAATCCGTAGGCGCGACAGGCGGCGGACGTGGGCTCGCCGTCCTGCGCCGGGGTCGGCGCCGGGGCGGCGAGCGCCGGCCGGGTCGTCGCCGGGGCCGCCAGCGCCAGACACAGCAGCGCCGCCGTCGCGGCCTTTCCTTGATCGCGCCTCATCGGGAACTCCCCTGGTTGCATCGCCATTCAGCGGCGCAGCATCGGACCAAACTGTGGCCGCGGCTCCTGACGAAGTCTGATGCGCGGGCTGGCGCGTTGACCCCGGCGGCCTCACAATGCGCGTCCTCGAACACAGGGGGCGGGCGATGGCGGAACCCACCGGCGGACTGGAGCTGGGCCATGTCGCGGCCCTGCTGGGCGCGGCGGTGGTCGCCGTGCCCCTGTTCCGCCGGCTCAAGCTGGGCTCGGTCCTCGGCTACCTCGCCGCCGGTCTCGCCATCGGCCCCTTCGGCGTGGGCCTGTTCCGCGAGCCGGAGACCATCCTCCACGTCGCCGAGTTCGGCGTGGTCATCTTCCTGTTCATCATCGGCCTCGAGATGCGGCCCTCGCGCCTCTGGGGGCTCCGGCGGGAGATCTTCGGTCTCGGCGCCGCCCAGGTGGCGGTCGCCAGCCTGCTGCTCACCCTCACCGGCATGGCCGCCGGCCTCAGCGTGCCGGTCGCCTTCGTCGTCGCCTCGGGCTTCGTGCTCAGCTCCACCGCCGTGATCATGCAGATGCTCGACGAGCGCGGCGAACTGGCTTCGCCCGGAGGTCAGAGAGCCGTATCGATCCTGCTGCTCGAGGACCTGGCCATCGTGCCGCTGCTGGCGGTGGTTGCGGTGCTCGCCTCGGCCATGGGGCTGGCGGGGGAGGCGGGTCCGCCCCTGTGGCGCACCCTCGGCCTGGCGGCCGGGGCCGTCGTGCTGGTCTTCGTTTCCGGCCGCTACCTGATCAATCCGGTGTTCCGCATCCTCGCCCGCTACGGCGGGCGCGAGGTGATGACGGCCGCCGCCCTGCTGGTCGTGGTGGGGGCGGCCTGGCTCATGAACCTCGGCGGTCTGTCGATGGCGATGGGCGCCTTCCTGGCCGGGGTCCTGCTGTCGGAATCCAGTTTCCGGCATCAGCTCGAGGCCGACGTCGAGCCGTTTCGCGCCATCCTGCTCGGCCTGTTCTTCCTGAGCGTCGGCATGTCGCTGGACCTCGGCGTGGTCCTTGCCGACTGGCAGGTCATCGTCGGCGGGGTCATCGCCTTCATGGCCGTCAAGGCCGTGGCCATCTACGGCGTGGCCCGCCTGTTCCGGGCCCGCGAGCGCGAGGCGGTCGAACGGGCCGTGCTGTTCGCCCAGGGCGGCGAATTCGCCTTCGTGCTCTACGCTGCGGCCCTGTCCGCCGGCCTGTTCGACGCCCGCCTCGCCGCCTCGGCGACGGCCGTGGTCATCCTCTCGATGGTGCTGACGCCGCTGACCACCCTGGCGGTCGGCCGCTTCATGCCGCCGGACACCATCGACCCTGACGCCGCCGACGGGGTCGACCGCGCCCGCGACCTGCGCGAGCGGGTGCTGATCATCGGCTTCGGCCGCTTCGCCCAAGTGGTGTCCCAGCCGTTGCTGGCCCGGGACGTCGACGTCTCGATCATCGACCTGGACGTGGAGATGATCCAGGCCGCGGGCGATTTCGGCTTCAAGGTCTACTACGGGGACGGCGCCCGGCTCGACGTGCTGCGCGCCTCCGGCGCCGGCGAGGCCGAGACCATCCTCGTGTGCGTCGACAAGCCCGACGTGGCTGACCGCATCGTGGAGCTGGTCAAGGCCGAGTTCCCGCTGACCAAGCTGTTCGTCCGCGCCTTCGACCGCGGCCACGCCATCCGGCTGATGCAGGCCGGGGTCGAGTACCAGGTGCGCGAGACCTTCGAGAGCGCCCTGCTGTTCGGCCGGGAGGTGCTGCTCGACCTGGGCTTCAACGACAACGAGGTCGAGGAGACCCTCGCCGACGTGCGGCGTCGCGACCAGGAACGGCTGACCCTCCAGCTGGCGGGAGGCGACATCACCGCCGGCCGCCATCTGATGCGCGGCAACATCGCGACCACCCGCCCCGAGCCCTACGTCCGTCCGCGGCGCGAGGGGCGTCCCCTCAACGAGGAGGCGGCCGAGGCCCTGGCGGAGGACGAGGAACGCGAAAAGGCCGGCGTCTGACGACGCCGGCCCTCGCATCCGCTGTGGCGGTCCAGCCCTACATTGAGGACTGGATCTGCTGGGCGCGCTGCAGGTGCGCCTCGATTTTCGGCGCCACCGAACGGGCGTGCGCCGCCAGCGGGGAATCGCTGTCGGCGAAGCCGCGGTGCAGGGTCAGGGCCTCCTGGTGGGCGGCGACCTGCTGGTCGATGTAGGCGCGGTCGAAGGTCTCGGCCGAGGCCGAGCGCAGGTTGTCCAGCAGGCCCTGGCGGCGCTCGTCGAGCTCGGTGGGGACCTGGGCCTGCGGCGCGGCCTGCGGCAGCATGGCCTTCATCGCGTTCGAGGCGGCCGTGTGATCGGTCTTGATCATCTGGGCCAGCTCGCGGATCTGGGCGTTCTGGGTCCGCTCGAGGGCGATGTCCGCGGCCATGATCTCGTACATGTCGCCTTCGGCGGCGTTCGAGATGTAGGCGCCCTGGGTGTTGGCGCCGACCGTGGCGGCCGACATCTGGCCCACCGGTGCGGCCGCCATGTCCTGGGCCTTGTCGACGACCTCGGGGCTGCGTTCCTGCTGACAGGCGGCGAGAAGGGCGGCGCAGGCGGCGCCGGCGAGAAGCGTTCTGATCATGGTTTCCTCCATCGGATGAGCACCGAAACACGCCCCGTGCGGCGAGGGTTCCGGATTGGCGCCCCGCGGGACTTTCGGTGTATGCAGCCGACCCGATGGACCGCCGCCTCTCGATCGCCCCGATGATGGACTGGACCGACCGGCGCTGCCGGGCGTTCCATCGCGCCCTGACGGGCCGGGCGCTGCTCTACACCGAGATGGTCACTGCGCCGGCGGTGATCCACGGCGACCGCGAGCGGCTGCTGGGCTTCGATGAGCTCGAGCACCCGGTGGCGCTGCAGCTCGGCGGATCCGATCCCGGCCAGTTGGCCGAGGCGGCCCGGATCGGCGAGCAGTTCGGCTACGACGAGATCAATCTCAACGTCGGCTGCCCGTCCGACCGCGTGCAGTCCGGCCGGTTCGGCGCCTGTCTGATGCGCGAGCCGGAGCTCGTGGCTGAGTGCATGGCCGCGATCCGCGAGGCGGTCTCCGTCCCCGCCACCGTCAAATGCCGGATCGGCGTGGACGACCAGGACCCGGAGGTGGCCCTGTTCGCCCTCGTCGACGCCTGCGCCGCGGCCGGGGTCGAGGTCTTCATCGTCCACGCCCGCAAGGCCTGGCTGCAGGGCCTGTCGCCGAAGGAAAACCGGGACGTGCCGCCGCTCGACTACGCCCTCGTCCGGCGGCTCAAGCGCGAGCGGCCGCACCTGTCGGTCAGCCTGAACGGCGGCGTCGCCTCGCTGGACGAGGCCGAGGCCCACCTCGACGACGCCGACGGGGTCCGGCTGGACGGCGTAATGCTGGGCCGCGCCGCCTACCATGAGCCCGCCATCCTCGGGCAGGCGGACCGCCGCCTGTTCGGCGCCTCCACCCCTGACGTCGACGCCTTCGCAGCCATCGACCGCTACCGGCCCTACATGGCCGCCCGGCTGGAGGAGGGCGTTCCGCTCGCGGCCATGACCCGCCACATGCTCGGGTTGATGCACGGCCGGGCCGGGGCGCGGGCCTTCCGGCGCATCCTGACCGTCGAGGCCGTCCGGCCCGGCGCCGGGCTGGAGGTGGTGGACCGGGCGGTCGCCGCGGTGCGCGAGGCGGAGGCCCGGCAGGCGTCCGGCGCCGCCGCGGCCTGAGGCCGGGTGCGTCCCTGACGACACACTCCGCCCCCGGCGACGGTTAACCGGAGCCGCAGGGGGAACGCCGCGGCGCCGCTTCGCATTGGCCTGACAGGAGTCCGCCATGCCCAAGAGCCCGCCCGCCAAGCCTGACCTGCGCCTCGTCTCCTCGGAGGCCGCCGTCTACGACCTGATGCGGCAGCCGGAGAGCACCGCCGAGCGCGTCAAACGGCTTCAGCTTGAGGCCCGGGCCCTCGCGGTCGAGCAGGTGGAGGCGCTGGAAAAGGTGCTGCTGCAGGCGGCCGCCATGGCGAAGGAGATCGCCGACGGCGGCGACGCCTATCCCGTCGGCGCCCGCGAACTGGCGTCCCGGCTGAACGCCGACCTGCCCGCCAGGGCCGAGACGCTCAAGGCCATCGTCGGCCGGGCCCTCTAGGCCGGCCGCGGCCGACGCCCGCCGCGCAGACGGCGCGCCAGACGGAACACGACGATCGCCAGCACGACCAGCAGCGCTGGCGCCAGCACCGGCGCGAGGAAGGCCACGAGCACCGTCAGCGCCGCCAGCACGTCCTCGATCAGGGAGACGACCGGATTGCCGAGCCCGCCCGTGGTCGCGGTGGAGCCGACCCGCGCCCCGGTCTGGGCGGCGTTGAAGGCGAGGGCGGCGGGGGCGCCGACGATCAGCCCGGCCACGGCCGCCGTGGTCGGGTCGACCGCCCAGAACACGCTGCCCGCGGCCACCGCGCCGGCCAGCGGCCGCGTCACATAGCCGACGGCGTTCAGGGCGTGGTCCACGGCCGGGATCTTGTCGCCCGCGAACTCGGCGACCGTGGCCGTGGCCAGCGCCGCCACCGCGGGCCAGGAGACTAGCCACTCCATCTGGTCGATCAGCCGCACGCCGAACAGTCCGAACTTCGCCGCCAGCGCCAGCATCAGCAGCGGGAGGAAGGTGCGCAGGCCTGTCGCCGACGCCAGGCCGAGGCCCAGCAGCGCCGGCAGCACCCAGGTCTGCAACGGTCCCGCCGCCGCGCCGATGGTCTCCAGTTCGAACCCGGACATGGCGGCTCCTCCGTCGCACCGACCGATAATGCGCGGGAACGGCCCGGCGCTCCAACCGCTTCTCCGGCGACGCACGCCAGGGAGAGCCTCGATGGATGACCGCTTTGAAAACCGCGCCGAACGGATCGCCGGGCAGGAGCGCAGGATCCAGGCCGGCATCGACGCGAAGGGGTCCGGCGGCGGGGGCGGCGAGGGCGCGGTCCAGGCCGGCGCGCGCCGCTACCCCGAACCGCCCTTCCCGGAACAGCACCAGCGCAAGCCCGGCGACGAGGCCGCGCTGGACCCGGCGCCGATGTACGACGCGCCGTTCTGGAAGGGATCCGGCAAGCTGGACGGCATGGCCGCCATCGTCACCGGCGGCGACTCCGGCATCGGCCGCGCCGTGGCGGTGCTGTTCGCCCGGGAGGGCTGCGACGTCGCCATCTGCCACCTCGACGAAACCCGGGACGCCGAGGACGCGAAGGCCGCGGTCGAGGCCGAGGGCCGCCGCGCCGTCCTGCTCAAGGGCGACGTCGCCGATCCGGACTTCGGCGAGGCGGCGGTCCGGGCGACCCTCGACGCCTTCGGCCGCCTCGACGTGGTGGTCCCCAACGCCGCCTTCCAGGAGCACGTCGAGGCGCTGGAGGACCTGACGCTCGAGCATTTCGACCGGACGCTGAAGACCAACCTCTACGGCTACTTCAACCTGGTGAAGGCGGCGGTCCCGCACCTGAAGGCCGGCGGCTCCATCGTCATGACCGGTTCGGTGACGGGCCTGCTCGGCAACGAGAACCTGCTGGACTATTCGATGACCAAGGGCGGCATCCACGCCTTCGCCCGCTCCCTGGGCACGCACCTCGCGCCGCGCGGAATCCGGGTCAACGTCGTCGCTCCCGGTCCCGTGTGGACGCCGCTGAATCCCGCCGACCAGCCGGCGGAGAAGGTCGCGAAGTTCGGCGCCCAGACGGTGATGAAGCGGCCGGCGCAGCCGGAGGAGATCGCCCCGGCCTATGTCTTCCTCGCCTCGCCCCAGTGCTCCAGCTTCATCACCGGCGAGATCCTGCCGATCATCGGCGGCTACACCGGCGGCTGATCAGGCCAGCACGTCGTCGTACTCGGGGTGCCGGCGGTGCCACAGGACGGCGTAGCTGCAGCGCGGCTGCAGCTTCAGCCCCTCCTGGCGGGCGTGCGTCGCCAGCGCCTGCATGAAGCGGCCCGCGGCCCCGCCGCCCCGCAGGGCCGGATCGGCCTCGACATGGAGGATCACCCGCGTTCCGTCCCGCACCGCATAGTCGGCGAAGACGAGACGCGTGACGCCCTCGCTGTCGGCGAAGCCCTGCTCGAAACGGTGCTCGTCGCGCACGTCGCGAAAACCGGTCATCGGCTCCTCCCTCTGTCCAACAGCGGACACACGCAGAAGGACTGTGCGCGGGCGGACGTTCCGCTGTTCACGGGCATCGGTCGACCGCTGTGGCGCCCGCGCCTCAGGGCGCGCGGTCGCCCAGCAGGTTGATCAGGCCGAAGACGCTCTTCACCGTGAACCAGACGCTGATCAGGAACCACAGCAGGCCGAACAGCACCAGGAAGGGAATCCCGATCAGGACGACCGACATCACCACGCTGACGGCGATGGCGATCCAGCAGGCGATGGTCCACCAGAACACCGACCAGAACAGGCGGATCTGCGCGTCCAGGTGCTGCAGCGGCACCCCGCTGGCCGAGCTCCGCCCGGCGTAGGCGACGACCAGTCAGACCAGCACCAGAAGATTGGCGCTCGGGATCGACAGGATGTAGAGCGCCCAGCCCGCGAGCGCGGCGGCCTTGCCGTCGTCGCTGCGGGGGAGGTCGCGCTGCTCCGGGGGCGTATGGGCCATCTCGTCTCTCCTCAGATCCACCAGCCGCGGGGACTGGCGATCGCCCGCCCCGATTTGAGCGCCCAGACTCCCGCCGCGCCCCGGATCACCGTCCACAGGGCCAGTCCGAACAGCAGGGGCACGCCGAGGGCGAAGGGCGCGGCCAGCAGGATGACGCCCATCACCGCGACCACGGCCGCCGTCCACAGGGTGCGCTGCTGGTAGATGAAGTGGGTCCGGGCCTCGGCCTCCTCCGGCCCGGGCCGCCCCGTGACCGCCACCAGTCCCACCAGCGCCGAGACGCCGAGGGTCGGCACCGCGAACAGGATGAGGGCGTAGATGGCGTACAGGTTCGCGCCTCCGGCCAGCGAGGGCGGCGTCTCGCGACGGCGGCCCGGGCTGCGGAATTCCGGCGACGGCTCGAAGATCGAGCTCGCGCGGATCGGGTGCGGCCGGGAGATCGCCTGGCTCTCCGCGGGCTCCGAACTCGCCGGCTCCGGACTCGCCGGCTCCGGCTCCGCCGCCGACTCATCCTCCCGCGCCGGCGCGACCTCGCGGGGCCGTCCCTGCAGCGACTCCGCCGAGGCGAAGCCGATCAGGGCGTCGTCGTCGTCCGCGTTTCGGGGCTCGCCGGTCTCGGCCATCGGGGATCCTTCAGCTCGACCTCAGGTATGACCGCCCCGTCCGCGCGGCGCAACCGGCGGCGGCCTCAACGGCCCAGCACCACCTCGCAGCCGGCCGCCGCGGCCCCGGGCAGCGCGCCGGGCTTCTCGATGCGCACCGCGCAGCGCCGCACCCGTCCGTCCTCCAGACAGGCGGTCGCCAGGCGCTCGGCGAAGGTCTCCACCAGCCCGACGTGACCCTCGGCCGCGATCGCCCGCGCCGCCGCGGCGATGGTCTCGTAGTTCACCGTGTCCGCCAGCCGCTCGACCACCTGCGGATCCAGCGTCAGGCTGACGTCGATGACCAGCCGCTGCAGCCGCCCCTGTTCGTGATCGTAGACCCCGATCCCGGCCTCGATCTCCAGCCCGCGCACGAACACGGCCAGTCCCTCCGGCGCCGGCGGCGTCGCGGCGGGGAAGGGGAGGGGGGACGATGCGGCCACGGGCCTACTCCAGGATGTCCGGGGTCTTCCAGGCCAGATGCTGGCCCCCGTCGACGGCGATCATCTGCCCGGTCACGAGCTCGGCGTCCACCAGCCAGCGCACGGCCGCCGCGACGGCCTCCGGGCTGCCCGGCCTCTGCAGCAGGGTCCCGGCCGCTTCCGCCGCGAACTCCGCCTCGCTCTGGTGCACCGACGGCAGGGTCGGCCCCGGCCCCACCCCGTTGACCCGGATGCGCGGCGCCAGCGCCTGCGCCAGGGTGCGGGTCGCCCACCACAGGGCGCTGCGCGACAGGGCGTAGGAGAAGAAGCGCGGATCCGGCTTCAGCACCCGCTGGTCCAGCAGGTTGACGATGCAGCCGCCGCCGGCCGCCGCGGCGGCGAAGGCCTCCGCCAGCACCACCGGCGCCCGCAGGTTGGTCTCCATGTGCCGGTCCCAGGTGGCGCGGTCCAGCCCGCCGACCCGGTCGTCCTCGAAGGCGGAGGCGTTGTTGACCAGCACGGTCAGCGGACCGACAGCTTCGGCGGCTGCAGGGATCAGCGCCTGCGCCTCCGCCTCGACGGCGAGGTCGGCGCGCACCGTCGCGGCGCGTCGGCCCAGCGCGCGCGCCTCCCCGGCCACGGCTTCCGCCGCTTCGGCCGACGAGCGGTAGTGGATGGCGAGATCGAAACCGGCCCGGGCCAGCTCGAGACAGATGGCCCGCCCGATGCGCCTGCCGCCGCCGGTGACCAGCGCGGCCCCGCGGCGGCCGGCCGGATCAGTCAACCCGGCCGAACTCGACGAAGTTGATCAGGGCGAGGACGGCGACGAAGCCGAGGATGATGGCGAGGGCCAGCATGGGGTGCTCCTTGTTCGCCCCGGCAATAGAGCGGCGGAG
>Ga0233425_10001072_pt1 | contig 64751 bp, 50 predicted proteins | sample Watercolumn_Towu_2_FD_181712 | JGI IMG/M metagenome (GOLD analysis project Ga0233425, IMG submission 181712) | Freshwater microbial communities from Lake Towuti, South Sulawesi, Indonesia - Watercolumn_Towuti2014_140_MG | ecosystem: Environmental > Aquatic > Freshwater > Lake | place...
TGTCGAACAACGGCACGGTGGACTACGGCACGATTTCGGCCAAGAGCCTGAGCGCTACCGACGTCACCAAGCTGCCCGATCGTGACGTGACGATGACGATCAACTGCGAGGCGGCCACCAAGGTTGGATTCAGCGTTGTGGATAATCGGGATGGGACGGCGTCCGACATTGTGAAGATCGTCGATCCGGCCGCCGGGTGGGTGCCTCCCTTGGGCCTGGGTGCAGTGGATGGAAAGAACCTGGGCGGCTATGGAATCCAGGCCCGTGTCGCAGATGCGACGGCAGACGGCGCCGCCGTTGGCGACGTTGTGATCGAGAATAGTCAGAACGTTGATTCTCTATCGATGTACGGAAACTATGTGGTGACCAGCTGGGGAACATCGTGGTCCGATACCGAGGGCGGAAGGTCCCATGCGTACAAGACCATTTCGCAGGTCCTTCGCATCGTCGGCGCCCTGAACAGCACGGCCAACCTGCCGTCGCTGACATCGAACGTTGAACTGGACGGTTCGGCCACGATCACGTTGGCGTACCTGTAATCGGCTTGACCCGGACGCCTCGTCGAAACCCGCATCGCAACGATGCGGGTTTTTTCATGCGCGTGCGCTGCGGAGCGGTGTGCTGTTGCGCCGGTCAGAGATTGGCGGTTTCAACATTTGAAGATTCGGTGATTAAGCCCACACCGCGCATAGACCAGACTTCAGCTGTCCCCGCCCGGCAACGCCGACGGAGCACCCAAAGCCCCCACATCTGAAAGGAAATCGATCATGAACATCTCCACTCAACTGCGTAACGGTCTGCTGCTGACAATGCTGGCCACGGCTTGCTCTGGCGCGTTTGCGGCAGAAAGCGCGGACCTGGCGGTCAAGGGCGTGATTCGCCCCTCGGCTTGCTCAATTGCCCTGTCGAACAACGGCACGGTGGACTACGGCACGATTTCGGCCAAGAGCCTGAGCGCTACCGACGTCACCAAGCTGCCCGATCGTGACGTGACGATGACGATCAACTGCGAGGCGGCCACCAAGGTTGGCTTTCGCGTTGCGGACAATCGGTTAGGAACGGAGTCCTGGATTTTGGACGACGTCGATCCGAAAGCCGAGGGTATCTATCCCCTAGGCCTGGGTGCCGTGGACGGCAAAAATCTGGGCGCCTATGGCATTCAGGCCCGTGTCGCAGACGCGACGGCAGACGGCGCCGCCGTGGGCGACGTTGTGTATGCGGACTACGCAAGTAGTGGTTCTCTATCGCTTTACGGAAACTATACGAATGTGAACGAGGTAGTGTCGTGGTCTGACACCGGCGGCGGCACCCCTCATGCGTACAAGACCATCTCGCAAGTCCTCCGAATCGTCGGCGCCCTGAACAGCACGGCCAACCTGCCGTCGCTGACATCGAACGTTGAACTGGACGGTTCGGCCACGATCACGTTGGCGTACCTGTAATCGGCTTGACCCGGACGCCTCGTTGAAACCCGCATCGCAACGATGCGGGTTTTTTTTCGGCCGTCTGCCGCGTGCCAAGCATTGGCCCCCAACAGTTTCTGACACGTGATTGCGCTACAGTTAGCCCCACACGATTTGTCCACTTCAATAAAAGGCTATCCGATGTCTGATTTTGTAGTCGATCGCGTATTGCTCACTAATGACGATGGTATCGACGCGCCGGGCTTGCGTGCGCTGGAGGACGTGGCGGCCGCGCTGGCGCGCGAGGTATGGATCGTCGCGCCCGAACATGACCAGAGCGGCACCTCGCATTCGATCAGTCTGCATGCGCCGCTGCGCATCGCCGCACACGGCGAGCGCCGCTTTGGCATTTCGGGCACGCCCGGCGATTGCGTGGTGATGGCCGCGCGCCAGATCATGCGCGACACGCCGCCAGACCTGATCCTGTCCGGCATCAACCGCGGCGGCAACCTTGGGCTGGAAACGGTCTTCTCGGGCACGGTCGGCGCGGCGATGACGGGCATGCTGCTCGGCATCCGCTCGATCGCGCTGAGTCAGGTGTTCACTGATCGCAACGCCGTAAAGTGGCATACCGCGCGCGCCCTGGCACCGGGCGTGATCCGCCAACTGGTGGCCACCGGCTGGAGCGACGGCGCGTGCCTTAACGTGAATTTTCCCGATGTGGAACCCGACGCAGCCGGGCCGTTGACGGTATCGCGGCAAGGCCGCGGGCTGGTCCAAGCTATCGACGTGCGCGCGCACGTCGATCCGCGCGGCATTCCTTATCACTGGCTGCAGTTTTCCCGGGCACCGCGCGCCGATGTGGACGACGCGGAGGCCGTGGTGGTGGCGCGCGGCGCCATTGCAGTGACGCCGCTGCAGTTTGAACGCACGGCCGACGATGTTGCCCGCGATCTCGCCGCCGCGCTCGGCGGGCGCCAGTAATTGCGCCCTTAGGTTGCAGACTGAGGATTCCGGCTTGCCTGTAGCAGATTCCAGGCACCAGTGTCGACGGGCGACGGGCGGCCAGGCCAGCGGCAGTCATGGGCCAGCGCCCCCGGCGCCCCCCTCATCGGCCGCCGCAGTCATCGCCCGAAATAGCCCCCAGAAATCAGCCGCGCCCCACCTCGGACTCACGCATCAACAGTGCCACCGGGAGCGTCGCAAAGGTGTCCTTGACGCGCAGCCAGCCCGCGTGCGACGTGAGGCTGTGGCCAGTCAGCGCGTCGGTCCAAGCGCCGTCGCCCACGTGCAGGCCCGTGTCGCGCCAGCATTGCGGCGGCACGCGCGGCAGGGACTGATCGACATGCCGCGCCGCCAGCCGCGTGACTGCCACCACCATCTGCACGTTGCCGCATTGCCGCGCAAACGCCAAGACGTTGTCCGCCAGCTCTCCGCTTGCCGATAGCGGCGTGTAGCTGCCCTGCGCGAACAGGTCGGGTTGCGCCTGGCGCAGCTTCAGCGCGCTGCGGATCAGTTGCTGCTTGATGCGGCCGTCCTGCCAGTGCGAGAGCCAGTGCGCCCAGCCCGCGCGGCAGTCGTGTTGCGCCTGCAGGCGCGCGTAATCCGGGGCACGCCGATTGTCGGGATCAACGAGACTGAAATCCCACGTCTCGTTGCCCTGATAGCGGTCAGGCACGCCCGGCGCGGTCAACTGAAGCAGCGTCTGCGCCAGACTGTTCAGCGCACCGGCAGGGCCGATCCGCGCGGCAAAGCGCCCGATCCGTTCCAGCACGCTGTCGGCCTCGCCGCTGGCCAGCGCAGGCAGAAAGGCTTCGCACGCGGCTTCGTATTCCTCGTCCGGATGCGTCCAACTGCCATGCCGCTTGGCTTCGCGAATCGACTTGCGTTGCCACGCCAGAATCCGCTCGACAAACGCACGCTGCGTCTCTTCCGATTGCAGTGCGAGAGGATCCGCTGGCCACGCGCCCACCAGCGTCTGATACAGCATCAGGCGGTCCACGCCATCGGGGCCCTTTGGCGATGCAATCAGCAGCGGCGCAAGTTGCGCTTCCCAGCTCGCCACGGCGTCGGCCCATTCGTCGGGCAGTTCGCTCAGTATTGCCAGCCGCATGCGCGCATCCTCGCCACGCTTGTGGTCGTGCGTGGCGACGGCCAGCATGGCGTGGGCGAATGCCTTGCGCCGCGCGGCCATGCGATCGTGAAAACGCGCCGGCGCCATGGCCAGCGTGCCGGGATCGCTGCCCACTTCATTGCGCGACAGCAGGCGTCCGTAGCGATAGAACGCCGTGTCCTCGGTCGATTTGGCGGCCAGCGCCGGCATCAGTTGCTGAAGCTTGGTGCGTAGCACGCCCGCGGGTGTGTCCAGCGGTGCGTCATCGCGCAGGCGCTGCACGATGAAATCGAGCGCCGCCGCTTCGTCAGGCGACAAATGCGCGCGCGCCGCGTTGGCTGCGGACGTGACCATGTTGTCGTCATCGGTGGCGTCCCGCTCGTCATCGGCGCTGGCATCGCCGTCATTGCCGGAAAGCGCGCGGACGTCATCACGCCCGGTGTAATAGCTGCGGTACACGGGAATCGCCGTCATGAAGGCCGACAGCGCGCGATGTAGCGCGTGACGGCTCAGGTCGCGCGTGATCGGCTGCGCACGGGCCGCGTCGTGCAGGCGCGTGCACAGCGCGTCGACTTCGGCCACCAGATGGCGCGCCAGCACGCGATGACGTCCGGCGCGGACTTCGTCGGAGAATTTGCGGTCGCTGCCGCTGATGCCCATCCACAGCATATTCAGCCGTGCTTCGCCGCGCAGGTCGTGCATCACGGCGCTGACTTCGTCCATGAAGTCGTAGCCGGTCGTGCCGTCCGTCTGCCAGTTGCGCGGCAGCGGTTCGTTCTCGCCAAGAATTTTCTCGACCACCAGCCACGGATGCATCAGTGCCAGCGGCGCGGGCCGCCCGGCGCGCAACGTATCCAGACGCGCGCGCACGCGGCGGCAATAGCCTGCCGGATCGGCCAGCCCGTCGACGTGGTCGATGCGCACGCCGTCGATCCAGCCCTCGCGATAGAGCCGGAACACCAGCGCGTGCACCGCTTCGAACACGTCTTCGCATTCCTCGCGCACGCCGGCCAGATCCGTGATCTCGAAGAAGCGCCGGTAGTTAAGCGTCGCCGCGCCCGCTCGCCACCACGTCAGCCGGTAGTGCTGCTGTTCGAGCAGCCGGTGCAGCGCCTCGGGCTCGTGCGCGATGTCGTCGGAAATATCCTGACTGACGCAGGACTCGCACAGCGGCAGATCGAGGTCGCCATAGCGCAGGCTTGGCGCGCCATCGTCATGGCGCTGCACGGTCAGGGCGCCGGATTGCACGATGTTCCAGTATGGCTCGCCAAGGATCGGCAGCACGACCTTGCCGCGCAGGTCTGCGTCGGGGCACTGCCAGTCGATGTCGAAATAGTGCGCGTAAGGGCTTTGCGCGCCGCGCGCCAGCACATCGCGCCACCATGCGTTGTGCATCGCGTCGGCCGCCATGTGGTTCGGCACGATATCGAGCACGATGCCAAGACCCGCGGCGCGCGCGCGTTCGGCCAGCGCCAGAAAGCCTGCTTCGCCGCCAAGCTCGGGATTGATGCGCGTGAAATCGGTGACATCGTAGCCGTGCGTGGATCCCGGCCGCGCCGTGGTGATCGGCGACAGGTACAGATGGCTGACGCCAAGGCCGGCGTAGTAGGGCACCAGATCGGCGGCGTCGGCAAACGTGAATCCCGCGTGCAGTTGCAGCCGCGCCGTCGCGCGTGGCACGCCGGCGTGGTTTAGATCGGCGGATTGCGTCATGGCGATGTGTTGGGCGAATCGGATGCGGGATGCAGGCAGGCGATGCAGCAGTACCCGGGCAGCGTGCCCGCAGTCAGCGACGCGATGGCACCGGCCTGGCTGGCGTGCAGCATCTGCCCGCCATCGCACTCCACCTGCACCGGTGCTTCGCCCAGATTGAGCCAGATCGCCAGATGGCTGCCGTCGCCCATGCGCCAGCGCGCCACCAGTGCCTTGTCGGCAAGCGGCGTGACGCCGGCGGTGCGGCAATCGCGCAGACGCGGCACGATTTCGTGTCGACGAATCGACAGCAGCTCGCCGTAGTAGTGGTTCCACGCGCGGCAATAGCCGTCGGTGTCGTCGCAAACGGGGCGCGACGCGTCGAAGGTTTCGATTGCGTTCGGATCCGATATCTGCGCCGCGCGTGCGTCGTCTCGGAAGGCGCTCGACGCGGCGAATTCGCGACGGCGTCCGTCGCGCACCGCTTGCGCCAGTTCGGGCGGATGATCGGTGAAGTACAGGAACGGCGTGCGAGCACCGTGCTCCTCGCCCATGAAGACCAGCGGAATCTGCGGGCACAGCAACTGCAACGCCACGGCGGCGCGCAGCGCATCGGGATCGGCCAGCGCAGCCAGCCGTTCACCGAAGGCGCGGTTGCCGGTTTGATCGTGGTTCTGCAGGAACATCACGAACGCTGTCGGCGAAAGCCCGGCGCTGCGCTGGCCGCGCCGCACCTCGCGCCCTTGCATGGGACCGTCGGCGTCGCCGCTGCGGTGCGGTGAGACCTCGCCCTGCCACGCGAATCCTTCGGACAGCACGCGCGCCAGATGATGCAGCGCCGGTACGCCGGGTTGTTGAGTGCGCGCGGCGCCCGGCAACGGCGCCTGGTATTCGCGATAGTAGCCGTCGTGTTCGTCCGTCAGCAGCACATGCAGCGCGTGATGGGCGTCATCGTTCCATTGCGCGTCGAATCCGGCCTGCAGCAGGCTCGCGTCGTTGTGGTCGTTTTCCAGCACCAGATGGATATGGCGATTGGGCAGGCATTCGCGCAGCGTGGCGGCCAGCTGCGGCAGCCAGCCTTCGTCTTCGATCGCGTGCACCGCATCCAGACGCAGGCCGTCGAAGCGGAACGATTCGAGCCAATAGCGTGCGTTCTCGCCGAAGAAGCGACGCACTTCTGCGCGGCGGAAATCGATGGCGGGGCCCCACGGCGTCTGCCGGTCCTCGCGAAAGAAGGCGCTCGCGTAGCGATGCAGGTAATTGCCTTCGGGGCCGAAGTGGTTGTACACCACATCGAGCAGGACCATCAGTCCCAGGCCGTGCGCGGTGTCGATCAGCGTGCGCAGATCGTTCGGGCTGCCGTAGCTGTGCTGCGGCGCAAACGGCAGCACGCCGTCGTAGCCCCAGTTGCGCTGGCCCGGAAACTCCGCCAACGGCATCAGCTCGATGGCCGTAAAGCCGAGCGTCGCCAGCCGCGGCAATTGCGCGGCGGCGCCGGCGAAGCCGCCATACAGGCCCACGTGCATTTCATAGATCACGGCCTCCTGCCAAGGCCGGCCGCGCCATTCGGTGTGCTGCCATGCGAAGTCGTTGGCCGGACTGTCCGGCGAGCACAGCACGCTGGCGCCGTGCACGCCGTCCGCCTGTCTGCGGGACGCAGGATCCGGCACGATGGTGCCGTCGTCGAGGCGGAACCAGTAGCGCGCCCCGTCACAGCATGGCGCCACCGCTTCGAACCATCCGGAGCGGGCTTCGACCATCGGCACGGGCGCCATGCCAGCCACTTCCAGTCGCACAGTCTGGCCTTGCGCGGCGGCGTCGGGCGCCCACAGGCGAAACCGCACGCGGCCGTCGGCGAGCCTGACCGGGCCGAACTGATACGCCTGGGCGCTTTTGTCGCCGCATGGCAGCAGGCGCGCGTCGGCGCCTAACGTCTGCCAGTTCGGGGGAGGCGCCACACCGCCGCGCGGCGGCATGGCGGGGACAGAGCTCATCATGATGCGCTACCTCGGGCAAGAGTCCGGCAAGTTTCAGGCGAGCGTTGCGGCGGGGCCGGCGTCGGCAGCGGACAACGCCGCCGTGTCCGGCACGAGCACCGGGCGGCGCGCGCGGGCGGGCGTGGGGCGCACCGGCACGGTCCGGATTCTCTCGGCTTCAGCTTCGGCAGGGGCAGGCGCCACCGGCAGATCGGCCAGCGCTGGCGACAGTGCGCCATACAGCGCCAGATACTGCTGCGCCGGCGATTCCCAGCCGAAGTCGCCTTGCATGCCGCTGCGTTGCAGGGTGCGCCAATGGCGCGGGCGGCCATACCAGCCTAGTGCACGCGCGATGGCCACGCCCATCGATTCGACCGATTCGCCTTCGAACACGATGCCGTTGGCGCGCGCCAGCGGACTGGTGCCGTTGCCCACATCGCGCACGGTGTCCGCCAGGCCGCCTACACGCGACACGATGGGCACGGTGCCGTAGCGCATCGCGTACACGGGCGTCAGGCCGAACGGCTCGAAGCGGCTGCCGTGCAAAAGCGCGTCGGCGCCCGCATGCAGCAGATGCGCGTCTTCCTCGCGATAGCCGATGGTCACGCCGACACGTCCGGGATGACGCTGCGCCAGCGCACTGTATGCCGCTTCCAGCGCCGGGTCGCCGCAGCCGAGGACCACGAACTGCACATCGTCATGCGTGGCCAGCGCCTGCTCGATCGCCGGCAGCGCCACGTCGGCCATCTTCTGATGCGTCAGCCGGCTGCCCATGGCGATGATCGGGTGGTCGGGGTCCTGCGGCAGACCGTGGCGTGCCTGCAGCGCTGCCTTGCATACGCGCTTGTTGGCGATGCTGCGTACGTCATAGCGCTGTGGCAGCAGCCGGTCGGTGGCGGGCGACCATGCATGGGTATCGATGCCATTGGGAATCGCGCCCAATGCCGCCGCGCGGTGGTTGAGCAAGCCATCGAGGCCATGCCCGAAATGCGGCGTCAGGATTTCGCGCGCATAGGTGTGGCTGACCGTGGTGATGCGGTCGGCATAGCGGATGCCGGCCTTCAAAAAATTGATCTTTCCCCAGAACTCGATGCCGTCCGGCGTCAGGCAGCTTGCGGGCAAGCCTATACGTTCGGCGCACTCCATCGGGAACACGCCCTGAAACGCGAGGTTGTGAATCGTGCAGACGCTGGGAATGCGCAGGCCGCGCAGATGCATCAGCAGCGGCGTCAGCGCGGCATGCCAGTCATGCGCGTGCACGAGGCTCGGCACCGGCAACGGCGTCTCGCCAGCGGCAATGGCCGCCGCGGCGTGCGCCAGCGCGGCAAAGCGCTGGGCGTTGTCGCAGTAGTCGCGGCCGGTGGCGTCCACGTAAAGCGAGCCAGGCCGGTCGTACAGCGACGGGCAATCGAGAAAAGCCACGCGCACGCCGCTATCGGGCATCAGCCCCAACAGCAGCCGCGCCGGACTATGTCCGGGAGGCAGCGCCATCGGCAGTTGGATCGTGCCCAGGCTGCGCACGTCGCGCGCCGCGGCAATTGCGCGCGGATAGCCGGGCATCAGGATGGTGACGTCGGCGCCGCGCTGCGCCAGTGCCTGCGCCAGCCCGCCCACGACATCGGCCAATCCGCCGGTCTTGGCCAGGGGCTGCGCTTCCGCCGCGACAAACAAGGTGTTTGCGTTCAAGGTGAGACTCCCGCTCATTGCTGTTCTGTTCTATTTGGGACGTGCTGCCTGCGGCGTCGGTGACGGCGCGGCGTACAGCAATGCGAACTTTGTGCCAGCTTGCGGCGGTGCAAAATGCAGTGCGCTTTCCTTGTGCCGTCAACGGCGGACGCCGCGCGGCGGAGCGGTCGACAAGGTCTCGGATGTATAAGCTGCTGGCGCTGTTGTAGAAAGTGCAGCGCCGCGCCGGCGAATGGGCCACCTCTGTAAATGTTCGCCGTGCCCTGGCGCGGGAGGGAACAAAGCTTCAGAACCGATGCAGTGGCGTGCGAGGGGGCGTGCGAACGGGCGTGCGAAAAAGCTGTGCGCATCGGCGTCCGGGATCGAGCACCCGGACGCGCATCCGGCGCCGTCTACTTGCAGCGCTCGCTGAATCCACCGCTGGCTGGCTCGCCTGGATCGGCGGGGCGATGCGGCCCCTGCACCTGGCCGCTCGAGCGTCGCAGCAGGCAAACCGGCACGGCGTTCACATGCCATACGCGCTCGGCGTATTCGCGAATCGCACGATCGGACGAAAACCGTCCCGAGCGCGCCGACGACAGCACCGACATCCGCTGCCAGCGCTGCGTATCGGCATAGGCCGCCGACACGTCGCGCTGGCACTGCAGATAGGATGCAAAGTCCGCCATCAGCATGTACGGATCATGCTGCAACAGGCCGTCGAACAGCGGGCGAAACACCGCGGCATCGCCCTTCGAGAAGAAGCCGTGCTGGATCAGATCCACTACAGCACGCAGTTCGGGGCTGCTGTCGTAATAGTTGGCCGGGTGATAGCCGGCCGCCTTGAGCGCGTAGACCTCCGTGGCATTGAGGCCGAACGGGAAGAAATTCTCCGCGCCGATGGCATCGCGCAGTTCGATATTGGCGCCGTCCATGGTGCCGATGGTCAGCGCGCCATTCATCGCGAACTTCATGTTGCCGGTGCCTGACGCCTCCTTGCCAGCCAGCGAAATCTGCTCGGATAGATCGGCCGCCGGATAGATCTTCTGCCCGTAGGTGACATTGAAGTTGGGCAGAAATACCACCTTGAGCCGATCGCGCACCTGCGGATCGCGGTTGACCACATCGGCTACCGACGTGATGAAGCGGATCATCAGCTTGGCGTAGTGATAGCCCGGCGCCGCTTTTCCGCCAAACAGGAAGGTGCGCGGCAAGACATCGGCGTGCGGATCGGACTTGATCTGGTGGTACAGCGCGATGATGTGCAGCACGGCCAGATGCTGGCGCTTGTATTCGTGGATGCGCTTGACCATCACGTCGAACATCGATGTCGGGTCCACCGACACGCCGGTGCATTCGTGGATCAGGCGCGCCAGGTCGCGCTTGTTGTCGAGCCGCACGGCCTGCCACTGCTCGCGGAACGCGGCGTCCTCGGCAAAAGGCTCTAGCGCCTGCAGTTGGTCCAGGTCCTTGATCCAGCCGTCGCCGATGGCGTCATTGACCAGCCGCGTCAGGCGCGGATTGGACAGCGCCAGCCAGCGTCGCGGCGTCACGCCGTTGGTGATGCTGGTGAACTTGTCGGGCCACATGGCGTGGAAATCCTGCAGCACGTCCTCGCGCATCAGCCGCGAATGCAGCTCGGCCACGCCGTTGATGGTGTGGCTACCCACGCACGCCAGCCCGGCCATGCGCACGTAGCGCTCGCCCTGCTCGTTGATCAGTGACAGCCGCGCCAGCCGCGTCGCGTCGCCGTAGAAGCGGATGCGCACTTCGTCGAGGAAGCGCGCGTTGATCTCGCAGATGATTTCCAGATGGCGCGGCAGGATGCGGCGGAACAGTTCCACCGGCCACTGCTCCAGCGCCTCGGGCAGCAGCGTGTGGTTGGTATAGGAAAACGCGCTGCGCGTGATGTGCCAGGCGTCGTCCCACGCCAGGTCGTGATCGTCCACCAGCAGGCGCATCAGTTCGGCAATGCCGACGGCCGGATGCGTGTCGTTGAGCTGCACGGCGAACTTCTGATGGAAGCGCGTCACCGGGATGCCGTGCGTGGCCAGCAGCCGCAGCATGTCCTGCAGCGAACACGCGACGAAGAAATACTGCTGCTCCAGCCGCAGTTCCTTGCCCTGCACGGTCTCGTCGTTGGGGTAGAGCACCTTGGTCAGGTTTTCCGAGGTGATCTTGCGGCTCACCGCACCCAGGTAGTCGCCCCGGTTGAAGGTGTGGAAGTCGAACGCCTCGGTGGCTTCGGCGCGCCACAGGCGCAGCGTATTCACCGTGTTGACGCGATAGCCGAGAATCGGCGAATCGAACGGCACGCCGACCACCGTCTTTTCCGGCACCCATCGCACGCGATAGCGGCCGCGGTCGTCGGTGTAGTGCTCGGTGCGTCCGCCCAGCCGCACCTGTACGGCCCATTCGGAACGCTGGATCTCCCACGGGTTGCCGTGACGCAGCCAGGTGTCGGTGGTCTCCACCTGCATGCCGTCGATGATGTTCTGGTGGAAGATGCCGTATTCATAGCGGATGCCGTAGCCGAGCGCGGGGATTTCGAGCGTCGCCAGCGAATCCATGAAGCACGCCGCCAGACGCCCCAGGCCGCCATTGCCGAGGCCCGGCTCTTCTTCCTGCGCCAGGATGTCGTCGAGATCGAGGTCGAGCGACGCCATCGCGCCGCGCACCTCGTCGACGATACCGAGGTTGACGAGGTTGTTGCCCAGATGCGGGCCCATCAGGAATTCGGCGGAAAGATACGCCACCGTGCGCGACGGCTGTGCCTGATAGGTCTCAGCTGTGCTGATCCAGCGCTGTACCAGCCGGTCGCGCACGGTATGCGCCAGGGCCTGGTAGAGATCGTTGCCGCTGGCATGACCGGGAAGCTTTCCCTGCGTATAAAAAACGTGATCGAGAAACGCGCGCCGGATCGTGGCGCTGGACATCGCGGTTCTCGTGTCGTCGCCCTGGTCATGCTGCGACCGGACTTCTTGAGCGGTACTGCGGTTTGCATCGGCATGGGCCGGCCAGAGCCGGGATGCATCGGTCATCACGTAACTCCTACACGAAAAGGACAAATAATCGATATCGATGGGCGCGGCGCGATCTTTCATGCTAGAAATCGTGCCTCCGGCGTCAAGTTACAGACTGCCGGTAAAGCTGGTATGAAAGCTGCTGCACTGACGATTCCATTTTTCACGTGAACGGCTGCGAGGCGCACCATGGCGAACCAGATTCCGCACGACCCCGTACGCAAGCCGGACCCCCGGCCCGACCAGAGTCCCGATCACGGCAAGGAAAAAGGGGATCAGCCGGCACGCAACCTGCCGGACAAGCATCCAACGCCGCCCTCGGCCACTCTGCGTGGGGCGCGTGCCGCGCGAGCGGTGCGACGCTGGTCGACCGCGCGCGGCGCGCATGCAACGTAAGGATTCCAGCACCCTTGGCGCGATCGTTGTACGAATTGCATTCGCGCTATCTGCGGATCGCGAAGCGCCAGCTATGATTAAAAGGCGCTGCCATGGGGGCCACGATAAAACCCGTTGCAGCCGTATGGCAAAGCGCCGCGGAACGCTGCGACGATTGCCGCAAGAATCGTCACAGAGCGCTGCCATATTTCCATAGAACAATCCGAACAAAAGGGACTCCGCATGCCGGACCTGCAGACGGATGGCACGCCAGGCGTAGTCGTGCGCCGGGCGGGGAGGGAATCGATATCGGATGGCGGGCCCGCGCCAGGGGATCGCGCGCGTGCGCTGCTCGATGCCGTGGACGATACCGCGATCTTCGAGATCAGTCTCGACGGGCATGTCTGCCTGTGGACCGAGGCTGCACGCCGCACCCTGCTGTACACCGAACAAGAAGCGCTGGGCAGCCACCTGTCGCGCTTTCACTCCGTCGAATCCGCCGCCACCGGCGAGCCCGCGCGCTGGATCGAGGCTGCCCGGCAAAGCGGACGCGCCGAAGACCGCGGCTGGCGCGTGCGTCGCGACGGGAGCGTGTTCTACGCCAGCGCAGTGCTGGTGGCGTTGCCTGATACCGATGGCGCACCCAGCGGGTTCGCCGTGGTCTATCGCGACATCACCATCCAGTACGCCGCCGAGGAACATGCGCGGCAGACAGAGGCGCGCCAACTTCAACTGCTGGCGCAGCTCGACGATACCGCGGTGTGCGAACTGAGCGCACAAGGCGAGATCCGCAGCTGGAGCCCGGGCGCCGAGCGCCTGTTCGGCTATACCGCGGCCGAGATGGTGGGACAGCCGCTGTCGAGCCTCTATCCGGGCAACGATGCTGCGGCCGATGGCGAACAGCCCGGGCTGCAAGCCGTGCGCGCAACCGGCAGCTGGTGCGGCGAGCAACGCCTGCAGCGTCAGGACGGCACAGTGGTGCGCTGCCGCATCCAGCAGGTGCTGCAGCGCGACAGCGCCGAAAGCCTGTCCGGCATCCTGTGGACCGCGCGCGATATCACCGATACGGCGCGGCTCGATGAACTGGAGCGCGCGGGCCATCGCGTGCAGGCGTTCCTCGCCATCCTGGCCCACGAACTGCGCAACCCGCTGGCGCCGATCCGCAATGCGGTCGACGTGATCCGGCTGACGCCGGGCGGCGACACGCGCATTCGCCATTGCGCCGAGATCATCGGCCGCCAGCTGCAGTTGCTGACGCGGCTCGTCAACGACCTGATGGATGCGGGGCGCGTCACCAGCGGCAAGCTGAAGGTGCAACGGGTGCCGATCCTTTACAACGACGTGGTCACCGCATCGATCGAGGCTATCCGCCCGGCGCTGGAAGCGGCCAGCCAGACGCTCACGGTCACGCTGCCGCCCGGGCCAGTGTTCGTCAACGGCGACGCGGCCCGGCTGGAACAGGTCATGTCGAACCTGCTCAGCAATGCCACCAAGTACACGCCGCGCGGCGGCACGGTGACGGTGCGCGTCAGGGCCGACGATGGCCAGGTGATCACTACCATCAGCGATACGGGACGCGGTATTGCCGACGCGGCGCTCGAGCGCATCTTTCATCTGTTCGCGCAGGAGGGCGATGCCGACACCGCGCGCAGCGGGCTCGGCATCGGCCTGGCCCTGGCGCGCGCGGTGGTCGATGCGCATGGCGGCGCGATCCGGGCCAGCAGCGCGGGCGAAGGTCGCGGCAGCACGTTCACGGTGATCCTGCCCGAGGTCGAAATGGATGGCGCCGGCATGCAGCGCGCCAGCCCGGCCACATGCACGGGCCAGCGCATCCTGATCGTCGACGACAGCGCCGATTCGGCAGACAGCATGGCCGAGTTGCTGATCGTGCTGGGACACGACGCGCGGCCGGCTTACACCGGCCTGCGCGCGCTGGAGATGTTGCGCGACTTCACGCCCGACGTGGTGCTGCTGGATCTGGAAATGCCGGACATGAGCGGCTTCGAAGTGCTGGCGGTGCTGCGCCGCGAGCATCCCGGCCTGCGTGTGTTCGCTCTGACCGGCCGCGGCACGCCCGAGGACCGGCGACTGACCGAATCCGCCGGCTTCGACGCGCATCTGGTCAAGCCACTGACCGTGGAGGCGTTGTGCCGCGCGCTGGCCGGAGACCTCCGCGCGTGATTTACCCATCGCTGCGCTTGCCGGTATGCGTTGCGCTCGCGCTGGCCTCTTCGCGATTGGCGGTCAGCGCCGCAATACGGCGCCGCACTTCGGGACGGTCGAACACGTCGCGCACGTCGGCGTCGATGCGCCGTTGCCAGTTGGGGTGATCGGCGATCGTGCCGGGCAGGTTGGGCTGCTCACGCAGCGCAAGCAGGTCTTCCATCGGCGCCAGGCGCAGCGGTGTCGCGGCGCGCCCGAGCCACTGCAGCACGAGATCGACCGGCGCGGCTTGCGCCGGCGGTTCGTCGCCATGCGCCACGCCTGCGTCGCGCATCGCCTGCCATAGCGCGCTGCGCTCACGCGCGCGCGCCGCCATGGCCGACGCTTCGGTTTCATCGGCGCCCAACTGCCGCAGGCGCGCGCGCCACGCGATGTCGTTGCCGGACCACCATCCGACGATGGTCGGCAGATCGTGCGTGGTGGTCGTGGCCACCGCTTGCGCGGGCCATTGCCACGGCGGCAGGAACGGCGCGGACGCATCGGCGTCTTCATCGGCGTCTTCATCGGCGTCTTTATCGACGGACGGTTCATCGGATGCCTTGGTGCCCGTGTCGGCGGATTGCGGCGTCGCCGCTTCTTTGGCCGCATCCTCGGCCCCAGCCGCGTCGTTATCCTGCGCCGCGCGTTCGAACCACAGCACGTCGATGCCAAGAACGCCGCGTGCTTCGAGCGCGGCGTTCAGCGTTTCCGGCACGGTGCCGAGGTTTTCGCCGATGATGATCGCGCGGTGCCGCCAGGACTCGATCGCCACCAGGCGCAGCAGATCGTCGAGCGGATATGACAGATAGGCGCCGGCGCTGGCGGGCGCGCCCGACGGCACCAGCCAGATGCGCGCCAGGCCCAGCACGTGGTCGATGCGCAAGCCGCCCGCGTGGGCCAGATTGGCGCGCAGCATCTCGATGAATGCGGCGTAGCCATGGCGACGCAATCCGCGCGGCGAGAACACGGCCACGCCCCAGTCCTGACCCAGCGGGTTATAGAGATCGGGCGGCGCGCCTGCATGGCAGCCGTTGATGATTTCGGTCTGGCGCGTCCATGCATGGCTGCCGCCAGGGTCTGTGCCGACGGCCAGATCGGCAATTACGCCGATCGCCATGCCCGCGCGGCGCGCACGCTGCTGCGCGTCGTCGAGCCCGTCGGCAGCCAGCCATTGGACGAAGGTGTGAAAGCCGATGACGTCGGGATGCTCGGTCGCAAACGCGGTAACGGCCGCGCCGTTCGGTGAGCGCAATGCCACTGGCCAGCGTCGCCAGTCGGCCGCGTCGGCGATGGCTTCTTGCAAGGATTCAGGCGAGAGGCCGCCAGCGGCTTCGCGCTCGCGCACGTCGGCAAGGCGCGCGTTTTGAATCGCTTCGAAGCACGCATGGGCCAGCAGCGCATTGCCGCCGCGCGCACGGAATGCGGCAAATGCCTGACGTTGCGTGGTGCTGAGCAGCGTGTCATGCCGCTCCCACAATGCGCGCAGCAGCGCATGGCGTGCGTACGCCAGCGCCGGCCAGTCGATTTCCGCGCGCCGCTCGGCCAGTGCCAGCGCGTCGCCCAGGCCCAGCGCGGCAATCGCGTCGGCCACGGCCTGTTGGCCGAACACACGCGCGGGATCGGCGTACAGCGCATTGAAAAAGATCCGACTCGACGGCGAGTACGGGCTGTAGCGTTCGGGCAGGCCGATGAAGCCCGCGTGCAGCGGGTTGATCGCCACCGCGTCGGCGCCGGCACGCGCCGCGGCTTCGGCGCAAAGTGCCAGCGTGCTCAGGTCGCCCAGTCCGGTATTGGCGCCGCGCCGCAGGCCGTAGAGCTGGACAGAGACGCCCCAAGGTTTGCGCGCCTGCGCCGCGCGCGGCGAAGCGGCCAGTGCGTCGGCCACGCCAAAGCATCGCGGCGGCGCCACCGCCACGATGGTTTCGGCATCGCCCAGCAACAGACGGTGATAGCCCCACTGCGCAATCGGCTCGATCTGCATGGCGCTCTCGCTGATGCGCTGCGCCACGCCCTCGATGATCGTGCCGTCCTCGAGATCGAGACGATAGGGCCGCTGCGGCACGGTATGCGCCCACGGCACGATCACGGGCTGATGCTGATCGGCGGTGATCAGCGGCGGCAGCGGCTGCGCGCCGTCGTCAGCAGCCAGCCGCGCGTGCGACGCCGCGCATTCGCCGGCAGATCCGCACGGCAGCTCCAGCGCCGTGAGCACCGCGCGCAGGGCCTCGTCGGTCAACGCCTGCGGCCGGTTCCACGCATCGCGCCAGTGCACCTGCAGGCCCGCGCGCGCTGCCAGTTGACGGAGCGGATCGCCGGTGGTCATTGCGATGGACCCTCGTCCTTGGGCACGGCAGCCGCCAGCAGCGCCACGCTGTGCGCCGCCACCTTGTACGCGGGACGGCCTTCCTCGTCGGCCGGCACCGGATCGTCCTCCAAATCGGGCGCAGCGCTATCGAACAACAGACGCCAGTCCTCGCCCGGCGCTGGCGTGCGGAATACCACGTCCTCGTGGGTGGCGTTCAGACACAGCAGGATGACTTCGACCTCTTCCTGCGCCGTGTGCGTGGCGCGGCGCAGAGCCAGCGTGCGCTCTTCCGGGTTGGCCCATTGGTCGCTGTTCAGCTCGTTGCCATCGGGGCCGAACCACGCAATATCGGGCAAGCCCGGCGCCGGTTGCGAACGCCCGTGCACGAAGCGGTTTTCGATCAGCACCGGCAACTGGCTGCGCAGCTCAAGCAGGCGGCTTACCACGCGCAACATGGGCGCGTTGGACGGATCGGCCGCGTCATTCCAGTTGAGCCACGACAGTTCGTTGTCCTGGCAGTAGGCGTTGTTGTTGCCCTGCTGGCTGCGGCCCCATTCGTCGCCCGCGGTGATCATCGGCGTGCCTTGCGACAGCAGCAACGTCGACATCATCGCGCGCGCCACGCGGCTGCGCGTCTCCAGGATAGCCTCGTCGTCGGTCGGGCCTTCCACGCTGCCGTCCGGGCTCCAGTTGGCGCTGGCATTGTCGTCGTTGCCGTCGCGGTTGTCCTCGTTGTTGGCCTCGTTGTGCTTGTGGCTGTAGCTGACCAGATCGGCCAGCGTGAAGCCGTCGTGCGCGGTGATGAAGTTGATGCTGGCCCACGGCTTGCGATGACGGCGGTCGAACAGGTCCGCGGAGCCGGTCAGACGGGCCGCCAGTTCGCCACGCTGGCCCGCGTCGCCGCGCCAGAAGCGGCGCACGTTGTCGCGGTACTTGTCGTTCCATTCGGCAAAGCCGGGCGGATGGTTGCCCACTTGATAGCCGCCGGGGCCCAGATCCCACGGCTCGGAAATCAGCTTCACGCGCGACAGCACCGGATCCTGCAGCAACGCATCGAAGAAACCGCAATTGGGATCGAAGCCGGTCGGCTCGCGGCCCAGCGTGCTGCCCAGATCGAAGCGGAAACCATCGACATGGAACACCTCGACCCAGTAGCGCAGCGAATCCATCACCATCTGCAGCACGCGCGGATGCGAAAGATTCAGCGTATTGCCGCAGCCGGTGTCGTTGACGTAGTGCCGTTCGTCGCCCGGCATCAGCCGGTAGTAGCTGGCGTTGTCCAGGCCGCGCCACGACATGGTGGGCCCGAGTTCGTTGCCTTCGCAGGTGTGGTTGTAGACCACGTCGAGCAGCACTTCGATACCGGCCGCATGCAGGCGGCGGATCGCGATCTTGACTTCATGGAGCTGGCGGCCGGACATGTACATCGGTTCCGGCGCGAAGAACGCCAGCGTGTTGTAGCCCCAGTAGTTGCGCAGGCCGCGCTCGATCAGGAAGCGGTCCTGCAGGAATGCATGGATCGGCAGCAGTTCGATCGAGGTGACGCCGAGCTTGTGCAGATGATCGATGAAGCGCGGATCGGCCAGCGCGGCAAACGTGCCGCGCGCCTGCGGCAGCAGATCGTCGCGCAGCATCGATGCGCCGCGCACGTGGACCTCGTAGATCGAGGTTTGCGGCCACGGATGGGCGGGCGGGCGATCGTCGCCCCAGTTGAAGCTTTCGTCGACCACCACGCTTTTGGGCATGGTCGGCGCGCTGTCGCGGCGGTCCGGCGTGAGGTCGGCGCGCGGGCTGTTCAGGCGATAGCCGAACAGCGCGTCGGACCAGCGCACCGGTCCGCTCAGCGCGCGCGCATACGGATCCAGCAGCAGCTTGTACGGATTGAAGCGATGGCCGCGCGCGGGCTCGTACGGGCCGAACGCGCGAAAGCCGTATTGCAGGCCCGGCTGTGCGTGCGGCAGATAGCCATGCCAGATCTCGTCGGTGCATTCGGGCAGCTGCAGGCGCTGCACTTCCTTGCGACCATTGGCCGAGAACAGGCACAGGTCGATGCGGCTGGCGTTGGCGGAAAACACGGCGAAGTTGACGCCCAGTCCATCCCAATGCGCGCCAAGCGGCCACGGTTTTCCGGGCAGCAGGCGATCCACGGTATTGCTCGCCATCCAAGAGGCTCCTGTTTGTGGTTGTTGTCGGTGTGGCGGTGATTACAAATCGGTTGCGGGGCGCAGGACCAGCGTCGCCAGCGGCGGCAGCGTCAGCGCCACCGATGCCGGCTGTCCGTGCGATGGCGTCGCGTCTGCCTGCACGCGCCCGCCGTTGCCCAGGTTGCTGCCGCCGTAGACGCCGGCGTCGGTGTTCAGGCATTCCTCCCAGTCGCCCACGAACGGCACGCCCACGCGGTAGCCGTAGCGCGGCACCGGTGTCATGTTGACCACCACCAGCACCGTGTCGCGGCTGTCGGCCGCGGCGCGGCGCAGATAGGCAAAGACGCTGTTCTGGTGATCGTCGCCCACGATCCACTGGAAACCTTCGGGCCGATGATCGGCGGCATGGAGCGCCGGCAGGCTGCGATACAGGCGGTTCAAATCGCGCACCAGCGAATGCACGCCGCGATGCGCGGGCTGATCGAGCAGCGCCCAGTCGAGTTCCTCGTCATGGTTCCATTCGCGCCACTGCGCGAACTCGCCGCCCATGAACAGCAGCTTCTTGCCCGGGTGCGTCCACATGAAGCCGTAGTAGGCGCGCAGGTTGGCAAAGCGCTGCCAGTCGTCGCCGGGCGCCTTGCCGATCATCGATCCCTTGCCATGCACCACTTCGTCGTGCGACAGCGGCAGCACGAACGCTTCGGACCAGGCGTAGACCATCCCGAAGGTCATGTCGCTGTGGTGCCATGGACGGTGGATCGGCTGGTGTGACAAATAGCGCAGCGTGTCGTGCATCCAGCCCATGTTCCACTTGAAATGAAAGCCCAGGCCGCCCGATTCCACACTTGCCGTGACGCCGGGCCATGCGGTGGACTCTTCCGCGATAGTCAACGCGCCGGGGCAGCGCTCGCGCACCAGCGCGTTCATCTCGCGCAGAAAGGCCACCGATTCCAGGTTCTCGCGGCCGCCAAAGCGGTTTGGCACCCATTGACCCGGCTCGCGGCTGTAGTCGCGGTACAGCATCGACGCCACGGCGTCGACGCGCAGCGCATCGGCGTGGAAGTGTTCGAGCCAATGCATCGCGTTGGCCAGCAGGAAGCCGCGCACCTCGTTGCGGCCGAGGTTGTAGATCAGCGTGTTCCAGTCCTGGTGATAGCCCTCGCGCGGGTCCTCGTGTTCGTACAGCGCGGTACCGTCGAATTGCGCCAACCCGTGCGGATCGGTGGGGAAGTGCGCGGGCACCCAATCGAGGATCACGCCGATGCCGGCCTGGTGGCAGCGGTCGATGAACGCGGCAAACCGGTCTGGTGGACCCAGCCGCGATGTGGGCGCGAATAGCGAGAGCGGCTGGTAGCCCCAAGATCCGCCGAACGGATGCTCGGTCACCGGCAGCAGTTCGATATGCGTGAAGCCCAGATCGCGCACGTACGGAATCAGCCGCTCGGCCAGGATATCCCAGCCGCGCCCGGTATCGTTGGCCGCGCGCTGCCACGACATGACATGCAGCTCGTAGACCGTCATGGGCGTCGCATAGGGATCGTTGCGTGCGCGCTGTTCCAGCCACGCCGCGTCATTCCACTGGAACGGCGGCGCCATACGGCCCGCGCACGCCACCACCGATGCAGTGGCCGGCGGCAGCTCGGTGGCCTGCGCCACCGGGTCCGCCTTGTCGGGCAGCGCCTCGCCGTGCGGGCCGGTCATGTCGTACTTGTAGCGGCTGCCGCCCGCCGCGCCCATCGCCTGCGGCACGAACAGTTCCCAGACGCCGGACCCAAGGCGCAGCCGCATCGGATGCCGTGCAGGATTCCAGCCGTTGAAATCGCCGATCACCGACACACGTTGCGCGTTGGGCGCCCACACGGCAAAGCGCACGCCGGGCTCTCCCTCGATCGTCAGGCACTGCGCACCGAGGCACTTGCCCAGTTCCAGATGGCGGCCCTCGTTGAACAGATGCAGGTCGAGATCGCCAAGCAGCAGGCCGAACGCGTACGGGTCGGCGCTGATCTGCTCGCTGCCGTCCGGCCAGCGGACGCGCAGGCGATAGTCCTGGACGCCTGGCAGGCGCTGCGCGTCGGGCTGATTGCCGACCGGATTGCGGCCGGTCTCAGGCCAATCGGGCAAGCGGCCCGCGAACACGCCGTCGGGATGCAGTTGCACCATGTCGGCCAGGAAATCCCCATGCGCATCGGTAAGCTGCATGGCTGCAGCGCCGGGTACCACGGCGCGCACCGTCATGCCATGTTCGTCGCGATGCGGACCCAGCACGCCGAACGGATCGGCAAGCCGGCCTTCGCGCAGTGCATCGATGACCGGACCCGGCAGGGTCGGCGCGGGCAGGTCGAGCGCGGCGTCATTGCTGGCCATGATCGTCTCCCAGAAGTCGGCGGACCAGACGCGCCAGCCCGCTGGTGGGCAGGTCGATCCACGCCACGCGATTGGCCGCTTCATAGCCCACCTCATAGGCCGCGCGTTCCAGCAGGAACAGGTCGAGCAGCGGATGCAGCTGCTCCGGCGTGGCCCACGGTTGCGCAGCGGCCGCCATGGTTTGCGCATAGCAGTGCAGGAACGCGTTGCCGGCCGTGGCGCGGAAGCGGTCGAGCAGCGCGGCGCGCCGTTGCGCCTGCGCGGGCGGCAACGTGGCATGGGTGCGTTCACGCCGATCGGTGCCGACCGTGGCCGCCGCGTAATCGAGCGAGCGCAGCAGGCCGGCCACGTCGCGCAGCGGCGACGTCTTGCGCCGGCGGAAGGCCAGCGGCTGGCGCGGTTCGCCTTCGAAATCGACGATATAGGTGTCGTTCTGCGCGATCAGGATCTGTCCCAGATGGAAGTCGCCATGGATACGCGTCTGCAGGCTGCCCGGCGCGGCCGTGGCGAGCCGCGCCACCAGACGCGGCAGTGCGTCGCGGCTGTCCAGCAGCATGTCGATATCGCTGGCGAAATCGCCGGTGGCCGACTTGCGGTGTGCCTTCAGCAGATCAAGCGCCTCGTTCAGCGAATGCAATGCCTCGTTGGCCCATTCGCTGGCCTGGTCCTCACCGGCGGATTCGGGCGCAAACGCAGCGTCTTCGGCCGGCCGCGCCAGTACCGCATGGAGTTCGGCCAGACGCCGCCCCAGCGTGCCGACCATCGCGGCATAACCGTTCAGTGATTCGTCGAATTCGTCCTCGCCGTCGGTGGAGGGCAGCGCGTCGTCGATGGTGCGTCCCAGGTAATCGAGCGTCCAGTCCCAGCCATCGCCCTGGTTGAGGATGTAGCCCTGCAGCAGCATCAACGTATGCGGCGTGCCGTCAGCGCCGGCGCGCACCACTTCGCCCAGCAGCGGCGCGGAATGTGTGTAGCCGTTGGCGGTCAGGTAGCGCGTCATTTCGGCCTCGGGGTGCACGCCGCCGGCCACGCGCCGCACCAGTTTCAACACCGCGCTGTTGCCGTACGCCAGCGAACTGTTCGATTGCTCGGCCGACATCCACTGCACCGGCTCGTCTTCCAGCGGCGCGGCGGCCAGGCCCGGTTCGGCCTGGAAACGGATCACGCCGCGCGCGGTTTCCGCCTGCACGCCATTGCGCATCGCCTTCACGATGGCGCGCGCGTAGGATTCGAGCACGAAGCCGTCGGTGGCCACGCCGACGCGGCTGCCGCGGCGCACGCGCGCCATTGACAGGCCGTGCACCAGTTGCGGCATGCCGTCCGTGCTTTCGCGGTCCCACAGCAGCGCCACCGGCAGTTGATAGCATTCGGTGCGGCCCGGCAGCGAGACTTCCACTTCGCAGTGCCAAATTTCTTCGTTGTTGTCGACCTGCGCAATCGGCCATGCATAGGCCACGCTCACGCGTTCGATGCGCTCGCCCTTCGATGCAAACCAGCGGCGGCGGGCGAGGTAGTGGGGCAGCACCTCGTTGTTCAGCGTGCGACGCGCAGCTTCCGTTAGCTCGCTGCGTTGGCCGACGTTCTGCAGGACCAGCGTGACTTGATCGATCATTTGTTCGGGGGCATGCACGTGCCAGGCGGGCGGCGCCGCGTCTTCGCTCAGCACAAACCAGTAGAAGCCATACGGCGGCAGCGTCAGCAGATAGGTCAGCTGGCCGATGGCGGGAAACGGCGTGGCGCCTAGCATTTCCACCGGTACGCGCCCGTTGAATTGCGACAGGTCCAGCTCCACGGCCTGCGGCGCGCGCGACAGGTTGGCCACGCACAGGATGTGCTCCCCGTCGTATTCGCGCAGATACGCAAGGATCTTGCGGTTGCCGGGAAACAGGAAGCGCAGCGTGCCGCGGCCGAACGCATGGTGCTGGCGCCGCAGCGCCAGCATGCGGCGCATCCAGTTCAGCAGCGAATGCGGATCGCGCGTCTGCGCTTCGACGTTGACGGCTTCATAGCCATACAGCGGCCCCTGCAACGGCGGCAATACCAGCCGTTCCGGATCGGCATGCGAGAAACCGCCGTTGCGGTCGGGCGACCATTGCATCGGCGTGCGTACGCCGTCGCGGTCGCCCAGGTGGATGTTGTCGCCCATGCCGATCTCGTCACCGTAGTAGATCACCGGCGTGCCCGGCATCGAGAACAGCAGGCTGTTCATCAGTTCGATGCGGCGGCGGTCGCGTTCCATCAGCGGCGCCAGGCGCCGACGGATGCCGAGGTTGATGCGTGCGCGGCGGTCGGTGGCATAGACCTCCCAGAGATAATCGCGCTCGCTGCTGGTGACCATTTCCAGCGTCAGTTCGTCGTGGTTGCGCAGGAAGATCGCCCATTGGCAATTGGGCGGCACTTCCGGCGTCTGGCGCATGATGTCCGTGATCGGAAAACGGTCCTCGCGCGCGATGGCCATGTACATGCGCGGCATCAGCGGAAAGTGGAACGACATATGGCATTCGTCGCCCTGGATGCCGCCGTCCGGACTGGCCGCGCCGGTAGTGTCCGCCGTGCCGCCGCCGCTGGCGCCGCCAAAGTATTGCTGCGCGTCCTCGGGCCACATGTTGGCCTCGGCCAGCAGCATGCGGCCCGTGTAGTGCTCGTCCAGGTGGCGGCGGATCTTGCGGATAACCTCATGGGTTTCCGGCAGGTTCTCGTTGCTGGTGCCCTCGCGTTCCACCAGGTACGGCACCGCGTCCAGGCGCAGTCCGTCGATGCCGATGTCGAGCCAGAAACGCATCACCGACAGCACTTCGTTGAGCACCTGCGGATTGTCGAAATTCAGGTCGGGCTGGTGCGAATAGAAGCGATGCCAGAAATACGCGCCGGCCTCCGCGTCCCAGCTCCAGTTCGACTTTTCGGTGTCGCAGAAGATGATGCGCGTGCCCGCGTATTTTTGGTCGTTGTCGGACCACACGTAGTAGTTGCGCGCCGCTGACCCCGGCTTGGCCTTGCGCGCGCGCTGAAACCATGGGTGCTGGTCCGATGTGTGGTTGATCACCAGCTCGGTGATCACGCGCAGCCCGCGCGCATGCGCCGCGGTGACAAAGCGCTTGGCCTCGGCCAGCGTGCCGTAGTCGGGATGCACGTTGCGATAGTCGGCAATGTCGTAGCCATCGTCGCGGCGCGGCGACGGGTAGAACGGCAGCAGCCAGATGGTGTCGACGCCCAGGCTTACCAGGTAGTCGAGTTTGGCCAGCAGCCCGGCGAAATCGCCCACGCCGTCGCCATTGGCATCGTAGAAGGACTTGATGTGCAGTTGATAGATGACCGCGTCCTTGTACCAGAGCGGATCCGCATTGAGCAGTGCGGCGTTGGCGCGCTCGGAGAGTCGCTTCATGCCGTTTCTCCTTGTTGTTGCGGGCGCACATACCAGAGCGCAAACGGCAATTCGTGCGGATCGAGCCGGATGCGCTGGCGCTTGCCGTGCCACGTGAAGCGCTTGCCGTGCATGAGGTCCTCCGCGTTTAGCGCGGCGTGGTCGGGCAGTCCCCACTCCCACAGCGGCAGTTCGATGTCGCATTCGCGGGCGGCTCGCGGATCGAGGTTGATGGCGGCCAGCAGCACGTCGTCGCCGAACTCGCGCTGGCGCACGGCCTCCGTGCCCGCCGCGCTGGCCGGATCGCACGGATCGGCGCGCATATAGCGGGCGAAATACAGCACCGCGTCGTCGCTGGCGTGATAGAAGCGCAGCCCGAGATGGTTCTGCAGCGCCGGATGACTGGCGCGAATCTGATTGAGCCGCGCGATCTCGGCCACGATATTGCCCGGCGCCTGCCAGTCGCGTACGCGCAGCTGGTATTTCTCGGAATCGAGATACTCCTCGCGCTCCACGCCGTTCAGCACCAGCGGGGCGCCTTCGCAAACCTCGAAACCGCTGTACATGCCCCACAGGCCGGACAGCAGCGCGGCCAGCGCGGCGCGAATCAGAAACGCGGGACGTCCCCCGTTGTGCAGGAAAAACGGGTTGATATCGGGCGTGTTGACAAAGAAGTGCGGACGATAGAACTCGCGCAACGGGCTCTGCGTCAGCTCGGTCATGTATTCGGTCAGCTCGGCCTTGGTATTGCGCCACGTGAAGTACGTGTATGACTGCGCGAAGCCCAGCTTGGCCAGCCGCGCCATCATCTTGGGCCGCGTGAACGCCTCGGCCAGGAACAGCGTGTCCGGATATCGGGCGCGCACGTCGGCGATCATCCATTCCCAGAACGGCAGCGGCTTGGTATGCGGATTGTCGACGCGGAAAATCCGCACGCCCTGTTCGGCCCAGAACATCACCACGTCACGCAACGCCTGCCAGAGCTGTTCGCCGGCCGGCGGAGCGGCATAGAAATCGACGTTGACGATGTCCTCGTATTTTTTGGGCGGATTCTCGGCGTAGCGCAGCGTGCCGTCGGGCCGGTGAGAGAACCACTCGGGATGCTCGCGCAGCCACGGATGGTCGGGCGAGCACTGGATGGCGAAGTCGAGCGCGAGCTCGATGCCCATCGCGGCCGCCGCCTGGCGCAGCCGCTGGAAGTCCTCGAGCGTGCCCAGTTGCGGGTGGATCGCGTCGTGGCCGCCTTCGGCGCTGCCGATCGCGTAGGGGCTGCCGACATCGCCCGGCTCGGCCTTCAGGCTGTTGTTCTTGCCCTTGCGGTGCGCCTGGCCGATGGGATGGATCGGCGGAAAGTACAGCACGTCGAAGCCCATCGCGCGAATTGCCGGCAGACGCCGGATCACGTCGTCGAAGGTGCCGTGGCGATTGACGTCGCCGCTTTCCGAGCGCGGAAACAGCTCGTACCAGCTGGCGAAGCGTCCGGCCAGTCGATCGGCCTCGATCGGCATCGCGGTGGGATAGCGGCTGGCAAACGGCCGGCCGGCGGGCGTTGCCATGGCCGCGCGCATGGCGGCTTCGGTGCGAGGTGAAAGCAGTATTTCCAGGCGCAGCGCATCGTCGCCGGCTGCTGCGTCGAGATCCGCCAGCAATGCGGCGGCATCGTCGATGCCGCTCGACTGCGGGCCGTTCAGCGTTTCGGCTACCAGCCGCGCGCCTTCCTCGATCTCGAGCGTGATCTGCACGCCGGCCTTGCGCTTCTTGCCGATTTCGTCGAGCCAGCTTGCAAACGCATCACGCCAGGCTTCGACCGTGAACTCATGGCGTCCCAGCGCCACCATCGGAATGCTGCCGCGCCAGCGGTCGTTGTCCACGTGCGTCATCGGCGCGGCGTGCCACTCCTGGTCGCCCGGGCCGCGCCACAGCACCGCTGCGGCCAGCTTGTCGTGACCGTCCATCCAGATGTCGGCGGTCACCTCCACGCGCTCGCCGACCACGCGGCGCACGGCAAAGCGGCCGTTGTCGACGCTGGGCGAGAGATTTTCGATGGCCACGCGCGGTGCGGCCAGCGCCGACGCCAGCGCGCGGTTAGTGGTCTTGCGCCCGTTGGTCGCGCGCTTTGGCGCGGCGGCCGCAGGCGCGGGCCGGGCTTCGTACAGGCGGATGTCGGCGGGCGGCAATGTGATGGTGCTGGAAGGATCGAGCGGCGTATCGGCTTCCAGCGCGCTGCCCGGGCCGCCTGCGGCGGGTGTCAGCGTGGCGGCCGGCTGCGGCAAGGCGCCCAGCACGCGGTCCGCGCCCAGGCAGGCGGGCTCCAGCGGGCAGGGATTGACCACCACCGTAAGCGCCGGTGCGGCGGGCGCGCCATTGGCGGCATACCTCGGCACGCGCGCCAGTACCGTCAGCGGGGCGCCGGGGCCGCTGACGTGCCGGATGGCAACGGCCGGTTCGGGATCGCGCGCGGTCAGCCACGCGTTGGCCTGCATCAGTTCGTGCGTGAGATCGTAAGGCGCGTCGACGATGTCGCCGGCTGGGCCGTCGCCCTGTCCCGCAGAGGACACGGCACTGCCATCGAAGCTGGCGGCCTGCGCTGCGGCAGCGCCCGTTTCATACCCGGCCGGCACCAGCCAGCCGTCGCCGATGGCGGCGGCGGTCCAGAGCGCGCGGCGCGCAGCCAGCACGTCGACGCCGTCGGGCGCCAGCGCCGGCGCCGCCAGCACGCGGCCGAAGCGGCGCAGCCGGGCGATCTCCTCGGTCAGCCAGGCGCTGCGATAGTCCCACCAGGGCAGCGACGAGAACGCGCCGTCGAACGGCACGCTGGCGAGCTCGTCGAGTTGCGCGGGCGAAGTGCCGGGCGTCCAGGCCAGGAACAGCGCGTCGCCCTGACGCCGCACGGTTTCGATCAGTTCGGTCCAGTGTCTAGCGGCCACGCGCGCCGGGGCACGGCAGCAGAAACCGGCCGCGCCGGCCTGGACGGCGTCGCCAAGCTGCGCGCTCCACCACGCCACCAGTTGCTCGGCAATCGCGTCGTCGAACCATCGCGCGCGCACGCCGGGCAGATGACTGTCCGTAGCGTCGGGGCTACCCGACGGACGCGCGTGATCGATCCAGCCGTCATGCTGGCCGGCGATGTTCGACGGGAGTCGATCGAGCGCCAGATCGAGCAGCGGGGCAAGCCCTTCGGCGCGGCAGGCCTGTAGTGCCTGGTGCAGCGCGTCTTGCGACGTGTGAGGCGCTGACCAGCCGGCCAGCAGGATATGGTCGAATCCGAGCGACGCGGCGCGTACCAGCGCGTCGCGATCCACTGCCCGGGCGTCCGTCAGATTGAGTTGGCATATGCGCACTGCAAGAGTCCTCTGGCCGTGAGCGCCCCGGGGCAGGTTGGGCGCGCGACGTCTGTTTCGTCTGTTTCAATTCGGACCGGACATGCGAATCACGTGCCAGTGTGCGCGCCGCGACAGGATTTTCAGCACGGCCGTGGTGGAGCAACGGAATGGTGGAGATCGAGGGTAACCGGACCAGGAAGGCGGACCTGTCAGCGTTGTAAAAATTGCGTGCGTGGCGCCCTGTTCAGGGTAGGAATGGCGTGTGCGTCGGGCGCTCCACATCCTCCGTTCGGGTGACGTGAGGCGTCGCTGCGCAGGCGACCGACTGTGCGAAATGGAAGACGGCGGGCAAAAAAAACGCCGGGAGACCCCGGCGCGTCATTAGCTCGTGCGGTACACGTCGAGCCGGTTATAGAGCGTCTTCAGGCTGACGCCGAGCGCCTTGGCGGCCTGGCGTTTGTCGCCGTCGAAGCGGGCCAGCGTGGCCAGGATAATCTCGCGCTGGGTATCGGCCAGTGTGGTGCCGACGCGCACGCTGACCACGCCGTCCACCGTGGTGGGCCGGGGCGGCTGGCTGGACATGCCGGGGTTGCCGATTTCCACCTGACGATCGGCCAGGATGTACGCGCGATAGATCGTGTTCTTCAGTTCGCGGACGTTACCGGGCCAGTCGTAGCGCGTCAGGCGTTCCAGCGATCCGGGCGCGAACGTCTTGTCGGTCTGCTCCATGGCGTTGAATTCATCGAGAAAATGGCGCGCCAAGACGGTGATGTCCTCGACGCGTTCGCGCAGCGGCGGAATATGGAGCGGAAACACCGCCAGCCGATAGAGCAGGTCTTCGCGCAGTTGGCCGCCGCGCACGGCTTCCATCGGGTCGCGGTTGGTGGCGGCCAGGATGCGAACGTCGCTCACCAGCGGCGTATCGCCGCCGACACGATGGAACGAGCGGCTTTCCAGCACGCGCAGCAGCTTGATCTGCATCTCCACCGGCATCTCGGTGACTTCATCGAGGAACAGCGTGCCGCCCTGCGCCTGTTCGAAGTAGCCGGCTTTCTGGTCGAGCGCGCCGGTGAAGCCGCCTTTTTCGTGCCCGAACAGTTCCGATTCGATCAGCGTCGGGGCAATCGCGCCGCAGTTGACCGCCACGAACGGGCCGTTGCGGCGATTGCTGCGGTCGTGTACGGCCCGCGCCACCACCTCCTTGCCAGTGCCTGATTCCCCCACCGCCAGCATGGTGACGTCGGTCACGGCGACGCGGTTGAGCTGGGCGATGAGACGTTGCATGGCTGGCGACGTGCTGTCCCAGAGCGGCGAAACCTGGGCCGGGGCGGCACGGCGCCCCGGCGTGCGGGCCGGGGGCGGGACGGAGCGTCCGGAAGGGAGCGTGGCAGTGGTTGACACGGATTTGTCTGGCGCGCCGCCCTGTCCCGCCGGGGGCACATCTGCCGCGATGGGGGGTGCGAGCGCTTCATGATGGTGAAGATGCCTATCATGCTATCCGCTCGAGCGCCAAGTGGCTACCGCCCGAGGGCGCGTCGCGGCATGATCCCACAGGCGTGTAAGACAGACACTGGCATATCGGCCAGTGTGCAATCATTACACTTCAGCCTAAACCGGCGCGCGAGGCGGCAGTCTCCAACCGTGCGCCTAACTATCATTCCACCGCTTCGGCCATGACATCCCGACGCTGGTCAGACGACGTCCCCTACTTGCGCCTATGCCCCACATCCTGATCGTCGACGACGATGAAAACGCCTGCGCGGCGCTGGAGGAAATCGTTGCGATCGAAGGTTTTTCCTCCGCCTCTGCCGGCAATCTGCGCGAAGCGCGGCTGCAACTGGGATGGCGCATGCCCGACGCCATCCTGGCGGACTTGCGTCTGCCGGACGGCAGCGGCATGGAGTTGTTTGACGAGGTGGGATCGGCAGGCGTCGAGGTCATCCTGACCACGGGTTATGCCAGCGTCGAATCCGCGGTGGAAGCGCTGCGGCTGGGCGCCACCGACTATCTGGTCAAGCCGATCAACGTCACGCGCCTGCAGACCGTGCTCAAGCGCATCGCCACCACGAGCGAGCTGCGCGCGGAAATTCATTCGCTGCGCGGCGAGTTGCGGCGCTACGGCCGCTTCGGCCGGCTGCTGGGCAGCTCCGAGGCCATGCAGGCGGTCTATGACCAGCTCAGCAAGGTTGGGCCGACCGAAGCCACCGTGCTGCTGATCGGCGAGAGCGGGACCGGCAAGGAACTGGCCGCGCAGACCGTGCACGAGTTGTCGGCGCGCCGGCGTCAGCCGTTCCTTGCGGTCAACTGCGGCGCGATCTCGCCCACGCTGATCGAAACCGAAATGTTCGGTCACGAGCGCGGCAGCTTTACCGGCGCCGACCGCCAGCACAAGGGCTATTTCGAACGCGCCGACGGCGGCACGCTGTTTCTCGACGAAATCACCGAGATGCCGCTTGAATTGCAGGTCAAGCTGCTGCGCGTGCTGGAAAACGGCACGTTCATGCGCGTGGGCACCAACCGCGAACAGCATGCCGACGTGCGCGTGCTGGCGGCCACCAACCGCAATCCGGAGGAAGCGGTGGCCGAAGGCAAGCTGCGCGCCGACCTTTATCACCGGCTCAATGTATTCCCGATCGAACTTCCGCCGCTGCGCGCGCGCGGCGACGACGTGGTGCAGATCGCCAACACCATGCTCGAACAATTGAACGCGGAACAAGGCACGCAGCGACGCTTCTCGTCCACCGTGCTCGAAAGCCTGCGCATGCACGCCTGGCCCGGCAACGTGCGCGAGCTGCGCAACTTCGTGCAGCGCGCCTACATCATGGCCGACCAGGATGTGATCACCGAGGTACAGATCCCACTGCAGGTGGCCGCCGCGCCCACCAGCGGCACGGCGATGGTGTCGGTGCCGGTGGGCATGTCGCTGGCCGAGGCTGACCGCCAGCTGATCTTCGCCACGCTGGAGCAATGCGCCGGCGTGAAGAAGCATGCGGCGGAAATTCTGGGTATCAGTTTGAAAACTTTGTACAACCGGCTGGAGGATTATGCGGCCAAGGGCGAACTGCCCGAATGGCTGCGCACGTCGCGCAACGGTGACGCCAGCCCTCCGGCGGCCTCATAAGCGCGCGTGAGCCGCGGTCCCGCGAGGCGATTCGCCACGGCATGGGCCGATCGCGCAGCAACGCGCCCGCCGGGGCGCACGATTCTTGCGTGCAAGGTGCCATTGCAATTTCCCAAGTGCAGATCAATGGTTGAGCAGCGACATGGCTGACGCCCCCAGAAACCCTTCCAGTGATGCACGCGATGCATCGAGCGCGCTACCGCAGTCCCACGATGTCTGTGATCCCTGCGATGCGCCGTTGCCCGTGCACAGCATCAACGAGGTAACGGCCCTGATGGAGCAGGCTTCTCATGACCTGCGCTCGTCGCTGAATGCGATCCAGAGCTGGAGCTACGTACTCGATCGCTCGATCGATGCTATGGCCGGCCCCGCGCAGCGCGCGCTGGCAGGTATGCGCTCGGGCATGCAGCAGCAGCTGGCACTGATCGAGGAAATGGAAGAGGGCGTGCGCCTGCTGGCGGATGAACGCACCCCGGCGTGGGAAGAAGCCGATCTGCGCGTGGTGGCCGAACAGGCGATTGCCGATAAGCGGCCCGCAGCCGAGGCGCGAGGCGTGATGTTGACCGATCTGGATTGCCGTAGCCCGCAAGGGCGCGATTTTCTGGTGCAGGGCGATTCGCTGCGCATGGCGCCACTGCTCCGGCATCTGCTGGTGCACTGCATCTGGCGCGCTGCCGCGGGCGGATCGGTCAGCGTGCACCTTACCGCAGAAGACGACTACGTCAAGTTCCGGATTACCGAGAGCCCGCCGGTCGAAAAAACGCGCGGCGCCAGCCGCCTGGCGGCGCTGAGCGATTTCTTCGCGCGCCGCATCCCGCCCGATGGCGGTCATTCGCCGCGCCAGAGCACCGCGCTGCTGCTGACGCGCCGCATGGTTGAACTGCAGGGCGCGCAACTGACCGCGGAAAACGAAGCGTGCGACACCGATAGCGTGACGATCTGCATCGCCGTCCGTTTCCCGCGCAAGCATTCCGCCTGAGCCCAGTCTTCGCTTCCACCTCATGTGCTGCGGCAGTTTTTACCGCCGTGCGCACAAAGTGCAGCGCCTTGTGCGCTGCAACGTCTCTCATGCGCCGCGTCGCGCGCCTTTCCTGTCGTGCCGCTATCGTCGTAGTACCGCCTCGATAACGCCGCCATAACGCGGCTGGCCGTCGCCGCGGGGCGGATCGGGCGCGCGTCGCGTTGTGCACGCCTCGACGCGCGCGTGCGCTGGCCCGGCACTTGCATCGTATGCAGACGGAGCCCCTTCAACAGGGGATCCCAACTCGATATGCGATATGCAACTGGAGAGACGCCATGGCACGAGAATCGAAGGGATCGCACAAGCCGTCCGCCAAGCCTTCGACGCAGGCATCGGACAAATCCACGCACGGCAAATCCGATAAGCCGGCCCGCACATATCAGGCCGCTGTCGACGAATCGTTGGACATGACGTTCCCGGCCAGCGATCCGATTTCGCCGGGTGCTGCAGTGCACGCGGAAAAGCAGACCCAGACCAAGCGCGACGACGTCGACTGGAAACTCAAGAAGGGCAGCGAACACCAGCCGACCGGCGAAAAGGCCGCGGCGCACCGCAAGGGCGCCACCGACAAGCGCTGAATCGCGCGAAGGCGCAGCGCGCCGCGAGATGTCGCGTCAGTCGGCGCCGGCGAGCCGAGCGATTGAAATTCCGAAGCGCCGGCTTGTGCGCCTGGACACCATTGCATTGCAACATGCCTTGAACGGAGCCTCAGGATGTCTACGATCATCGCAGGACGATTCGATACGTTTGCCCGGGCCGAGACGACCGCAACGCGTTTGATGGCCAAGGGCGTCAAGCAGGACGATCTGAACATGTTCTATGTGAATCCGGCCGGCCAGCACGCGGCATATCCGATCGGCGGCGACCACGCGGCCGACCCGGCTGCGCGAAAATCCGGCAAGGGCGCGGGCCGTGGAGCGTTGATCGGCGCGGTAATTGGCGCGGGTATCGGCATCTGCCTCGCGGCGGCGGTGCGCGCCTGGTATGGCGCGAACCTGCAGCCGTGGGTGCTGGTACTGGTGGTGGCATTTGCGACCGGGCTCGGCGCGTATGGCGGGTCGCTGGTTGGCGCGCTGTCGCTGACCAGCCAGCGTAGCGGCCGCATGCGTCACGCGGGCGTTTTGCTGGCCGCGCATGTCAGTCCCGATAACACCACGCTGGTCGCCAACGAACTGCGGCAGAACGGCGCGCAGGACGTGGAGCGCGCTGAGGGCCAATGGCGCAACGGACGCTGGGAAGATTTCGATCCCCTGGCCGCGCCGGTGCCTGTGGGCCGCACCAGCGGGCTGCACCAGCGCGAGTGAGCGCGCGTGATCGATTGCATTTTTTATTTTTCACCCAGAGGAGCTGCTCATGAAGCCCGTTGAACCACAAGTACCCCCGCCGCCCGGCGGCCCGGTGCGCGGCGCCGCGATCATCGGCGATGTCGATCAAACAGGAGCCGGCTGCGGCCCGTTTGTGATGGCCTCCGATACGCTCGAGGGAAACAAGGTCGTCGATCCGTCGGGCGAGGAAATCGGCACGATCGACCACATCATGCTTGACGTGCTTGGCGGTCGCATCGCGTATGCGGTGCTGGCGATGGGCGGCTTTCTGGGCATCGGCGAGCGCCTGCATGCGTTGCCCTGGTCCGCGCTGACGCTCGACACGCGCCGCAAATGCTTCGTGCTCGGCGTCGAAAAAGAGCGGATCAAGGCCGCTCCTGGTTTCGACAAGGAGCACTGGCCCACCATGGCGAATTCGCAATGGGCCACCAGCATTCACGAGTACTACGGTATCTCGCCTTACTGGGAAAAGGATCGCTACGATCCCTGGGCTTGAACGCCAGTATTGTCACCACCCGGCTCGCGCGGATGCGAGCCGGGCAAGAATCCGCCGCCTCGCGTTACTGTGCATGCGAGGCGGCTTTCGTTTCTGGATCCGCTATACCTTGTGGTTGACCTGGCCCGGCGGCTTGTTGGAAGGGTCGGCGCGCATGCCGGTGGCTTCCGGCGGCTGTCCCATCGGTTCCTGGGGCGGCGGTACGCGCGTGGTCAGCTGGTTTGATACGCCCAGGATGCCGGGCGGGGTGGACGCGGCCTTTTCGATGCGCTGCGCGATGTCGATATCTTCCACGCGGCCGGTGATCGTTACGCGCCGATCCACCACGTGCACGGCCACGCCGTCCGGCATGTCGCCGCCACACGCTTCGGCGATGCACGTGCCGACGCGCTCGCGCAGTTGTTCGTCTTCGTCGTCGTTGTGAAGCCGCTCGGGCGATGCGTTTGCAGTCTGCGTCATGGTGGTTCCTTTCCTGTCGGACAAGAGATGGACGCGGCCAGCTTCTTGCCGCGCACGCACACCGGTGAGACGCAATCGTCATGCCCACGCGGAGCGCCCAGGTTCACGTCGAGGTTTGTAGAAACGACGTGTCACGGTGCCGGATGACATCCTTGTAGGACGCCACCGACTGAAACTGCATGAGGGCGCTCCCTACAATGTAGTCAGTCCTGCTTCGCATGGGAGCGATTCATGCCACAGCCAACCAATCGCCGCATTCTGCATTTATTCGATCGCTTTGCCGGCTCCGCCACGCGGCAGGCGGGCTCGCCGGTGGCGTTCGTGCTGGCCGTGCTCGTGGTGGTGGTATGGGCCGTCACCGGGCCGATGTTCAAGTTCTCGGAGACATGGCAACTGGTGATCAACACGGGCACCACCATCATTACCTTCCTGATGGTGTTCCTGATTCAGCAGAGCCAGAACAAGGACGCCCTTGCCGTGCACCTGAAGCTCAACGAGTTGCTGGCGTCGCATCGCGAGGCCAGCAACCATCTGGTCTCGATCGAGGACCTCGACGAGGAAGAACTGCGCCAGCTCGTGGCGTTCTACCGGCAGCTCGCGAAGCTTGCCGACGAGGAGGGCGGCGTGAAATGCAGCCACTCGATCGACGAGGCCAATCTGAATCATCGCGACAAGCGGCAGGCGCAGCTATCGCGCCACGGACGGCACCATCCAGCGGTCCAGCAGGAAACGGGAGAGGCGTCCGCCGCGGCTTGAGCGCATTGGCGCAATCGGGCCGATGCGTGCGCGCGGTCCTTCCGTACACCGTACAACCCATGGCGTAGAAAGCGGCCTGGCCGCACAGGAGCCCACATGGCGACCCACGCGACTCCCCAATCGGCCTCGGCCGCGGCGATCGACATCGACGCTGCGCCCGATCCCGTCAGCCGCGACGTTCGGGTGGTGGCCTACGGCCGCGCCGATTGTGACGATCCGCGCAGCCACCAGGGCGCCACGCTCGCCGGCATCGCGCAGCGCGTGGCGCGGCTGGCCGGCTTCACCTATGCGGGTAGTTATGACGCCGCAACGCACCGCACCGCCGACGGGAAGCTTTACTTCGTGCCCGAGCAAACGCTGATCGGTCTCGATCACGCGCGGCAGCTTGGCATCACAAGCCTGCAGAATCTGTTTGGCGGCGTAGTGCCGCACGCCTTCATCGGCACCAAGGCGATCTCGCATGGGCTCGTGTCTCCCGACGCGCAGGCGCCGGAAGGGTGGAGCGAGGCGTTTGCCGCGCATGTGCGCGACCACGTCCTGCCCGGATTCACGGCGTTCTCGCTCGACGATGCGCGTCGCGCCGGGCAACGCATGCTGAGCGATGGCGCGGTGCGGGTCAAGGAGCCGTGCGGGATCGGCGGGCTGGGACAGCAGGTGGTGCGCAACGCCGCCGAGCTTGACGCGGCGCTGGCCGGCCTGGACGCCGATCGCGTGGTCCGGGAAGGGCTCGTGCTCGAACGCAATCTTGACGACGTGGTGACGTACAGCGTGGGGCAGGTGGAAATTGGCGATCTGCGCGCAAGCTACTGCGGCACGCAAACGCTGACGCCCAACAATGCCGGTCAGGAAGTCTATGGCGGCTCCACGCTGCGCATGGTGCGCGGCGGGCTGGAGGATCTGTGGGCTCACCCGGTGGAAGCGCATTTGCGCGATGCGGTGCGCGCGGCCATCGCCTATCACGCGGCGGCTGTGGCGTGCTTTCCCGGCGTGTTGGTATCGCGCTGCAACTACGACGTGGCGCTGGGCCGGCACGGCGCGCAGGCCTGCCTCGGTGTGCTGGAGCAGTCGTGGCGCGTGGGCGGCGCGACCGGCGCGGAACTGGCGGCGCTGGCCGCCTTTCAGGCCGATCCGCAATGCGTGCGCGCCACCGCCAGCACGCGAGAAATCTACGGAGCCGACGTCACCGTGCCGGCGGGCGCGGACGTCTATTTTCAGGGAGAAGACCGCAGTGTCGGTGCACTGACCAAGTACGCAATTCTGGAGTCCGTTTCCAATGGCCACACATGAAGAATCGATAAAGATCCATACCGATGGCGGCGTCATCGCCGGGACAGTGATCTCGCCCGCCACCAAGTTACCCGGCGTGCTGTTCGTGCACGGCTGGGGCGGCAGTCAGCAGCAATATCTGGCACGCGCCCGTGAAGTGGCGGGGTTGGGCGCGGTGTGCATGACGTTCGACCTGACTGGCCATGCCGGCACGGCCGCGCAATACGAGACCGTCAGCCGCATGCGCAATCTCGCCGATGTGCTGGCCGCCTACGACATGCTGGTGCGGCACCCCGAGGTCGACCGCAACGCCATCGCGGTGGTGGGCAGCAGCTACGGCGGATATCTGGCAGCGGTGTTGTGCGAACTGCGCTCGGTACGATGGCTGGCGTTTCGCGCACCCGCGCTCTACATGGACAGCGGGTGGGAATCGCCCAAGCGCCAGTTGCATCGCGACCAGGACCTGGTGGCGTATCGGCGCAAGGTGGTGGCGGCCGAGAGCAATCGGGCGCTGCGCGCCTGTACCAACTTCAAGGGCGACGTACTTGTAGTGGAATCCCAGCACGACAACATCGTGCCGCACACGGCGGTGCTCAGTTACGTCGATGCGTGCATCCAGGCCAGTTCTATCACCTACCGCGTGCTCAAGGGCGCCGACCACGGCCTGTCGTCCGAAGACAGCCAGCGCGCCTATACCAAGCTGTTGCTGCGCTGGCTGCGCGAAATGGTGACCGAGGCGCGTACCGGCCCCGCGGTGCCAAGCCGGCCGTCGAAGCCGTCCAGCGCGACATCGGCGCCCCATCACGACGATGGCCTGTCCACTGTGCCCGACGAGCCGGCACAGGCGGTGACGGCGGGCGACGACGACAACGATCCGCAGGTCATCGCCGCCCAGCCGCGGCGCAGCGCCTGACGGGCGAGGGAACTCCCCGCTTGCAAGACTTGCACGATTGGCGCGCGGCTGGCGTGTAAAAACTGCCATGTCCCACAGCGATCACATGTTCGGCGGATGGCATGGCTTGTGCAGAGCGTTGCCATATGAGCTCCGCCAATCCTGCAACTCTGCAACCTGACGATGACACGGCCGCCACAGCGGCGGCGCTGAAACGCGTGGGTTTGCGCCACGTCGACGACAGCGAGCCCGGCATTAAGCGGCGCCGCAGCGGGTCCGGTTTTGCCTATGTGGGCCCGGACGGCAAGCGTGTCGACGAGGCTACGCTCGCCCGCATCAACGCGTTGGCCATCCCGCCCGCCTACGAGTCGGTCTGGGTGTGTTGCGATCCGTCCGGTCATTTGCAGGCGACAGGGCGCGATGCGCGCGGCCGCAAGCAGTACATCTATCACCCGGACTGGGCCGTACTGCGCGATGCCAACAAATACACTCGCCTGATGGCGTTCGGCAGGGCCTTGCCAAGGTTGCGCGGACGCGTGACGCGCGATCTGGCGCGCAACGGTATGCCGCGTGAAAAGGTGCTTGCCGCAGTGGTGGCGTTGCTCGACGCCACGCTGGTAAGGGTGGGTACGCCGCGCTACGCCGAGCAGAATCGTACCTACGGTCTTACCACGCTCCATCGCAAGCACGTTGTGGTGCGGGGCAGTCGGCTGCGCTTCCAGTTCACCGGAAAGAGCGGCGTCACGCACGATGTGTCCGTCAACGATGCGCGGCTGGCGCGCGTGGTGCGCAACTGCGCGGAACTGCCCGGACAGCGGCTGTTCAAGTACAAGGATGGCGAGGGCGACGTCCGCGAGATCGGATCGGTCGACGTCAACGCCTATCTGCACGAAGTGATGGGCGGCGATTTCACGGCCAAGGATTTCCGCACGTGGGCAGGCAGCGTGCACGCGCTGGCGCTGTTGCGCAAGACGGCGGCCGACAGCGAAACCGCACGCAAGAAGGCCGTGGTGGAAGTCATCCGCGAAGTTGCACGGCGGCTGCGCAACACGATGGCGGTCTGCCGCAAATGCTACGTGCATCCCGATGTGCTGACGGCGTTCATGGCCGATACTTTGCAAGCCTTACCGGCACCGCGTTCCGCAATTCGCCTGCGCGCCGACGAAGCGAGATTGCTGGCCTTGCTGGAAAGTACCCAGGCGCCCGCGACCGCCGCGCGCAAGGCGGCTTGATCGCGTTTAAAGCGGGGCGAAAGCATGGGAATGCGGTGCGACCATGCACGGGCTTCTCATCGCTTTCTCATCGCTTGTTCACCGCATTTGCCCGGCACGCCTATTGCATCGATACGTGCATCACAACAACATCCAGCACGTAGCAAGCGAGGCCCAAGGTGGAACAAGTCATTACGCGGAGCACGCAGGCCAATGGCAGCGGCGCGGCAACCGCCCGAACAGCGCAAACAGCCAAGACAATACAAACAGCACGACAAGAGCGATCGGAAGAATCAGCCGCGCACGCATCGCTTTGCGCTACGCATGCGCCGACGATTCTGCCCGATGTCGTCCTCCCTCATCCCCATCCCAATGCGCGGCATATCCGCGCGGCGCGGCTTGCGTCGGTGGCCCGCGCCAAGGGCGGCGGCGCGCGTCCCCTGCGTGGCGCCGATATGCGGCAGGCGCGCGTGCTGATGCAGGCGTTGTGCGAGATGCGTCTGGAATTGCGCAGCCCCGATCAGGCATGGCTCGCAGCGACGCTGGATACGCGCCACACCACGACCATGGCGCTGTGGCGCAATCGCGATCGAGCCGTTTTCCTGCAGCCCGAGATCGAGCGCGGCATCGAGGAAAGACTGCACGCGGGCTTTCGTCATGCGCGCAGTGGCAGCACGCACGAAGCCGCCAACGAATTCAAGCGCGCGTATTTTCTGCTGTGCTGCGCGCTGACGCACGCACGCGATATGGCGCGCCGCAACGCCGCCGCATCGGACGCCGCCGCGCGTTCTGAAGGCTGAGGCCGCCGAAAAACGCGGGGGCTAGCGGCGTGCCGGCTTGCAGGGACCGATATATCCCGGCAGTTCGCGCGCGGCCGGGCTCATCGCTAGCCTGACCCCACGCGCGAGCGCAGTCGCGAAGCTGTGATGGCTGTCGAGTGGGCCGTCGATGTGCTTGCGGAAAAAGTCGGCCCAGCGGAAATCCGGATAGGCGGCCTTGACCTTGCGATAGCCGCCAGCCAGTTGCACAAACGCTTCGAGACTGCGGTACGGGTCGTCGCGCATACCGTGGATATCACCAGGAAGCTCCTTCAACGGCTGGCGCTTGCCGTGTTCGTCATAGGGATGAACCATGTGCGTGTCGATCATGTGCTTCCAGAACTTGCGTGGCGACAGATGGCTCAGGTCTGCCCGCACGATCGCTGGCACCATCACGATCCCCATCTCGTGCCACGCACGCACCCAGTGGTGGTGATCGACCACATACAACGTCTGTTCGGGACCGAGCACTACATGAATCCGGTGCTTGTCCAGAAAGCCCGGCAATTCCGCATGCGACAGGCGCCGCGTGACGTGGACTTTCTGCGCGACGTGATAGCCGCCCACCGTGATCTGGGTGGGGCGCAGATGATCGACTGGAACCATCAGTCGGGCACCTTCCCTGAGCAGGCGTACTGGTTCCTTCCGCTTGGTGGTCATCGGCCGTCGTGTGCGAGTTGGCGATGTGCTGCAGGCAGCAAGGTTCGTGCCGTGCCGCCGATGCGCGGGCGGGCCATGCGCGCATGTGGCGCCGGGAAAGCTTGCCATCGTTTGTAACCCTTACCCGTGCGGTGGCACGCCGCAGCGCTGCGCGGCGCGCACAGCCGTGCGGCATGGAAATTGCGCCATGCGCTGGCAGATCGGTTATCCGTTATTCAATGGGAGCGCTCGATGTCGACGCCACAGAAAGTACCGCCCCAGCACCAGGAGCGCGAGCCGGGGCTGGAAAGCGAGATGACGCCACGGCCGGACAGCGGCGCCGACGACTATGTCGGCAGCGGCCGGCTAAAAGGCAAGGTGGCCCTGATCACCGGCGGCGACAGCGGCATCGGCCGCGCGATTGCCGTCGCCTTCGCGCGCGAGGGCGCAGACGTCGCCTTTGCATATCTCGACGAACATGAGGATGCCCAGGAGACCGAGCGACTGATCACTGAGTCGGGACAGCGCGCGCTGGCGATGGCGGGCGATATTACCGATGTCGCCCACGCCGACAAGATCGTGGCTGACACCATTGCCCGGTTTGGCCGCCTCGACATCCTGGTCAACAATGCCGCCGAGCAGCACCCGCGCGAATCGCTCGAAGAGGTCTCGCCGGGGCAAGTCGAGGCCACGTTCCGGACCAACGTGTTCGCAATGTTTCATGTGACTCGTGCCGCGTTGCCGCAATTGCAGAAGGGTGCGGCGATCCTCAATACGACGTCGGTGACGGCCTACCGCGGTAGCGCTCATCTGCTCGACTATTCGGCCAGCAAGGGCGCCATCGTCGCCTTTACGCGGTCGCTGGCGCTGCAGGTGGTCAAGCGCGGTATTCGCGTCAACGGCGTGGCGCCGGGACCTGTCTGGACGCCTTTGATCCCGTCGACATTCAGCGCGGAGGAAGTGGCCGAGTTCGGGACCAAGACGCCGATGGGACGCCCCGGTCAACCGTTCGAAGTGGCCGCAGGCTACGTGTTTCTGGCATCCGACGCGGCGAGCTACATCACCGGTCAGGTCCTTCACATCAACGGTGGCGAAGTGGTCAATGCCTAGGTCCGCATTGCAGATTGGATTCCGCCATCAACATGGAGAGCGAGCATGTCATCGATTGTCGCAGGACGTTTCAACTCGATTCCCGAAGCCGAACAGATCGCGCAGAAGCTCTATGCACGCGGCTTTTCGGTGTGGGATGTATCGATCATGTCGGTCAATCCCGGCGGTGCGCGCCCGCCCGGCGTTTTGCTCGCGGCACGGGCCAAGGGCGAGCGCCGCGACGAAGCGCTAGACGTCCTGCGCGAGGGCGGCGCATGCGACATCGAGCGCGCCAGCGGCAAGTGGGACGGGGGCCAGTGGGTCGACTTTGACCCGCACCAGGCGCCGACCTTGGTGGACGACGTCGCGGGCGAGTGCTGGCCCGCGCCGTCTGCCGCCGCGACGCAGTCATCGCACCGCGGCGCGGACGATGCCCGGCGCGACCACGCCGGCCCGGTCGCCGCGGAGGCGGTTGCGGAACAGAGCACAGGCAACGAGGATCCCGGCAGCGAGCTCGAGCATTACGTCGATCGCCAAGTGGCCAGCCATAACTGATCGTGATGCGGCATCGTGCCGTGATGCGGCGCCGCATGGAGGATGTCGATGGAATTGCATGCCATGGCCGATCTCGATACCCTGCGTCCCACGCAATTGACGCTGGGGCTGTATCAGGTGCGGCAAAAGATGGATGTCTCCGCCAGACCGCGCGAGCCCGAGGCGCTCAAGCGGTTCCTGAACGAGCACCGCATCAAGACCATCGTCGGCCCCGGCGGGGCGCTGTTTATCGCCGACCATCACCACTGGACCCGCGCGTGGCTGGAGCTGGGATGGCGGCGCGCGCCGGTGGTCATACTCGACGATTTGAGCGGCCTGCCGCCTGGCAAGTTCTGGAAGCGCATGCGTAAACTGGGACACGTGCATCCCTATGACGAGCACGGCAAGCTGCTCGATACGGCCGCGTTGCCGTCCACAGTGATGGGCATGCGTGACGATCCATACCGCAGCCTGGCGGCGTTCACGCGCATGGCGGGGGCGTACCGCAAACCGGGCAATGCCTATGGCGACTTTCGCTGGGCGGGGTTTTTTCGGCGTCATGTCGAGGAGGACATGAAGAGCATCGCGGGATTTGCCCGCGCGATGACGGTGGCAATTCCACTGGCGCGCAGTAGCAAGGCGCGGCGACTGCCGGGTTTCATTGGGCGCTGCGATTAGACGGGTGTGAGCGTTGGACGCCGGTAGTCGACGTCGATAGGCGCTGGGCGCGCGCCGATACGCATGCCAATAAAAACCAAGCCCCTCGTCCGCATGACGCAGACGAGGGGCTTAGGAGCGATAAGGCGCGCTTAGCTCTTGGACTTGTGCATCGGCTTGCCCTTTTGCTTGGTGGAAGCCATTTTTTCAAGCTCGCTCTTACTCATCGATTTGGCCATCGACTTCGATGCGCCCTTGAGAGAACCGGCGGTGCGCTCGCCACGTTTGGCTGAAAGCGCGGCTCCGGCCGCCATTTGCTGTGCCTTCGATTTGGCTGGCATGTCGATCTCCTTCGATGCGAGGTTCAGAAGAATCGTCGCGGCGTCGCGATTCGCGCCGCAACGGGCAAATGCGGTTTGCAACGGCTGTCACCTCTGGCCGCCTTTATCCGCGCCTATATCCGGCCCAACACCACCAGAATCACAACGATGACGACGATCAGCCCGAGACCGCCGCTGGGTCCGTAGCCCCAACCGGAGCTGTACGGCCACGTCGGTAGTGCGCCGATCAGCAGCAGGATAAGAATGATCAAGAGGATGGTTCCAATGGCCATGTCGTGCTCCTTTGTTGTGGTGCGGGCGGCGCGGCGGCATTTGGTGCCCCGCGCTGCGCTGTCCCGGTGATTACAGGTTAGAACAGCGCCGACCATCCCCAAGGCAGGCAGGGGCTGAATTCACTGTAGGAATATGACGACACTTCGGCGCCGCGAGTGGGCGCGTTTGTCGGCGCACCGGCGCGCAACGGGGTGCGCGCGGCTGGCGGCGTGGGTGGCGTGTCCGATGCGGCCGCGCCGGGCTCAGTATGCGGCGCTGTAGATGGCGTGAGCGTCGGCTTCCAGCACTTCGCGCGGGTTATTCACGAGCAGCCGCGTCTGCAGCATCGCATCGCTGGCCATGCGCGCGATATCGGTCTGCTTGACGCCGACTTCGCGCAGCGTGCGCGGGATGCCAGTGGCCGCGATCAGTCCCTCGATATGCGCGATCAGTGCCGCAGTCTTGGTTTCCGCGCTGCCAGTGGTGCCGGGCAGCACCACATCGGCCAGTTCGGCGTAAAGCTGGCATGCGGCAGGCGCATTGAACTTCATCACATGCGGCAGCACCAGCGCGTTGGACAGGCCGTGCGCAACGTGGAAGATGCCGCCGATCGGATACGCCAGCGCGTGCACGGCGGCCACCGGCGCATTGGCGAACGCCTGGCCTGCGAACATCGCGCCCAGCAGCATCGCTTCGCGCGCGCCGCGGTCTTCGCCGTTGTCGCAGGCGCGCATCAGGTTCTGCGACAGCAACTGCAGCGCGCGCACCGCCAGCATGTCGGAGATCGGGTTCTTCAGATGCGCGGTCGTGTAGGCCTCGATGGCGTGCACCATGGCGTCGATGCCGGTGGCGGCGGTGGCCGCGCGCGGCAGACCGAGCGTCAGCTCGGCATCGAGAATCGCCAGGTCGGCGATCAACTGGGGCGCAACCACGCCCATCTTGGTGGTCTCGCCCGTGGTGACGATGGACACTGCGGTGACTTCGGAACCGGTGCCGGCGGTGGTCGGCATCTGCACCAGCGGCAGGCGCGTGCCGGTGACCTTCTTCACGCCGTACATTTCGCCGATGGTCTGCGTGGCCGGCAGCAGCACGGCAATCAACTTGGCGACATCCATCGACGATCCGCCGCCGAGCCCGAGCACCACTTCCGCGTTGGCCTGGCGCGCGCGTTCGGTGGCTTCCAGGACCACGTGTTCGGGCGGGTCGGCAATCACATCGTCGATCACCGTGACCTGCCAGCCGTGCCGGGCAAGGTCTTCCAAGGCTGGCGCCAGCAGTCCGCTTTTGGCGAGGAATCCATCGGTCACGACGCACAGCCGGTGGGCCTGCGCAAACGCCTCGCGCAGCAACGCGCCAAGGCGCCGCGCGGCGCCAAATTCGACGACGACCGTGGGCACAGTCTGAAAGCGGAAAGGGTTCATGGTGTCTCCGGGAGGATGTCCGATGGCTGGTTTCTTATCGTGCCGCCCCGCGGCGCTTTGCACGCGCGGAGCGGCGAGCGGTGACGCTTTACATCTGCAGGCAAAGATACTTGATCTCGAGATATTCCTCGATGCCGTGGCGCGATCCCTCGCGGCCTACGCCCGATTGCTTGATGCCGCCAAACGGCGCCACCTCATTCGAGATCAGCCCGGTGTTCAGGCCGACCATGCCGTATTCCAGCGCCTCGGCCGTGCGCCAGGCGCGCGCGATATCGCGTGTGTACAGGTACGCGGCCAGCCCGTATTCGGTGGCGTTGGCGGCGGCCACGGCGTCCGCATCCTGCTTGAAGCGGAACAGCGGCGCCACCGGCCCGAAGATTTCCTCGCGCGCCATGCGCATATCGGCCGTCGCATCTGCGATCACGGTCGGCGTATAGAAGGTGCCGCCCAGCTTGTGCGCACCGCCGCCAGTCAGCACGCGCGCGCCCTTGGCGGTGGCGTCGTCGACCAGCGATTTCACTTTCTCGATGGCCGCGTCTTCGATCAGCGGGCCGATCAACACGCCGTCTTCGAGCCCATTGCCGACGCGCAGCTGGCCCGTGCGTTCGGCGAATTTCGCGGCGAACGCGTCATAGATGCCGTCCTGGATATAGAAACGGTTGGCGCAGACACAGGTCTGGCCGCCGTTTCGGTACTTGGCGGCGATCGCGCCTTCCACGGCAGCGTCCAGGTCGGCGTCGTCGAACACAATGAAGGGCGCATTGCCGCCCAGTTCCAGCGACAGACGCTTGACCGTCGGCGCGGACTGGGCCATCAGGATGCGGCCCACTTCGGTCGATCCGGTAAACGACAGCTTGCGCACGATCGGACTGCCGGTCAGCACGGCGCCAATGGTCTTGGCGTCGCCGCTGACCACTTGCAGCACGCCAGCGGGCACGCCCGCGCGGTGCGCCAGTTCGGCCAGCGCGAAGGCCGACAGCGGCGTCAGCTCGGCCGGCTTGATCACGATGGCGCAGCCCGCGGCCAGTGCCGGCGCGGCCTTGCGCGTGATCATCGCGGCCGGGAAATTCCACGGCGTGATGGCGGCGCACACGCCCACTGGCTGGCGCAGCGTGACCAGGCGCTTGTCGGCCGCGGGCGTGGCCAGCACTTCGCCATCCACGCGCTTGCCTTCTTCGGCAAACCATTCGATAAAGCTGGCCGCGTAGGCAATCTCGCCCTTGGCCTCGGCCAATGGCTTGCCCTGTTCGCGCGTCATCAGGTAGGCCAGGTCGTCGGTGTTGGCCAGCATCAGGTCGAACCAGCGGCGCAAGATGATCGCGCGTTCCTTGCCAGTGCGGGCCGCCCAGCCCTTCTGAGCCGCTTCGGCCGCGACCACGGCGCGTTCGGTTTCTGCCGCACCCAGGTCGGCAACGCGGGCGATCACCTCGCCCGTGGCGGGATCGGTCACGTCGAACGTGGCGCCCGAATCGGCACCCACCCATTGGCCATCGACATAGGCCAGCTGCTTGAATAGCGAAGGATCCTTGAGTTTCATGGCGTGTGATTCCTGGAAGTTGGCCAACGCGCGACCCGACAAGGTCCCGCTTGCGTAAGTTCAATAGATTGAACTATATTCGGTACGTTGAACGATGGGCCGATGATACGCCCATCCTCGGCAGACCGGCAATAGGCATCGCCGTTCCTTCAAAATCATCGGTCTCCCGCCCGTCGGCAGCCACAACCCTCACGCTCATGCCCAAGTCCAGCTACGACATATCCGACGACACCCCGGCCGCCCGGCCCACCTCGCCGGCCGTGGTGCGCGCGGTGCAGGTGCTGGACGCTATCGCGGCGGCCGGCGAGCCGCTCACGCTGGCAGACCTGACGCGCCTGACCGGCGCGCCCAAGAGCTCGCTGCACGGGATGTGCGACACGCTGGCCCAATTGCAATTGATCAAGCGCCTGCCCAACGGCGGCATGGCGCTCGGTCCGCATGTGATGAGCTGGGCCAGCGCGTTCCTCTCGCGCACGCAGATCAGCGCGGAATTTCAGGCCTTGTGGGACGAGACCGATGCGTTTCACGACGCAACCGTCACGTTGTCGATGATGGACGGCGCCGAAGTGGTCTATCTGGCCTGCCAGAACGGCGATCGTCCGCTTGGCGTGACGTTCCGCATCGGCATGCGGCTGCCCGCGCCATACACGGCCACCGGCAAAGCCATGCTGAGCACGCTGCCCACGGCGGACGTCCATCGCCTGTTCGCCGACGGCATGCCCGCGCCGCTCACGCGCGCCAGCGTGGCAACCTTGAGCGCGCTGGCGGACGAACTGGAACAGGTGCGTGCGGCGGGATACTCGATCGACAACGGCCAGATGCGCGAAGGCATGACGTGCTTTGGCGCGCCGGTGTTCGAAGCGATGCGCGCGCGCGCGGCCGGGGCTATCGCCGTCAGTTTCCTCAGCAGCGAGATCGATGCCGTCACCGGCGAGCGCATCGGCCGCGAGGTGCGCGCGCTGGCCGACCGGCTGTCGGCGCGGCTGGGTGCGCCGCAGTAGCCGGCGCGACGGCATCGGCGTGGCCGATTTGCACTACGTCCGAACATAAGGAAACGGCTACTTCGTTTTGTTATTGCGCGGCGTCAATGGCTTGAATTCGGTGAATCGCTAGCATCCGGAAGTTAATTTTCCAGATCCTGACGATGACTCAAGCTTCGGCGGACACCATCCGCCGCCCTCAACTGGTGGCGCCGGCCGGATCGCTCGCGGCGCTGCGCATGGCGCTGCAGCACGGCGCCGACGCAATCTACCTGGGCCTGCGCGATGCCACCAACGCGCGCAATTTCGGCGGCCTGAACTTCAGCGAGGAAGACATTCGCACCGGCGTGGCCGAGGCGCACGCGCGCGGCGCGGAGGTGCTGTTCGCGATCAACACGTTCGCCCAGATGGGGCAGGTCGAGCGCTGGCACCACGCCGTCGACGCGGCCGCCGCGCTGGGCGCGGACGCCGTGATCATGGCCGACGTCGGCCTGATCGCCTACGCGGCGGCGCGACACCCGTCGCTGCGCATTCATCTTTCGGTGCAGGGCAGCGCCACGCATGCCGACGCCATCGAACTGATGCGCGAACGATTCGGCATCCGGCGCGTCGTGCTGCCGCGCGTGCTGTCGGTGCCGCAGATCGCGCGCCTGGCCAGGCAGACCAGCGTCGAACTGGAGGTGTTCGGTTTCGGCAGCCTGTGCGTGATGGCCGAAGGGCGATGCTTGCTGTCGTCGTACGCCACCGGCGATTCGCCCAACAACAAGGGCGTCTGCTCGCCCGCGCACGCGGTGCGATGGGACGAGCGCGACGGCACGATGCAGGCGCGCCTGTCCGGCATCCTGATCGACAGCTACGCGCCCGGCGAACCGGCCGGCTATCCCACGCTGTGCAAGGGCCGCTTCACCGTGGAGGGCGAACACGGCTACGTGCTGGAAGAGCCCACAAGTCTCAACGCGGTGTCGCTGCTGCCGGCGCTGATCGATATCGGCGTCGCCGCGATCAAGATCGAAGGACGCCAGCGCAGTCCGCGCTATGTGGCCGACGTGGTGGGCGTGCTGCGCGCCGCCATCGACGATGCCTGCCGCGACCCGCGCCGCTTCGTGCCGCGCCAGGACTGGCAGGCCACGCTGGGCCGCCATGCCGAAGGCGATCAGGTCACGCAAGGCGCCTATGACCGCCCGTGGCGCTGATGCTTCGCACGCCGGCGGCGCCGTGGCGCACGCGCGCAGTGCGCCAGCCATCCCCGCCGAACCCGCTTTCAGGTCGTCCTTGCGATCGTCCTGCTGCGCGGTCTCCCAATTGCCCGTTCCATCGTCCCTTGCCATGACCTTCCCCCCGCATTCCGAGTCGTTCCGTATCGCACTGGGTCCGCTGCTCTACTACTGGCCGCGTGCCGCGGTGCTGCAGTTCTACGCGTCGGTGGCCGAAGCGCCCGTCGACCGCGTGTATCTTGGCGAGGCCGTCTGCACGCGCCGCCATGAAATGCGCTTCGACGACTGGATCGACGTGGCGCAGATGCTGAACCATGCGGGCAAGCAGGTAGTGCTGTCGACGCCGGTGCTGGTGGAATCAGAAAGCGATATCGCTGTGATGCGCCGGGTCTGCGCGCAGGACGATTTCATGGTCGAGGCCAACGATCTCGGCGCGGTGCGCTGCATGGCGCATCGGCCGTTCCTGTGCGGTCCGCATCTGAATGTCTATCACGCCGACACGCTGGCATGGTTTGCTCAGATGGGCGCGCGCGGGTGCACGGTGCCGGTCGAAATGGACGGCGCAACCATGATGACGTTGGCGGTTGCCCGCCCGGCCGGCATCGCGCTGGAAGCGATGGTGTGGGGCCGCATGCCGCTGGCGTTTTCGGCGCGCTGCTTTACGGCGCGGCATCACCGGCTGCGCAAGGATGCCTGCCAGTACCGCTGCCTCGACTATCCGGACGGGCTGGTGGCCAGCACCGGCGAGGGTCAGGCGTTCTTCACGCTGAACGGCATCCAGACCCAGTCCGCGACGTGCCTGGACCTGTGCGCCGAAGTATCGCGCATGGCGGCGGCGGGTGTCGACTTCATGCGCGTCAGCCCGCACGCGAGCGGCACGCTGGAAGCGATTGCGCATCTCGATGCGATCCGGCGCGGATTGCGCGAAGCCGGGCCAAGTCCGGCGCTGCCCGCCGACGCCGTGCCCAGCAACGGCTACTGGAGTGGGGCACCCGGCATCCGCTGGACCGCACCGGCAGGGGAGCACGCATGACGGTGCTGACATCGTTGATGAAGCGCGTGCATCGGCAGATGCCCGCGCCTTTGCGCGCCGCGCCACTGGTGCTCGCAATGGAAGCGCTACGGCGGGCCGGCTGGCTTGAAGCGCCCGCGGCTCTGGACGGCAAGACGTTCTCGCTGACGGTGGAGGATGTGGCGCTTGAAATCCGCTTTCACTGCGCCAACGGACGTTTTCTTCCCGGCCCGTTCGATGGGCGCGAAACGGATCTGACGCTGCGGGCTGGCGCGCTCAGCTATCTGCGGCTGATCGGCGGCCACGCCGATACCGATACGCTGTTTTTCCAGCGCAAGCTGTCGATTCGCGGCGATACGGCATTGGGGCTCGAGGTCAAATACTGGCTCGACGCCGCGCCACGGCCCGACTGGCTTGGCAGCGTGGCGCAGCGTCTGGCGCTGCTGTTTCCCGAGCCGCGCGCCACGTGACGATCGACGGCGTCGCGCCGCGGCTGCCACAGCGTTCGTGGCGATGCGGTGCGATGCAGCGTCGGTGTGAAGCTTGCGTTGGGGGGATGGCGCAGGGTTTGAGCGCCCCGCCCATGATGGCAGCGGCCGCGTCAGAACTCGGACTCAGACCTCGGGCTCAGAACTCGGCTCAGAACTCGGCTCAGAACTCGGGCTCAGGACTCGGGCTCAGAACTCGGGCATCACGCCGCCGTAGCGCGTGCCGCGCTGCTTGAAGCACTGGCTGGCTCTTAGCACCGCGCACGGTACGTCCGACAGGCCTTCGACGGCGTCGAACTGCATCAACGTACTGTGGAATGCCTCGGCGCCCCGTGCATGCACCATCGCGTAGAGGTTGTATTGCCAGTCGGGCAGCCGGCGCGGCCGGCGATAACACATCGTGACGTCCTGCACATGCGCCAGCCGCTGGCCGATCATGTCGACGCGCGCATCGGGCACGTTCCACACGCACATGGCATTGTGCGTGTAGCCAAAAGGACGATAACGGAGAATCGCGCCAAAGCGCCGGATCACGCCGGAGGTGCGCCAGTTGTCCAGGCGCTCGAGCACATCGTCCAGCCGCAGGCCGCTGCGTCGCGCCAGCACGTGGTAGGGCGACGGCGTCAACGCGAGGCCGCTTTCCAGCGCGGCTGCCAGGCGCCAGTCCGCTTCGTCCAGATTCGGGCGCGGCGGCGGCCGCAAGGCCTGCGCCGAGCGCGCCGGCGCGCGGCGCGGGCCGCCCAGCAGCGGACCGGTATCGACGCGATATTCGCGTTCGAGCGGAAGATCCAGCGGTTTCTGGCCGACGTCCGCGGCGATCCGCGCCAGAACGTCATCCAGCCCGCGACGATCGCGCGCACCGGCCGCAAACCAGAGGTTGTATCGATGCCCGGCGCGCGCGTGGTGCTGCGCGACATTCACGTCGCCGTTGATGCGGTCGACCACGCGCTCCAGGTCGATCTGCGGCACAGACAGCGCGGCAACCGTGCTGGCGCCGATCGTGTTCGGGGCAAATACGGCGCCGATGCGGCTGATGCGGCCATTGCCCAGGTCGCGCGCCAGCAGGCTCAGGACGGTGTGTTCGGAAAGGCCGACGGCTTCGGCGGCAAGCTGGTAGGGACGCGCATGCAGCGGGAAATCGTGTTGCATGCGATGGTAGAGCTGGGCTTCATTGAACATGGCGAGCGGTTGGGACAATGCGTTGAGGGCATGGTGTCGAAACGCAGGCGCCGTATGTGGCAATGAACCGGAACTCGCCCGCATCATGCGGGCACATCATCATGAACTTCGGCAATCGTCTCGTTGACGGCGGTCAAGCTGGATCGAGATGATATGTAGCATTCGCCTTGGTACTGTTGCGCTCCATACGAACTGCGTAGAGTGCAACGGCCAGTGCCGCCAGCCCGGCCAGCGACGCCACCCAGGGCAGCGCCGTAAGGCCCAGACCATGGTCGACCACCAGTCCGCCCAGCCACGCGCCCAGCCCATTGCCCAGATTGAACGCGGCGATATTGAAGCTCGACGCGAGGTTCTCGCCCGGGCCGCGGGCATGGCGCAGCACGCGCAACTGCAAAGGCGACACCGTCGAGAATGCGGCGATGCCGAGCACGCCGACGAAGACCACCACCGCCACGGCGTTGTGCACAGACAGCGTCATCGTGGCCAGCGTCAGCGTCAGCATCGCCAGCGCGCCGAGCAGCGCCCCGGTGGGCCGGCGATCCGCCATGCGTCCGCCCAGCACATTGCCGATGATCATGCCGCCGCCGAACAGCAGCAGAATCGGCGACACCGCGGCTTCGCTGAAGCCGCTCACGCGCGTCAGCAGCGGCTGCACATAGGTGATCACCGCAAATATCCCCATCGACTGCAGCACCGTCATCAGCAATCCCAGCAGTACCTGAGGGCGACCGATGGTCTTCAATTCGTCGGCAAGGCGCACCGGGGCCTCGTGCGTGCGGCTGTTCTTGACCATTACCGCAATCACGACGAACGACAACAGGCCGATGGCCGTCATGGCCCAGAACGTGGCGCGCCAGCCGAAGTGCAAGCCAAGCCAGGCGCCGGCCGGCATGCCCAGCAGCGTGGCCAGCGTGAGTCCCGAAAACATGATCGAGATCGCCGACGCGCGACGGTTGGCGGGCACCAGTCCGGTGGCCACTACGGCGCCGACGCCGAAGAAGGTGCCATGCGTGAGCGATGTCACGACGCGCGCCACCATCAGCGTGGTGTAGTCCGGCGCGAGCGCGCAGGCCGCATTGCCGATGGTGTAGAGGATCATCAATCCCATCAGCACATTCTTGCGCGGCATGCGGCGCGTCAGCAGGGTCAGCACCGGTGCGCCGGCAAACACGCCGAGCGCGTAGCCCGACACCAGCATGCCCGCCGCGGCGATCGTGACGCCAAGATCGGCCGACACCTGCAACAGCAGGCCCATGATGACGAATTCGGCACATCCAATGCCAAACGAGCCGGCGGTCAGCGCGTACAGCGCCAGCGGCAGCCGGCCCGGAGGCGTCGCCTGCGGCGCGGCCGATGACGGGATCGACCCAGAGGGTTGAGGGGAAGACGAGGGCGAAATCATGTTGGGTCTCCAGCAAGGCCGGCGGCAGAGAGAAGGGAGCAGTGTGGGCATTTCCAATTTTCTCGGAAACGGGCAATATCAATAATAAGTTTCAAATCTTCGTTGAGAATCATGGATCGTATTGGTGACATCGGATTGTTCCTGCGGGTGCTCGACCTTGGCTCCATCAGTGCCGCGGCGCGCAGTCTCGATCTGTCGGTGGCGGTGGCCAGCCAGCGTCTGCAGCGTCTGGAGCGCGACCTGGGCGTTCGCCTGCTGCATCGCACCACGCGCCGGCTGCATGCCACGCCGGAGGGCGCCATCCTGGCCGAGCAGGGACGGGTACTGGTGGAGGATCTGGAGGCGCTGTCGAGTTCGTTGCGCCAGGCGGGCGCCGGCGTCACCGGCACGCTCAGGCTGACCACCTCGGCGTCGTTCGGTCGCCAATATGTGTCGCCGCTGCTGCCGGACTTCCTGCGCGCGCATCCCGGAGTCAACCTCAGCATCGACCTGACCGACCACGTGCTCGATCTGGTCAGCAGCGGCTACGACCTGGCCATCCGCATCGGTGCGCTGGAAGATTCGACGCTGGTGGCGCGCAAGCTGGCGGACAACCAGCGTCTGCTGTGCGCATCGCCGGCGTACCTGCGCGAACACGGATATCCGGAGTCGCCAGCGGATCTGGTGCGGCACCAGTGCCTGGTATTGGTGGGGGCGCAGGGCCGCGCCGACGTCTGGCGCTTCGAGGATGGCAGCGGTGGGGAGATTGCGGTGCGCGTGCGCGGCCGGATCGAGGCCAACACCGGCGAACTGCTGTCGGACGCGGCGCTGGCGGGTTTTGGTATCGCGCTGCATTCCATCTGGCATGTCCGCGAAGACTTGCGGACCGGGCGGCTGGTGCAGGTACTTCCGAATTTTCCGATGGCGGTCAACGGCATCTACGCGGTGATGCCGCAACGGCGACTGGTGCCGCCGCGAGTGCGCGCATTCGTCGATTTTCTGGCCGATCGCTGGCGCGATAACCCTCCCGGCGCACCCTGGCCACCCTGAGCTGCTTAATTCTTGAGCAGCCCGGTGCGGTAACGCACGGATGCGGCCGGCGCCGCCTGTTAAGTCAGGATATCCACAGAACCTGTGGATATCCTGAAAGTTCCCCCGGATACTACCGGCTTGCACGTCGCGGCTGTGCCGTGCCGCCAACCTCGCCTAATTGTCAGCTTCTTGCCCGCTATGTTCACGATCCGGTTATCCACAGCTTCATTTGCCGTCCTCGCCGCGGCGCTGCAGGCAGGTTGCGTGTCCTATTACCGGGTGCCGTCGGATGCGCCGTACGCCAGCGTGCGGTTGACTAGCGACACGGACGACCGCACCACCTTCAACGTGCTGGATCCGGATGCCTGCCCGAAACCCTATCCGCGGGTGCTGGCGGGCATGGGCAAGCAACTGGCGGCGATGGGTCGGGAAACGGGGCTCGATATGGCGGGCAGTTCGGTGGAGCCGCCTGCGCGCACGCGGGAGCGCAAGGTGCTGCCGGGCAAGCGGATTTATATCGCGGCGATCTCTTATGCGGCGCCGCCAGCTGAGGACATGCGATGCGCGGCGGGAGTGTCTTTCATCCCGCAAGCGGGCGGGCAGTACGAGATCCGGTACACGCGGGACGAGACCGCGGCGCATTGCGCGGCCCGCGTATTGCAACTGCAGCCCCAGGCCGACGGGGGCGCAGTGCTGGTCCAGGAATCGACGCAGCAAGGGTTCCGTGCATTGCGCGCGGAATACCTGTGCGAGTCGCGCTAGGCGCGCGCCGGGCGTCAGGACCGTGACGCCAACGGCCCCAATCAGGCCTGTTCGATCAGGAAGCGCTCGGGGCGCTTGCCCAGCCATGCCGGGGCGCGGCCACGGCCGGACCACGTCTTGCCGGTCTTGGGGTCGCGATACTTCGGGGGCAGCGCCGAAGTCTTCTTCGGGGCGCCGCCGGTGCTGCCGGCAGGGCGTCCGCGACGGCGCTTCGGGGCGATGTCTTCCGCGGTCAAATCGTATTCGACCATCAATTGGCGGATCTGCTCGATCACGCCGGATACCTCAGTGGCACGGACTTCGTGCAGCTTGGCTTCCAGTGCTTCTTTTTCGGCCAGCAGTTGCTTGTATGTCGGCATTTTTTGGATCCCCAGTGCAGAGTGGCAGCCCGTTGCATGAGCCATGCATTGCGGCCGCATAACAAAAATACTACAAGAATTATCCGTGCAAACACGATTCAAACGTGAAATGCAAAAAAAACTGGCCAGATCGATGTCAAACCGGCAGGCAATCGACTCGATTATCGATCGCTGCCGGTGATCAACCTTTGGGTTTCATCGACGGCGGATGGCATCGTAACCAAAAGCGGCAATTGGAAGCAATACGCCCATGCCAATTTTCGTCAATTTACCGCTCCCGGGTCCGGATAGATCAATTGGGCGCTCGTCGCAAGTCAATTGTAAGGTTGACACGGTGCGCGTCCAGACTGGCTTGCCAATTTGCTACCTCAATGGCCATTGGCATGAATGCCGTAGTGGGGCAATTCCGCCATGTCGCTGTGGTGTCAGCGAATCAACATTCATCCGAAGATTCCGATGCTGACAAATTTATCATTGCGTTTTCCGAGACGAGATCGGAAAGCGCCAATCGCGGCGACGCTTTGATGAAGCGATACGGCGACGGCGTCGGAAATTCAGATTGTCCGACGCGGCATCGCGGTAATTCGTGGGAGCGGAAATTCGGAAGCGCGGTGTCGCTATCGGCGTGCCGTTTTATTTCGATCGCGGTGCAACGGCGGGTGCGCACAAATAAAAAAGCCCTCGGAGGGAAAGTCCCCGAGGGCGGCAAATCCACCGGTGATCCCAGGTGGAGGAGACATCGTGGTTGTGGATGTCGCAGTGCGATTCAGGTTAGATGGCCCAGCCTCCGGCATAAAACGCGGCCAGTGCCACGGCAATCGCCACGGTGCCAATATTGAGCTTGCGCCATTCGCCGGCCACGATGCGGCCAATCACCAGCGTGCAGAAACCAAGCATGATGCCGGTGACGATATTGCAGGTCAGCACGATGAACACCGCGCAGACTAGACCGGCCAGCGAGTCGACCAGATCGTCCATATGCAGGCGCGAGACGCTGGAAAGCATCAGCAGGCCCACGTACATCAGCGCGGGCGCCGTGGCGTACGACGGCACCAGTCCGGCCAGCGGCGAGAGGAACATCACGGCAAGGAACGCCAGGCCGACGGTGACCGCGGCCAGCCCGGTGCGCGCGCCAGCCGCCACGCCCACCGTCGATTCGATGTAGGCCGCCGCAGGCGCGCCGCCAAAGAACGCCGAGAAGATCGAACTGACCGAATCGGCGGTCAGGGCGCGGCCGCCGTTGTGGATGCGGCCAGTGGCGTCAAGCTGGTTGGCCTGTCCCGCCACGGCGCGGATCGTGCCGGTGGCGTCGAAGACCGCCGTCATCACCAGCGCCAGCACGCTCGGCAGCACCGCTGCGCTCAGCGCGCCGCGAATATCCATCGCACCAATCAACGACGCATGGCCCGGTGCCGACAGCGTCGGCAGTGCGAACACGCCGGTGAACTTGACGGCCGGATCGAATATCAGGCCCAGCGCGGAGATGGCGATGATGACCAGCAGGATGCCGCCGGGCACGCGACGGCGTTCCAGCCCAAAGATCGCGGCCAGCCCCAGCACCGACATCATCACCGGGAAGGCGGTGATGTGACCCAGCGCCACGGGCAGTCCCGGGCCAGGGTTCTTGACCACCAGCCCGACTTCGTTCGAGGCGATCAACAACAGGAACAGGCCGATGCCGATGCCCGCGCCGTGCGCCACGCCGGCGGGCAGGTTGCGCAGGATCCACGACCGCACGCCAGTCACGGAGATCGCGGTGAATACCACGCCCATCAGGAATACGGCGCCAAGCGCCACCGCCGGCGACAGCTTCTGCCCCAGCACCAGCCCGAATGCCATGAACGCGGTCAGCGATATGGCGCAGCCGATGGCGATCGGCAATCTGGCCCACAGGCCCATCAGCAGCGATCCGAAGGCCGTGGTCAGGCATACGGCCACGAACACCGCGCTGGTATCGAAGCCGGCTTTGCCCAGCATGCCGGGCACCACAAACACGGCATACACCATCGCCATGAACGTGGTGATGCCGGCAACGACCTCGCGCCGCTGGGTGCTGCCGCGCGCGCTGATCTCGAAATACTGGTCGATCCTGCCCGCGGCTTGCGATGCGGGGCGTACGGCCTCTGCGTCCGTGACGGACGGATAGGGCTGTTCGATCATGCTTGTCTCCTTGCTGGGGCGCTGCGCGCGTCCGCGTACGGATCGTGCGTCAGTCTCGTCTCACGTGGTTCCGGGTGTGCGAGGGCGGAGGTCCCGTGGCATCGGGCGAAGGGTGCGGGCGTCTCGTTCCTCGGTGTCCGGCGCGGGGGCCGGGGGCCGGTCGGCGCCTCTGGCGGGCGGGATCTCGGCGAGGCTCAAAGGTAGGCGAGGCATCCTGCGGGTTCATCATCGGCCGCGCATGCGCAACATGCCCGCGACCGAATAACCACGGCCGCGCGGTGCTCCGCAAGGCTCAGGGATTTCCCTCGGTGGCGCGTGGCGACGCCGTCCAGGCCAGCTACACGTCACAAGCGCGCCGCGTGAGCGCTGCGGCGCTAAAGGTCGCGCGCCCCGCGCCGATAGCCCTTTGGCAACACCCATATTCACCAAGCCAGCGGAGCCACAGCATGACCAGCGCGATGAGGGACATCGACGAGCGCACCAACCTGACCAACAACAACCAGTTCGAGTTGCTGTTGTTCCGACTTGGCGATGCGACACACAGCGGACAGTCCGAACTGTTCGGCATCAACGTATTCAAGGTCCGTGAAATCCTGGTCATGCCTTCCGTGACGACCGTGGTGGGCGCGGGACCATCGATCCTTGGCATGGCCGATATCCGCGGTCAGGTGATCCCTGTGATCGATCTGCCGCGGCTGCTCGAATGCACGCCGAAATCGGGCCTTAACATCATGCTGGTGACCGAGTACGCGCGATCGACGCAGGGCTTCGCCGTCGAGGCCGTCGAGGAAATCGTGCGCCTGGACTGGAGCCAGGTGATCTCGGCCGAGACCAGTGTGAAGGGCGGGCTGGTGACCAGCATCGCCAAGCTCGATGCGGGCGGCGACAATCCGCGCCTGGTGCAGGTGCTCGACGTCGAGCAGATCCTGCGCGACGTGCTGCCGACTCGCCAGCCCGATGTGGATCCGTCCACCGTGGGCCCGCAACTGAATCTGCGCCCGGGCAGCAAGGTGCTGTGCGCCGACGATTCGGCGCTGGCGCGCGGCCTGATCGAAAACGGCCTCAAGGCGATGGGCGTGCAGGTGGTGATGACCAAGACCGGCCAGGAAGCCTGGGAGATGCTTGGCCAGATCGCCGACCTCACGGCAAGCCAGGGCAAGACCATCCGCGACGAAGTGGCGCTGGTGCTGACCGACCTGGAAATGCCGGAGATGGATGGCTTCACGCTGACGCGCAAGATCAAGGCCGATGCGCGGCTGAAGTCGCTGCCGGTGGTGATCCATTCCTCGCTGTCGGGCGAGGCCAGCGAAGAGCACGTGCGCAAGGTCGGCGCCGACGCCTACGTATCGAAGTTCCTGGCCAAGGACCTGGCCGATACGATCCGCGGCGTGCTGGCGCGCCATCCGTAACGCACGCCGGCCAAGCCGGCTTCCGAAAGGCGTCGCGCACAAGACGCCGTCGTCATGCACCGGGACACAAGCGGCGACCGCATTCGCATCGCGCGAAGCGCGTCGCCGCTTGTCGATTGCTGCGCCATCTTGCCCGATGTGTCGGCATCGCTTAGCGCGCCTGATGCGCCGCCGTCAAGCACAAAACGTCGCCAATCAGCACCGCTTCACGGCACGCATAAATCCCGTCGCAACGCAACAAAGCCCCCGCAATTCTGACTGCACAAAAAAAAGGCAGTCCAGCTCGATCCAGTACCGGCGCGGGCTGGCAGGTTGTCAAGAGGGGGATTATCCACGCAACCTGTGGATAGTTCGGCGAGGCCGCGCAGCAGTTGCCGGCAGGGATGCCGGCGCGGCCAGCCGTGTCGTCGCACAACGCGCGGCGTGATTGCCGCGCGCGTTTATTTGGGTTGCGCCACCGTGCGCAGATATGGCTTCAGCGTCTTGAATCCGTCCGGATATTTTTTCTTCGCGTCGTCGTCGGACACCGAAGTCGGAATGATCACGTCGTCGCCCGGTTTCCAGTTGACCGGTGTCGCCACCGTGTGTTTCGCGTTGAGCTGCAGCGAATCGAGCAGGCGCAGCACCTCGTCGAAATTGCGTCCCGCGCTCATCGGATAGACCAGCATCGCCTTGACCTTCTTGTCGGGGCCGATCATGAATACCGAGCGGATGGTGGCGTTGTCCACGGCCGTGCGCGCCCCGCCGCTGGCTTCGGGATGAATCATGTCGTAGAGCTTGGCGACCTTGAGATCGGCGTCCCCAATCATCGGGTAGTTGATGGCGGTGCCCTGGGTTTCCTCGATGTCCTTGGCCCAGCGCGCGTGGTCGTCCACGGGGTCGATCGACAAGCCGATGATCTTGGTATTGCGCTTGTCGAACTCGGGCTTCAGCTTGGCCATGTAGCCAAGTTCGGTGGTGCACACGGGCGTGAAATCCTTCGGGTGCGAGAACAGGATGGCCCAGCTGTCGCCAATCCATTCATGAAAGTTGATCTTGCCCTCGGTGGTGTCCGCGGTGAAATCGGGGGCGGTTTCGCCAAGTCGAATGGCCATGGTCAGGCTCCTTCGGTAGGGTGCGTGGTGGTCGATCGGAGAGGTTCGGGTCTGGCGCATCCAGTATAGGAACGGAATGCGCGGGCGGTGGTTCATGCGCTTGGATGAGCCACGCGTCGATGCCGGTAGCGTGCGAATCACTTGCTAGTCCGGGCGCTCCAGATCCGCGATGACCGCGCGCAGGAAGCGAGCGGCCTCGCCGCCCGTGACCACGCGGTGATCGAATGTGAGCGATAGCGGCATGACGCGATGCACGGCTGGCGCGCCGCCGAAGGCCACCACTTCGTCGCGAATGCGCCCCGCGCCCAGGATCGCGACCGTTGGCGGCACCACGATCGGCGCCGCGTAGCGCCCCGCGATCATGCCGAAGTTGGAAAGCGTGATGGTGTTGCCGCGCATTTCCTCCGGCGCGATCGTGCGGGCCAGCACATCGGCGCGCATGCGGTCCAGCCCCGCGCGCAGGTCCGCCGCGTCGCGCTTGCCCACGTTTCGCAGCACGGGCACGAATAGTCCCTCGGGCAGGTCCGCGGCGATGCCCACGTCGATTCTCTCCAGCACATGACGCCGCCCGGTCTGGCCCTCGTACCACGCGTTGAGCACAGGCTCGGCGCGCACCCCGGCCACCAGCGCGCGCACCAGGCGGATCGTGATGTCGTGGCCGCCTGCCGATGCGCCCACGGATTGCCAGGCGTGCAGGTCGGCGTCATCCATCACGGTGGCCGCGGCCACTTCGCTTTGCGCGCGCGCCATGTTCTGCGCCATCGCGCGACGCACGCCGCGAATGACTTCGGCCGGACCGTTTTCCGTAAGCGCGGTGGCCACGCGCTGCACGTCGGTCGCGGTGATCACGCCGTCGTGGCCCGATGGCGTCACCATCGCCAGATCCACGGACAGCTTGCGCGCCAGCGCGCGCACCGCAGGCGTGGCCTTGATGCCGTGCCCGCCCTGTATGCCCGATGCGCCGATGCGCGCTTGCTCATCCCTGATCACATGGGTGCCGACCGTGACCGAACCGACCACGGTACCCGCATCGTCAGAAGCGCCCGCCCCCTCGAAGCCGACCAGCGGCGCACCAAGATGCACGATATCGCCGGGCTGCGCGAACAGGCGCGCCACCTGGCTTGCGAACGGCGACGGGATCTCGACGATCGCCTTCGCGGTCTCTACCGACAGCAGCGGCTGGTCGGCGTCGATGCTGTCGCCGGGTTTGACATGCCACGTGACGATTTCCGCTTCCTGCAGGCCTTCGCCAAGGTCGGGCAGCTTGAAGATCCGCATCGTTGTCTCCTGTTGCCAGCAATCGCCAATCCTGTTTCGGGTGGGGTGGCGCGTGGCGAACCCTCACGACGCCGCCAGCGCCCGATGCGCCGCGTCGACGATGCGCGCCACCGATGGCAGGTAACTATGCTCCAGCCGCGCTAGCGGCACCACGGTGTCGTATCCGGTGACGCGCTGCACGGGCGCACTCAGCGAGTAGAGCCCGGCATCGGCCAGGTTGGCGGCGATCTCCGCGCCGACGCCTGCCGTGCGCGGCGCTTCGTGCACGATCACGCAGCGACCGCTCTGCGCCACTGATTCCAGGATCGTCTCCATATCGAGCGGCTTGAGCGTCGCCACATCGATCACGCTGGCGGACACGCCCTCGTCGGCCAACTGGTCCGCCGCGGCGAGCGTTTCCTGGATCATTGCGCCCCAGCTCACCAGCGTGATATCGGTGCCATCGCGCAGCGTGAAGCAGACGTCGAGCGGCAGGGCCTCACCGGTGTCCTCGACGGGCTGGCGGAACAAGCGGTACAGCCGTGTGGGTTCGAAGAAGATCACCGGATCGGGATCCCGGATCGCCGCGAGCAGCAGCCCGTAGGCGCGCGCCGGCGATGACGGCATGACGACGCGCAGTCCGGGGATATGCGCGAACAGTGCTTCGGGGCTGTCCGAATGATGTTCCGGAGCATGAATGCCGGCGCCGCTTGGCGCGCGCACCACCAGCGGACAGCCAAGTCGCCCGCGCGTGCGATGCCGCATATGGCCAGCGTGATTGAGGATGTTGTCGAGCGCCGGATAGATAAAACCGGCGAACTGGATCTCCGCCACCGGCTTGAGTCCCATCGCCGCCATGCCGATCGCCGCGCCGACGATGCCGCCTTCGGTCAGCGGCGTGTCGATGACGCGCGCTTCGCCAAAGCGCGCCTGCAGGCCCACCGTGGCGCGGAACACGCCACCGTTCACGCCGATGTCCTCGCCGAGCAGCAGCACATCGGCGTCGTTGGCCAGCGCATGCGCCAGCGCCAGGTTGACCGCTTCGACCATGTGCAGTTCAGCCATGATGCGTCTCCGGTGCGCCGGCCGCATAGCGCTGCGCGGTGTCGAACTGATCCGCCATGGCGGCGGGCAGCGTTTCATACAGGCAATCGAACATCGCCGACACGTTGGGCAGCGGCGTCTTGAGGTAAGCGTCCACCGCGGCGCCGACGGCCTGCTGGCATTCGCGCACCAGCGCTTCCTCGCGCGCGGCGTCCCACGCATCGAGGCTTGCCAGATAGCTGCGCAGCCGTGTGATCGGCTCGTGCCGCCAGGCTTCCTTCACGGCCGCTTCGTCGCGGTAGCGCGATGCATCATCGGCCGTGGTGTGGTCGCTCAGCCGGTATGTGACCGCTTCGATCAGCGTGGGACCTGAGCCGCTGCGCGCGCGCTCGATCGCCTCGCCCACGCGATGCCGCACCGCGACGATATCGTTGCCGTCGACCTGTTCGCCCGGAATGCCTGCGGCGATGGCCTTCTGCGCGAGCGTGGGCGCGGCGGTCTGCCGCGCGCGCGGCATCGAGATCGCCCACTGGTTGTTGTTGACGACGATGACCAGCGGCACCTGCCACGCACCGGCCATGTTCATGCCTTCGTAGAAATCGCCGGTCGACGTGCCGCCATCGCCGAGGATGCACACGGCCACGCGCGCCTCGCCGCGCAGCTTGCAGGCATAGGCCACGCCCGCGGCGTGTCCTACCTGCGTGCCAATCGGCACGCAGTTGCCGAAGTCGTGCGGCGCTGCGGAAAAAGCGCTGCCGCGTTCGTCGCCGCCCCAGTACAGCAGGCTTTCGGTCATCGTGACGCCCCGCACAAATTGCGCGGCGTGGTCGCGGTACGACGGCACCAGCACGTCTTCCGCGCGCATCGCGCTGGCCACGCCAACGCCGATCGCTTCTTGTCCCAATGCCGATGCGAACGTGCCGATCTGCCCGGTGCGCTGCATCGCAATCGCCTTGAGATCGAATTGCCGCGTCAATACCATGGCGCGGTACAGCGGCAGCAGTGCGGCCGGATCGCGGGCAAATTCGGGGAGATCGGGCGCGGCGGCGCCCTCGGCGGACAGATAGCGGGTAAAGCCGATTTCAAAGCGCGCAACAGTGCCCATGTGGAAGTCCCCTTGTGGTTCGCTGTGTCCTGTGCGGCGCAGCATCTTGTGGACGCTGCTGCATGCAATATAGGGCACGCCAACGCGGAACGGGCGTGCGGTGCCGCACGCCGACGCGGGGCGCGGTGCACGCAGCCATATACGCACAGCGCATAACGGCGCGCGATTTGATTCGTTGCGCGCGCGATGCGGCGTCCCTACAGTGCAAGGCTTGTGCTTCCCCCAGAGCCTGTGACTGTCATGACTTTTGCCGCTGCAGATACCGTTCAGGATTTCGAGATCCGTCCATTCGACGCCGCGCTCGGCGCGGAAGTGGTCGGCCTCGATCTGAATCAGCCCCTTTCCTCCGCAGAGTTCCAGCGCATTCATCGCGCGCATCTGGATCACCATGTGGTCGTGTTCCGCGACCAGCGCATCACGCCCGCGCAGCAGGTGGCCTTCAGCCGGCGCTTCGGGCCATTGCAGATTCATGTGCTGCACCAGTTCCAGCTGGCCAACCATCCGGAGATCCTGATCGTCTCCAACGTGGTCGAGAACGGCAAACCAATCGGGCTCGGCGATGCCGGACATTTCTGGCACTCGGATCTTTCGTACAAGGAAAAGCCGAGCCTGGGGTCGCTGCTGCACGCGATCGAACTGCCGGCGCAGGGCGGCGACACGTTGTTTGCCAACATGCACACCGCATGGGAGACGCTGCCGCCGGCGCTGCAACGCAAGGTGGAAGGCTTGCGCGCCGAGCATACCTATCTGGCGCGCTACGCGGAGCTGCAAAAGCGCAGTCCGTGGCGTCCGAACCTGACGCCGGAGCAGATTGCGCAGGTCAAGCCAGTGGTGCATCCCGTGGTGCGCACCCATCCGGAAACGGGCCGCAAGGCGCTGTTTGTCAGCGAGCATTTCACCACCCGCATCATCGGCCTGCCCGACGATGAAAGCCGCGCGCTGCTGGACGAACTGTTTGCGCACAGCGTGAAGCCCGCGCACGTCTACCGGCATCAATGGCGCGAACACGATCTGGTGTTCTGGGACAACCGCTCGCTGCTGCATCTTGCCGGCGGCACACCCGATGATCTGCGCCGCGTGATGTACCGCACCACGATCGAGGGCGATGCGCCGTTCTAAGGCGCGCCCTCGGCGGCCACGCCTGCAATTTTCTGCATACCGACTGACTCGCACCGGAGCTACTGCATGCCCCTGTTTTCGTTCGCCAACACGGCCAACACCTTTGCCCGCCGCGCCACGCTGGCAGTTCTGACCGCTGGCCTCGCGCTGAGCGGCGCCGCCCATGCCGAAGGCAGGCTGCGCATTGCCGAGCAGTTCGGCGTGGTCTATCTGCTGCTCAACGTGGCGCGCGACCAGCAACTGATCGAAAAGCACGGCAAGCAGCAGGGCGTCGATATCAAGGTGGAGTGGACGCAGCTGTCGGGCGGCGCGGCGGTCAACGATGCACTGCTGTCGGGCTCGATCGATATCGCCGGCGCCGGCGTCGGCCCGTTGCTCACGCTGTGGGACCGCACGCGCGGGCGTCAGAACGTCAAGGGCGTGGCGTCGCTTGGCAACTATCCGTACTACCTCGTCAGCAATAATCCCAAGGTGAAATCGATTGCCGATTTCACCGAAAAGGACCGCATCGCATTGCCGGCGGTCGGCGTGTCGGTGCAATCGCGCGTGCTGCAGCTAGCGGCCGCCAGGCAGTGGGGCGACAAGGAGTTCAATCGTCTCGACAAATGGACCGTGGCGGTGCCGCATCCCGACGCGGCGGCGGCAGTGATCGCGGGGGGCACGGAAATCACCGCGCATTTCGGTAATCCGCCGTTCCAGGAACAGGAGCTTGCGGGAAATCCCAACGCGCATATCGTGCTCAATTCGTACGATGTGCTTGGCGGTCCCAGCTCGGCAACGGTGCTCTACGCCACCGAGAAATTCCGCAATGACAATCCGAAGACGTACCGCGCATTCGTCGATGCGCTGGCCGAGGCCGCGCAATTTGCAAGCAAGAATCCCGAAGCGGCGGCCGATCTCTATATCCGCGTCAACCAGGCAAAAATCGATCGCACGCTGCTGGTGAAGGTGCTGAAGAATCCGCAGGTCCAGTTCAAGGTGGCGCCGCAGAACACCTATCCGCTCGCGGAATTCATGCATCGCGTCGGCGCGATCAAGAACCAGCCGAAATCCTGGCAGGACTATTTCTTCCAGGATCCCGTCACCGCGCAGGGGAGTTGAGATGGCCGACGGCAATCACGGCGGCGCGCATCTGCGTGTCGTGTCGCATCCGCAGCCGCTGCTGCAGGTTGACGAGGTGTCGCTGGAATATCGCACGCCGCAGCGCGTGGTGCGCGCCACGCATCGCGTCAGTTTCGATGTGCATGCGGCCGACCGCTTTGTGCTGCTGGGCCCGTCGGGCTGCGGCAAATCCACGCTGCTCAAGGCGGTGGCAGGATTTGTGACGCCGGCCGAAGGGCAGATTCGTCTCGAAGGGCAGCGTGTCGACGCACCG
>Ga0233425_10001073_pt1 | contig 64670 bp, 50 predicted proteins | sample Watercolumn_Towu_2_FD_181712 | JGI IMG/M metagenome (GOLD analysis project Ga0233425, IMG submission 181712) | Freshwater microbial communities from Lake Towuti, South Sulawesi, Indonesia - Watercolumn_Towuti2014_140_MG | ecosystem: Environmental > Aquatic > Freshwater > Lake | place...
GTTGCCCTCGATGACGCGGACCCGCCCCTGATCAATTACGAGCAGGTGGTCGGCCACCTGGTTGAGGAAGAAACGATCGTGGCTCACAAAGAGCACCGTGCCATCGAACACTTGCAGGGCTTCCTCCAGCGCACCGCGTGACCACAGGTCGAGGTGGTTGGTGGGTTCGTCAAGGATCATGAAGTTGGCCGCGGTCGCGGACAACCGCGCGAGCGCCATCCGGTTGCGTTCGCCGCCGCTCAGGCTCCCCACGCGCTGGTAGACCATGTCGCCCGTAATCCCGAAGCGTGCCAGCAGGTCGCGGCGTTGCTGCTCGGGGAATTCCCGTTCGTCCGGCCGGACGGCTTCGAGTACCAGTTGCTGCTCGTCGAGGGTGGCAAGTTGCTGGTCGAAATATGCCAGGCAGACATTGGCGCCGAATACCGCGCGGCCGCGGTCGGGCGCTTGCCGGCCCAAGAGACACAGGAGGAGCGTCGTTTTGCCGGCGCCGTTCGGTCCCAGAATGCCCCATTTCTCCCCGCGCAGGATGTCGAACGTCAGATCCGCGAAGAGAGGCCGGTCGTAGGCTTTGGCCAGTCCTTCGACGCGCAGCGCCACGTCGCCGCTGCGCGACGCCGGCGGGAACCCCATCGGCGGTGCCGTGATGTCGCGCGGCAGGGGGACGCGTTCGATGCGTTCCAGTTTCTTCCGGCGATCTTCGGCCTGGGCATGCTTGAGGCCGTAGTGGTTGCGGCGGATGAAGTCCTCCATCTTGGCGATTTCGATCTGCTGTTTTTCGTACGTGCGGCGTTGGACCTCCAGGCGTTCTGCCTTCTGCCGCCGGTAAGCGGAGAAATTGCCGGGGTAGCTTTCCACCGTACCGCGGAGTAATTCCAGTGTGCGTTGCGTGACCTTGTCCAGGAAGAACCGGTCGTGGCTGACCACCAACAGGGCACTGCGCGATTGGCAGAGGAAATCTTCGAGCCATAGCGTGGCTTGCATGTCCAGGTGATTGGACGGCTCGTCCAGGAGCATGACGTCGGGTTCCTCGAGCAGCAGTCGCGCCATGAGCAGGCGGTTCTGCTGACCGCCGCTCAGCTGCTCGACCGGCTGATGGAGGGCTGCGGGGCTGAAGCCGAGCCCCGTCAGGACGCGCTCGATCCGGTAGTCCAGCTGGTAGCCGTCGCGCAGCTGCAGCTCGTGGTGCAGCTGATCGTAGCGCTCTCCCAACCGCCGGTGCTCCTGGGGGTCTTCCGTTACCGCCAACGCGTGAGCCAGTTGCTCGGCTTCACGCACGCGGTTTGTGAGTTCCGCCAGCGCATCTCGCGCCTCGTCCCACACGGTGCGTCCCGGCGCGAAGCGCGGCTGCTGGTCCAGGTAGCCCAGGCGCACGGAACTCGGCCGCTGGATCGTGCCGCTGTCCTGATCTTCACGACCCGCGATGATCTTCAGCAGCGTGGTCTTGCCGGTGCCGTTGGGGCCGACCAGGGAAATGCGTTCCCCAGCGCGCACCTCGAACGTGACGCCCGACAGCACGGGCTCCGGGCCAAAGTGTTTCGTGAGATTCTCAATCGACAGCAACATACGAAATGGTGCGTGGCACGTTTAATGCGGCAAGTGAGGTAAACCGGGCAAATTGTCGGCAGGCGAGCTTCAGTCTCTGAATCCCAGATGCTGACGGCAACCACCCCAGTGTACCGATTTTTCTCGGAGGATTGGACGCCTGCTTTCGCGAGTGGGGTACCGCGGGGAGAATGGGTCGCCATGTTGCACTTGAAGTCTACCACTGCGGACCGTTGGCTGCGGCAAGTCACTCCGCATCTGGATGAGTTGCTGATTGACCATGCGCACTGCGAGCGCAAAGCCGCGGGAACAGCCATGAGTCTGCTGGCTGCCTACATCGAGCACCTGCCGCTCTGCGGCGAAATGACGCGCATCGTCAATGAGGAGCTGGAGCATTTTCATCTGGTCTTGGACTTATTGGGCCGGCGCGGCATCCGATTCCGCAGGATCCCACCCAGCAGCTACGGGCGGCGCTTGCAGGAACTAGTGCGCCGTGCCGAGCCGCAGCGTGCCATCGATCGCTTGTTGATCGCCGGCTTGATCGAAGCGCGATCCTGCGAGCGTTTCGGGCTGTTGCGCGATCGGATTGACGATCAGGAGTTGGCGGGTTTCTTTGGCAGTCTGTTTGAATGCGAGGCTCGCCACCACAGCACGTATGTGCGGCTGGCTCGTACGTTCGGAGCCCTGCACGAAGTGGATGGGCGTCTCGACGAACTGGCGACCGACGAGGCGCGGCTGATTGAGTTGGGGGATGACATTCCTCGCATGCACAGCTGAAACCGCTGGCAGACGCTGTGCGACCGCGGTCTCGAAAACGCGGCTCTTGACCGCTGCGCCGTGCCTTCTACGATTTCTGAGGCGAGGCATTTCGCCCCGGCTCAATTGCCCGAGCCGATGAGATCGTGATCGTCGGGCAGCTAGCATTTGCGCTGCTGACGATGTTGCTGGACGGAAGCTCCACGAGGGAGCGTTCTCGAGCGCGGCGAATTCCTGCCGCCTCCGGCCACCAGGAAGGCTGACCGTCGTCCGCGAGACTTGTGCGGCCATTCAGGAGGCTTGTGGTGATGGAACGCTTTCTTGCCGTAATAGACGGTCGCCTTCGCATGTCCTGGTTGGTGCTTCCGCTCTGGGCGAGCCTGCAGGTTTTCTCCACGGCTCAGGGAGCAGCGCCCGTTCGAGTACGGTTTGACGTCGTACGCGTGGTGGCGTGTCGAGACGTAACGACTGCGGAATTCGCAGCGGCCAACCCGCAGAAGAAACTGGTCCGTGCCGTGTTCGAGGTCTCGGCTTTGGTTCAAGGTGACGAGTCCCGGTTGCGGGAGAACCACTACCAATTCACGCTTCCTCATCGCCGCATGCAGGTGGCTGACTACGAGCCTCGCACGGTGTCGGTCAGCCAATACGCCGGCAACATCGGCGTGGAGCGGCAGAGGGAGTCCACGAAGAACGCCACGCTGGCGATGACGGGCGGCTGGAAGTACCTGGCCCAGATCACGGGGGGCGGCGACGTGGGGGCGAAGGACAACACGACCATGCGTTACGAGTTGCTGCCGCCGCTGGAATCCGTGGCCGCGAGCGGCACGCTGCAGCGCGGCGGTGCCGTGTACTTCAAGCTGAAGCGTATCCCGCAGGCGCTGCTGGAAGGCTCCAAGCAATTTGCGATTACCTTCTGTGTGTCACCCAGTTGGCGCGCGGACTGCCTGCACATTCGCTGTTCCGCGACCAGCGCACCGGAATCCAACCTGCTGTCCCGTTCCGCCGAACTGCCCTGTGGTGAGGCCAACTTTGTGGTAGCGCTGCATCTGGCAGGCGACGAGGAAGCGGCGCGAGTGGCGACGGAGTTCATGGATGCGGCGTTGGCGCTGGGGCAAGTCGCCCTGCAGAACCGCCAGGAGATTCGCCGCCAGAGCTACCCGACGGTGTTTCACGAGTTTGGTGCGTTGATTGGTGCCTTCGAGCCCAAGTTGGACGAGAACTGGCTGAGCGACATCCTGTATCAATCGCCGGAGAACCGCTTGCAGCAGATCACGCGGCAACTGCCGGCGGATGTGCGTCTGGCCGCGAATCAGTATCTGGCCGCCCGGGATGCTCTGCGCAGTCTGGACCCAGACGGCGGGCCGTCCAGCACGCATTGACAGTGCCGAACGGTTTGCACGTGACCCGCGGCAGTGGCAACTGGGCGGCCAGTCAATCAAAGGTGCGACAGAGCATGCCGCCGTCGGCCAGGATGACGTTGCCGGTGATGTAGGCTCCCGCCTCGGACGTGAGCAGCAGGGCCGGTCCGACCATGTCGATGGGTTGGCCCCACCGTTTGACAGCTGTCCGCTCCGCAAACCGCCGCTTCTGCTCGTCGCTAAGCAAGTTCATCGGCAGGTCCGTGGACACCGGGCCGGGGGCCAGGCAATTCACGGTGATCCCATAGGGCCCCAGTTCCAGCGCTTGGGCCCGAGCCATGCCGACCAGCGCGGCTTTTGTGCCCGAGTACAGTCCCCGTCCCTGATTGGAGGCCAGGGCCATCACCGACGAGAGGTAGAGGATGCGGCCCCAGCGCCGTTCGATCATTGAAGGGACCAACTCGCGCGCCAGCAGCATGCAGCTGGTGAAGTTCAGTTCGAGGATGCGATCCCAGACTTCTTCCGTGGTTTCCAGCAGCGGCTGCGGCTCATTGCTGCCGGCGTTGTTGACCAGGATGTCCACGTGTCCCAAGGTGTCCAGAGACCAGCGGGCCAATCCCCGCACATCGTTGCGGACGGTCATGTCCACAACGCGGTGGACGACACGCGTGGAGAGCCCGTCACGGATTTCGGCTGCCGCCTGTTCGAGATCCGCGGCGTGGCGTGCCGCGATGATCACGTCGGCCCCGGATTCCGCGAGGCCCCGTGCGATGGCTTTGCCGATGCCCTTGCTGCCGCCGGTCACGAGGGCTGTACGTCCGGCGAGCTGGAACAGTTGCTGGATCATCTTTTTCCTCCTCCACCAGAAAGCTGTGGACGGTCGCGCGACAAGGGGAAATCCGCTGGGTAGCCACGCGACTCACAGGGCCTCGACGACCAGGTCGCCCACTTGCGTGGTACTGTAGCCCATCTTGCCCGCAGCCTGGCTCTTCATCTTGGTGCCGGTTACCTGTTGGATGGCCTTGAGGATGCGTTGTCCGGCCTGCGGCTGGCTGGTGTGTTCGAGCAGCATCGACATGGCACCGATGGCGGCGATGGGGTTGATGACGTTCTGACCCGTGTACTTGGGGGCGCTGCCGCCCATGGGTTCGAACATGCTCGTGCCACCCGCATCCGGATTGATATTGCCGCCCGCGGCCACACCCATGCCTCCCTGCAGGATCGCACCCAGGTCCGTGATAATGTCACCGAACATGTTGGTGGTCACAATCACGTCATAGTACTCGGGGTTCTTGACCATCCACATGCAGCAGGCATCGACGTGGTTGTAGTCCGGTTGAACATCCGGGTATTCTCGCGCCACATCTTGAAAGGTGCGCCACCACAAGTCGTGACCGAAGGTGAGCACGTTGGTCTTGGCGACCAGCGTCAGCCGTTTTCCTTTCGGGTTGTTGCGCTTGCGCGTAAATTCGAACGCCCAACGGATGCACCGCTCGCAACCCTTGCGGGTGTAGACCGCGGATTGGGTGGCGACTTCGTCGGGCGTATTCTTCTTGAGGAATCCGCCGACGCCGCAATAGAGGTCCTCGGTGTTCTCGCGAACGACGACGAAATCGATGTCCTGCGGACCTTTACCCGCCAGGGGAGTTGCCACGCCAGGATAGAGCTTCACTGGTCGCAGGTTGATGTACTGATCGAGCTGGAATCGCAGTTCGAGCAACAGTCCTTTCTCCAGGACGCCCGGCGGCACGTCGGGATGTCCCACGGCTCCCAGGAAGATCGCGTCGAAGGTTTTCAATTCCGCCACGGCGCCGGCAGGCAGGATGTCACCTGTGCGCAGATAACGGTCGCCACCAAAGTCGAAGTCCTTGGTCTCGTAGGAAAAACCTTCGCGCGCGGCAACTGCGGCCAGCACTTTGATGGCCTCGCGCGTCACTTCGGGTCCGGTCCCATCACCGCCGATCACGGCAATCCGCAATTTCTTGTTCACGTTCACAACCGTTTCCATATTCTGCAAGTTCGAAGGACCCCCGCGGGGCACCAATCCAGGCATCTGAATGCCACGGCAAGAGCCGGCATTCTAGCAGAGAGTGTCCGCGTCGAGTCTCGCGAGCACGAAGATTCTCGATCGCGGGCGACCGGAGCGGCTCTCGTGCCGACGACTGCCCGCTCGACGTTTCTCGGGCAAGTTGTCCGGGCTCAGTTCTGGCTGAAATCCAGGTGAGCGGGCGCTTCGCCGCTGAGCGGGTTCTTGATGAACTTCCGGTAGCATTCGGGGCACAGATCGAAGCGGCGTTTCTGGTAAATCTCGTCGCTGATCAGATCGCTGGCGGAATCATCCAGCCGTTCCAGAATCTCCTGGATTTCCAGGAGATGATCGCGATCATCCTCCGACTCATCGGTATCCAGCGGATCCATGGCCGCCTGCAATTCCATCGTGACCACATAGCGCAAATCATCGGACGGATCGATGACGCGTTTGCACCGGTCGCACGAGTAGTGAATCATCCCGTGGCCTTTCAACAACAGATATCAATGAGTGAAGTAGCCCGAAGGCTGCGTCTGGCCGACACCAGTTTCATCCTAATGCGAGTACGCGGGAGTCATCAAGCCGAATATGGGATTTTGTCGTTCGCGCAGCCGCTCGGCGATACTGGCCACAGGCAATCTCGGCCGTTAGAATGGGGAGGAATTGCGGCAGCGGTTTTCCCGCCGATGACTGGCGCTCTGGCCTGTGGGCGAGGAATCGTCCTGTTCGGCTTCTCCAGTCGTCAAAGTCGCGCACCCGCAGGAACTGGTTGCGCTGGCAGCGAGCGCGGCCAGGTCGGTGGCACCACAAGGCTCTGGTAGTTCTCGGAGACTCCCGATGAGTCAAGAGGAAACGAGCCGGGTCCTCAGCACGAGCGTGCTCGTGCTCAACCGCCATTACTTGGCGGTGCGCGTGGCCACCGCGCGAAGGGCGTTCGTGCTGTTGTACCGTGATGCCGCGGAAGTGATCGACATCGAGCGCGGACAGTTCAGCAATTACGATTTCCCCGGCTGGTGTGAGCTAAGCCAGCTCCGCTGTCTCGAGAAACAACGGCACGAGGATTGGGTGCGGGCGGTCCACTTCGAAATCCAGGTGCCGCGCATCATACGCCTGGTGCGGTTCGAGCGTTCCCAGACGGCCACGCTGCGTCTGAATCGGCGCAACCTCTTCGCGCGCGATGGGCATCGCTGCCAGTACTGCGGGCAGAACCTGCCCGTCAGCCAATTGAGTCTCGACCACGTCGTGCCGCGCAGTCGCGGCGGAGCGACCACGTGGGAAAACGTGGTGGCCTCCTGCTTCCACTGCAATACGAAGAAGGGCGGTCGGACTCCCCAAGAAGCGCGCATGCGTCTGATACGTCAGCCGGCCCGGCCCAATCACAACCCGGTCCTCGCGCTGAAGCTGGGCAATCCCAAGTACGAAAGCTGGAAGAGCTTTCTGCCGAAGGGTGTGTGCCTGGTCGATGTTGTCTGAGCCGACCGGCGTCAATGATCTGCGAGCGGTTCCTTCTTCTCCGTGATCACCGGGCACTGCGGTGCCATTTCCGCGTTCAGTTGGACGAAGTCCTTCCATTCCTCGGGCACGTTGTCCTCGTGGAAGATCGCTTCCACCGGACACTCGGGCACGCACGCTTCGCAGTCGATGCATTCATCCGGGTGGATGTACAGAATCTGCTCCCCCTCGTAGAAACACTCGACCGGACAGACCACCACGCAGTCGGTATACTTGCAGCCGAAGCACGGTTGGCAGACGACGTGAGTCATGAGATCTCCTTGCCGAAAGGACGCGAGCAACGCACGATTTGCCGGATGACCACCGCCAACAACCAGGGTGGGGCTTCACCGGTAACAAGTTGTTATGCTTGAACAGCTTCTGACGCCCGTGCCACCCCGAGTTTCGGAAATCTAGTGAGCCCTTCGGTGAGTGTCAAGCGGACATCCGCTCTGCCTCGGGTGTGCTGGCGTTTGACTTGCGACGCAGGAAGCCCGTATCTAAAATCAGAAATGTAAAGCTTTTGCGGGGATCTTCCCGGAGAGTCATGGCGGCCGTGCTCGCCAACTCCAAGGCGGGCTGGCGCGGAGGTTGTGGGAGTGGGACTATCGGAACTGGATCGTAACCTGCTGCAGTTCTGCCTCCAGCGCAAGCCGCGTGCATGGGAGAACTTCGTCGACCGCTTTCTCGGCGTCGTGGTGCACGTGATCCAGCACACCGCCCAATCGCGCTCCCTGCGTTTGAATTCCCAGGATCGTGAGGATCTGGCGGCCGAGGTCTTCCTCACGCTGGTCCGCGACGACTTTGCCGTGCTGCGCCGGTTTCGCGGCGAGAGCAGCCTGGCGACGTATTTGACCGTCATCGCGCGTCGCGTCGTCGTTCACGAAATCTTGCGGCGGAAGGTGACCAGTGCGTTCAATGAATCCGCGGCCACCGAAGGTGTGCGGCAATCGTCGGCAACGGAGGAACGGATCGACAACCGGGACGAGGTGGAGCGACTTCTGTTGACCCTGCACGGTCCTGAAGCCGACGTGATTCGGTTGTACCATCTCGAGGGGAAGAGCTACCGCGAAATCAGTTCCACGGTCGGCATGCCGGAGAACAGCATCGGTCCCACGTTGAGTCGCGCCCGGGCCAAGATGCGTCAGACCGGCATCGATACCCAGGGCGTCTGAACGGCGATCGTTCACCGGCGCGCGGAGTAGCCGCGATATTGGGGCTGGAAGCCCACCTGCGCGGGAAGGCTCGCATCGGGGCTCAGCGGGGTGGGAGGACTGGGGGCCCAGGGTGCCGAATCTGCTAGCGGCGACTCCGCGAGGTTCAGCAGATTGTATCCTTCCATCTGGGGCAGCCCCCACAATTGTGCTGGATCTCCGGCCAGCTGGTTCACGGAGTATTGGCTGACGTCGATGGCGAACGTCAGTTGAGCGCGCGGAATGTGGACTTCGACGTGATGCGGCAGCGACGCGCCGGCCTCGGGATAGAAGCGGTGATTGCCCGCTTTGGCCGCGGCGACAATTCGTCCGGCTGTGTCAGTCACTTGCTGCTGCACGACCCAGCCGTACTTGTTGTCGATGAGAATCGTGCGGACGAATTGCCCCATCGCGCCGACACGGGAGCGGACCTCGAGCATGCCGTCTCCGCGAGCGACGGGGCCTTCGTGTTGTCCTCCCGGTTCCAGGTGCACCAGCCCGAAGGCCTCGATGAGCCAGGCGGGTTCCACGGGGACCAGTTGCTGTACGGAGCTGCTCTGCAGTTGATCGTACCGCGCGAAGTAGACTCCCGGTTCCGGGCTGCTCTTGGCCCAGAACCAGAACTGGTCATCGTTGCTGCCGACGTCCAGTTCCGGGCCGAGGAAACTGGCCCGCAAGCGGAAGCGACGCGGAGGCTCGACCGCAATGCTCGCGCGCAGCGACGGGTAGCCCTGGGACGACAGCGATGCGGAGTCGGTCTGCAGCGCCCGGACCCGGCCGGAGTTGGCGTTGACCGCGTAGATGATCTCGTCCAAGGTCGGCGGTGTGAGGAAAGCGGCCGGAGCGAGCGCATCGTCTGCGCGGCGAAAACGACTACACGTCGCGCCCGATGTGGGCAGCAGCGTGGCTAACACGATGAGCTGGAGAAGCAGTCTTCTTCCCGCCAAGTCAGCTTCCTTGCTGTGATCCCTTCCGCTCCAGCCAGCGACGAGCGCCCGCCGCGCTCTACGTCACTTGGCCGCATCGGCAAAGAACAGTCGGGCCAGGTGCTCCTGTATTTCACGAACGCGTTCCGGTGCCGGCACCACCACCTCGACGCCGTATTCGCGCTCATTTCGCAGAGAATACAGCACGAGCGTTTCGCGTCCCGAAGCGTTACGCTGCGTCTCCTCGAGACGGACGATCCGGCGGCGCAGCAGCAACAACGCCAGCACGTAGCGTTCGTCGCCGCGCGCCGGCTGAGAATCGAGCTCCTCAAAGTACTGCAGCATGACGTCGCTTGGCGCCCAATGCATACGCGTGGCGTTCGGCTCCGGCATGCGCGACTTCCACCAACCCAAGGCGTTGGCCGGTTCACCCGACCAGGCTTCCGCCGCGTAGTCATAGCGCACCACCTGTGCGCCCTCGGCCATTAGGACCGAATAGAATACCTCCCCCGGCCGCAACTCGCGCTGGTTCTTCGCGCAGTGCCGCGTGCATCGTTGGACCTCGAAGTCAAGCATGGCCGGACCCTGGAGAGACGGATGGTTGGGGCGGGAATAGTACGCGAAAGACGCGGATCGCTCAATACGCGGTGAAGAACCGGCAGTCCGTACCTCCCGGCCCGATCTCCAGGCGAACCTGCCGGCCACAACGCGGACAATGGCCCTCATAGGCCGTTCCCCGCCGGTTCAGGTACACGCGCGCATAGACAGCACAGCAAGCGAAGTGAATTCCCAGGAACTTCCGCGTACGCTCCGGGGATGCGCCCTCACCGGCGTCCGGCGGTTCGCTCGACAAGTCCAATTGGTGTTCGCCCATGCTAGCATTCCGGTCAGAAGGCGGCCTGACGGTTGGGACCATCGCAGCTGTGCGGCACATTACCCTGGGACACCCCGTGGCGAGAAGACCGATTTCCCGACCTTGACGGATGTCGCTAGCTGGAGTAGTTTTCAAGTGCGTTGGGCCATCCGGTCGATTTCGGGTTAGTAACGCATTGCGGTAGGACTGCCAGCCGAAGCGGTGCTGCCGCGCCGACCTGACAACCCTTCCTATTGGTCGTCAGGCTCCCGCGAAGGACAACGATTCTCACGGTTAGTTGCACAAGGTGTCATAATCACATGGTGATGCGCGGACGACTGCTGGCGGGATTGCTCTTGGCTGCCACGGGCAGACCTTAGGGGGGCGTATCCGAGCACCGGTATCCTGCTTGAACCTACGAACCCCGAGGCCAGAACCTTGGGGTTCTTTTTTTGGATGCGCGTGACATGAATGGCTGGAATCTAAGTCCGTGGTTGTGTTATTCCCGGTCCTCGTTGTTGCTTGCCGGCCGGTCGTGGACCGGCACCGAGGATTCGTCTCTGCTTGTAAGCATGAGTAAGTAGCGGTCAACTATCGGGACTGACCTATCACAAGGACTTGATTGATGAGTGACAAACGACGCATTGTGATATTTGATACGACGCTGCGCGACGGCGAGCAATCTCCGGGCGCCAGCATGAATCTGCATGAAAAGATGGAAGTGGCCCAGGCGTTGCGCGATCTGGGGGTCGACGTGTTGGAGGCTGGTTTCCCCATTGCTTCGGTGGGCGACTTCGAGGCCGTCCGGGAGATTGCGACCACGTTGCGCGGCACTCGGGTCTGCGGCCTGGCACGCTGTAACGACACGGACATCGATCGCGCCTGGGAGGCGCTCAAACATGCGGAATCGCCGCGGATCCACGTGTTCCTGGCGACCAGCGCCATCCACCGGGAATTCAAGCTGAAGATGACGCGCGAGGAGATCGTGGAACGGGCCGTCGCCGGCGTGCGGCGCGCCGCGTCGTATTGTGACGATGTGGAGTTCTCGCCGGAAGATGCCGTGCGCACCGAGCATGACTTTCTCTGTCAGGTCGTGGAAGCGGCGATTGCGGCGGGCGCCACAACGGTCAACATCCCGGACACCGTGGGCTATGCCACGCCCGCTCACATGGGCAACACGATTGCCATGTTGCGCAATCGCGTGCCCAACATCGACAAGGCCGTCATCAGCGTGCATTGCCACAATGATCTCGGTCTGGCGGTGGCCAACAGCCTCGCCGCGGTGGAGAACGGTGCCGGGCAGATCGAGTGCACGATCAACGGCATCGGGGAGCGTGCAGGCAATTGTTCGCTGGAGGAAGCCGTGATGGCGATCCGGACGCGCGTGGATCACTATCACTGCGAGACCGGCATTGCCACGTCTCGGCTGGTGCCCACAAGTCGGTTGGTGGCCGCGATCACGGGGCTGCAGGTCCAGCGGCACAAAGCCATCGTTGGCCGCAATGCCTTTGCGCATGAAGCCGGTATTCATCAGGACGGCTGGTTGAAGGAGCGCACGACCTACGAAATCATGCACCCCGAGGATGTCGGCTTCACCAAGACCGATCTGGTGCTCGGCAAACACAGCGGCCGGGCCGCGTTGGCCGATCGCGCCCGCGCGCTCGGTTACCGTTTGACGGGCGAACAACTACAGGTGGTCTTCGAGGAATTCAAGAGGCTGGCCGACAAGAAGAAGGAAATCTACGACGGGGACATCGCCGCGCTCATCGAGAAGCAGCTGCATGCCGTGGCTGACGGCAGCCGGCATTGGACGCTGGTCTCGTTCGAAGTGACCTCCGGGACCGGCCGCAAGCCGCTGGCGCGCTTGACGCTGCGCCGCGGCGACGAGGAATCCACGCGAGAAGTCTGCGATGGTGACGGGCCGGTGGACGCCGCCTTCCTGGCAACCGAGGCCATCACGGGTATCAAGCTGCGCTGCCGGGACTACCAAGTGCGCAGCGCGACCTTGGGACACGACGCGCTGGGAGAGGTCACGCTGGAAGTGGACCACGGCGGGGAGACCATTCGCGGTCACGGTGTCTCCACGGATACGGTCGAGGCGACAGTGCTGGCCATTTTGAATACGGTCAATCGGATCAACGCCCGTAATTCGCAATAGGTTCCGCGTGAAACCGATTCTGCAGATCATCACCGGTTTGAATTCGGGCGACAGCTATCCGGTGGAGCCGCGCGAGACGCTGTTGGGACGCCACCCCGATTGCCAGATCGTGTTGCGCGACTCCACCGTTTCTCGGCGCCACGCTCGGATCACATTCGACGGCACCCACTACCATGTCGATGACGTCGGCAGCCAGCACGGCACGCGGGTCAACGGCGAGCTGATCCGCGGGCCGCATCGGCTGCGCCACGGCGACGAGATCCAGTTGAGCCAGGTGACGATCATCTTCTACGAGCAGGGGGGGAGCGGTGAGGACCATCCCTCCACCATCGTGACCTCGGTGGACATGCTGGGCGAAGCGATGGGGCCGCGCGATACGCAGACGGCTCCCCGCTGGCGGGCGTTGCTGGAAATCACGCGGAGCCTCGGCGTTTCACTCGACCTGAAGACCATCCTCCCCAAGGTGCTCGATAACGTCTTCTCCATCCTGCCACAGGCCACGCGCGGCTGGATTGTGCTGGTCGACAAGCCGGAGGGCACGCTGCGGACCTTGGCGACGCGCCATACGGGAGGAGGCAAGTACGGGGCCATACCGCTCAGCCGCACGATCACCGAAAAGGTCATGAAGGAGGGGAAGGCCGTCCTGAGCACCGACGCGGGGAGAGATGAGCGGTTCGGGGCCAGCGAATCCGTGCTGGAACTCAAGATGCGGTCGCTGCTCTGCGCGCCGCTGGTCGGCGCTTCGCGCGAAGCGCTGGGCATGATCCAACTCGATGCCCAGGACCCGGCGCGGCAGTTCACCGCGGACGATCTCGACATCCTGGTCAACATCGCCAATCTGGTTGGCCAGGCCGTGGAGCACTCAAGGCTGCACGAAACGGCCCTGCAGTTCGACCGCCGGGAACGCGATCTGGCAACGGCCAGCCAGGTTCAGATGCATTTCCTGCCGCAGGATCGACCGTCTTTGACGGGCTATGAACTGTTTGACTACTACAGTCCGGCGGATGCCGTGGGTGGGGATTATTTTGGCTACACGTTGCTTCCCGACGGGCGTCTGGCGGTGGCGGTCGGCGATGTAGCCGGGCACGGTGTCCCTGCGGCACTGCTCATGGCACGGCTCTGCGCGGAGGCCCGCTATTGTCTCGTCACCAATCCTGTTCCGCGTGATGCCGTGCGCATGCTCAACCGGCAATTGACCCGGCAGAATCTCAACTTCTTCATCACGTTTGCCCTTTGCGTCGTCGATGCCCGCCAGCATCAGGTCTGCATCGTCAATGCCGGGCATATGCCACCTCTGCTGCGTCACGCTGCTGACGGGCAGGTGGTATCCCTGGGCGGGGAGATCGCGCGACCTCCGCTGGGGATCGACGTGACGATCGCCTATGAGCAAGAGGTCGTTGCGCTACAGCCCGGCGATCTGCTCATGCTGTACACGGACGGGCTCAGCGAAGCTCGTAACGCGCGCGGCGAACTCTACGGTGTGGAACGTATCCAGGAGCTGATCAGTCGGGGCGCGCGTGCCGAGGACCTGGTGCGGAGATTGCTGGCCGACGTGCAGAAGTTCATGCAGAACACCAGCCAGGAAGACGACGTCTGCATCGTCGCGCTCGCCCGCAACGGTTGATTCGGTCCGACACGCCACCACTTCCCGCCGTCGCCGAAGCGGTAACCGGACCCGTCCTGGAAACAAGCGACATTGGTCTTGCGGCATGCTATAATCCTGTCCATATGTATCGACACACCTTCCAGTGCCTGCGTCCTTGAGGAGTCCGGTGATGAAATCCATTCACATCCGTGCGGTTGTCGTTCTTCTTCTGTGGTGCGTGGCCGCGACTGCCGGGGCGCAATTCGAAGTCCTGGCCAAGCGCGTCCCGAGCGCGGCCAATGCCCTGGTACTGGTGAATGCCCAGGACCTGTTTGGCAGTCAGGTGGCAAAGGGCCAGAATTGGCAGGCCGACCGCATTAAACGGTTCACCTCGGGGCTGACGGACGTCCCTCCCGGTGCCACGCAGCTTGTCATGGCCGCGCAACTCGACCTCGCATCCGCGCAGCCCGCCTGGAGGGCGGCAGTCATTCAGCTCGATGCGACCCCGTCACTGCCCGCCGTCGCGCGGCAATTCGGCGGTACTGTTGACACCGTGGCAGACTTGCCCGCCATTCGCCTGGCGGACGACAGCTACATCGTGCAGCTTGCCGACAGACTGGTTGGCAGTCTTGCGCCTGCGAACCGCCAGGCTTTGACCCGCTGGCTGCGGGAACCGTCAGGAAACCTCTCCCCTTATCTGGCCGAGGCAGTCGGGTACGCGGTCAAAGGTACGGAAGTCATTATGGCCCTGGATCTGACGGACGCGATTGCGGCAGATGACGTTCAGGCGAAGCTCGAGGCCAGCGACGATGAGACGCTCCTGAAGAGCAAGGTCGACAAGAAGGAGTTGGCACAAGTCCTGGCAAGCATCAAGGGCGTGATGTTGGGTATTACGTTTGGTGAGCGGGCGTTCGGGAAGATCAAAGTGGATTTTGGCCGCGATGTGAGTATCGCGGCACCCATCGCGAAACCGCTCCTGCTGGATGTGCTTGCCGAACGCGGCTTGCACGTCGAGGAGTTCGCCGACTGGAAGGTCAGCGCGGCTGGCACCCGGATCTCCCTGGAAGGAGATGTGACGGCCAGTGCTCTGACGCGCCTGTCGAGTCTCATTGAATTGCCGACGCCGGCGTTGACCGTTGCCAGTCAAGACCAGCAGACGAGTCAACCCAATCCGGGCAGCGATCAGCCCACCGCCGAGGCGACCAAGGAGTATTTTCAGGCGATTGAGCATTTGTTCAAGGATCTGGCAGACCGCAAGGGGGAGGCCAAGACCATTGGACAGAAGGGCCAGTGGTATGACAATTATTCGCGCAAGGTGGATCGCTTGCCGATGCTCAACGTGGATGAAATGATGCTGAATTTCGGTGCGTACGTGGCGGATCAGTTCCGTTGTGCATCCATGGCCTGCAAGGGGTTCGGCATCCAGAAACGCGTCGCCCAGGTAAATGTTGTCAACGCGGGAGTCACGACGGGCTACGGGTACGACGGCTATTGGTACGATGGTTACGGCTACTGGAACCGCGGCATGACGCGCCGCGAGCAGCAGTCGGAGCGCACGCAAGTTAACACCCAACTCAGGGGCGCAACTGCAACCAGCCTGCAGCAGATCCGGGCGGCTATCGAAGATGCGACGGCCACGGTCCGCCGCGAGATGACCAAGAAGTACCAGATCGAGTTCTGAGTCCGGGTATGCGTTCACGCAGGAATCAGGGGTGCACGCATTCGTAGGCCGGATTGCCAATCCGGCCTACATTAGGTTGTGCAGGTTGTCTCCGCGCGGTCGCGTACCGAGTTTGGGAAGGCGTTTTCATGAAGCTGCTGCACGCATGTCTTTGGTGCCTGCTGTTGCCGGGTTCGGTGCTGGCTGCCGAGCCCAATTTTGTTGTGATCAACATTGACGACCTCGGGTATGCGGACATTGGTCCCTACGGTTCGAAGTTGAACCGCACGCCCCATCTCGATCGCATGGCGCAGGAAGGACGGCGGCTGACGTGCTTCTATGCCGCGCCCGTGTGTTCGCCGTCGCGTGCAGCGTTGATGACCGGCTGCTATCCGAAGCGTGCCTTGCCGATACCGCACGTCCTCTTCCCCGCGTCCGCCGTGGGATTGAATCCCGAAGAACGGACGGTGGCGGAGTTGTTAAAGGACGCAGGATATGCCACGGCCTGCGTCGGCAAGTGGCATTTGGGTGATCAGCCGCCGTTCCTGCCGACCCGGCAGGGTTTTGACTACTACCTTGGCATTCCCTACTCCAATGACATGGGAATGGCGACCGACGGCTCCAAGAGCAGCCTGGGTGATCCGATTCCCACGCCCCAGAGGAGACGCGCCGCCAAAGCCGCCCAGTCGGCGGCCAAGCAGCCGTCACCAGTCGACACGGGGCTCACCGGTGCCGACCAACCGCCGTTGCCGCTTTTGGAGAACGAAAAAGTCATTGCGCGCATCAAGCAGACGGAGCAGACGGAGATTGTGGCCCGCTACACGCAGGCCGCCGTGAAGTTCATTCGCGCGCATAAGGATCAGCGGTTCTTTCTCTATCTGCCGCACACGGCGGTCCATTTTCCGCACTATCCCGGCCAGGCGTTTCAACGCCGTTCCCAGAACGGACTGTACGGTGACTGGGTGGAAGAAGTGGATGACAGTGTCGGGCAGGTGCTGAATGTGATCCGCGAGCTGAAGTTGAGCGAGCGCACGCTGGTGATCTTCACGTCGGACAATGGAGGCACGCCGCGCGCCGTCAACGCGCCGCTGCGCGGCTTCAAGGGCAGCACCTGGGAAGGCGGCATGCGCGTGCCGACCATTGCGTGGTGGCCGGGCAAGATTCCTGCCGGCACTTCGTGCGACGCGGTGACTGGCATGATCGACATCCTGCCGACCTTGGTGCGTCTGGCCGGTGGGCAGGTGCCTGCCGATCGCCGCATCGACGGCGCGGACGCCTGGCCCCAATTGTGCGGGGAAGCGAATGCTCCGCCGGCCCACGATGTGTTCTATTACTATCGCGGGTTTGAACTCGAAGCCGTGCGGTCCGGACCGTGGAAACTCCATCTCGCCAAGGGCGAGCTGTACCACCTGATCAACGATGTCGGCGAGACGCAGGATGTCGCGGGTGCCAATGCCGACGTGGTACGCCAACTGCGCGCGCAAGCTGATGCCATGCAGAATGATCTTGGCGTCACCGGATTGGGGCCCGGTTGTCGTCCTCTGGGAAGTGTCCTCGCAGCAGAGCCGCTCATCGGGCGCGACGGCCGCGTGCGCGCCGGATTCGCCGCGGAGCATGAGGTGATGGAGTGATGGGGGTGATGGGGTGAGAGGGTGAATTCGGTTGCGAGTGATGCCGGTTTGGAGTGCCCGCATCTTTGGCTGTCGATCGAACGCAATTCGGCAAGGTCTCATGTCCTCACCTCATCACCTCCTCACCTCATCACCCCATCACCCCATCACCTCCACCACACCCCCTCACCCACTCACCTTATCACCCCATCCCCCTCTCATCTTTCTCACGAGATCCGGGCGTGATACTGCTGCACGCTCTTGACTTCGTCGTGGCCGCTGCGATAGGCCGCGATACCTTTCGCGGCCGCGAGGGCGGCGGCCAGGGTCGTGATGTACGGGACCTTGCGTTTCACGGCCGTCTTGCGAATGTAGGAGTCGTCCTGTTTGCTCTCCTTGCCGCTCGGCGTGTTGATCACGAGCTGGATCTGGCCGTCCGTGATGGCATCCGCGAGGTTCGGCCGGCCTTCGTTCATCTTGGGGATGACTTCGGCCGGGATACCCGCGGCGGCGAGGCACTGTTGCGTGCCCTGCGTGGCGCGGAGGGAGAAGCCGATCTCCGCGAACCGGCGCGCCACCTCCACGACGGCGGGCTTGTCCTGATCGGCCACGCTGATGAGCACGGTGCCGCTGGCCGGCAGTCGCGGCTGCGCGGCCTGTTGGGCTTTGTAGTACGCGACGCCGAACGAATCCGCCAGGCCGAGCACTTCCCCGGTGCTGCGCATTTCCGGTCCCAGCAGCGGATCGACGTCGTGGTACATGTTGAAGGGGAACACGGCTTCCTTCACGCCGAAATGGGTGAAGGACTTGCGTTTCAGCCCCAAGTCGGAGAGCCGTTTGCCGAGGATCACCTCGGTGGCGATACTGGCCATCGGGATTCCGCAGACTTTCGACACCAGGGGCACGGTGCGGCTCGCGCGGGGATTGGCTTCCAGCACATAGACCGTGTCCTTGCAGATCGCATACTGGATGTTCATCAGTCCCACGACTTTGAATTCGATGGCGATCTTGCGGTTGTACTGGAAGATCGTGTCGATGTGTTTGGGAGGAATGCTGATCGGCGGCAGCACGCAGGCGGAGTCTCCGGAATGGATGCCTGCCAGCTCGATGTGTTCCATGACGGCTGGGACAAACGCGTCTTCGCCATCCGCGATGGCATCTGCCTCAACCTCAATGGCGTTCTCGAGGAACCGGTCAATCAACACGGGCCGCTCGGGTGATACATCGACCGCCGCGGCCAGATAGCGCCGCAGCATGGCCTCGTCGTGGACGATCTCCATCGCGCGGCCGCCCAGCACGAAGGACGGGCGCACCATCAGCGGATAGCCGATGTCGCGGGCGATGGCCACGGCTTCCTCGAACGTGCTGGCCATGCCGGAGTCGGGCTGCGGGATGCCCAGTTGCCGCATCATGTGGCGGAAACGATCACGGTCTTCCGCCAGGTCGATGGAGTCCGGCGACGTGCCGAGAATCCGGACGCCGGCGTCGGCCAGTTCTCGCGCGATGTTCAACGGAGTCTGGCCGCCGAACTGCACGATGACACCCTCGGGCTGTTCCTTCTCGTAGATGCTCAAGACATCTTCCACGGTCAGCGGTTCGAAATAGAGCTTGTCCGAGGTGTCATAGTCCGTGGAGACGGTTTCCGGATTGCAGTTGACCATGATCGACCGGTAGCCGAGCTTGCGGATGGTCAGCGCCGCATGCACGCAGCAGTAGTCGAACTCAATTCCCTGCCCGATGCGGTTGGGGCCGCCGCCCAGCACCATGATCTTGCGGCCCGAGACGGCCGTGGTCTGGTCAGGCACTCGGTAGCTGGAATAGTAATACGCCGCGTTCTCGACGCCGCTGACGGGTACGGCGTGCCAACCCTGCACGACCCCCATTGCCTTGCGCCGCTGCCGGACGCGGTCTTCCGGGACTCCCAGTAACTTCGCCAGGTACCGGTCGGCGAATCCGTCCTGCTTCGCGCGGCGCAGCAGTTCGTCGGGAGGCAGATCACCGCGATGCTGCAGGATCTCTTCCTCCAATTCCACCAACTCCTTCATCTGCTGGATGAACCACGGCTTGATGAAGGTCTTGTCGTACAGCGCCTGGATGTCGGCTCCTTTGCGGAGTGCCTCGTACATGAGGAACTGCCGTTCGCTGGTCGGCTCGGCCAGCATCCGCAGCAGTTCCTCCAGCGGTCGATCGTGGAAGTCCTTGGCGAAGCCCAGGCCGTAACGGCCGCTTTCCAGGGAGCGGATGGACTTCTGCAGGGCCTCTTTGTAGTTCTTGCCGATGCTCATGACCTCGCCGACGGCCAGCATTTGCGTCCCGAGTTTGTCCTTCAGCGCCGGGAATTTCTCGAATGCCCACCGCGCGAACTTCACGACGACATAGTCACCCCACGGGGTGTATTTCTCCAGCGTGCCCGCGCGCCAGTAGGGGATCTCATCGAGGGTCAGGCCGCCGGCCAGCAGAGAGGAGACGTACGCGATGGGGAATCCCGTGGCTTTGGAGGCCAAGGCCGAGGAGCGTGAGGTGCGCGGGTTGATCTCGATCACGACGACGCGCCCCGTCTTCGGGTCGTGGGCGAACTGGATATTGGTCCCGCCGATGACCTGGATTGCCTCCACGATCTGGTAGGAGTACTGCTGCAGCTTGCGCTGCAGGGCCTCGTCGATGGTCAGCATGGGCGCGGTGCAGTAGGAGTCACCGGTGTGCACTCCCATCGCGTCGACGTTCTCGATGAAGCAGACCGTGATCATCTGGTTCTTCGCGTCGCGCACGACTTCGAGTTCCAGTTCCTCCCAGCCCAGGACCGATTCCTCGACCAGGATCTGTCCGACCAGACTGGCCGCCAGGCCGCGTTGGGCGATGGTGCGAAATTCGTCCATGTTGAACACCAGTCCGCCGCCCGTGCCTCCCATCGTGTAGGCGGGGCGGATGACGGCCGGCAGTCCGATGCGGCCTAGGGCGGCTTCGGCTTCCGCCAGATTGCGTGCGATTTCGCTGCGCGGCATGTCGATTCCCAGGCGATTCATGGTGTCCTTGAACGCCTGCCGGTCTTCCCCGCGCTCGATCGCGTCTATCTGAACACCGATCACTTCCACACCGTGTTGCGACAGCACGCCCGCCCGGTAGAGCTCGGACGAGAGATTCAGTCCGGACTGGCCGCCCAGGTTCGGCAGCAGCGCGTCCGGTTTCTCCTTGGCAATGATCTCGGCCACCGAATCGACAGTGAGCGGTTCGATGTACGTGGCGTCCGCCATTCCCGGGTCGGTCATGATCGTGGCCGGATTGGAGTTCACCAGGACAATCTCGTAGCCCAACCGGCGCAGCGCTTTGCAGGCCTGCGTGCCCGAGTAGTCGAACTCACAGGCCTGGCCGATGACGATGGGTCCGGAGCCGATTATCAAAACCTTATGGATATCAGAACGTTTTCCCACAGTGCATTTCTCCCACGGCAAGAAGGGCAGGGCGCGAAGTTCCAGGGCCGAGAAGCGGCGAGGGCTCAGACGTATTCAATCGTCGCCGGCGGCTTCGGCGTGAGATCGTACAGGCAACGATTCACGCCGGGGATCGCCGTGATCCGGTCACAGATGCGGTGCAGCCGCGCCCAGGGGACTTCGACCACGGTGGCCTCCCGCGCGTCCGTGCTGTGCAGGCAGCGGACCACGATGATCTGGCCGAACTCGCGCCGCCCGTCGCGAATGCCGGTGGCTTTGTCCTCCAGCAGCACCGCCAGGTATTGAAAGGCTCCGCTGTCGGCCAGTTCCTCTTCGACAATCGCGGTCGCCTGTCGCACGGTCTCCAGCCGCTCGCTGGTCACTTCGCCCACGATGCGGGCCGACAGCGCGGGGCCGGGGAAAGGCATCCGCTCCGCGACGCGGGCGGGCAGTCCCAAGGCGCGCGCGACCTCGCGGACCCCATCCTTGCGCAGTTCCCGCAAAGGTTCGAGGACCTGATAGCCGTACGCCGCCTGCGGATCAATGCCGAGTTGCGCGAGGATGTTGTGTTGGCGCTTGATGCCCGCCACGGACTCCTCGATGTCGGTCAAGATCGTCCCGTGCAGCAGGAACTTCGCGCCGGAGTCGCGGACAATCTTGCCGAATACGGTTTCATAGAACGTCTTCGTGATCGCGTTGCGTTTATCTTCCGGATCGGTCAGACCCCGCAGGGCTCCCAGGAACTCCGCGCGGGCGTCGATAACCTCGACGGGAATGCACATGTCGCGAAAAACATCCACCACGGACGTGGGCTCACCGGCGCGCATCAGCGCGTTGTCGATGAAGATCGTCTTGAGCCGATCGCCGAGCGCGCGGTGCCCGATCACGGTTACCACGGAGCTGTCCACTCCGCCGCTGAGGGCGTTGATGGCAAGCCCGTCGCCGACTTGCTTGCGGATGTAATCCGTCTGTTCCTCTACGAATGCGCGGTAGTCCATCTTGATTGTCTCCGCCTGTCGTTGGTCTGTGCCTGTTATCCAGAAGGGCCGTCGCGCCCCAAGACCTGCCTGCGCACGGTACATTCGCCTCACCGTGAACAGGTTGCTATGACGCGCGATTGCTGGCCATCAACGTACGTGATGCGGAACGCGCAAAGCAAGTACGCAGAGGCGTGTTTGTCCAGATATTTCCTGTCGGGTGCTTGCCCCGTGCTATGAGAGTGTATCCGTGGCGGGATTGCTCTTCGCGGTTTCGTTCTGTTGCTGCAGCGCCGATGCGGCAGGTAAGATGAAGCGAACGCAACTGCAGGGGGCGGTAAGCGATCACGGGTCGGTGAAGAGACGGGGATCGGCCCATGTTTTCGGAGATCGTCTGGCCCTGGCGGCAAACCGTCCACGCCGAAAAATGCGGCAATCCCCCACCGACCCGTGAACGCTTACAAGTGAGGTGGCACCATGAGAATCCGTTCTGCTCTGTGGCTTGTGTTGCCGGTTTGCGGCCTCCACACGCTGCCGCCTGGGGTGGCCGCCCAGGAACCCGAGGTGGCGGTCATCCAGCCCGAGGCTCGCACCGGCTTTGCTCACGCGGGCTGGAAATACGATCGCTACGCGGACCTGCCGTCGCTGGATGCGCGCAAGAGCATGACGCTGGCCGACCTGAAGGGACCGGGCATTATCCGTCATATCCACGTCACGCGGCATCACAACGAACAGCTCACGTCGCGTGGCGTGGTGCTCGAGATCTACTTCGATTCCGCCACGGCGCCCGCCGTTCTGTGCCCGCTGGCCGACTTCTTTGGCGACGGATGCGGCGGTGACAGCCAATATTTCTCCGCGAAGTTCATCGAATGTGCACCGTGGAGCTACAACTGTTATTTCCCCATGCCGTTCAAGGAGTCGGCGCGAGTCGTGTTGCGTAATGACACCGAGCAAGACATCGCGGACTACAGCTTCGTGGAATGGGAGAGCTTGCCCGCCTGGAACGAGCGCTTGGGGTATTTTCACGCCACTTTCGCGCGGAAGTGCTTTCAGTTGACCAAGGACTCCGACGAGATGTTCTTCCAAGTGGAAGGCACCGGGCATATCCTCGGCCGACAGTTCAGCGTGATCACGGATGAACCTTTCTTCCGCTCCTTCAACACCGTCATGGAGGGCAACAACGAACTCGATATCGACGGTCAACAACGGCAGATCGACTACCTGGGAACGGAGGACTCATTCACGTTCAGCTGGGGGTTTCAGCAGGCGTTCATCGGTCCCCGCGCGGGCATGACGCTCGTCGAACTGGGCGATGTGAATCGCCTGTCGATCTACCGTTTCCATGACCATCTGCCGATCCGGTTCCAGAAGTCGCTGAAGTGGCACATCAACTGGCAGCACGAGAAGTTCTTCGTTCAGAACCCTGCCTGGCAGAAAGCCGTGGAGGACGGCGGCGGCTGGATTGACTACGCGACGGTCCATTACTGGTATCAGTCGATCCCCGGCGGCTTCGAGCACCAGTCGCTGCCGCCGTTGGCGGACCGCGGGAAGTTGATGTTGCATCCGGTCTCGGATCCCCCGGGAATGCGCGCCGTCTTGGCGCGGCTGGCCGTGGACGAGAAACTCGAAAACACCTTTGATTCGCGCCAAGATCTGCAGCGGTTGCTGGTACAGAATCCCTATGCCGACACGCATCCCTTCTGGATTGACACTCCCCAGCCGCAGGGCGGCCATCCCGGCAATCCGAATCCGGGACGCTCAGGCATCCTCGCCGTGCACGCCGAAAGTGACGGGAAGCCGTGCCAGGTTATCCGCAAGGTATCGCTCCCGAAAGATAAGGAGTGCACCCTGCGGGTAGTCGTCTCCGGCGATCCCTTCGAGGCCCCGGCCCGCAGTGATTTCCAGTTGCACGTCGGGGTGTTCAACGGGCAGCGCATCGAGTGGCTTGAGGAGAAGACAATCGACGCCGGCACTCCGCCCGCACCCGAGAACTGGCAGACGTTGGAGTATCCGTTGAGTCCCTATGCGGGCCGAACCGTGGGGATCGTCGTCAAGGTCGCCTACGGCGGTAAAGTCGCCGCCGTCAACGAAGAGGCGTTCTTCGACGAGATCAGCGTGATCAGCCGCTGAGCCGCGGCCGGCGATGTTCGAAGCGCAGAAGCGAATCCGCGCCGGTATTCGGCCCTTATTGGGAGCCGTTGTGCGCCACGTGCAGACGGATCTCTCGCCGCGTGCCAGGAAAGACGGCCACCGACTCGACCCCCTTCACGCGCCGTCCGATGTTGCACACCTCATCGACCATGTCCAGCAGCAGCGATGTTCTGGCTGGCCGGGCCCGTTGCGTGTAGTCCTCGCGCACGGCCAAATGCAGCACCGCCAGCGTATCCATTTCGCGAGTGTAGACGATGATGCCGATCAGCGGTTGCGCAGCGTCGGACGGCTCCAACGCGTAAAGCGATTGAGTGGGCACCGCTTCACTGCAGACGACCCGCAGCTTGCCGGAGTCTTCGACGATGCGCGGCACTCCATAACGTTCAATGACCGACTGCACTTCCGGCTCGATGCCGGCCTGATTGGCGTTGTAGAACAACAGCCTTTCCAGGCTCGGCAAGTAACTGCGATCCAAGGCCGATGTGAAGCAGGTGCTCATGGTAATCGGCGATCAGTCCAGCGACTGGATGCGGATGTTTCGATACCAGACCGGGCGGCCGTGGTCCTGCAAACCAATATGACCTTTGCGAGCGAAGTCCTTCAAGGGCCGGGAGAATTTGTTGGGCGAGCCGTCAGGGTTCTGCCCGAGTTGCTTCCACTGATCCAGATCCATGTCAATGATGGCTTCGCCGTTGAGCATGACCTGAATGACGCTGTCGCGGCACGTGATGCGGTACTGGTTCCAATCTCCTGGTCTTCTGATCGCGTTCTTTGTCGGCGCGAGACAATCGTAAATCGCGCCGGCCGTGCCTCCGCGATTGAGCGTGGGCCGCCCGAACGAATTCGCAACCTGGACCTCGATGCCCGTATAGACCGGATCCTTCAGGTCGGAGGTGCGGAGGAACACGCCGCTGTTCGCCTGCTCGGGCACCTTGAATTCCAGTTCCAGGATGAAGTTGCCGTACGCGTTTTCGGTCCACAGATAGTCGCTGTTGTGTTCCTTGCCGTCGAAGGTCCGTTGGAGCGTAATGACGCCATCGACCACCAGCCACGACTTGTCCGGACCTGTGATCCAGCCCGCAAGGTCCTTGCCGTTGAAGAGCGACACCCAATCCGCCGCGGGCTCATCAGCGGCAGTCGCAGGCCGCGTCGCGTTCACGCCGCTCATGGCCAATCCCCACAAGATGGCGACGACGAGTGGCAACGAGTGTCTGAACATCTTGTTGCTCCAGGTGAAATCGGATTGACCGGACGGTATCATTGCCCCGGGGGCAGTTGCCACGCGGGCAACCATCCCATTCTCGTTGATATCGCCAACGTAATCAAATGCCATCCGACCGGCAGCGGATTCTCCCGGAGACCGACCGACATGGCAAACGCCAGGGAGCACGGGGCCATGGACACTGCGCCGATCAGTCGCCGCGCATTTGCGGCCGCGACCTTCGCGGGACTGGGAAGTGCCGTTCTGGCCAGTGAACTGCAGATCGATCAGGCGCCGCTGCTGCCGACCGTCCGCTGGGGCCAGTACGATATCACGCGAATTCTGGTGGGACACAATCCGATCAAGGGCATGTCCCACCAGACCGCGGAACTCAATCGGGAGATGCGGGACTACTTTGCGGATCCGGCGCGCGGCGTGTCGCTGCTGCAGCGCTGCCAGAGCCTGGGGATCAATGCCTGCCAGGTCGGATTCCGGCCCAATGAGACCTACGTCGAGGACATGCTGCGCGCGCACTACGCCGCCGGCGGCCGTCTGCACTGGATTGCGACGTTCTATTCCCAACCGGACGATCGGGAATCCAGCCGACGAGAACTCGCTCGACTCCTGACCATGCAGCCTCCACCCATCGGCGTGCAACAGGTGGGCAACACCAGTGATGCGCTGTTCAAACGCGGGAGAATCGACTTGTCGCTCGAGAACCTCAAACGCTTCCGCGACGCGGGGTTGCTCGTCGGGTTCGGCACGCACAATCACGAGGTCATCGACTACGCGGAGAATCGGGGCTGGGACGTCGACTTCTACCAGTGCTGCTTCTATCGTTCTCTCTTCGGTCTCGATCCTGCCAAGGCCGGTCGCGAAATGTACGAGGCCGAAGACCGCAACGCGATGACGCGCACCATGCGCCAGGTTTCGAAGCCGTGCATCGGATTCAAGGTGCTGGCAGCGGGCCGGCATTGCGGGTCCATCCAGGACATAGAAACGGCGCTGCGGCACGCATTCCAGCACATCAAGCCGACCGACGTGATTCTCCTGGGAATGTGGCAGAAATACCGGGATCAAGTGAGCGAAAACGTCACGCTTGCCCGGCGGATCCTGAATGCGTGAACGACGCAAAGTGGCGCTCACCGGGATTATTCATCGTAGGGTGGGACTAGGTCGCGCAAGTGATTGGTGGGCCGTCGCAAGCCGACTAACTCCGAGATAAACCGGACCACTGCCTCCAACTCCGGCTGAGCGACCGACGGCCCACGGCCACTTCGGCTTGCTCGTCCCACCCTACCATCCCATGAATAATCCGGGCTCACGCTCCGCGTGCGCGAGCACGATCCTGCGAGTGAGCATGATCTCCAGAGACGTCATGCGGATACTTGACATCAGCAGGTGCAGGAGCCATGTTCGAGCAGTCGTGAGGAGATTCTGCGAAACTCATTTGCCTGGGAGCCTGCCATGAACCACGCCATCCATCGGCGCCATTTCCTCCGCACCGCCAGCGCTGCGGGAGCCGCCGTCACCCTCAGCGGATTGATCCCGTCGCATGGACTTGCTGACCAGGTCAAGCTCAGTACTCCCAAAGCGGAGCAGTTGGGTTGGCGTCTGTCTTGCTCGCTGTACACATTCCGGAGTGTCTCGTGCTACGAAGCTTTGGACAAGGTCGCGGCACTGGGAATGCGCGGCATTGAACCGGCATTCTTCCTGCCTTTGAGCAAGGACCATCCCGACGCGAAGACCAACGAAAGCCTGTCCTCTGACCTGCGGCAGGAGTGGCGGAAGAAGCTCGCCGAGCGCGGTCTGCGGATGGTCAACTTCTACGGCAATCTGACGGACAATGCCGCGGCCAACCGGCAGATCTTCCAGTTCGCCAAGGAAATGGATGTGGAGACCATCGTGGCCGAACCGCCGGCAGCGGCTTTCGACGGCATCGAGAAGCTGTGTGAGGAGTTCCAGATCAACCTGGCGGTGCACAACCACCCCAAGACACCCGACTACACCTATTGGGATCCGGACAATGTGGCAAAACTCTTCGAGGGTCGAGGCAAACGCATCGGAGCTTGCTGCGACACGGGGCACTGGGTGCGGTCCGGCTTGGACTCTGTTGCCTGCCTGAAGAAGATGGCGGGCCGCATCCTCACCGTTCACTTGAAGGACGTCATCGAGTCGGGCAATCCAGCCGCGCGCGACGTGCCCCTGGGCACTGGCAAGGCGAACTACACCGCGGTGCTCCAGGAATTACGCCAGCAGGGTTTCCGGGGGGCACTGTCGATCGAATACGAACACGAATCGCCGCAGCTGATGGAAGATGTGGCCCAGTGCGTGAAGTTCGTGGAGCAGACCGTGGCCTCGTGGTAAATGACTTCACCGACCTGGGAACGCCCGCAATCGCATGTCGGCGCCTGACTTCTACTTTGCGATCCAGGCCATCTTCCGCCACCTGCACGACTGCCAGGGCAAGGAAGTATTGATCGATTACTGGCGGGCGCTGGCACGCGAGTACTACGCGGACCGCACCGCGTCATGGAAGGCCGGGGGCCTGCCGGCCGTGGCCGCGGACTGGCGGTCGTACTTTGACGCGGAGCCGGGAGCCGATGTGCAGGTCACCGCCGATGATCGCGAGGTCGTGTTGGCGATCAATGTTTGTCCGGCGATCAAGCATCTCCGCGCGCACCACCGCGACATTGTGCCCTACTTCTGCGAACACTGCGACCATATCTGCGGCATGATGGCGGAAGCTGCCGATCTGGAGTTCCGTCGCGATGGCGGTATGGGGGCGTGCTGTCAACGTTTCATCCGTCGTCCCGCGCCTGCGTCGGAGACCGCGTGATGCTGGGCTGCCACGAATTCTGCGGCTATTACGACTGGACATTCCATTTCGTGCGCCGTCGCTGGGGCGCGGCGGCAGTGGCTCGCTTGTGGGCCGAAGCCATCGGCGGTGAAAGCCAGCAACATTACGCCGAGGCCGGCCGCGCCGCAGGCCTGGCCGGGCTTTACCGAACCTGGATTCAGACCGGCGAGGAGGAAGCGTGCGATTGGACATTCCAGTTGGACGAACAGCGAAACGTACTGCGGTGGGATATGCGGCAGTGCCCCAGCCGAGGCTTCCTGCTCGCCCATGACCTCAACGCAGACGAGGACTACTGCGATCATTGCATGGGGTGGATGGTCCCGCTGCTGAATGGCGTTGGCGTCGAAGTGTGGGAACACGAACACAATCATCTCGGGCAGTGCTGGGGCACCATGCGGCTGCAACATCGCGCATCGGAACCACTGTCCGTCGTACACGACATTCGGCTGGACGAACGCTGGCGCCGCGGTTATCTGGATCGTTGGGAACAGGGCGTCAAACAGCCCTTGTTGCCGGATGCCAGCAGTGCCCGTGACTCGTGCGGCGCGCTGACCGAGTGGTTCGCTGCGGCCGCTGAACTGGCGATCGTCTGCGAGCCTTCCGTGTCGCGACTCGATCACGCTGGCCAATACAAAACCGCGGGACTGGTGACGGAAGCCGTCTATCTGCAGTGCGGCGACCTGGGGTTGAATCCGTTGGCCGTCTTGGTCGGTGACGATGGCGCGCACTGCTCCGAGCTTGCGGCGCGATGGGCTTGCCGGGACAGGAGCCGGCTGCCGCTATTGTTGTATCCGTACTGGCCCGCTCGGCCCGCGCCGGATTTCCTCGCTGTCGGGTTGCCTCGCCCGGTGCCCCTGCTGCCCATACTGATCCGGAGCGGGCACTATGTGCACCATCCGAGAGCACCCGTTCCTGCCGATGCTGATCTGCTGGTGGCTCTTGCGCAAGCACTCGGAAGACCGTTTCACGTCTGGCAAGCGCGCCAAGGCGCATAATGCACGAGACTGAAAGAGCCACCACAGAGCCACCGAGATAACAGAGGAATGCAAGAGAGGCAGAGTTCACGGCGTGTCAGATTCAGTTCCGTAGGAATCGTTACGCAACTGCTTGCCTTCCATGTCCCTGCTTCACCCTCTGTGCCTCGGTGGTAATAGTCCGAGTCAGCTTTCGTCCCCGGCGGACGTCTTGATTTGGCGGGAGCCCGGCCAACTCGCCAGCATGCCGACAATCATCTGGACCATGAAACTGAGCGGCATGGCCCAGAGGAAACTGATCCCCTTGGTGCCGGTGAGTTCTTCCCAGAAATTGACGGCAGTGACTACCACCACGCCGGCGACTGCACCGATCAGCGTCCCGGTACTGGTGGCCCAGGGTACGAACATCGCCATGCAGAACAGCCCAAACAGCGGAGCAGACAGCAGATTGACGACTTTGTAGGCGACCTCCAGCAGATTTCCGTGCACCGTACCGACGGTGGAACTCAACAGTACCATGATGATCCCGATCACGACGGATACTATCCGCTCCAGCCAGATGTCGTGTTCGGCCGAAGTGCCGGCGCGTCGGCGCCGCAGGCCGAACCGATCCACGAAGTCGGCGATCACCACGGAGCACGAGGAATTGATGCCGGCCGAGAGGCTCGACATGGCGGCGGCCAGCAAGCCCGCAACCACCAGCCCGCCGAATCCGGCGGGAAGTCCCACGGCGATGAACCGCGTGAACAACTGATCCGCGTTGCCGTAGATGGTCTGTCCGTCCGGCACGAGATGCGGGTTGGCCTGAAAGTAGGAAAGCAGCGCCAGCCCCAGAGCGGCCAGCAGGAACAGCGCCAGGGCATTGGCCGTCAAGGTGGTCGTGAGGACGCGGCGTGCGGCCGGAGCATCGCGGGTGGCGAGGTACCGTTGAATCGCCATCTGGTCGGAGCCGGCCGTCGAGATGTACCAGGTGAACATGGCCAGGATCGCGCCGACAAACGTGACGCGGACGGTCGGATCATATATCACCGGTTCCGTCCAGTGGGATTGCCAGCGGTCGGGCCACCAGGCCGCGGGACCACCTTGATAGATGGACACGGCCACAATGGAGACAATGGCGCCGGCAAAGAGGATGAGCGTCTGAATGACGTCCGTGACGACAACAGCGCGCAGACCGCCCATTGCCGTGTAGATGAGTGTGACACCGCCCAGCGCGAGGCAGACCCAGGGCAGGGCAGCCGCACTCAGCCCGAACAGCGGAATCAGGACCGTGCCGACGGTAGCGTACATGATGACCGACATCCAGAGGACGCGCAGCAGCAGGAACAGAATCGATCCCAGCATGCGCACGGCCAGCCCCAGCCGCATTTCCAGCAGTTCATACGCGCTGGTGATCTTCAGCTGCATGATGTGCGGGATCAGGAATCGTCCGGCGACGAGGGCCACGAGCGGGTAGGAAAGACAGATGGCCAGAATCATGGGTCCGTACTTGATCATCTCGCCGGGCCAGGCCAGATACGAAATCGTGCTGAAGAGCGTGGCAAACAACGAGAGACCGACCGGCAAGGACTTCATGGTTCGCCCGCCCAACAGATAGTCCTCGCTGGACCGATTGCGCCGCCAGTAGTACCAGCCCACGAGCAACATGCCGATGCCGTACACGGCGATGGTTACCCAATCGGCAAGCTGGAGCCGTCTTGGCTGCCGGCGTTCCAGCCGCAGGATGCCCCAGGCAGATGTCGCGCGCAGGTCGCTGTCAAGACTGTCCAGCAACTCGAGCAACCGGGGAAGATCTCCCGGTTCGGCGACGCCGGCCAGTGCTTCGCAAGCACGTACCTTCTCCTCACCGTCACCCGTACGCAGATACGCCAGCAACTGCTGCCGGTACGGTTCGCGCGCCGAGCCGGTCGAGTGCCTGGCGGCTGCGGAAACGAGAAACACGCGCGCGGCGGAATGAGCCGGTTCCTTGTCCACTGCGGCAACAACCTGTTGTCGCGCGTGCGGCGAAAGAGTTGGCAGACGGAAGAGCACGTAGCCGCAGAGTCGGCGCGTCACCTCGTTGGGTGAAGTCAAGAACCCGACAAGTCGCGACTCCGCGTCGGCAACGTCGGAGTTCCTCAGGACCCACCAGGCAAAGATGGCGAGCCTGTCATCTGTGCCGTCGGCTACCTGTAGAAAGACAGGGCGCAGGTCGGGCGGGACCCGGTAGCGGAGCTTGGCTAGCGATTCAACGGCGTGGAGGTGGTCGGCAGCGGCCGGATTGAGGAAGGCGTCGCGGATCTTGTTGACCCACGCTGCGCTGCGGCGTTCCTCGGCATCCGCCTGCGCTAACACGCGCCACACGCCGATGCGGTACTCCGGTTCATTCTCGTAAACCAGGCGTTGCTGCTCGAACTGCTCACGGACCCCCTCGGGATAGTCGAGCTGCAGGAGGTATTCGGCCGCGTGCACTTTGATCCAGCGTTCTTGGGTCCGCAGGACGTCGCGCAGAATGCCGACGCACCGCGCGCGTCGTTGCGTGTCGTCCGATTCGGATTCGCCGGCACGGGAGACAGCCGGTGCGAGGCAAAGCGCGCAGAGTAACAAGGCGCGGTGAAGGCTCGCGGCGTACGCCCAACAGGACAAGCGGTCCCGGTCGTGCCAGGGCGATCGTTGATCGGCTGCGGAAATCTGGTACATATGCGTGTCGTTCCTGGTCTGGCCGCAAGTACGCTGCGAACCGGGGAAACGAGTTGGCATCGCTCGAGCAATGGTTGTCATCGCTGCACAGTGGCCATCACGCGTGATGATCATCGCCAAGAACGGGGCAGTCATTTCTCGAACGAAGCTTGCATCTCGGACTTGCCGGCAACGTCCTGGGGTACGCGGTCAGCCGTTTGCGCTCGGCTGTCGCATTCGGGAGCATTGCGGATCGCCGCTTTTGTATATCCCACGTGGCGCTGGAACACAACGAATTCAAGGCGCGGTTAACGATTGCCGCCGTTGCTAAGCGGTTAGAGGGGGCTCGACTCCCGCACATGCACTGTAGTGGCTCATCACCTGAGGTGTCACGATGCGATACAGCCGGATCCTGATCAGCGTGGTGTTTGGATATTCCCTGTTTTGCGCGCTGGCGGCGGCCGACGGGTCCGAGCCGCTCCCGATCGGCTCGCGTCGCGAGCTGTTCGTGGACGATGCGCTGATCGAATCGCTCCGCGGTGGTGCGCGTCGCGTGTTGCAGCATCCCGTGGCGCGAGAAGTCGCGCTGACTCACGACGCGCCCTGGGAAGGGTCCGGCTGCGGTTACCACAGCGTGTTCTATGATCCGGATTGCCGCAAGTATCGCTTGTACTACAAAGCCTGGCACCTGGACCTCGGGCAGGGAACACTGCGGACCGACGCGCATCCGCTCTACTGTTGCTATGCGGAAAGCGAGGACGGCATCCATTGGCAGAAACCCGAGTTGGGACTGATCGACTTCCGTGGTTCGAAGGCCAACAACATCGTGTTGGCTCCGGAGACCGTGGGGGATGTCACCTCGGATCCGGGACACAACGCGGTCTTTCGCGACGACAATCCTGCGTGTCCACCGGCAGCGCGCTACAAGGCCATCATTCGCGCCGGCCAGCCGCATGGCCTGCTGTTGTTCCAGTCGCCGGACGGCCTGCACTGGTCGCTCGGACATCCGGTGCCGATCATCACGGAGGGTGCATTCGACTCGCAGAACCTGGCGTTCTTCGATCGGGAGGCCGGTCGCTACCGGGCGTATTGGCGCATTTTCACCGCGGGGAAGACGGATGGCGCGAACTGGAAGCCGGGGGGCAATCGTGCTATTCGCACGGCGGTCTCGCCGGACTTGATCCACTGGGAGCCGTGGCAGGATCTGCGCTACGTGGACTCGCCGGCGGAACAACTGTACACGAATTGCGTGAAGCCGTACTTCCGTGCGCCGCACCTGCTCCTGGGATTTCCCACCCGCTACGTGGAACGCGGCTGGAGCGACTCGATGCGAGCACTGCCGGAGTTGGAGCACCGTGAGCTACGCGCCGCGGCGCACCTGCGGTACGGTACGGCTATCACCGAGGCACTACTGATGTCCAGCCGCGATGGCGTGACTTTCCAGCGCTGGAACGAAGCATTTCTGCCTCCCGGCATCGAACGAACCGGCGCGTGGAACTACGGTCACCAGTACCTGGCCTGGCACGTGGTGCAGACCAAGAGCACGCTGGAGGGCGCTCCCGATGAACTGTCGTTCTATGCGTTGGAAAGCTATTGGACGGGAACGAGCAGCGTGCTGCGGCGGTACACGCTCCGCTTGGACGGATTCGTCTCGGTCACCGCACCCATGAGCGGCGGCGAAGTGCTCACCAAGCCCTTCACTTTCAGCGGCAAGAAACTGTACCTGAACTTCGCGACTTCGGCCGCTGGTGGCATCCGTGTCGAACTCCAGACCCCCGACGGCCAACCGGTTCCGGGGTTCTCCCTCGACGATGCGGCGATCCTGTTTGGCGACACCGTCGACCGCGTGGCAACCTGGAAATCCGGCCCGGACCTCGGCAAATGGGCCGGCCAGCCAGTGCGATTGCGATTCGTGCTTCAGGACGCGGATCTTTATGCGCTGCAATTTCGCGAGTGAAGTGATTTACGCACGCAATTTAGCGAATCACATTTCCGGATTTCGGCTTCGTTATTACGGAGTGCGCAACGATGGCAACGCGATGTTCGGTCATCTCGCTGATGGTCAGTGTGTTGTTGGGTACGGCTGCGACCAACGCGGCGGAGTTGAGGTTTCGCCATCACTTCGCCGACCCGGACTTGCCGGGCTCGTCCTGGGGGCAGACAGCTGTCGCGGACTTGGACCGCGACGGGCATCCCGACTTCATCACGGGGCGCAGTCGCGGGGAGATTCGCTGGTACCACCGGGAGACACCGGACCATTGGGTGTGGCACCCGCTCGGCACGCCGTCACCGTCCGATGTCGGCGGTGCAGTACTGGACGTGGATGGCGATGGCTGGATCGATTTCGTCACCGGCGGCGCCTGGTTCCGAAACACGGGACAGCCGCGCAAGGAACCGTTCGAGCGCTTTGTCTTCGACGGCGAACTAGCGGGCGTCCACGACGTCGTACTGGCCGATCTGGACGGAGACCGGCGAACGGACGTCCTGACAATGTCCGACAAGAACAACCTGCGCTGGTACCGCATCCCTCCGGACCCGCGACAACCCTGGGAGCGCCACGACATCGGACCATCAGTCCATGCGGGTATCGGCGCGGGTGACCTGGATGGCGACGGCGACACGGACGTGGTCCGATCCAACTTGTGGTTCGAAAACGGCGATGGATCGGGACGAAAATGGGTCGTGCACGAGAACATTCCGTTTGGCAATTCGAACCAGCCCTACCCGCTGGCGACGCACTGTGCCGTCCTGGATGTGGACCGTGACGGAGCGAACGATCTGGTAATGACCGAGAATGAGATCAAGGGGGGACGCATCGCCTGGCTGAAGAACGCCGATGCGCGTGGCGGATCGTGGCGCGTGCACGACCTGCCGACCGGCGATTCGGTAACGCGCGGAGCCTACCACTCGCTGGTCGTCGCCGATTTTGACGGCGACGGTGATCCGGATATCTTCTCCTGCGAGATGGAAGGCATCGCCGGCGACGGGTCGCCGCGCTGGTTCCTCTGGGAAAACACCGACGGCGCGGGGCAAGAGTTCCAGGAACGCGTGATTCTCGACGCCAACCTGGGCGGACACGTGGCAGTTGCCGCCGACGTTGACGGGGACGGCGATCTGGACCTGATCAGCAAGCTCTGGCGCCCGCGCCCGGATAACGCCAACCAGGGGAAAAACCACGTCGATTTCTTGGAGAATCTCGTGCGGTAACGGGGGACGAAGACTAATGCGCCACCAGAGGATCCAGGAACTTGAATAGCTGCTGCGTGGCCGGATCGTCGGGCAGGCCGAGGTCGGCGTTAAGTTTGCTGTGGGTCGTCTCGCTGGCGCCGAACACCGTGGTGGGGACCTCGGCCGCCTGGAGTACCGCGCCCAGCCGTTTCGCCTGAGCGGTGACGTCGGGGTGCCCGGACACATGCAGTATCAGGAAGGGCGGAATGCCTTTTCCCTTCGCGACGTGCGTGACGGCGGAATAGTCGATGTGCTTCTTCGGGTCGTTGCCGAACTTGGCACGATGGCCGAACGTCGGCAGCGGCAGACCGTGTGCCATCTGACGCATCTCCGCCGTCGTGATGATGGCCGGCAGGTCATAGGTGTCGCCGTCCACCGGCACGCACCCCTTGAGCGCGTCGAACGCGACTCCTTCGGCCTTCAAGTAGCGCTCATCGATACAAAGCAGCGCGGCCAGCTGCGCGCCGGCTGAATGTCCCATGACGAAGATCCGCGTCGGGTCGCCCCCGTAGCCGGCGATGTTCTTGTGCACCCAACCCAGAGACCTGGCCACGTCGCGGATCAAGACCTCCATTTCGACGGTGGGCAACAAGCGGTAGTTGGTCGAGACAAATACGAAACCGCGTTCGGCAAACACGCGCGGCTTGAGCTGGACGTCCGTTTTGTCGCCCGCCTGCCAGCCGCCTCCATGTATCCAGAAGATGACGGGGAGGTCTCGGGCTCCATCCGGCGCGTAGATATCCAGGACCTGACGTTCCAGGTTGGGATCCCCGTACGGGATGTTGGATTTCAGATTCTGTGCCTGTACGACAGAACCGAGCAACAGGAAGACGAGTGCGGTTCTCATGACGAATGGCTCCGACGGTGACAGTGTCAGGGAGTGGTTTCGACGGTTTTCGCGGGACGCTTGTGAATCGTTGCCTTGATGAATTGCACCTCGAGCGCATTGAAGGGCGTCCCGTCGCCGCGCAGGATGTCGTGTTGCCACGGCTGCGGCTCGGGCGCCCCGGGGGGCGAGCCCCAAGGGAAATAGGTCTGCGTGCGCCCGGCCACGAGCCCCCAGCTCCAGCAGCCGATCTGGCGATCGCGAAACAACGGCAGAAGCTGCTCGAACGTATTGCCGCCGCGGCGCACCAGCCATTCAGTACAGAGTACGGGCCGTCCATAGCTGGCGCAGATCTGCAGCTTGGCCTCGATACCGGGAACGGGATCGTAGCCGTGAAAGGAGACGACATCCGAAAGCTCCAGCATGCGGCGGGATAGAGGACTGGCAAAATCCTCCCACGCACCGCAGGTGAGCGGTTGGGTCGGTTGGCAGTGGCGTGCCCAACCGAATGCGGCCTCCATCAATCCTCGGCTCTTCTCGCCCAGGCCGCTGTTGCCCGGTTCGTTGTACAGATCCCAAACCACGATGCGCCGGTCCCGCCCGAAAGTGCCGACCAGGTCCTGAACATAGGGTTCCAGCAGCGACCATGCCGACGGGTCGGTCACCATGGCCAGCGGCGGACTGGAAACCCATTGGCTGTTGTGCACACCCGGAATCGGCTCCGGCTGTCGCTCCGCATTGGCGACGCGTCCGGCGAAGTTACAGTCGTCGAAGAGAATTGGCATCACGGTCATGCCGTGCCGGTCGGCAATTTCCAGGAACTCACCAAACCGTTTCTTCAAGCCGGCAGCGTCTGCGCGCCACACCACATAGTTCACGAAGACGCGCATCGTGTTGAAGTCGAGCGCCTCCGCCCAGCCGAGTTCCCGGTCGATGGTCTCCGGGTCAAAGGAATCCTGCTGCCACATCTCCACGTCATTCACCGCCGTGCTGGGCAGGAAATTGCAGCCGACCAGCCAGGGCCGCGCCCGGTACCAGGACCAGGCGCGCTCCGCGGTCCAACGATTGGAGTCGGGCGCGGCCGGAGAATCCGCTCCGCGTACGGCCGCGGGCAGTATCAAGAATGTCAACCAAACGATCAGTAGTTCCGGCACGTGTCGTCTCATGGTGCGTCCACTTCGTTGAGGTTTCTCCGTCGGATGCGGCCTCGCACCCGACCTCTTCATGTCAGTTTCGATCCGGTGGCCGGGGCGCAGGCGGGATCCAGCACCAGTCATGCGCTGGCCGAAAGCGACAGTACTCCCAGTATCGCGAATCCACTGAAGATCACGAATGCCGCCACCATGATTACACTGAACCAGCGTTTCTCGGGGTGATTCACCCAATAGCACAGACCCAAGGCAAACAGGAATGCCTGCGGCACTACCTCCAGGTGACCAACTAGCTGATTCCGGATCGGGATGGTAGTGTAAGTCAGGCCCTCGAGGGATCCTGGCGCTGGTCCAAACGTGGATAGAATGCCGAGCGCCACGAGCAGCCACCAGAGCAGTAACCAGCCGTGCTTCCGCGCGAAGATGACTTCGCGAAGCGTATAGACCACGAGCGCGAACACCAGGCCGCGGATCGGCTGCAGCAGCGGCCCTGCGGCGATCAGGGGATCGGGGAACTGACGCATCCAGCAGGCCATGTGTGGGCTGGCGAACATGGACTTGTAGTCCAGGATGGTGGAAGCCAACACACCCATGATGAAATAGGTCACGGTGTGGACCACGATCGATTTCCCGATCAACGGCAGCAGCCGCACTTCGTGATTTGCCATCAGTCGGTCCTCCTAATCACGCGTGAAATAGTCCATCTGCTGGCCGTCAGCAGAAGCGCCAAAGCGGCCGGCTTCTTGCGCAAGGTGATTTCGAAGCCGCGCATTAATTCTGCGCCCGTGCGGACGGCCGTGCCGCCATCGAGGTTCTCCAGTTCGTAACGTTGCTGCGGATCGAGGCCGCGCAGTCGCACGGTCAGTGTGTCATTTGCCGCTTCAGGCCGGCGAAAGACTTGCACGACGCTGGCGTTCAAATCCGTGCGATGAAACTGCCACGCGATCCACGAGGTCGTATCGAGACTGTAGGGCGTGAGCGGGTAGAAATCGCCGAGCAGGAGGGGCGCGATGCGCCGCACTTCGGTGTAGCCGCGGATCACATCGGCGCGACTGCGATCGTTCCTGCTCCAGTCGTCCCCCTGCACCATGCCGAAACCGGTGAGATAGTAGCTGCGCACGGAGTACCGATCGAGGAAGTATGGCACGCCCGCGCCCTGCCACGGCAGCCACGACGACAGGCCGTAGGTCTGCGCCTGGTTACCCTCGATCTGCAAGGGTTCCTGCGCAAACACCGTGACCGACCAATCGCTGCGCACCAAGGGCACGGCACGGCGCATTGTTTCCAGGTCGTTGCGGCGGCCGCCCGAGGCGCAGGAGTCGATGTGCAAGTGCGGATTGCGCCGCCGCAGTTCATCCCAGAACGCCAGATGGCCCTGCACGTGAAAATTCTCGGTGATGCCCTGGCGATCGGGCGCATCGTGCTGCCGCCACGCGGTGCCGTAGTTGTCGCCGTTCAGGTCCTCGCGATACCAATCGAGCCCCTGTGATTTCACCAGGCCATCGATGTGTGCGATGAGCCACTGCAGCGCGCTGGGGTTGCCAAGATCGAGCACCGAGCCGGCACTATTTCCTGGCAGCAACCAGTCAGGATGATGCTTGCCGAGCCACGAGGCCGGATCACCCACACGTTCCGGCTCGAACCACAATAAGAACTGCATGCCGTTGGCCCGCACCTGGCTACTGAAAGGCCTGAATCCTTGCGGATACCTGGCGGGATCAGGTTCCCACGTGCCCGTGTTCAGCCAGCTGACTTGGGGGTCGGTGAACGGCCCGCCGGCGTTCGGATACCAGGTGTATGCACCGCCGGCATCGCGCCAGCATATGTCCGGCTTGATGCCCACATCAAGAAATGCCTGCACTTGCGGCCATGACGCGAGTGAACCTTCGACTTGAATCTGCGTGGCCGGTGGCTGCGGCTGACCATTGATGCGCGGGAGCACGTGCGCCAGGTACCACGAACGCCATAGGTTCTGTGCGCGGACGACGTCATCCCCGTGCCAGAACAACAGCGTGATCGAAGGCGCGCGGATCTTCTCGCCCGGTTTCAACGCGAAGCGCGTGAGTTGCTGCCCGGCCGTCACGCGCAATCCGCGTTCCTGATCGCGCGTGAACGATGTCTCCCACTGCCCCGGCCAACCGACGGCCAGGATGATGCCGCCATCCGGCATTTGCAGATTGAAGTAAGGCCACCCGTCAGGGCCATCGGATGACTTGCCCGACACGCGGTCGCCCGCGACGGGGGGCGAGCAACGCTTTACCGCAGCGGGTCCGAGCAGCAGCGCGTAAGGCTGGAAACTGTCGGGCGAACAAGAATCGCCGCGCACCCCGTGCAGAATGAACTCCCCGGCGCTCCCGCGCTCGAACTTCACGTCGAGCCCCCGAATGTTCTCGATAATGGGCGTGTCCTGTTGGCCCGTGTTCTTCAGCCACACGGTCCATTCCGCGACAGGGAAGTTGGCATACTCCACGGTCACGAGGCGCACTTCGAGACCCGTCGTCGTATCCATCCAGGTGAGCGTGCGCTCGCGGCGTTGCGCGTCCAAGTCGCACGTCGAATCGTGCCGTTTCCATGTGCCCAGCAACTCCCCCGATGGTTTTGTGCCGAATACCAGACTGAAGGGCAAGCGTGCCGGTTCAGCGAGTAGGTTGTCTTGTGCCCAGCGCCGCGCGGCAGCGTTTTCGTCGGGTGTTGATTGCGCTCCCGGCAGCGCGGCCAGCGGAGCGAGTAGCAGGATGGCGGCAAAGGGGAGCCTCGGTACATTCATGGGCGGAACTCGTGATCGGCCTCATGGCCCGGACGAACGGTGCCACCGGATCATGGATCTGCCGTGACGGAGTCGGCGCTGGGGGCCGACCTCAGGCCCGCGGTATTCACGGCGATCACGCGGTACGTGTGGTTCGTAGCGGGCTGGGCTGTCGCGTCAGTGAATTGCAGCGGCACGAGCGGCTGTGTCGGAGTGTCGCTGTATTGCAGGTTTTGAAAGACCGCTCGCCCGAAAGGGTTCTGGCCCTGTTCGGGAAGGTTGGCGAGGAATTGACCGTCGCGTTCAATGAGGAAGCTGGCCAGGCCGCTTTCCAGATCGGCTTCGGCCTTCCAGGTCAACGTGTGGCCGCTCACACGCAAGTTGGTCGGCGCGGGAGGAGGCGTGATGTCGGCCACCGCCGTGTCCTTGACGTACTGCATCCACGCCCGGGCCAGAGATGCACTCGGCAACCAGGCGGCTTTCAGCGGATCACCGGCGAATTCGGAGGCGGGAACGGCGGTGGAGCCGGTTGGCTCGGCCAGCCACGTGCCGTCGGCCGGCATGTCCTGGAGCGGATCGGTGCGGACCTTCGGCAAGCGAGCCGTCAGGCACGCATCGAGCCACGGTATGGCGAGATACCGCTGGTTGCCGCACTCGTGACTGGTGAGCGGATCGACGGCCACGCTGATCAGTCCACCGCGGGAACGTACCTCGCTGAAGAAGGCTTCGTTGGCTGGCCACACGCCGGCGAAACGATCGTTTTTGACCGTCACACCCTCTTTCGTGCCCGGATTGCACATGACGGGCACTTTCAGCGCTGCGTCGGACAGGGTGTGGGGCTTGGTTCCCGGCCGCGTCGGATCCGGTTTCAACAGCGGCACACCGGAACGCAGCCATGCGGCGGCGACACGTTCGGGGTGCAGCAGCACGAGGGCACCCGCCCAAAGCCCGCCGCCGCTATGACCCCACAGGGCCCACGGCACCTCGGCCAACTCCGGGTGGCCCGATTGGGCGCCCAAGTCGACCAGGCACTTGCGGAATGCGGCAGCGGAGCCGTTGCGCGGATCACACCACATCTGGCAATCCGCCTTCTCCGGTTGTTCGTAGGCGGGAGCCAGCAGAGCGCAGTCGTGTTTCTTCGCCAGCGCCTGCCAGTGCAGGTCGAATGCGCCCGTTAGTCCCGACTTGCAGGAACCTTCACCACAGCCATGTTGATGCACGATCACGCCGCGCAGAGATTCCACGTCCTGGGGAATCCAGATCGTGTAGTTGACTGGATAGATCAACTCACCGGGTTGCGTCGCGGCTTCGTAACGCACGCGGTAATAGGGTGGACTCGCGGGCGGAAAGACGTCGTACGGTGGCTGCTGGGCCGGCGCGATCGAGGTGAATGAGGCCAATACCACCGCGGCGCAGGCCAGAGTGAAAGTGCGTTTCACGAAGGGAGTCCTCCGGACGGATGTTGTGATCGCTGGCGCTTGGGTCAGCATCGTTCGCGAAACGGCCGTCGCGTCCACCAGAGCGATTGTCTGCGGCGTACAGCACTGCCGCAACACCGCCTCCGCGCAGAAATGGTGCGTGGCACGTTTTTGGCGGCAACGCGGGTAGTCTGGGGGGTCTTGCGGCGTGGAAGAACTGCCTTCGGCAGCGTGGCGGCGGCTTTGGCTCTGGCGCCGCCGGTAGCACCCGGACTACGTGGGGGGCGGCACGTACCGCCATGTTGCGGCGCCGGCGCTGGAGTACGATGCGGACCACAGTATCAAATTGAATGTATGGAGCTACGAGTATCCCCGATTCACGCTGCCTTTCTACTACGGTCGTGCCGAACCGCGTACGGCGTTAGTGCTGATGCTCGTCCGTGCGCATTCCGAGGAGGTCATGCTCAATCCTACCGATAAGGAAGCATCCATCTCTTCGGCTGCGAATCTGATCGACGTCACCACAGGCGTGTCCGGGTCCCAGTTCACTGTGCCTGCTCGTGATGGCCGGATCCTCGCCGGACCGGGCGCGGAATAGTGCGGCGAATCCGGGGTCTGGCGCCCGCACGTGTCCCGCGTCGTGGCCAGCGGGAGAGGAGGATCCTGCGGCCAAACCTCGTCGTCGCCTTCCCGTGTCCCTTTATTCCACTCGACGGCGACGAACTGCCCGGCGAGGATTATGATATCTGTCGGGTATGTGGGACTACTCAAGTGGCAGCGCAGGGAAAAGTGCCATGCGTCGAAAACCGCGCCGTCGTTTGATGTGGGAATCGTTGGAGCCCCGCCTCACGATGGCAGCTTCGATCGTCGAGTACTCCGAAGTTGGGTACTTCTTCAACTCGTATTCCGACTTGGTGAGCCGCTATGACATTGCCCAGGAGCGTTGGCTGGACGACCTGAAGCTCGAGAACGTTTTTTCGGGCCCGACGGCGGGGCACGTCGACGCGGATGGGATCTATGTGGCGTTCGGGAAGGCGTTGTACCGTTACGACACTTCAGGGAAGAACCGAACGCACTTGATCAACGTGCAAGACAACGTGATTGGTATACACTCGGACGGAAATGTGTTGTTCGTTAACTACAGCAGCGACCTCAATGCGCAGCTGTTGAGTATCGACAAAAGCCGCAACACGGTAATTGACTCGTTCAATAGTTACCCGGATGCGGTCTATGGGTCCGCCATCGCTCCGTCGGTAAATCGCATCTTTGGACGTACCGCCGGACTCAGCCCATCGGACATTCATTACGTGGAATACACCGACGCCGGAACGTTCGCGGGAGCTGGCGACAGCCCCTATCACGGCGACTATCCGACTGCCAGCCGCGTCTGGGTCTACCCCGACGGCAGCAGAGTCGTGGATGACTCGGGAGTAGTCTATTCCACGGATGGCCTGGTCTACTTGAACAAGCTCGGCGCTATCGACGATGTGGATTTCCTGGGAGCCAAGATCCCGATTGTCCTGTATGGTTCGACAGTCACTTCCTACACGGCGGCGAGTCTGCCGTCGGGTTCCCTGACACTCGCACGCCCCGCGACAAAGATCTTCGTGAACGAAACCGCGGTGGTTGCCTTCTCGGCGGATCCCTCGGCCGTGCACGGTTATCAGACGCAGATTGTTCCCTTGACCGACTTGAAGGCCCCGACCCCAGTCGACCCCGTGAATCCAGTCGGCCTCGCATTTGTCCCCGACAAGATCATGGTCATGCCCGATCGCAGCGTCCTGCTGTTCAGCAAGGCCCATCAGAGCATCTTCCGCTGGAACCCATACAGCCAGAGCTATCAGCAGACCATCCCGCTAGTCGGGACGCCAAAGTACTGCGATTACTCGGCAGTCAACAACACCATCTATCTGGCGTATGCTTCCGGATTGATCCGGAAAATCGACTTGAACTTGGCGACGCCTGTGGAAGTACCCTTCGCGATGCTCCCCGGCGTCCCGGGGGGGCTCGCCACCGCCGGTGAGTTTATTTTCGCCGAGGACGACTCCGGGGCTTGGGCGACACACTACGTCTTTTCGGCAGCCGGAGACATTCGCGACTCCGCCGATTGGAACTACTACTCATGGGAGTATGTGTGGAATGGCGCCAACCGCCAGATGTACTTCTTTCGTGATGGTATATCACCAAACGACCTGTTGTCGGAGGAGATCAGCGAGTCCGGCCAGCTTGCCCCATGCCGGGACTCGCCCCTGCACGACAGCACAGGCTTCGTACATCCGATCCGGGTGTCTCCCGAGGGGGACGTGGTCGTGTTGGGATCAGGTGTCATCCACGACGCGCGAACACTCGAGCGGAGCCTGTTCGGTCTGTCCAACACCATCACAGACGCTGCGTGGCTGGGCTCGGGCCTCTACACACTCCGTTCGGCCGCGGGAGTGACTCAGGTGCAGCAGTGGCTCGGTACGACATACGAACTTGGGAAGGTCGCCCAGCGGAATCGCGTGGCCCAATCACTGGTGGCGCTCGATTCGGAGCGATTACTGCTCGTGACGCTCGATTCAACGGGCGTTCCTGTCTTTGAAATCCTCAATGGACAGCTTGACCCAACGGCCATGAACCTGACGTGGCACAACGCAGCTCGTCCCATGGATGTCAATGGCGACCTGGCCATCTCGCCGTTCGATGTTCTCCTGGTCGTGAATTACCTGAACTCACGGGGGTCGGGCGTCATCTCGGGCGAGGCCCCAGCAGCCCATTTCGACGTGAATAACGACGGAATGATCACGCCCCTCGATTGCCTGATCACGATCAACTATCTCAACGGTCTCCCGGCGTCCGGCGAGGGGGAACTTGGTGCCCCGGCGGAACTCAATCGGGACTTTCTGTTCGCTTTCTGGTTCGATCCTGAGCAGGACGAGGATTCGCCGATGGAAGACTGGGCAACGCGACAAGATCGTCGCTGCCGCGGCCCAGTCGAAATGCTCCTGTCTGCAGTTGCTTGAGCGTGTGCCCGGTGTGCCCGCCATCCAGTGGTTCGACGGGAAGTCCTACTTCGCCTCCCGCACCTGCACGTAGAGTCTGGCAGGCGGAACGGGGTAGTACAGGTTCAGCGCCGGGCAGAGCCAGCCTTCCCTACACCCACATGCCGTTCCACCTGTACGGCTTGATGACGCAGATGAAGTTGTTCACCGCTGGCTCACCTCGATGTCCTTGAACCGAATGAGCAATTCGTTGCCGGGGTGGATCTGCGCGCAGAAATGGTGCGTGGCACGTTTTCGGTGGCAACGTGGGCAGTATAGGGTGTGAGCGATCGTCGGCTCAGGCGTCTTCGGGTGTCCGGTGTTCAGCGTACGAGCACCCAATCGAATCTCGCGCCGGCAGGGGCTGCTGTACCGAACTGCACGCGGAAGCCGGCGCCCGTTTTGGTCGGCACGGCCACAGGGGTCATCCAGGAGGGAGTTATTGCCACCGCATAGACCTCGTCTGGCTCGGCTATGTCGAAATGAATCTCCCATTCGGCTCGGCCTTCCGGCACGCCTACATTAATGCCGCGCAGGTTGCTGGCGGGTTTTGCCGTTGCCGAGACTCCGCGCGTGGCGCGCAGTGTCTTGCCGTTCAGATCCACGTGTCCACCGGTCAGCAGGAAATCGCCGGTCCGCGCGTCCACGGACAAGCCGCTGGAACCGACCACGTCGTTGCGCCAGCGGATGTGTTGTGAATGCCCGTTGGGCTGGCGGAACATGATGGCTGTGTCCAGCATGTCACCGCGGAAATCAATGCCGACCTGCGCGGCGGCGTGAATATTCATGATCGTTCCGTAGGACGGTCTCTGGTCCTTGCGCGTCGGCAATTGCTGACGCTCCGTGACCAGGCCGCTGATGCTCAGGCAATTCGGCACTTGTACGCGTCCCAGTTGCTCCAATTCCACCGTGGCGCTCGGCATCGTGCTGGGCATCTGATCGAACTGTCGCACTCGCAGCGGGCGCGGCTGCCACGGGTCTGGGCCTGGTGGTTGCTCGATGGGGTCGTTCACGGCGAAGTCAAACCGTGTGCCTCGATCCCCGTTTGCAGCCAGCCGAATCTTCCGCGGGCAGGTATCTGCCGCCACAAAGCCGCCTGTCACAGCCGTGTCCGCCCAGCCTTGGCTCACGTCGTACACCCACGCACCCGGGGCAATGGCATACCGCAACGGGCGCTCGTGTCCATCGCACGTGTAGTTGTCATCCAGAAAGAGAGTCGGAGCACCGGCAGGCGCTGCCGACCAGCGCACCCGCAGGATCTTCAGATGTTGAGTGCCATCCGCGTGGCGTTTCAGATCCACGATCTGATACCAGCGATAGATCGGGCGATCCGCAGCCGTCGCGTATCCCCCCACGGAACTCGGGTCTCCCGCCAAGATCGTCTCGCTGTCGTCGGTCAGGCAGAAGAACCTCCCGATGATGCTTTCGTCCCAGGCGCATTCCGGCGAGCCGATGATCGCACCTCCCTGGTAGTTGAAGACGTTGCCCGGTCCTCCCACTTTGCCGGGATATTCCTGCCCCCGGTATTCGCTCCCCGGAGAAACCACCAGCACCGTCCCTCGTGTGATCCACTTGTCCCGGTTCATATTGATGAGCGGCCGCGACGTGCTGAGCGTATGCGGGTTGCACTGGCCCGGCACGTAGGTCAATTCGTCCTTGTCGAGATTCACCGCCTCCACGCGTGAATGAAAGCCATCCACCTCACCGACCGTTTCCGCGTTGAGTACGATTCCTCCTTCGTCACCGAACCCCGAAAAGACATCCCCCATGTACTTGAACATGCCGCTGATGACAAAGCTGTCGCCGACCGCGTAGTTGTTGCGCACGACGGCCAGTTCGCCGGCCGTCTGATTGTCGCTATTCGAGTATCCCGTCACTTGGAGTCCGTGGGTGAAATGTTTGTTGTAGACGAGAGCTCCCGCCGGGTGATCATGTTCGAGGTCGCACGTGAAGTAGTTGCGGTGGCGTTCAGCGTCCCAGCCGATGGTCTTCACGCGAATCCGGTCATAGGGTGGAGCGTAGCCGACGACGCTGCTCGTGACGTTCAGGTTCGCGCCGACCCAGATACCGCGGATGGTGTCCACATAGCAGCGTGCGTTCTGGCCATGCTGTGCCGCCTCGGTGAGCGTGGCCATGTAGGACGACGTGCCGCTGACAACGTAATTGGCGATTCCCTGCGCCGCGTGCAGACCGCAATGCGGCAGACTCTGCTCTCCGAGATTCAGTTTCCGTACCACGGAGAGCCCGGCCCACGTGTCTCCCTGCCATTTGCCGATGGGTGCCACATGAATCACGGTATAGCCCCGGCGGCAGTCCAGTACCGTCACCACAGGCGAGTAGTCGGACGTCGTTCTCTCGTCCTGGCGCAAATTGTCGATCTTCAGGCCCTCCGGTGTGCCTGTCGGGATGACCAGGATCCCGCCGCCGCCAGCGATCATCTGGTCGATGGCAGCACGCAGGGCTGCGTCTGCTTCGCCCAGCGTCGCGATCGGGCCGAACTCGCTCAGTGAACGTATCGTCGTCGGATTCTCGGCGCAGGCTACCAACAACAGTTCGAGTGCCAGAGTGGCTAATTTCGACATTCCCGTTTCCTCCAGCAGTTATTGCGCTGTGCCGTTGATCGATTCGTATCCGGCGCAGCGACACAACAGCGGCCAGACAAGTCGGAAGCTCGATTCCCTGGATTTATCGTATGTCCGGTGATCGAGCCAGCCGCTGGCATAGTTGTAGCCAATCGAGTTGCCGTCGGCGACGTTGTATGGCATGTTCAGCCGCCTCGAAGAGTACCGCGACGCACTGGGCGGCGCGGAAGTTCGCCTGATGACCCAACAACATTGGCCGTTTGAAGTGGAAGGTGTTCCTCAGCGATTCCCGGGGAGACTCGAAGCGAAACCTCCGCCGACCAGCGCGCAAATCGCGTGGTATCCGACGTGACCTAAGCGGGGGCTGTCGATCGGCGTTGGGGAGTGGTGTTCAATGGCTGAACAGCTCCTCCGCTATCATGAAGATGTGGAACTGTTCCGCGACGCCCTCCGTTTCACGGCGGCGGAGACGGAATTCAGCGAACGCCTGATCGAGACCGACATGTTCGCAGCTGGGATGACGGAGTGCTCATCAACGTCCTTCGAGCATTTCATCCAGTAAGTCGCCCGTAGCGAGGGGGCGCACGAATTCTCCCGGACTGACGGGCTGGATCTCCAAAATGCTGTGGCGCCCCGCCGCAAGCTCCGCTTCGATAAACGGCTTGATGTGCTTCCAACCTTTGATCAATTCGTTTCTCCTTGGTCAAGAAGCGACCAATGTTGGGGTGCATTCGCGTTCCTGCGCGTTCACGTGGCCTGGCCGAGGCGGCCAGAACCGGCGGCGCGGCGGTGTTTACAGGGGCTTGACCAGTATCGGTTCCAGCGGTCGTCTTGGCTCAATTGCGCCGCCCTCAATTGCGGGAGCGCTTCACCGGACTGCGGCACCGTCTGGCTGCCGCCGAGCACCAGGTCACTGGTATGGATCAGGTAGTCCCGCGACTGGATGCGCAAGACGGCCCCGGAACCATCGTCGACGTCGAACTCCGTCTTGCCGATCGTGGCTGGGACCGTGACCTGCTCCAGGCCGCGCTGGTAAACGACCTCGGTTGAGGCGTGTGCCTTCAATTGGCTGGCCACTCGGACATCAACCTGACCATGAACACGCATACGATGCTGGGGATCGTGGACCAGGTTGCCGCGGTCGAGTCGCTGCCACCGGTGCCGGAGACCAAGCCGCGGGTGAGTGGAGAACGGCTGCGAGTGACGGGGACGTAGGCAGACGTCAATTCGTACCCTGGCCGAAGTGAACCAGGACGGGCGGGTGTCCGGGGGATGCGGCTAAAGCCACCGCTACGTTGAACGTCATCAAGACTCGGTCCGGGCGCATGCTCAATGGCAACTCTGCCAAGAATCATACTACTTGCACCTCCGGCTCCCTCCCCTTTGCGTCAACGCCGAAAAATGCGCCAATCCCCACCGATCCCGTGACCGCTTGCTGAAAACGACAAAAGCCCCGGAGAAAACGGGGCTCTTTGCACGTACTTGCATCGATTTGCAGTGTTCTGCATCAGCGAGGGCGACGGGACTCGAACCCGCAACCACTGGATCGACAGTCCAGTACTCTAACCAATTGAGCTACGCCCCCAATGATCGCCGAATTATACATCGCTGCCGCAGGCCTGCAAGTGCGGCCGCGCCGAACGCGGAGCGCGCCAGCACTCGGCGCGGACCTTCAATCCCGGTCAACCGCGGGTCGTGGTAGGCGGTGATCTGGGCCATGCCCGTGGCCCGCAAGGATTTCGTCGTCCGATGCTCGCGAATAGGCCGGTGTGCGCGATGGCAGGCATCATAACAGCTGTGACGAATATCGCCGCGGCGCGTGCGGCAGCCACGGCCTGGGGCCCGGCGGGGATTTCTAACCTATATTTCCATGCCGAAATCGGCATGCGTGGTTCCCGGGCCAGGCAGCGAGGTACAGCCAATGTGGTACGACTTTCAAGTGCTCTTGGGGCGGGTGCAGAACCGCATGGTGCATATGGATCGCCAGGACTGGATTGTCGTCTTCGTAGTCCTGGTTGTGGCCGGTTCCTTTTGTCTGCGGGGGTTTGGCTCGCGATCGAGTTACTAGCACGTCGGATACCGGTCCGCCCAAGCGATCCTGGTCGTCCGCTGCGGTGCTGACCGCTTCCCGCCCGAGTACTGCAGGGAGCATCCATCAATGAGTCTCTGGATGTGGTTACTTCCCGCCCCCGTCGCGCTGGCGCTTGTTGCCAGTCTGGGATATTTCATTAGCCTGCGATCGCGGCGGCACTCCCGCCGGCAAAATCTCACGGGCAGCTCCGATTTGCTATGCGCCGAGAAAGTCATTCGGGAACTGGAAGCCATTGCGTCGGATGTGCGCCGGAACCTGGCCAATCATCACGCCAGCATCTTGCGGTTCAAAGACCGCATCGATCGGCTGGCTGCCGCCCAGGACGGCGACACCTGGCAGGCGCTGTCGCGCGAGGCCGAGTGCATCCTCGAACCGACCGAGCATCTCTCGGCGCAGATCGCCCACGCGTACGACGGGATTCGCCAGCGGGCCAATCAACTGCTGTCGTTCAACGAAGGGCGCACCGATCCCTTGACGGGGCTGGCCAACCGCCGGGCAATGGAAGACGCGCTGAGCCGGTTGTTCGCGCAACATTCCCGACACCAGACCGTGTTCGCTGTTGCCCTGATCGACCTGGACCATTTTCGAGTGATTCGGGACCAGCGGGCCGGTGACGAAGTCCTGAGGCAATTCGCCGATCTGCTCGCGCGTACGGCGCGCAACACCGACCTGGCGGTGCGCTACAGCGGGGAGGAGTTCGCCGTCGTCCTGCCGCAGGCCGACGGGCTGGGCGGCTGCATGTTTGCCGAGCGCTTGCGGCAGTGTGCCGAACGCGAACTGCCGCTGACGCTGAGCGTGGGAGTGGCCCAGGTACGCGATGGCGATGGTCCCCACAGCTTGCTGGCCCGTGCCGATGCCGCGCTGTACAGCGCCAAGGCTGCCGGCCGCAACTGCGTCTGCCGCCATACTGGGGACGCGATCGAACGTGTGCCTGACCCGACCGTGCCGGCCAATTCGCACACGCACGGCGCGAATCACGCGCACTTCGCGTCCGTCACCACCATACCCTGCGCGTGAATCGCGCGGTTCGAAGGCGTTTCACCTCGTTGTGATTGCCTACCGGTTCGCGGCTTGCTGTGAATCGGTAGCCCGGATTCATCGTAGGGTGGGACTAGGTCGCGCACGTGATTGGTGGGCCGTCGCAAGCCGACCTGCTCCGAAATAGACCGGCCCGCTGCCTCCAACTCCGGCTGAGCGACCGACGGCCCACCGCCACTTCGGCTTGCTCGTCCCACCCTACCACCCCATGAATAATCCGGGATAGCCAACCGACGGGCAATCGCGGCCGATTCAGAACAAGTCCTGGTTCGGCGCAAATCCCAGTTCGCGCACGCGTTGTTCATCCTGGTCCTGCAGTTCCTGTTTTCCCAACTTCGCATAGACCAGCGCGCGGTGATAACGGATGACGGCCACGGTCTCGGCCAGCTGCTTGAGCCCCAGTTCGTATTCGCGGGGGTCCACGGCGCCGAGCCGGCCATTGTTCAGGTTCCGGCTGTACTCTTCATGTCCCTCTTCTGCCAGGCGGACGGACTTGTCCAAGTCGGCCAGCGCGGCGGCGGTGGAGCCCAACTGACAATGAATGAAGCCGCGCGTGTCGAGCATGGCCGCGTTGTCTCCCGCGCGCCGCAGGGCTTCTTCGACGTCGTCGAGTGCCTCCTTCAATTCAACGCCGCCCAGGGCGCGCGCATAGGCACGCCCATTCAGTGCCTCCGTGAGCGACACCGCCAGGCCGTTCTCTGCCATCACCACCAGTTGCTGCCAATCCTGAATTGCGTCGCTGTGCCGTCCCAGGTGCTGCAGGATCTGGCTGCGCAGCACGAGTGCCCGGGCATCTCCGGGAGCGATCTGCAAAGCCCTATTGGCGTCGGCCAGTGCGGTGGCGTACTGCTGGTTTTCCAAGCGCCACGAGGCACGCTCCGCCAGCAGTTCTTCGTTGTCCGGCGATTGGGCGATCAGATGGTCGAGGCTGCGAATGGCCGCGTCCAGATCCCCGTTCAACCGCCGCTCGATCGCGGCGGCCAAGTGCCAGCGGGCGATCTCGCGCGGCAACCCCACGTAAGCGATGGGGCCCACGACCAGGCCGACCATGAGCAGCACCAGCAGGATGCCCGCGAGCCGCGCCAGCCGGTGCCGCCGGCGCCCCGTCGAGGGACCAGTTGGTAAATCGCCGGCCGCAGCCGATCGATCGGCGGAAAAAGACAAGTTGTCGTGGTCCGTCATGCCGAGCCTTCCCGAGCTTCCTAAGCCGCCCGTTGCGGTACTCTCGCTGGTTCCAGGCTAGCGGCAAGCCTTCGCCCAGACAACCGCGGTCCGGCCTCTCTTTGCGACCCTTGCAAAGAACGACCTCGTGCGCCATGCTACGCGAGGAGCCCAGCCAGATGATCGCTCGCCTTCCCGTCTGGTCGCCGAACGGCAATCGGCGGGGTGTTTCCGCGGATCGCCTGGGCTCTATTGCCGCCTAATTCTGTCCGGCAGCGCTAAGAGGAGGACCGAGTTCCATGCCACTGTTCGAGGTTGAAACCGACGGGCATATCATCATCACTTGGGCCGACGATGAGCAAGCGGCCCATCGCGTCGTCACGGAGGCTTATCCCCATGACGCGATCACCCGGCTCACGCGGCGCCCGCGCGATACCTGGGTGATTTCGAAGGGAGCACTTGGCATTCGCGGCAAGACGGATCCCTGCGGTGTGGCGCGCGACTGCCTCTCCAAGGCACACGGGGATAAGGTCCACGCCATTCGGTTGTACATGCACGAAACGGGGACGGACCTGGAACGCGCTCGCAAGGTCATCGAGTCCAACATGGTTATGGGCTGGTAGCCGGTCTCGACGCCGGCAAACCGCCGCGGCAGCGCCGCACCGGGGGGGCGGGCGCTGCCACAAAAAAACCGGCTGTTGGCAGCCGGTTTCGTGGTGGCAGACTAATTGACTGCGGCGGTGTCATTGCCCGGTGGTCGGATACGAGTAACCGCCGTAGGTTGACGTGGGGCTCGTCTGACCCGTCGTCGGGAATCCGCCGGTCGCCGGAGAGCTGTACGGACTGGCAGGGAACCCGCTCGCGCCCCCGGTGGAGTAGGGATTCGTTGTTGTGCTCGGGAACGAGTTGGTGGCGGGCGTGCTCGGCATGGTCCCCGAGGGTGTTGCACTCAGGGTTCCCACATTCCGCGACGTGCTACCCGGTCGATAGGTGGAACCCCGCGTGTTCAGTCCCGCCGTCGTTGCGGCTCCCGTGTTGGCGCCATACGGACTATTGGCGGTGTTCCAGGCGGGCGGAGCGGAGTTTGAATCCGCGCCGTATCCGGCAGGAGCCACCGGCGCATTGGGCGGCGAGCTGCTGCGATACGAGTCCGTCCCCCAAGTTGGCGCGCCGGTATTGCCACCGTAGGGCGCCGGCTGCGCGAGTGGTGCTCCCGCGCCGAACGAGCTGCGCGAATCGGCCGTGCGGTAACTGCCCGCTGGGGCTGCGGCGTACGGCGATTGGTAACCCGAATTCGCCGCACCGCTCGGAAGTCCCGGTGATGCCGAGGTGGTGTTGGCGTAAGCGCCGCTGGACATGTTTGCGGAACCTGCGGCTGCAGGGCCGGTATTGTACGGTCCGGTGTAGTAACCACCCGTGCCACCGGCTCCGCCCGAGGTACTCGACAGACCGGTGCCGCCCATGGGGTACGAGGGCGTGGTGGAGGGAGCGCCGCCGGTCGACATTCCGCTTTGGCTGCCCGTGCCCATGGTCATCGCCGGGCTGGGCAGGGTGGTTGTCGACGGCTTCTGAGGTGTCGTACTGGCCAGAGTACTCATCGATGGTTTCTTCTTATTCCAGCTGAGCCAATCCATGCTTGGCGTGCTGAAGCCGCTCTTGCATCCAGGAGTCACGGACAGGAGGCCGACGCCTGCCAATCCCACCAACCATTGCCGCAGAAGACGTGTTTGCATGGCTCTTTTGACCTTTGTGTAATTCGTGGTGAAAAGAGGCGACCGTCGGCTGGGAGACGACCAATTCAGACGCGGTCTGCGTCCTCTTCCCCGAGAATTCGTGTGTCGGCGACGCACCTGAGGATGAGCAACTAGGGAACGTCTGCTGAGAAGTATGTCGGCATTGCCCGATCGTCTTAACCAGCAAAATCCGAAAAGTTTACCAGGAATCCTGTGCCCCTGCTGTCTTCTCCTAAGAGGGCCGCGGATCATACGGGCCTGAGAATTCTGGGTCAATTGCAGTTGACGGCGATTTGGCGGCTCTTCAGGTTTCCGCAATTCACCAGATTGACCCGCGCGGCTGGCGTGACGGTAGGGTTTCGCCGACAGCAGTACGCCGGCGCAAGAAGAAAGGCGGGGGCACTGATGCCACCGCCTGTTCGTGGGTCAGCATTCGGGGGATTCCGGACCACTCAGGTCCATGAGTCAGGGTGCCGCGTTCAGCGGTTTGCCTCCTGGAATCGCCGGGCTACTTCGTCCCAATTGATCACATTCCAGAACGCGGCGATGTAGTCGGGTCGGCGGTTCTGGTACTTCAAGTAGTAAGCGTGCTCCCAGACATCCAGCCCGAGGATCGGCGTTCCGCCCACGCCGGCCAGGGCCTCTCCCATCAGCGGGCTGTCCTGGTTGGCGGTGGAGCCGACGGCCAGCTTGCCTTGGTTGACGACCAGCCAGGCCCAACCGCTGCCGAACCGATTGGCGGCCGCGTTGTTGAAGGCCTCGCGGAACTTATCGAGTCCCCCGAGGTCTTTGTCGATGGCCGCGGCGAGTGCGCCAGTCGGTTTGCCGCCCCCGTTGGGCTTCATGACGGTCCAAAACAAGGCATGGTTGGCATGGCCGCCACCGTGGTTGCGGGCAATCGTGCGTTTGTCGTCCGGGACGGAGGCGATTCCGGCGACCAGGTCTTCCACCGACTTGTTCTCCAGCGGCGTGCCGGCAATGGCCGCATTGATCTTGTCGATGTAGGTCTGGTGGTGTTTGCCGTGGTGAATTTCCATGGTGCGCGCGTCGATGTGCGGTTCGAGCGCATCGAATGCGTACGGCAGTGCGGGAAGCTGAAAGGCCATGACTACCTCCGTTGTGACTGAAATCGCTGCAACAATACAGCCATTTTTTTCTCGAGCCTGGCAGCGACTAGGGAACGTTTTTCGATTTTCCTGGCAGGGGCCTGATGCTGGGGGTCGGCGGCTTCACCGAAGACCTCGCCCAGATTCAGGATACGGATTGGCGGTTTGCTGCCGATCCGAGGTCCCCGCTGCGGCGGTCGAGGTCGGTCAAGGCGGCTGAACAGGGTTCGAGGGGCCAGCGACGCGCGAGTCCCGCGAGGTCATCCGAGGGTCGTTCACGGTCGGCGCAGACCGCAACTCGACTGACGGGAACTGGGGAAGCGTCAGGTCTGGAGCCAGTCCGCGAGGGCTCGTTCGGCTCCTTGCGGATCGGCGGGGGGAGCGGGGGTCTTCGTCGAGTCACCGGCCGCGTCCTGGGCCATGAGGTAGGACTTCAGGCTGCCCAGTAACTGGCGGGCGCGCTGCACGGCATCGTTCTGGCGCCGGTCTCGCTGTTTGTGCGGCCGGATCATGACGTGGATCAGAGTGCCGGGCATGTCCGCGGCACTTCGCGGCTCGCGGCGTTCCCCAGCCGCGGGTTTGTTTTCGGCGAAGGTCAGTTCAATCGTAAACGGTACGGGGCGGTCGCTGCCGCGCCGCAAGGTGTCTGCAGCTTGCCCGTCCACCTTGATGAGGACGCGATTGCCCTCGATCGAGAGAATCTCGGCATGCTGGTCGGCCACGAAACCGCGCAGTTTCTCGGCGGCCACCGCCAGCGGCACCACGGTCGTCAGGTTCCGTTCGAGGAGCGTTGCGGCCGGTGCGGGACGCAGCCAGGCGAGCCAGCGGCGGGCGGTACCCTCCGGAGCCGGGTCGGTAATGCCGGTTCCCAGTTGCACGACCGCGTTGCGACCGCCGTCTTTGGCCTGGAGCAGCGCGCGGTCGGCGCGGCGCAGGAACGTCTCGGGAGTATCCCCGCCCTGGATCTCGGTGACGCCGAAACTGGCGGTGAGGCAGCGTTTTCCCAGCGCCGGCTGTGGCGTTTCCGCGATGCCCCGCCGCATCTCCTCGGCGCGGCGCGTGGCCGTCGTGTTGTCGCAATCGGCGCACAGCACGACGAACTCCTCGCCGCCGTAGCGCGCCACCAGGTCCGTGGCGCGGGCGTGGCGTTGCAGGTGCGTGGCGAACACAATCAGGGCCTCGTCGCCGGCCTGGTGCCCGTGCGTATCGTTGACGCGTTTGAAGTGGTCCACGTCGCACATGATCAGGCTACAGGGAGTGCGCTGTTCCAGGTGGGCCGACACGAATTCCGGGAACACGCGGTCGAACTCGGCACGGTTCGCCACCTTGGTCAAGGGGTCGCGCGTCGCTCGTTCGTGCAACGCCTGTACGCGTTCCTCCAGCGACGTCTGTGAGGACGCATCGTGCAGAATGATGGCGACACCCTGCACCTGACCTCCCGGCATCAACACGGGCGCGACGTGCATGTCCACCGACAAGTGCCGGCCCAACCGGCCCGCCATTCCGAATCGCTGATGTGTTTGGATGCCGGAGCGCATGGCCGCCAGAACCGGGCAATCTTCCTCCGAGAACGGCCGGCCCCGGTCGTCGCTCAGCCTGATCAATCCGGGGTCCCACCGTCTACCCGTGACGCTGTTCGGCGAGATTCCCGTCAACCGTTCGGCGGCCCGGTTCCACATCAGCACCATGAGGCGATGGTCCACGAAGATCACGCCGTCGTGCATGGCGTCCAACAACCGCTCCTGGAAGGCCAACTCGACTTCGCGCGTGGCATTGGTGCGCAGCGGCGAATGGTAACTCCAGAGCGACTCCGCCTCTTCCGAGTGAATTTCGTGCAACCAGCGCCGGGCTGTGTGTGCCTTGAACTGCAGGCCGGTGTCCGTGAGGAGCCGGCAGAAGCCGTGGACCAGGTTGGCGTCGAACTGCGTGCCCGAGTGCTGGAAGAGTTCCGCCAAGGCGCGTTCCCGTGACAGCGCTCGGCGGTAAACGTGGTCCGTGGTCATCGAGTCGAAGGCGTCCACAATGGCAATCATGCGCGAGCCGAGTGGCAGCTGATCGCTGTGCCGGTCGAAGTTCCGCTTGGTGCCGTCGTACCAGGCCATCGCGTAGTAGACGGTGTCCAGGAAGTCGGCCGACGCCGAGCAACTGCTCAGGATCTCCCGCCCCATCGGCGCGTGCCGCTCCATCATCTGTGACTCTTCGCCGGTCAGTCGCCCCGGCTTCAACAAGATGTGGTCGGGGACTCCCACCTTGCCAATATCGTGGAGCAGCGCGGCCATCTCGACGAGATCGCGTTGGCTCTCCGAGAAATCCAGTGCACAGGCCCAGGAAGACACGCCCAGGGCGACCCGCAACGAATGCGCGGCGCTGGGCGCGTGCTTCAGACGCAGAGCCGTGAACAGGCTCGTCGCCAGACCCAATCGGCGTTCCACCAATTGTGTCTGGTACACCGGCTGGTCCGGAGCGGCCTGCTGTGTCTCATCAAGATCGCGCAGCAGCGATGAGATCGTTGTCAATTCGTGGCTCGAGTTGACATCGACCGGGGGCGCAGTGGCGAATTCCCTGGTGCCGAACGGTGATTCCATGACGCGCTCGTCAATTGCGAAGTGCTGGCCTGCGGCGTCCAGCGGCGCATTCCAACGCCCCTGCCGCACAGGCTTCCCTGGAAAACCTACGTCGTGTCGGGACCCTGGTCAAACGCGGAAACTGCCTCGTTTCAACCGTTAAGGTTGCCCGGTCGTTTCGAGGGAACGATTGTGACGGACAGCCCGCCGCCATGCTTGCCCGCGCCGGCCGAATCCGGTACAAGGCCGGTTGGCAGGTTTCCTGCTGAACCAAGAATGCGGCCGGCAATGGTCGCCGGCGTCGAAAGCGAATCCAAAGTCGACTTTTCCAGGGGTGCGTCCATGAGGTTGATCAGCTATCAGGCGGAAGGCGGGGCACGCGTCGCGGCACGTCGGGGCGCCGACTATGTGGATCTGTCAGCGGCCGATGCGTCACTCCCTAACGACCTGCGCGACCTGCTCGACCTGGGCGATGAGGGGCTGGCGCGCGCCAGAAATGCTCTGCAACGTGGTGTCGCCCTGTCCGGGCCACCCGCGCGCATTCTGCCCCCGATCGCGCACCCGGAGAAAGTCATCTGCATCGGCCTGAATTACGCAGATCACGCGGCCGAAACGGGAGCCACTCTACCCAGCGAACCGGTGGTCTTCTCCAAGTTTGTCACCGCGATTCGCGGTCCCCAAGACCCGATTGTCCTGCCCAAAGTCAGCTCGAAAGTGGACTTTGAGGCGGAATTGGTGGTGGTCATCGGCCGCCCCGGCCGCTGCATCCCGCGCGAACGGGCTTTCGAACACGTGGCCGGCTATACCTGCGGCCATGACGTCTCGGCCCGCGACTGGCAACTGGAAAAACCAGGAGGGCAGTGGCTGTTGGGAAAGTCCTTCGACAGTTTCGCGCCGATCGGTCCCGAGCTGGTTACTCGGGAGGAAATCGAAAACCCCGGCCAGCTCAACATCTGCCTGCGGCTGAACGGCCAGACCATGCAGAACTCCAACACGCGGCAGCTGATCTTCCCCGTGGACCAGCTGGTGGCCCACATCTCGACCGTGTGCACACTGCAACCGGGTGACTTGATCTTCACCGGGACTCCCCCCGGTGTTGGCGTCGCGCGCAAGCCACCGGTTTTCCTCCAACCGGGGGACGTCGCGGAAGTGGAGATCGAGAGCATCGGTGTGTTACGGAATCCAGTCGTGGCACAAACCTGATTGCAGGTCTTGGGTAACTTCCGCCCGTCAATGCGGGTTGTACCGATTGAACCAATTGCACCGCACGGGGTTGGAGAGCGCGGGCTATCGTTGCCGATGCTCAAAGAGTCGTCCATCGGCGCTCCTCCAGCCGAATGCCATCAACTGCGAAAGTGCTTGCTATGTCGTTCCGACGGACCGGACACAGCGACGAGCGGCGTCGCCGCGTCCTGCGTGATGAATTGCGGGGCTCAACAGGCGAGGAGGAAAGCGGGGAGGCGGCAGGTGACACCAAGAGACGGGGGCGGGCCACGGACACGGCGAATCAGCGCCGCTATTCAGCCGCCGCGTTGGCAGGTCGGCAGGCTCCGGTCACCTGCCTGATTCCCAAGAGCGGCTGGACTCTGGCGGCCCTGGCTCTATTGGGATTGTCCATCGTGGCCGGTCTGGAAGCCCTCTATGTATACGTCTACTGCGCGTTGCCCGCGGACCGCCAAGCACTCTGCTCGGCGTTAGACGTCGAACGGACGGGGAGCTTGATGGCTTGGTGCTCCGCACTCGTTCTGGCCGCTGGGGCAGCCGGGTCGATTATGGTGTTCACGGTCCGCCGCCATCGGCTGGACGACTACCGGGCGCGCTATCGGGTGTGGCTGTGGACAGCGGGTGTGTTTCTGCTGGGGAGTGCCGATGTGGCAACGGCGCTGCACGTGGGCCTGGCCCGGCTGGCAGGACAGCTGCAGGGAGACCGGCTGCAGTTGAGCGAACAGGCCTGGTCCTGGGTGATTGTCGGACTCGGGTTTGGGCTCGTCGGTCTGCGAATGGTGATGGAAATGCGGGCCAGCCTCAGTGCGTTGACGGTGACTGCCGTGGCCGCGACGGCGTACACCGCCGCTGGTTGCATGGCCGCCGACGCGCTGCCGATCGAGAGTCCGCCGCTGCGGGCGATGGCCTATTCCGCCTGTCTCCTCGTTGGGCATGGCAGCCTGTTGCTGGCCGTGATGAGTTATGCCCGCTTTGTGTTTCATGCGGCGCAAGGAGGCGCCGGACAGCGCTCGCGCAAGAAGACGAAGGACGTCGGCTCGGAGGAGGCAACCTCCGGGTCGAGTCGCACCCCCCAAGCGCGATTGCCGCGCAACACGCGGTTGGACTCGGCCCATTCCACGGATCTCGGCGCTGCCAAGGCCCCCATGACTGCTCCCGTGCAGTTCAATGCCTCGTCGCAGGAGCAAGAAGACGAAGACGAGGAGTCGGACGATGAAGGCGAGCAGTCGAACCTATCGCGATCCGAGCGCCGTCGGTTGCGCAAGCAAATGCGCCGGCAAACGTCGTCGGGGCGTTGACGTTTCGCGGCCCCTTGTCTGAAACGAGCATCTCGGTATCCTCCAGTTCGTCGCGGAGCCCGGCCGGGGCTCGTGGCGTTGCTGACGGGAGTTCTGAGTTTCCCACGGTGGATTGGAAGGTCTATGGTCCGGACTCGTTTTGCCCCTAGTCCTACCGGATATCTGCACATTGGCGGTGTACGCACGGCGTTGTTCAATTGGCTGTTTGCCCGCCAGCACGGCGGCCAGTTCATCCTGCGGATCGATGACACCGATCAGCAGCGCAACGTGCAGGAAGCGCTGCGCCCCATCCTCGAAGGGTTCCGCTGGCTGGGAATTGACTGGGATGAAGGGCCCGAAGTGGGTGGACCGTGTGCGCCGTATTACCAGTCACAGCGAGCGGACCGGCACCGGGCTGCCGTGACGCGCCTGTTGGACGCTGGGCTGGCCTACCGCGATTACGCCCGGCCGGAGGAGTTGCAGGCGGAGCGGGAGCTGGCCGAGCGGGAGAAGCGGCACTTCGTGTACAGCCGCCGGTGGCTGGCCGCGGACGATGCGGATGCCGCGCGTTTTGAAGCCGAAGGGCGCCGCGCCGTGGTGCGTCTCAAGATGCATCGTGACGGCGCGTGCCAGTTCCCGGATCTCATCCGTGGTCCCATGGAGTTTGCCTGGGCCAACGAACAAGACCACGTGATTCAACGCGCCGACGGCAGCTGCCTGTATCACCTGGCGAGCGTGGTTGATGACCACGACTTTCAGATCACGCACGTGATTCGCGCCGAGGAGCACCTCTCCAACACGCCGCGTCAGATCTTCATTGCTCAGGGTTTGGGGTACGACCTGCCGACCTACGCGCATCTGCCCTACGTGGCAGAGCCGGGCAGCAGCAACAAACTCAGCAAGCGCAAGCTGAATCAATATCTCAAGAATCCAGATTTCCAGAAACTGTTCCAGCACGGGCAGCAGGTCGCGGCCGCGGCGCACTTCGTTACCGCTCCCGACACATTCAATCCGGTGATCGTGGACTTCTATCGCGAAGTCGGCTATCTGCCGGCCGCGATCCTGAACTACCTGCTGCTGTTGGGCTGGTCGCTCGACGATCACACCGAACTGTTCACGTGTGCGGAGATGATCCAGCATTTCTCGCTGGAACGAGTCAACAAGGCGCCCGCCAGCTTCGATCCGCAGAAGTTGTGGGCATTCCAATTGCGTTACATGCAGGGCCTGTCAGTACCGGAGAAGATCTCCCTTGTGTTGCCGTACCTGCAACGCGTCGCGTTGATGGAGGCACCGCCGACATCAGCGCAGGCGGCGCGGTTGGAGCACGTGGTGCAGGCCGCGGGGGACCGAATCAAGACGGCCGGTGACATCCTGGAGTTCACGGAGTTCTTTGTCGCCGATGAGGCACTGGTGATCGACGAGAAGGCTTCTCAGAAGCGATTTGCGGTCGCCGGGACACCCGAGCTGTTGCGACGACTCCGCGACCGGCTCGCCACCGTTTCTCCATTCACCGCCGCTGCCACGGAAGCCGTGCTGCGGGATTTCGTCGAGGCGGAGCAGATCAAGATCGGAGACCTCATCCATCCGTTGCGCTTGGCCGTGACCGGGAAGACGGTAGGACTCGGCATGTTCGATGCCCTGGCGATCCTCGGTCGGGACCAGTCGTTGGCGCGCATCGACCGTGCGCTGGCACGCGTCTGCTAGCACAAACGACCTTGTTTGGCGGGCCGGTACTTCCTATACTCCGCGGCCCTTTTCGGGCAGCGCGGGTCAGCGCTCACGATTCACACACGGCCGGGTCGGATTGGCTACTTCCACGGGTCACAGGAGCGTCGTTCATGTCTCCTCAGTTGCACGTCCGTTGCGCGGGTGTTGCTGGTCCAGGTCGAGTGTCGCGCTGGTGGGTCAGCGGACTGGCGGTCGCGCTGCTGGCGACGACCACGGCGCGGGGGCAGGAGGCCGTCGCGCCCGCGGCAGCGCTGCCTGCGGATCCGACCGCTGGGACGTCCGCCCCGGCGTCCGCCCCAGCATCGGCGACTCTGGTAGACAGCAGTTCGGCGGACCCGATCACGCGGGTCAGCAAAGGAACCGGGGTGTTGCCGCACGATCAAGGGCAGCAGTGGCGCGAATACGACATCAGTCCCTATACGTCGCGCGTCAGTACGACAGCTCGCCCGGAGCAAGCCATCGTGGATTGGATCCTGCGCGAGACGGGGACCGAAGTTTGGTTCTCGGAACCCGTGGGGTTGCTGAGCGCCAACCGCGACACGCTGACGGTCTACCACACGCCCGAGATGCAGCAATTGGTGCAGGGCATCGTCGATCGGTTCGTGGGGTCCGCAGCCGAATCCCACGCGTTTGGCCTGCACATGGTGACGGTATCCAGCCCCACGTGGCGCAGCCGTGCGCTTTCGCTGATGCGGCCGGTCACGGTGCAGTCCCCCGGTTGTGAGGCTTGGCTATTGACCAAGGAAAACGCGGTCCTGCTGCTGGCCGATCTGCGTGTGCGGGCCGACTTTCGCGAGCACAACTCACCCAACCTGGTGATCCACAACGGTCAAGCCAGCACGATTTCTCAGTTGCGGCCACGCAACTACGCACGATCCGTGCGGTTAGCCGAGAACGGGCTTCCCGGCTACCAATTGGAGATGGGGCAGATTCAGGAGGGCTATTCGCTGCAGATCAGTCCCCTGTTGTCGCGTGACGGGCGCGCGGTGGACGCCGTGATCAAGTGCTACATCGATCAAGTGGAGAAGCTGGTGCCGGTCTCGATTGACGCGCCCACCACCAGCCTGCAGCGGCAGAGCTTGCAGATTCAGGTACCGCAAATCGTCAGTTGGCGGTTGCACGAGCGCTTTCGTTGGCCGACGGATCAGGTGCTGCTGTTGAGTTGCGGCGTCGTAGCCACACCCACGGCGGAACGTCCCGCATTCTCGCTACCACCTTTCCTGGCGGACTCGGGTCGCGCCGACGCACTGGTGTTCCTGGAATGCAAGGGCAAGGCGGACCAGGTGCTGGTTGAGCCCCAGCGCACGGCAGTTGACAGCACGCCGAACTACCGCGGTCGATACTGAACGGGCGCGGGAAGGCGGCAGGCCCTGGGGGACGGCGACATGGGCCTGCAGCGAACACGGCGGCTACAAGCGCCGTCTCGACGTGCCCCCGTTGCCATCCTAGAATGCCGCTGAAGTGAAGGCAGCCGTCGGCGAGGCCCGCGGCCGGACGGGTTCATTCCGTTTCTTTCCTCGATTCTGCCGGGGTATGTCGTTGTCAACGCCGCGTCGAATTGTGATTACCGGGATGGGGCTGGTCAGCCCGCTGGGGAACAGCCACGAACGCCTGTGGGAAGGGCTGGCGACCGGACGAAGCGGCGTAGGGCGGCTGCGCAGTTTGCCCACGGATCATCTGCCGATCAACTTCGGCGCCGAAGCCTGGGATTTCACGGGCCAGATCCAGGAGTTCGGCAAACTGGAAGCGGCGCAACAGAAGACGATCCGCAAGGGTCTCAAGGTCATGTGCCGGGAGATCCAGATGGGCGTGGCGGCAGCGCAACATGCCCTTCAGGACGCCGGTCTCAAGCTCGGCGGTTATGACTGCGATCGCACCGGTTGCGTGTACGGTTCCGATTACATCATGACCGTGCCGGATGAATTCACCGAAGCGGTGCGCCATTGCGTGGAGGAAGGCCGCTTTCAGTTCGCACGTTGGGCCGAACAGGGACTGCCGCGCGTCACGCCGCTGTGGTTGCTGAAGTACCTGCCGAATATGCCTGCCAGCCACCTGGCGATCTACAACGATCTGCGCGGCCCCAGCAACTCGATCACGCTCCGCGAAGCGTCGGCGAATCTGGCGTTGGCGGAAGCGTATTGCACGATCGCGCGCAACAGCGCGGACATCATGGTGGTCGGTGCGACCGGCACCCGCGTCCACCCGATCCGCACCGTCCACGTGGCCCTGCAAGAGGAATTGGCTGTCGGAACCGGCGACCCCACGCTGCTGAGCAGGCCTTTTGATCGGGATCGTGCGGGATTGATTGTCGGCGAGGGAGCGGGCGCCGTGATCCTGGAGGAATTGCAGTCAGCACAAGCGCGCGGCGCGAGAATTCTCGGCGAAATCATCGGGTACGGCTCTTCCGCGCGCATGCAGGCCGACGGGACGGCGGAGTGCGACCTGGCGATCGAAACCGTCCTGCGGCTGGCATTGAAGACCTCGGGCCTGGCACCCCATGACGTCGGGCATATCAATACTCACGGTGCGGGCACCCGGCGCGGTGACGCGCAGGAAGCACGGGCCATCGCCCGCGTTTTTGGGTCGGACGGCGAAGCACCCCCCGTCGTGGCCGCCAAGAGCTACTTCGGCAATCTGGGAGCGGGCGGCGGGATCGTGGAATTCATCGCCAGCCTGCTGGCATTGCAACACGACTGTCTGTTTCCGATTCTGAACTACGCGACTCGCGACCCGGACTGTCCCATTCGGGCGGCGCGCAGCGACGACAAGCCGGGGGATGCGTTCATCAAGACCAACTACTCGCCGCAATCGCAGGCCAGCGCGATCGTCGTGCGGCGATTCGCCTGATGCCAGCACGCCACGATTCGCGATCGCGCTGCGGGCCTTCTGGCCGCGATTTCTCCTGCACGCCGCGGACCCGCGCGGTGCGGTGCCAACTTGACACCTCCTCCTTCGCCCGTTATCTTTACCGGACTTAGCGCTCCACTAAGTTCTGTGTTTAAAGGGATTTCGAGCGATCAATCCGGTACGGAGGTCGTTCGGACGTCGCAGAACTGCGCGGTAGCGGGCGTTTGCAGATGGCGAGTGTGGAACTCGAGGGTGTCACCAAGGTCTTTGCAAAGGGGGTGATCGCGGTCCACGACGTGGACCTGTCCATCAATGATGGCGAATTGCTGGTTCTTTTCGGCTCCAGCGGCAGTGGCAAGACAACCTGTCTGCGGCTGATTGCCGGGTTGGAACAACCGACGCGCGGCCAGGTCTGGATGAACGGTCGCGTGGTCACGCGGTTGTCGCCGAAGGATCGGGATGTGGCCTTCATTTTCCAGCACAGCGCCCTGTATCCGCACCTGACGGTGTATCGGAACTTGGCGATGGGGCTGGCGTTTCGTTGGGGAGGCGGCTGGCTTTCCCGGATCTGGCGACAGTGGTCGCGTCCGGCGCAAGCGGCTGCCATGGCGGCCCAGCGGCGAGGGATTCGCCAGCGAGTCTGGGAAACGGCTGAGATATTGGGCATCGAGCAGTTGCTTGATCGCATGCCTCGGCAGCTGTCGGGTGGGGAGCGACAGCGTGTGGCCCTGGGAAGGGCTTTGGTCCGCCAACCGGCGGTTTTTTTATTGGATGAGCCGTTGGCAAACCTGGATGCCAATCTGCGGTTTGCTTTGCGGCAGGAGTTGCGGTTGCTGCAGCGCAAGCTGGCGGCAACGATGGTGTACGTCACGCATGATCAACAGGAGGCCATGGCGCTCGGCGACAGAATCGCGGTGATCGAGCGGGGGAGCATCCACCAAGTGGGGACTCCCCAGGCAGTGTATCGGGAGCCGCAAGACCGGTTCGTGGCGAGTTGCGTGGGGCAGCTGCCCATGAACCTGCTGGCCGGTCGATTGCAGGTCGCCCAGCATCAGTGGGAGTTCCGCGGCGCGGGGCTGCAACTGCTGCTCCCCGCGGGTCCGCAGCGATTCCGCTGGGCGGAAGATGTGGAATTGGGAGTTCGGCCGGAGCACGTGCGGCTGATTCCGGCCGAGCAGGGCGAACGGGATGCGGCCGCGCGTCCGTTTGTTTGCGGGCGGGGTGTAGTGGCGCATGTCGAAATGCTGGGTGACCAGGATCTGGTCCACGTGGCATTGGCGGGGGAACGGGAGGTTGATGCCGGGCAGCGGCTGGTCGGCCAGGAGCGTCCAGGACGTGCTCCGCGCGTGGGCGGAGCAGTCGACGTGCTGATCGAGCCGGAACAGATACACTTGTTTGAGGGTTCGTCTGGAGCCAGTTTGCGGCATACGGCCGCTGGCGCGCGGCGAGTATCGCAGGAAGACTGACATTAGCGTTGTGGACCCCTTGAGCCACACGGACAGAAGGTGATGAGCTGCTG